>Ga0153989_1000006_pt1 | contig 62555 bp, 63 predicted proteins | sample TSNC073MetaG_FD_104701 | JGI IMG/M metagenome (GOLD analysis project Ga0153989, IMG submission 104701) | Attine ant fungus gardens microbial communities from North Carolina, USA - TSNC073 MetaG | ecosystem: Host-associated > Fungi > Mycelium > Unclassified | place: USA: North Carolina, Jones... | reverse complement strand
CCGGCTCCGGCCGCTGATCGGAGGTCGACACATGTCGAAGCTCATCCTCACCCACGAGGTCTCCGGCCTCGGTTCCGCCGGTGACGTCGTCGACGTCAAGAACGGCTACGCCCGCAACTACCTGATCCCGCAGGGCTTCGCTGTCGCGTGGTCCAAGGGCGGCGAGAAGCAGGTCGAGTCGATCCGTGCGGCACGTGCCGCTCGCGAGCTCGCCACCATCGAAGAGGCCCAGGACCTCAAGATGAAGCTCGAGAACGCGACCATCCAGCTGACCGTCAAGGCCGGCAAGGACGGGCGCCTGTTCGGTTCCGTGCGTCCCGCGGACGTCGCCGACGCCGTTTCGGCGCAGGGCGTCGGCTCGCTCGACAAGCGCAAGGTCGAGGTCCCCGCGACCATCAAGACCGTCGGTGACCACGAGGCCACCGTGCGCCTGCGCGAGGACATCACTGCCGTGATCTCGCTCAAGGTCGTCGCCGCCAAGTAACTCTGGCTGCGGTTTCCGCTCACGACGGGCGGGTCTCCTCCGGGAGGCCCGCCCGTCGTCGCGTTGTGGGGTCTGCCGTGGTCGGTGGCGGACTGGAGGCGCGGCTCGCGCTGCGCTGACCGGTTACCACGCAGACAGGGCTGCGCTGGCTGGGAGTGGCGTGAAAGAGATCTTCTCAGGTTCCGGTTTGTCAACTGTTTTTACACAGGCGAAACGACCAAATCGAGAACCTTCAATGCGTACTTGAACCCCACTTCTCCACACATGGTGTGGAAGTGAAAAGCCCAGGTCAAGCGGTCGAAGATGTGTTCCCCGGGCTACTTGTCCACAGCGTCGTCCACAGTTGTCCACACAGTGACCCGGCGTGTTCCGCAGGCTCTCCACAGAGTTATCCACAGGCCCGTTTGCTGGGGATAACTCTGTACCCGTAGCTTGGCCCAGCGACTCGGCGATGTCGGTCGCCCGGGGTAGAACAGGCATGGCCGGTCCGATCGGGGCCGCCGTCCGACCAAGAGGAGCAAGTGTGTCGATCGCGCATCTCGAGCCCGCACCGCAGGACTTCGCGGAGCGTGGTGGCATGGAGCGCACGCCGCCGCACGACCTCCTCGCCGAGCAGTCGACCATCGGCGGCATGCTCCTGTCGAAGGACGCCGTCGCCGACGTGATCGAGACCGCCCGGGGCGTGGACTTCTACATCCCGAAGCACGAGGTCATCTTCGACGCGATCCTCTCCCTCTACTCCCACGGTGAGCCCACCGACGTCATCGCCGTCACCGACGAGCTGACCAAGACCGGCCTGCTCTCCCGTGCCGGTGGCGCCGAGTACCTGCACAGCGTGACGAGCATGGTGCCCACCGCGGCGAACGCCGGGTACTACGCCGCGATCGTCGCCGAGAAGGCCGTGCTGCGGCGACTCGTCGACGCCGGCACCCGCATCGTGCAGATGGGCTACGCGTCCGAGGGTGAGGTCACCGACCTCGTCAACAGTGCCCAGGCCGAGGTCTACAACGTCGCCGGCGGCGTCCAGACCGAGGACTACGTCCCGCTCACCGACGCCATCTCCGCCGCCCTCGACGAGATCGAGGCGGCGAAGGGCCGCGACGGCCAGATGACGGGCGTGCCGACCGGGTTCGCCCAGCTCGACGGCCTGACCAACGGCTTCCACCCCGGTCAGCTCATCATCATCGCCGCCCGACCCGCGCTCGGGAAGTCCACGCTCGCGCTCGACCTGTGCCGCGCCGCCGCGATCAAGCACAACGAGACCGCCGCGTTCTTCTCGCTCGAGATGGGTCGCGCCGAGATCGCGATGCGTCTGCTCTCCGCCGAGTCCAGCGTCCCCCTGCAGAACATGCGCAAGGGCACCGTGGACTCCCGCGACTGGACGACCATCGCGCAGACCCGTGGGCGCATCAACGACGCTCCGTTCTTCATCGACGACTCCCCCAACATGACCCTCGTCGAGATCCGTGCGAAGTGCCGCCGCCTCAAGCAGCAGCACAACCTCCGCATGGTCGTCATCGACTACCTGCAGCTGATGACCTCGGGCAAGAAGGTCGAGTCACGTCAGCAGGAGGTCTCCGAGTTCTCGCGTGCGCTGAAGCTCATGGCCAAGGAGCTCCAGGTCCCCGTCGTCGCCCTCTCGCAGCTGAACCGTGGTCCGGAGCAGCGTGCCGACAAGAAGCCGCAGATCTCCGACCTCCGCGAGTCCGGGTCGATCGAGCAAGATGCCGACATGGTCATCCTGCTGCACCGCGAGTCGGCGTACGAGAAGGACAACCCGCGGCAGGGCGAGGCGGACCTCATCGTGGCGAAGCACCGCAACGGGCCGACGGACACGATCACGGTGGCGTTCCACGGGATGTTCTCGCGGTTCGTGGACATGCCGCAGTAGGGCTGTTGTCTGTGACTGTTTACGGAGACTGTCGGCTGCTCACGGAAGCTGTCGCAAATGCCTTTGAGTGACAAGATCGGTGAGCAGTCCGCCGGGTACGGCTTCGCGCGAGGGCCGTCGTGCGCAAGGCGGGGACCGGACATACCGTCGCCTAGACCACGTGACCACCCTCGGCACCGGCCTGAGCTGAGCAGGACCGCGCCTATCGCGCTCGGTCGGCGAGAGGTGACTCCGCGGCCGTGGATCTGGAGGGCAGCCCCTACGAGTACGGGCGCGCAGCACCCTCCCTTCGATGGTCGGCTTGGCGCAGAAGAGATGGAGATCAGGCGCCAATAGCAGCGCAGGCGTACTCTGCACGTGCGCACCGGCACGTTCAGCGGTGACTCCGCTTGGGAACGCTCTGCCTGAACGCGCGAGGGTGACATGGGCACGGCACGCCAGCCATCGCCATTTGCCGACCGCGTTGACGTACACCACGAACTGCACGCTGGAGGAAACACTTTTGAATGCCGTCGCTGCTCGCTGAGCGCTGACGAACGTCTCGACCCCAGTCCCTGCCCGAGCGATGAGCGCGTTCTCCGATGAGTGCAAGCGCCAGATGAACTGCCCGTTTTGCATCGGGACCGATGTGAATCGAAGGGACATCGCGTCCCTGCTTCATTCGCGGTGAGGCGAACTGCCTCCAATTGTGATCCGGTCGCGGCGGATTGAGGCGGGTTGTCACGATGGGCGACGGGTCAGCACAGCCGGAGCAAGCAGCTTGAGGCGATGCCGCAGGTGATTCCGGACGCATTCAACCACTGGTTCCGTCTTCCGGTCTGTGGGGAACCTGGTCAGACGGCCGAAGACGCTCCCTGCCGGCTACCAGTGCGAAGAATGCCGTTCGCGCCGTTGCCTCTCGACGATCCGACTTCGATCCCCACCGCCCATCCCGTATTCGAGCCGGTACCAGGCCCGGAACAACGCGGCGAACCGCGGAGTCACGTGGATCGATGAAGCCTCGGGGCCGTACCGGATCGACGCGTGGCAGATTGCCGACCGCGCCGACCTGAGGTCCACCAGAGCGGCGCCTGAACCAGCAGGCGAGTCACACCGCTTCGACCTTCAGGCGACAAACTGGAACACGAGGCCGTCGCCTGGCCCCGTGGAAGAGCTGACACGGCGACAGGTAGGTGCGGTTTCGGACTTGCAGCAGCTCGGAGAGGACGGCGAAGGACGTCGGATTGTGCCGCCGCCACGGGCTGCGTGGAAGCGAACGCCTCAGTCGCGAATTGACGACCGGAACGCGGGCGATGCCACCGCGCAGACGACAACGAGCGCCGCCAGCACGGCCCAGACGATCGACGACGCAGCGATACCGAGCCAGGCGACGAGGGCGCCGAGGACGAGGGTGCCCACCGAAGCGGCGAGCGTCTGGGCAAGCGTGATCACCGACTGCGCCTTGCCCATGTGCTCCTGCGGCACAGCCTTGACGAGCGGGGCGGCATGGGTGGCGAACAGTCCCTGCCCGACACCCACGAGCGCGCCCACAATGCAGGCCACTGCGAACGACGCGGTGGCGAATCCCAGCGTCGCCACCGCGACGAGACCGAGGCCGAGCGTCGCCACGGCACCGAGGCGGCGTGCCGGGCGTCGGAGGCTGACGATCATGGCGACTACGATGTTCGCCGCGGCCATGAGCCCGACGATCCAGCCGACTTCGATCGCGCCGGCACCGTTGTCGCGTGCCCAGACGGCGACCAAGAGGGTCGCGATCGGCAGCAGCACGCCGGCCGCCGTGCCCGTCACGAGGACGAGCTGGCGCAGCAGCGGTGTGCGTGCGACGAGGCTGACACCCGCGAAGACCTGCCCGATGCGCGCCGAGCGAGACGATGCGGTCGACGGCGCCGGAGGCCGTTGGTCGGGAACACGGGTGCGCAGCACCGTCACGAACGCCACGAAATACGCGACCACGAGCGCCGCAGCGGCTGCGGCGAGGCCGCCAAGGGCGATCAGCGCGCCGCCGAGCGGGCGGCCGAGCACCGACGCGACCTGCGTGATCAATTGACGCACCGAGAGGGCACTGCCGAATCGATCCGCCGGCACGAGCTGACGGGTGAGCGCCACAGATGCCGGCGAGAACACCGCGGTCCGCAAACCGATCACGACCGCGAACACTGCGATCCAGGCGAGTTCGAGACGCCCGAGGAACGCCATCAGGGTCATGGCGGCGGCAGAGACGGCGAACGCCGCACTCGACCAGACCAGCAGACGTCGCGGCGACAACCGATCGGTCGCCCATCCGGCGATCAGCAGGAAGGCGGCGCCGACCAGTCCGGGCAGGGCGAGCACGACGCTCGCCGCCTCCGCACCGTACGCCGTCGCCTGCCAGCTGAGGGCGACGTTGAACGCGGCGTCACCGGCAATGGAAACGATGGACCCGGCCACCCACCACCGAAAGCCGGTACCAATGACCGTTGTTGTGGGTGTCGCGGGAGCGCTCGGAGCCGGCGCCGTCATCGAGCTAGCGCGGCGACCGCAGCGGCGAGCTCTCCCGGGGTGGGGTTGTCGAAGACCAGTCCCACCTCTGCATCGACGCCGAACGCCTCCGAGAGCTTCGGCAGGATCCGGATCGCGGCGATCGAGCTGCCGCCGAGGTCGAAGAAGTCGTCGTCGGCGGTCACGTCGTCGTCACCGAGCACATCGCGCCAGATCTCGATGATGCGCTGCTCGATGTCTTGGTCGGTCGCGGTCATGGGGTCTCCTCGAGGTGGATGATTTCGGTCAGCCGGCGGCGGATGCCGTCGGCGAAGTCGTGGATGTCCTGTTCGTCGAAAACGTCGCGTCGCCAGGTGATCACGCCCGTGATGCCGTCGGTGCCGCAACCGAGGAGCGCGTCCATGGGCCGGCGCGCGCGACCTGGAGCCGCGTCGGAGGTGATGCGTCGCACCGCCGCTCCGCCGAGGTCGAGCGCGGGACGGCTCTGCGCGAGATCCTGGAATCCGAACTTGATCGGGTAGAGGTCCTCGGCGCCGTACCGTTCAAGCAACGGCTCCCACTGCACTCGAGGCCGGCGCTGCCACCGGCGGGTCTGGCCGGCGGCGGCATCCAGGAGCTCGTCGACACCGCGACGCCCTTCCGAGCCGAGGAAGATCGTCGTCGAGTAGTACCCGACATGGTCGAGTTCTTCGGCGGTGGCTCGGCCGGCAGAGGCGGAACCGAAGATCACGTCGTCGTCGCCGAGCAGGTGCTGCAGGGCGCCGAGCGCGGCGGCGCCGCCGAGCGCGAACGGGGTAGCGCGCCGGGCGCGGGCGACCTTCCGCAGGCCGCGGGCCGAGAGCTCGGGCCAATCGAGGCGGATGTGCCCTGCGGGTCCGGTGCGCTCGCCCGCCGCACGGGCGGCGATCTTGCGCACGGCGCTGTACTCTCGGCCGAGCAGATCTTCCCAGCCGTCGAGATCGGGCGTTCCCGCGCCGACGGGCGGTGCCGGCACGAACCGGAGGCTGCCCGGCTCACGGAATTCCCGTCCGACCGCTTCGAGCATGAGTCCGATCGACCAGGCGTCGAAGACGAGGTGGTGCGCGGCGACCACCAGGACGGTGGCGTCGGGCGTCTCGGCGGACCACCAGCGCAACGGCAGTTCGGCGTGGAGGTCGATGGGGCGGCCGGCGCGGGCGAGCCCGACGGCGACGGCCTCGTCGACGGATGCAGCCGGAGCGCCGTGTTCCCATATCGTCCCGACTAAGTCGGGCCGGGGTATCTCCTGATTGCCGTCGATGACGGAGCCCGCCGAGGGATTAACGAGCACGAATTGCTCAACCGCCGCACGGAGCCTGTCGGCGGAACCGCGGCCGTCAATCGCGAATGCGAGGATCGTCAGGTAATAGGAGTCGGCGCTCGGGTCGATGAAGTCGAGCATGAGGCGCTGTTGCGCTGTGAGTGCGCGCGCCGCGTGCACCGAGGTCGTCGCGGTCATCCTGCAGCCATCCAGTCGAGATTCTGCGACAGGTGCCGCAGGGACGTCGTGCCGCTCAGGACGACTCCGGCCGGCACCCGCCGCCGGAGCCACGAGAACGCGTCGACGCCCGGCGTGATCGATCCCGACCCGAACGGCCGGTTCAGCAGAGGCACCACGGATCCGCCGCGTTCCGCGAGCATCAGCGCGAGGTCCGGCCGTTCGCGGTTGGCGGGCATCTGAACGCTGTCGAAGACGCCAAGGTCGAGCGCGGCGGCAAGGGTCGCGGTGTCGGACACACTGGCACCGATGGCGCCGACGGTGTTGGCCGAGCGCAGCTCCACGAGCCAGTCCAGGAGCGCGCGGTCGGCGAGCACGTCGAGGCTGCACTTGTGGATCTGGAGGAGGTCGATCCGCCCGAGCCGCTTGAGCGAGCGTTCGAGGCTGCGTTGCCTCGCGGACTCGGAATGGTCGACGACGCTTCCGCCTTCAGCGGACCACTCCTCGCCGAATTTGGTGCACACGAAGAGCCGGTCGCGGGCGTCTCGCGCGAGTGTGGCGAGAAAGGCGCCGAGCCGTGCCTCGCTGCTGCCGTAGGCGGGGGCGGTGTCGATGAGGCGGACACCGAGGTCGGTCGCCGCCTGAAGGAACGCGGCGACGTGCTCTGCCGTCGGAACGTCGTCATCTGCGGCTGGCCACGGCCGGCCGAGGCCAATCGTGCCGAGTCCGAGTTCCAGCTGTTCGGGTGGGTGCAGACTCATGCGCGGGGGTGGTAGCTGCTCTGGCGCTCTACCGGCGCGAGGGCGAAATCGCCCAGTCCGTTGACGACGTCGCCGACACGCAATTCGATGCCACGAGCGAGGCCCACGCCCTTCAGCACGGACGCTCGCCGATCCGGATCCGGCTCGCTGTGACCCCCACCGCCGGCGAGCACCACCGACTGCGCCTGGATCGGACCGATCACCTGCCCGCCGTCGCCGATCGTCGTGCGACCCACGATCTCAGGGCCGTTCGCCAAGCGCACGCCATCGCCGAGGCGCAGCAGCGTGCCAGCCACATTGGCCTTGATCTGCACCCCGCCCGGGCCGTAGGTGCCGTCGGAGCCGAGCTCGACCCGGCCCCCAGCCGCGGCGAGCACGAACGTGCCGGGGAAGAACTGGTTGCCGGAGCCGACGACGATTTCGGATCCGGGATCGCAGCGGAACACGACGCCCGGGTAGAAGATGTTGCCATCGCCGAGTTCGGCGGTGCGCGCGATGAGCACCGAGTGCGGGTCGAGCACCGTGTTGCGATCGCCGAGCGCGATCAGCTCTTCTACGCTCAGGAAGTCGATTCGTCGGACGGGGTCGCGATCAGGCATGGAGCCTCTCCTCCACGAGGTGGTCGTGCGGGCGGGCGGTGATGTCGCCGGAGCCGAGCGCGGCGAAGACCACTTGTGCGGCGGCATCGGCGACTACGGGTGCCTCGGTCATCTTGCCGGGGAGCACGACGGCGGCGGCGGGGCCGACCGGAAGCACCCGGACATTAAGCGAGCGTGGGTCGGTGCTCGACGAGGCATAGTCCACCTTGACGCACGAGCGAACGAACGCCCGGTCGAGGTTGGCGCTGGGGAAGCGGAAGCGGATCGCCTCGAGGAGCGCTCGCGTGGCGACCGGCTCCGCGTCGACGCCCGGTTCGGCGACGACCTCGGCGTCTTCGTTCAGGCCGACGATGCTCCACTCACCGTGGTTCATCATCGCCGCGTGGCCCGGTTGGATCCCGAACACCGACATCTCGGCCACCCTTGGCACGGTCGCTAGGTGACTGCGCCACAAGCGCACCGGGACGACGCCGAGGCCGAACTCTCGAGAGGCCTGCTCGGTGCCGTACCCGGTGGCCAGGACCAGGAAGCGGAATCTGACGCGCCGCGCCGCGCCCTGTGTGCGCACCTCGAGCTCGTGTTCGCCCGATCGATGTGCAGCGGCATCGACGATGAGCTCTACCCCACGGGTCCGGAGCTTGCGGACGATCGACGCGGCGAGCATCCGAGTCTCGATGCCCACGTCAGCGACCGAGTACGCGCGTTCTTCCGATGTCAACGCCACACCGTCGTCCATGTCGGCGAGCGATGCCCGGCTAAGCGGCGCGAACGACACCCCCGCGAGTTGCCAGCGCCGCTCGACGTCGGCGGCGCGGCTGTCCGGCACGATAGCGACGGCGGGGTGCCGCTCGGGCTCGATCGCGTGCGGGTATCGGGCCCGATATTCGCGCCAACCGAACAGACACCGTCGCGCGACCGCGAGCGCTTCCGCCTCGTCGGCGATCGAGGTGGCGTGGTACGTGCCCGCGTGCAGCCAGCCTTCGTTGCGGCTGCTGCTCCCGGCGAGCAGGCGCGGCGATCGCTCAAGCACGGTGACGCGGTAGCCGAGCGTCGAGAGCCGGTCGGCGACGAGGAGACCGGCGAACCCTCCGCCCACGACCGCGACGTCGACGTCGATGTCCTGCATCGGGCCGCGATCGCGTGCATCCAGCATTGGATCCTGCTTTCCAGGTGAGAGTCTCGCCGGCGGGTCTGCCGAACGATCGAGGTGTCCCGCTCGCGGGAGTCACGCTCCGTCACCTGTCCCCCGCTCGACCGGTACAGCTTGGTCGAGCGACGAAGATAGCACCGCGCTCGGGCAACCAACAAAACCAGGCATGTTGATTCGCGCTGAACCCGGCATGTTGATTCGCGCAACAGTGGCTGAACAGTCCATGCTGGTGCTCGTCGATGCGCGCGGTGGCCCGATGAGGTCGCGCGCGAAGCGGCGGCGACCCGGCTCCGACGCGCTCGACCGGCACGGCCTCGACCGTGCAGAGCCCGGCGTGGCCGCCGGGCTGACCCGACCTGATCCGATACCTGGAAGGTGCACCGATGACGCTGCTCGTGGTCGGATCAGGTGCGCCCGAGTACCGCATCGATTTATTGCGTGCGATCGCCGACCTCGATGTTCATCTCGTGCTCGATGCGGAACCGACCTGGGAGCTGGACCACGTCGTTCGTGCGAAGCGCGTCCCGCGGCTCGCCGCCGCCAGGGTGGGCCGCACCTCCCCCGCTGTGGTGCAGTCAATCGTGGCGGCCGCCGCCTCGGCCGGCGCGTCGGGCATCGTCACCTTCGACGAGCACCTGGTCGAGGCGGTCGCCGCCGCGACGAGTGCGCTCGGTCTGCCGGGGCTCAGCCCCGCCGCCGCGGCGACCTGCCGCGACAAGGCCGCCACCCGAAGAGCGCTCCGCGCGCGCGGCCTCGACCAACCCGGGGTGTTTCGTGCCAGGGACGCCCTGGCCGCGCCCGATAAACTGGCGTACCCCGTCGTCGTCAAGCCGACTGCCCTCGCCGGCAGCGTCGGTGTGCGACTCGTCCAGCATCCGGAGGCCCTCGAGGAGGCGATCGCCGAAGCGCGCGACTCGGCCGGAGCCGCCGCCTCGGCCGCCGCTTTCGACGTGATCGTCGAAGACTACGTGGTCGGACCCGAGATCAGCGTCGACGCCGTCGTCGAACGCGGTCGCATCAGCGTCGCGCAGATCGCGCGCAAGCACGTGACGGACGACGGTAGGTTCGTCGAGACGGGACATGTCGTCGACCCCAACGATCCACTTTGGCTCGACGCGGCGCTCCTGCGCACCGTCGAGCAAGCGCTCGAGGCGGTCGGTTTCGGTCACGGCGTCACTCATACCGAGCTTCGCCTGGCTTCGGGCGGACCGGTCGTCATCGAGATCAACGCCCGAGCGCCCGGCGACCTGCTACCCCTCGTCGCGGAGCGGTCCGGTGGCCGGCATCTCGCGCGCGTCGCCGCATTGGTGGCCCTCGGCCGCGATCCTGAGCTGCGGCGCCCGACCGGCGCGGTCGCGGTACGCTTCGCGATGCATGACGCAGGAGACCGCTCCGAGCGTGAGGTGCCGCCAAGCGTGCCGATTCTCGCCGGCGAACGCGCCGAGGCGTTCGCGCTTCCGCGCCATCCGGCCGGGCTCGGCAGGACCGCGTACGCGATCGCGAGTGCGAGCGACGGCGATCGAGCATTCGAGCTCGCGGGGCTCGCCTTGGACGGGCTGCCACCGACCAGGCCGGCGCGTGCGGGACTCGCATTGGACAAGGAGGCATCATGACGCTGGACACAGAGACCCGTGGCGCTGTGAGCGCCGGGTGGGACGAACTGCTCGAGATCGACGGGGGCCGCTGGCGCGTCTGGCGCGGCGCAGTGCTGCGCGGCGCCGGATTTCCGGTTCGACTGGTCTCCGACCTCGCCGACCCCGATCTCGCTGCCGCGGCGGATGCCATCCTTGTCGACACCGGGGGCCAACCTCGACCGGGTTCACCCTCGACGCTGGCATTCGCCGAGCAGTTCGAACGATCCGCCGACGCGGTCGCCCGGAGCATCCGTCTCGCCTCGACGGATGCCCTGCTGCGCGAGGCGGTGCTCTGGCAGAATCCGGCCCTCATCGACTCGTTGCTCGATCGCTTCGATCCCGCCGCCGGCCGCGGCGCGAAACAGCGCAAGCGGGAGACGGTGCTCGCGAGCTACCTGCAGCGCTACGCGACGAAGAACGAGTCGATCGGGTTCTTCGGCCCGGTCGGATGGGCGACCTGGCAGCCCGACGGTCGCACCCGACTCGATGTAGGGTCTGGCCTTGTCGCAGCCCGCCGCGTGTACTTCGAGAATTGGGCGATCGATGCGCTCCGCGAGCGGCTGATCGGCGACGGCCGTCTGCGCGCACAGCTCGCGCCGCGACGCACGCCGTCCACCGCGGTACATTCGGGCATCGCCTACCGTGCCCTCGGCCGGCCCGTCGCACTCACGCCGGAGCAGTCGATTGTTGTCGACGCGATCGACGGCATTCGCACGGTGCAGGAGCTTGAGGACTCACTTGGGCATCGGGTCGCCGACGTCGACGAGGTGCTGCGCGGGCTCGAGGCCGCCCAGGTGGTGTGCGTCGATCTCGGCGGCCCCATCGAGGCGCGTCCGGAGGAGCACCTCGCCGCTCGCCTGGCCACCATGAACGGCGACGCGGCCGCCGAGGCCGCCGCCGATCTCGCTCGACTCGTCGCAGCCAAAGAGGCCGTCACCGCGGCGGCGGGCGACGTCGACGCGCTCGCGCCGGCCCTCGAACACCTCGCGACCGTGTTCGAACAGATCGCTCGACGGCCCGCGACTCGGCTGCACGGCAAGACCTACGCCGGGAGGTCCGTCGTCTACGAAGACACGCGGCGGGCGGCCTCGCTCGAAATCGGTGGCGACGTGCTGGCCGAGCTCGAGGGTCCGCTGTCGCTCGTTCTGCGGAGCGGCCGCTGGCTGGCCGGGCGCCTCGCCGCGGGGTACCGCGCCCGGTTCGCCGAACTGTGGGATCGACGCACCGCCCAAACCGGCGCCGACGAGGTGCCGCTCACGGCGCTCCTCGCGCTCGCGTCGCGCGACTTCTACACCGGCGACGGTCTGCCGCCGATCGCCCGCGAGGCGGCTCGGGAGCTCGCCGAACGATGGGCGCGGATCCTCGACATCGATGAGCGCGCGACCCGAGCGGACTTCGCGATCGGAGAGCTTCTCGACGCGGTCGAGCGCGAGTTCGGCGATGTGGCACCCGCGTGGACCGCGGCCCGGCATCACTCCCCGGACATCATGATCGCCGCGGCGAACGCTGACGCCCTCGCCGACGGCGATTTCCTCCTCGTGCTCGGAGAGCTGCACCTAGCGTTCAACACCGTCGAGAGCCGCGCGCTCGTCGAGCAGCACGACGACCCCGACGCTCTGCTTCGCATGGCGGAGGCCGCCGTCGGCGGGCGACGGCACATCCCCGCTGCACCGCGCGAGTGGGGCTCCACGACGAGCCGCACGAGTCCACCGTCGGCGCTCGTTAGCGAGCGCGACGTGCACTGGTCCCTCGGCCCCGACGACGACCGCAACCTGCCCGGCGGATCCCTTCCCGCGGCGGGACTCGTGGTGCGGCCCGACGGCGAAGCGCTCGTGGTGGCCCACCGCGACGGTGAGGCGCTGGCCGAGCTCGGCGAGTTCCTCGGCGAGCACCTCTCGGGGGTCGCCGTCAACGCGTTTTCCCTCCTGCCGAAGTCGCGGCACTCGCCGCGCGTGAGCTTCGGTCGTCTGGTCGTCGCCCGAGAGACCTGGCGTCTCGCGAGCCGCGAGTGCGACTGGGCCAACCAGATGGACGAGGCGACGCGCTTCCTGCAGATGCGCGCCTGGCGCCGGCGTCACCGCCTGCCCGAGCGCGCGTTCTTCAAGGTACCAACCGAGACGAAGCCCTCGTTCGTCGACTTCACGAGCCCGCCGCTTGTGAACCTCCTCGCCACGCATGTGCGTCGTCTCGGCCCAGACCAGTCCGTGACCCTCAGTGAGATGCTGCCCGATCTCGACGAGACCTGGCTCGAGGACGACCGCGGTGCCCGCTACACCGCCGAGCTCCGGATGGTCGTCGCAGAGGGTGCCGCATGAGCGGGCATCCGGTTCTCGGCCTCCTCGACGAGTCGGCCGCGCGGCATCCAGATCGTGCCGTGCTGCGCGATGCCGCCGCCGTCACCACGGCGGCCGAGCTCCGTGATCGCGTCGAACGGCGCGCGACGGAATGGTCGGCACGCGGTGCCGAGCGCGGAGACGTGCTGCTCGTCGTCGGCGTCCGCACCGCGGAGCTTCCCGTCTGCCTTCTCGCGGCGTGGCGGCTCGGCCTGGTGCCGGCGCTCTCCGAACACGGACCCGATGCGCGGCTTGACGCCCTCGGACGGCGGACGGGCGCCCGATGGCGCTTCGACGTCGACTCCGGCGTGCTGTCAGAGACCGGGCATCCGTCGTCACCGCTTCCGCTCGGCACGAGCCACGTGCTGTTCACGTCCGGCACGACCGGGGAGCCCGCGGCGGTCGCGGTCGGCGCCGAACCACTCGAGACGGCCGTCGCCTGGTATTGCGACGCCTTCGCACCCGGTCCTGGCGACCGTTTCTCCATGCTCTCGGGTCTCGGTCACGACCCGCTGTTGCGAGACATCATCATGCCGCTCGCGTCGGGTGCTGAGCTCGCGATCCCAGCAGCGGATGCCCTGCGCGACCCGCGCTCGATCCTCACGGCCCTGCGCGAGGGCGTGACCGTGCTGCACGCGACCCCGTCGCTCGTGGAGTTCGCCCTCGGATCGCTGGAGCCCGGCACCCGGTTTCCCGATCTGCGGCTCGTGGTGCTGGGCGGCGAGCGGCCGCGCGCCGAGACGCTGCGCCTGCTCCGCGCGGCGACCGATGCGGTCGTCGTGAACGCCTACGGTTCTACGGAGACTCCGCAGATCGTCGCAGCGCGGGTGATCGAGCCGGGCGACGGTCCGCTCCTCGGTCTCGTCGGGCGCGGTATCGGCGGCGCGGAGCTGCTGCTCGGCCGTGAAACGCCGTCGGACTTCCGCGAGCGCGTCGGATGCGGCGACGACGAGGTCGTCGTGCGGAGCCGCTCGCTCGCCCTCGGCTACCTCGGCGACCACGACAGCCGGCCCCGCTTCGTCGACGACCCGCTAGGCGAGCCCGGATGGCGGGCGTACCTCACCGGCGATCGCGGCGAACTCGTCGGAGGCGGCATCGCGGTCGTCGGCCGCATCGACCGGGAGCTCGCCGTCAACGGCCACCGGCTGCACCCCACGGAGATCGAATCGCCCGCGCGAGCCATCCCCGGCGTCTTCGACGCCGTCGCCCGCGTCGAGCAGGGCGAGCTCGGCTCGATCGTCGTGCTCTCGGTCGCTCTCGAACCCGACGCGGAGGTGCGCTCGCGCGACGTACGCGCCGCGCTGCGCCGAGTACTGCCGGCGTGGGCTGTGCCCACCCGCATCGAGGTGGCCGAGCTCGCCCTCACGGCGAACGGCAAGCGCGCCCTGTGACGCTCCCGACGCACGTCGCATCGCTCGCGACCCCCGTCGCGATCTCCGGCGCTGTCGTGCTCGCTCTAGCGCATCGCGATGCCGACACGGTGACGACGGACTCCCTTGTCGGCGCGCTGGATCCGATCGAATTCGCCGCGGTCGAGCGGTTCCGTCATGTCGCTGACGCGCGCGCCGCGATGCTCCGGCGACTCCTCGCCCGTGCCGCCGCCCGCGTCGTCTCACCAGAGACGGACCTCGCGATACGCACGGGGCCCTGCGCACGCTGCGGCGGACCCCACGGGCGCCCGTCGATCGTGGGCGCCGAACTCTCTGTCTCGATGAGCGGCACCGCCACGATGAGCGCCGTCGCGGTCTCGTCGACGCCGATCGGGATCGACATCGAAGCGACGCTCAGCCCCGAGACGAGCCGCGCGCTCGCGGATCTTCTCACATCCCGGTCCGGCGGTCCCGAGGCATCCGCGGAGTTGTGGACCGCCCTCGAAGCCAGGGCGAAGCTCATCGGTGCGGGCGTGGCCGACGTGATCCGATCGAATCTCGCCGCCGACGCACTGGTGCACTCGTTCACGCTGCGCGACGGGATCATCGGTTCCGTCGCGAGCTTCGCTCCGGAAGGGTCGGCTGCACGGATCGTTGACATCTAATGTGCCCCCCCGGGGTGAGCCTGGAAGGGTGCCATCGTGCCCAAGCCCTACCGACCCGATGCCCATCTCGCCGTCTCGTAGCCGATCGGCTACCGGGCAACGAGATCGCGTCGGCAGCAGACGTGCGAGCGGTCGCGGACGAACGGACTGGAGGCGCGGTGCCGGCTGGCACCGCGCCTCCAGTCCGTCCCGTAGTCACCATGACGGACCGTACCGACCCGCTCGACGTCAGCGTTTCTGGAGGTCCCGCACGACCACGACCAGCGCGACCATCATGAGCGCCAGCATGGGGAGCCACGCCACCATGTGCGCGGAGTCGACCACCATCTCGAACAGCGCGACCGCGATGAACGCGCAGGCGACGGCCACGACGAACCACCCGACGGGTCTGGACAGCCGTGACGTGCTCCCGAGGCGAGCCCGTGCGGGGCCGCCCTCGGGCTGCTCGTCCGGTCCGGAGCCGATCCCCGGCACGGCGGCGTGCAGGAGGCGGATGTCCCGCGCGCCCTCGCCCCAGTCGAACAGCGTCAGCCCCATCGTCGGTCGTGTCTCGACGGCCACGCTCGTCCCTCCGGTGACCGGCGTCATCGTGACGGTGATCACCTCGCCCCACGAGAACGCGTTGCCCTGCACCGACACCTGGAGCTCGTCGTCCGTGTTCGACGTCAGTCGTGCGCGTGACGATCGCTCGACCTCGCCGATGAGTCGCGCGCGCACGGCGTCGAGGGGGGCCGGCACGGTCCACTGAGCGGTGGAGCGCGCAGCTCGTGTCGTCACTTCGACCATGGCGCCATCCAACCCGTTCTCCGGACTGTGCGCGCCGCCGACGCCGGGCACCGGTCCGCCGACCCAGACTGTGTGGGAGGGGGAACGGAACCGATGGGCGGGCTGCGGACAGTACGAGACATGGAACACACCACGGGGGACCGCGCCGACTGGGCGCTGAGCATCGCCGGTGACGGTGCGGCGTTCGGGCGCGTCTTCGACCGTCACGCACCGAGGCTCCGGAGACACGCGATCCGACTCGTGCCGACACCGTCGGACGCCGACGACGTCGTCGCACCGGGCCGTGGTACGTCTACTCGATCCCGGGGACCGACGTCGACGTCTTCGACACGCAGTGCTACCCGCGGGAGTTCTCGGAGGTGGACAGCATCTGGCAGGGCGAGCACCCGATGCCCGAGGACCCGCCGGCGTCCCCCGAGGGGTGACCGCGGGCGGTCGAGACGTCAGGCGCGCCTCCGCGACCGCAGCCGCGCACCGAGGCGCCGACCGACCGTGAGCTGGACGGCGATGGTCACGGTCCCGGCGAGCAGCAGTCCGACCAGGTTGAGCCCGAGCTGCACCATCGCCCCCACTGCCTCCTGCCAGGCCCCGACGGCGAGCGTGAGACCGATCGCCCCGACGGCGGGCACGGTCGTGATCGAGATGAACACCCCGACGAGGGCGGATGGTTTCGACGAGGTCAGGGAGAGGACGCCGGCGATCCCGGCGAGGACCGCGATCACGAACGACCACCCGTCCGGGTTGACGATGAACTCCGTCTGCGGACCCGTGGTCGCCGCGGAGTAGGTGATGAGTCCCGCCGCGTACGCCACGGCCCAGACGCCCCAGGCGACCAGCGCGGACACCAGGAACCCGCCGAGGAGCGTCGTGAGGGCGCCGGCGACGACACCGCCGCGACGACGGACGATCGCGTAGCAGGCGGCGGCGATGGGGGCGAACTCGGGGCCGACGACCATCGCGCCGATGATGAGGATCGGCTGGTCGAGCAACCGTCCGACGCCGGCGATGAGGGTGGCGAGGAGCAGGAAGACGAAGAAGGTCACCGAGGGCCGGGCGTCCTCGCGCGACCGGTCGGCGAGCTGCGCCCAGAGCACCCCGTCGGCCGGGTGTCCCGGTGCGGCGCGCTCGGCGGCGTCCGCGGCGTCGGACACCACCGTGACGGGGTCGTACACGGCGATGGTGCCCTGCTCCGGCACACCGGCGTGCCGGAGCATCCGCATCACGTTGTTCGCGTTCTCCCGGGCCATGTCGAAGAGCAGGACGTCCCCCTCGCCGGCGAGGCTCGCCCCGGGCAGGACGGTCAGGTCGGAGACCGTCGGGTCCGCGCCGAGCCGTCGGTGGAGTTCCTCGGCGAGGGCGGTCGGGGCGGACACGCGGACGGAGAGCATGCCGTCAGTGTCCACCATCGAGGGGCTGCACCGTGCTCCGTCTGCTCAGTCGTACCCGAGGACGACGGTCTCCTCGTCGTCGTCCGGGGTCATCGGGCGCTCCCGGTCCGGGCCCGCGGGACGAGTTCGTAGACGTCGGCCCAGACCGACTCGAAGTCGACGGGCAGGACGTGGCCGGCGCGCACCGCACGCTCGAGGAGGCACAGGGTGTCCAGCGCCTCGGAGAGGAACCGGGCGTCCCCGTGCGTCTCCGGCCGCTCGCCGCCGTGGAAGACGGTGACCGTCACGGTCCGGACCCGTGGGCGGACCCGCCGGGTGAGGCGGCCGAGGACGACGAACCCGGCGACGTACGCACCGACCCCGAGGAACAACCCGAGCGGGCTCGACGACGTCAGGGCGAGCAGGAGGAGCACCGCGATCGACCCGGCGACGGGCCAGCCGTGCCACGCCCGCAGCAGGGCGCGCTCCCTGCTGGTCGTCCCCGGCGGGTGGAGGGTGAGCGTCCGACTCGACCACAGGGTCCGGCCGACCGGCCGCACGGTGTACGAGCCCCAGAGGTGCGCACCGCACCGGGACGGCGCGCGGACGGGGAACGACCCGCTCACCGGGCGACGTCCGGGACGGGGTCCGCGAGCTCCGCGCGGACCGGCTCGACGACGTCACGGTGCCGCAGTGCGGCCGCGCACGGGAAGCAGAGCAGGTCGCCCACCCGGACGTCGTTCGGCAGCGGGGCGGGCAGCGGGCGGAAGGGGCCCTCGGCACCGTCGAGGCACGGCGTGAGCACGGAGGTGCGGGACGTGGGTGCGGTGCTCACCCGGCCGATGAGGCGGATCTCGTCGAGGACCGCGCAGGCGGGGAGCGCCGCGTCGAGCTCGAGGAGCACCATCCCGGGACGGGGGCGGCGCACCCCGAGCACCGAGGCGACGGCGACGGTGACGTCCCGCGGCTGCCAGTGCGGCGGCCGGAAGGGCGGCGGGGCCTGCTCGGCGGTGTGCACGCAGGGCGTGCCCGCGATCGTGGCGAGGCGGTGCATCGAGACCGCGGCCACCAGGACGTCGTCCGTCGTCGCCACGGTGCGGGCCGGCCACTGCCGGGAGTGCAGCGGTTCCGGGATCGATGCGCGGACGGTGGGGATGAGTGCTGTCAGGGTCACGCACCGACCCTCGCGCGCCCCGGCCCCCGACGGACCCGCTCCTCACGACTCCCAGACGCGCTTCCGGCGTTCTCCTACGGTCCACTGACGGCAGCGCGACGGCAGCGCGACGGCAGCTCGATGGGATCTCGACGGGACGCTCGACGGCAGCTCGACGGGACGCTCGACGGCTCCGAGCGGTGCGGGGTGTTAGCGGCGCGTAGGGAGTCGCCGGAAGGGTGTTAGGAACCCGTCAGGATCGCCGGCACCGGTCCACGGCGCAGCCATGCTCGTCGAGGCACCTGATCGGGTGCTGCTCCCGGTGCCGGTCCTCCGGCGTCGCGGGGCACCTGGAGTCTGAGGAGAACCTCGTGTTCGACGTGTTCGTCGTCGCCGGTGTGCTCGCGCTGTTCGGCGTGGTCGCACTGATCGCCAAGGGGGTGGAGCGGCTGTGATCGGGATCACCATCGCCGCCGCCGTCCTCGGTGTCGCTGCTGTCGGTTACCTGGTGTGGGCGCTCGTCCGCCCGGAGAAGTTCTGATGGACGCGGGGACCGTCTGGGCGGGGATCGCCCAGGTCGCGACGCTCGTGCTGCTGCTCGTGCTCGTCCACCGACCGCTCGGTGACGGCATGGCGCGCATGTACTCGTCGCTCAGGCACATGCGCGTCGAGCGCGGCGTCTACCGCGTGATCGGCGTGGACGCCGACGCGTCGCAGTCGTGGCAGACGTACCTGCGGGGCGTGCTGCTCTTCAGCCTCGTCGGGGTGCTCTTCGTGTACGCCCTCGAGCGGCTGCAGGCCGTGCTGCCGTACGGCCTGGGGCTGCCCGGCATGACCCCGGCCCTGGCGTTCAACACGGCGGTGTCGTTCGTGACGAACACGAACTGGCAGAACTACTCGCCCGAGGCCACGGTCGGCTACACCGTGCAGATGGCCGGCTACGCGGTGCAGAACTTCGTGTCGGCCGCGGTCGGCATGGTCGTCGTGATCGCCCTGGTCCGCGGCTTCGCTGCGCGGCGGTCCGGCACCATCGGGAACTTCTGGGTGGACACGGTGCGCACGATCTGGCGGCTGTTGCTGCCGGCATCGTTCGTCTTCGCGATCATCCTCATCGCCGGCGGTGTCGTGCAGAACTTCCTCGACCCCACCACCGTGCACACGCTCGCCGGTGGGACACAGACCATCGCGGGCGGCCCGGCGGCGTCGCAGGAGGCGATCAAGGAGTTCGGCACGAACGGGGGCGGCTTCTTCAACGCGAACTCGGCCCACCCGTTCGAGAACCCGCAGGCCTGGACCAACCTCGTCGAGATCTTCCTCATGCTCGCGATCCCGTTCAGCCTGCCGCGCACCTTCGGCGTCATGGTCGGCGACAAGCGCCAGGGCTACGCGATCCTCGCCGTGATGGGGATCCTGTTCCTCGTGTCGCTCTCGGCGATGTCGATCGCCGAGCTCGGTGCCGGGGGCACCGCGACGCACGTCGCCGGGGCCGCGATGGAGGGCAAGGAGGTCCGCTTCGGCATCCTCGGGTCGACCCTGTTCAACACCACGTCGACCGTCACGTCCACCGGCGCGGTGAACAGCATGATGGACAGCTACACCCCGCTCGGCGGCATGATGGCGATGCTGAACATGATGCTCGGCGAGATCGCCCCCGGCGGCACCGGCTCCGGGCTCTACGGCATGCTCATCCTCGCCGTCATCACCGTGTTCATCGCCGGACTGCTGGTCGGCCGGACCCCGGAGTACCTCGGGAAGCGCATCGGATCGCGTGAGATCCGCCTCGCGGCCCTGTACATCCTGGTCACCCCGACCCTCGTGCTCGTCGGCACCGCCGTCTCGCTCGTGATCCCGGGGGTCCGGGAGCAGGTGCTCGGGACGTCGATCTTCAACCCGGGCAACCACGGCCTGTCGGAGCTGCTCTACGCCTTCACCTCGGCGGCGAACAACAACGGCTCCGCGTTCGGCGGCCTCACCGGCAACACGACGTGGCTCAACTCCGCCCTGGCGGTCGCGATGCTGCTCGGCCGGTTCGTGCCGATGGTGTTCGTCCTGGCGCTCGCCGGCTCCTTCGCCGCGCAGGACAAGGTCCCCGCGACCTCCGGCACCCTCCCGACCCACCGTCCCCTCTTCGTGGTGCTGCTGACCGGCATCGCCGTGATCGTCACCGCACTGACCTACTTCCCGGTGCTCGCACTGGGCCCGCTCGCAGAAGGACTCGTCCGATGAGCACCATCGCACCTGAAACCGAACCCACCACGTCCACCACCCACGAGAGCCGCGGGAGCGCCTTCGGCGTCCGCCAGCTGACGGCGGCGCTCCCCGGCGCCTTCCGCAAGCTCGATCCGCGGTCGATGTGGCGGAACCCCGTCATGTTCATCGTCGAGGTCGGCGCCGCACTGACGACCGTGACCGCGATCGTCGAGCCGTTCACACGGGGCAGCGACGCGGGGTCGGCGGCCGTGCCGGCGTCGTTCACCTGGGCGATCGCCGTCTGGCTGTGGCTCACGGTCGTCTTCGCCAACCTCGCCGAGTCGGTGGCCGAGGGCCGCGGCAAGGCCCAGGCCGACACGCTGCGGAAGACCCGGTCGACCACGAGTGCGCGCCGCGTCGTCCGGTACGACACGGCGGACCCGGCGGCGCAGTCCGCGGACACCGAGGACATCGCGTCGGTCGACCTCGCGAAGGGCGACGTCGTCGTGGTGGTGGCCGGTGAGGTGATCCCCGGTGACGGCGACGTGATCGACGGCATCGCGTCGGTCGACGAGTCCGCGGTGACGGGCGAGTCCGCCCCGGTCATCCGCGAGTCCGGCGGCGACCGCAGCGCCGTCACCGGCGGCACCCGCGTGCTGTCCGACCGGATCGTGGTGCGCATCACCTCGACCCCCGGTGAGACCTTCATCGACCGGATGATCCGGCTCGTCGAGGGCGCCGCACGGCAGAAGACGCCGAACGAGATCGCGCTGAACATCCTGCTCGCCTCGCTGTCGATCGTGTTCGTGATCGTCTGCCTGACGATGCAGCCGATCGCCGGGCTGGTCGGGGCGAGCGTCAGCGTGCCGGTGCTGATCGCCCTGCTCGTCTGCCTCATCCCGACGACGATCGGTGCGCTGCTGTCGGCGATCGGCATCGCCGGCATGGACCGCCTCGTGCAGCACAACGTCCTCGCGATGTCCGGTCGCGCGGTCGAGGCCGCCGGCGACATCACGACCCTGCTGCTCGACAAGACCGGGACGATCACCTACGGCAACCGTCGCGCCTCGCGCGTCGTCCCGATCGCGGGCGTCACGGAACCGGAACTGTTGGCGGCCGCAGCGCTCTCGAGCGCTGCCGACGGCACGCCCGAGGGCCGCTCGATCGTGGAACTCGCCGCGACCGCCGGGGTCACCACGGGCCTCCCGGCCGGCGCCACCGAGGTCCCGTTCACCGCGCAGACCCGCATGTCCGGCGTCGACCTGGCCGACGGAACGCAGGTCCGCAAGGGCGCCGCCGGCGCCCTGCTCGCCTGGGCCGGTACCGAGAGCCGCGAGATCGACGAGACCGTCGTCGCCATCTCGGACGAGGGCGGCACCCCGCTGGTCGTCGCCCGGCGCGACCCGTCCGGCTCCGTCGCCCTGCTCGGCGTCGTGCACCTGAAGGACGTCGTGAAGGACGGCATGGCCGCCCGGTTCGCCGAGATGCGCAACATGGGCATCCGCACGGTCATGATCACGGGTGACAACCCGCGCACCGCGGCCGCGATCGCCGCCGAGGCCGGGGTCGACGACTTCCTCGCCGAGGCGACCCCGGAGGACAAGCTCGCCTACATCCGCAAGGAGCAGGAGGGCGGCAACCTCGTCGCGATGACGGGTGACGGCACGAACGACGCGCCGGCCCTGGCCCAGGCGGACGTCGGCGTCGCGATGAACACCGGGACGACCGCGGCCAAGGAGGCCGGCAACATGGTCGACCTCGACTCGGACCCGACGAAGCTCATCGACGTCGTCCGGATCGGGAAGCAGCTCCTCATCACCCGCGGTGCCCTGACGACGTTCTCGATCGCGAACGACGTGGCGAAGTACTTCGCGATCATCCCGGCGATGTTCCAGGCCACGTTCCCCGGCCTCGGGCTGCTGAACGTCATGGGCCTGCACAGCCCGGCGTCCGCGATCCTGTCCGCGGTGGTCTTCAACGCCCTCGTGATCATCGCCCTGATCCCGCTGTCGCTGCGCGGCGTGAAGTACCGCGCGGCCTCGGCCTCGTCGATCCTCGGCCGCAACCTGCTCCTGTACGGGCTCGGCGGCGTGATCGTCCCCTTCATCGGCATCAAACTGATCGACCTCGTCGTCGGTCTCATCCCGGGCTTCTGAGCAGGACCGGGCAGGAGGAAGCACACTCATGGCGCAAACACGCGGAACGTTCCGCAGTCTCGGCACCGCCGTCCGGCTGATGGTGGTCTGCACCGTCGCCCTCGGCGTCGCCTACCCCGTGGCCGTCTGGGGCGTCGGCCAGGTCGCCTTCCCGTCGCAGTCGAACGGGTCGCTCGTGACGGACCAGGACGGCAAGGTCGTCGGCTCCGAGCTCCTCGGCCAGTCGTTCACGACGAAGAAGGGCGCCGTCCTCGACCAGTGGTTCCAGTCACGGCCGTCGGCTGCGGGGGACGGCTACGACGCGAACGCCTCGTCGGGGTCGAACCTCGGTCCGAACAACCCGGACCTCCGGAAGACCATCGAGGAACGCAAGCAGGCCCTCGCGGAGGCCGACGGCGTCCCGGCAGCCGACGTCCCCGCGGACGCGGTCACGGCGTCCGGCTCCGGGCTGGACCCCGACATCAGCCCCGCGTCCGCGCAGCAGCAGGTGCAGCGGGTCGCGACGGCACGAGGGCTGTCCACGGACACGGTCCGGAAGCTCGTCGACGAGCACACCGACGGACGCCAGCTCGGCTTCCTCGGCGACCCGACGGTCAACGTGCTCGAGCTCAACCTGGCCCTCGCGAAGCTGTCCTGACCGGCACGGGATCGACAGGAGAGTCGCATGCACCGTGGCAAGCTCCGCGTCCTGCTGGGTGCCGCACCCGGTGTCGGCAAGACGTTCACGATGCTCGAGGAGGGCCGGCGTCTCCGTGACGAGGGGAAGGACGTGGTGGTCGCGGTCGTGGAGACCCACGGTCGCGCCGCCACGGCCGCCCTCGTCGACGGGCTCGAGGTCGTCCCGCGGCGCATCGTCGAGCACCGCGGCGTGCAACTCGACGACATGGACCTCGACGCCGTCCTGGCCCGCCGCCCGGACATCGCCCTCGTCGACGAGCTCGCCCACACGAACGCCCCCGGCAGCCCGCACGAGAAGCGCTGGCAGGACGTGCAGGCCCTGCTCGACGCGGGCATCAGCGTCATCTCGACGGTGAACATCCAGCACATGCAGTCCCTGTCGGACGTCGTCCGCGAGATCACCGGGACCGTCCAGCGGGAGACGGTCCCGGACGCGGTCGTCCGGTCGGCCGACCAGATCGAGGTCGTGGACCTCTCCCCGCAGGCGCTGCGGGACCGCCTGTCGGACGGGCTGGTCTACCCGGCGGCACGGATCGACGCCGCGCTGTCGAACTACTTCCGGCTCGGCAACCTGACGGCGTTGCGCGAGATCGCGTTGCTCTGGCTCGCCGACGAGGTCGACGACGCCCTCAAGGCGTACCGGTCGGAACACGGCATCACGGGCAGGTGGGAGACCCGTGACCGTGTGCTGGTCGCGCTCACGGGTGGCCCGGAGGGCGAGACCCTGCTCCGCCGCGGCGCGCGGATCGCCGCCCGGGGCGCCGGCGGGGAACTCGCCGCGGTGCACGTCACGACGAACGACGGCCTGCGCGAGCGTCACCCGGGTGCCCTGGGCAAGCAGCGCGCCCTCGTCGAACAGCTCGGCGGCACGTACCACCAGATCGTCGGCGACGACGTCCCGACCACGCTCGTCCGGTTCGCCCGCTCGATCGACGCGTCGCAGATCGTCATCGGCGTCAGCCGCCGGAGCCGGCTCGTCGCGGCCCTGACCGGCCCCGGTATCGGCAACACCGTGATCCGGGAGTCCGGGGACATCGACGTGCACGTCGTCACCCACGAGCGCGCCGGCGGGAGGCTGCGCACGCCACGGCTCGGCGGCAGCCTGTCCCGCTCCCGGGTCGTCGCCGGGTTCGCCGCCTCCCTGCTGCTCGGTCCGCTCCTGACGTGGTTGCTGTCCCTCGGCGACGACCCCGACTCGATCACCGTGGACGTGCTCTCGTACCAGCTCCTGGTGATCACGGTGGCGCTGCTCGGCGGGATGTGGCCGGCGGTCTTCACCGCGGTGCTGTCCGGGCTGAGCCTGGACTTCTTCTTCGTGCAACCGATCCACATGGTGACCGTGCAGCAGCCGTGGCACCTCGTCGCGCTCGTGATGTACGTGATCAGCGCCGTGCTCGTGAGCTTCGTCGTGGACCGGTCGGCACGCCGTTCCCGAGCCGCCCGTCGGGCCGCCGCGGAGTCCGGCCTGCTCGTCGGGTTCGCGGGGAGCGTGCTCCGCGGGGACGACGCCCTGCAGGCGCTGCTCGACCGCACCCGTGAGGCCTTCGGCTTCGCGGGCGTCCGGATCCGGCAGGGCGACGACGTCCTCGCCGAGTCGGGCGCCGTCGCCGAACCCGAGCGCACGAGCACGCTCGGCTCCGGGGCTGTCCTGGAGTACGCGGGCGCCCCGGACGACCCGACCCAGCGCCGTCTCCTCGCGGTCGTGGAACGCCAGATCGACGCGGCGGTCGAGCACCGGTCGTTGACCAGGACGGCACTCGACGCGGAACGGATCGCCGCGGTCGACCGGATCCGCAGCGCGATCCTGGCGGCCGTCAGCCACGACGTCCGGCGGCCGATCGCGGCCGCGTCCGCCGCCGTGCAGACCCTCCGCGCCCGTGACATCACCCTGCGCCCCGCGGACCGCGACGCCCTGCTCGACACTGCGCACGAGAGCCTCACGGCGCTGGCGAACCTCCTCGCCGACCTCCTCGACGTCAGCCGGGTGCAGGCCGGAGCGTTGGCGGTGCACACGACCACGGTGCCGGTGGGGTCGGTCATCGCGCCGGCGCTCGACGAACTCGAGCTCGGGCCCACCGACGTCGACCTCGACCTCCCCCGGGACGTCCCGCCGGCCCTCGCCGACCCCGTGCTCCTGCAGCGAGTGGTCGTGAACCTGCTCGCCAACGCCCAGCGGCACGCACCGGCGGACACGAAGGTCCGTGTCGCCGCGAGTGCGTTCGCCGGTCACGTGGAGGTCCGCATCGCCGACCACGGGCCGGGCATCCCCGCCGAACTGCGCGAGACCGTCTTCCAGCCGTTCCAGCGGCTCGGCGACACGGACAACGACACCGGGTTGGGGCTCGGCCTGGCGCTCGCGCGGGGGTTCACCGAGGGCATGGGCGGGACGATCGAGGTCGACGACACCCCCGGCGGCGGGACCACCGTCGTCGTGCGTCTGCCGATCGCCGGACACCTGCCGCTCGACCTCGCCGCCCAGCACGACCACCGACCGGTCGTCCCGCCCACCGACACCACGGACCCGACGTGAAGATCCTCATCGCCGACGACGACGCCCAGCTCGCCCGTGCCCTGGCGGTCACGATGAGCGCCCGCGGCTACGAGGTCGTCACCGCGGCCGACGGTCGAGAGGCCATCAACGCCGTCATCGCCGCCCACCCCGACGTCGTGCTGCTCGACCTCGGCATGCCGCGCATCGACGGACTCGGGGTCCTGCAGGCGCTGCGCGCCTGGACGCAGGTCCCGGTGCTCGTCCTGTCCGGCCGCACGGACGCGGGCGACAAGATCGAGGCGCTCGACGCGGGGGCGGACGACTACGTCACGAAGCCGTTCGACATGGACGAGCTCCTCGCGCGCATCCGGGCCGTCGGTCGGCGGCGCGCCACCACCGACGACGGCCGGCCGACGTTCCGGATCGGCGAGCTGACGGTGGACCTCGCGGCCAAGCAGGTGCTGCCGCCGACCGGTCCCCCGATCCGGCTCACCCCCACCGAGTGGCGACTGCTCGAGCTCCTCACGGCGAACCCGGGTCGGCTCCTCACCCGGGAGATGCTCCTCACCGACATCTGGGGACCGACCCACGGGACCGACGTGGGCTACCTGCGCCTCTACATGTCCCAGCTGCGGCGCAAGCTGGAGCCGGACCCGAGCCGGCCCCGGTACCTCATCACGGAGCCCGGGATGGGCTACCGGTTCACACCGGACGCGTGAACCGGCTCGAGCATGTGGATGGTCTCGATGGCGAGCTCGGCGGCCACGGCGTCGCCGGCGACGACGGCGTCCCGGAAGACGGGGTAGTGCTCGAGGAGGTGTTCGACCGGCACGAGCTCACCGATGGCGTCGACGCGGAGCTTGTAGGCGAGCCCCGCGATGACCTTGCGGGCGGTCTCGACGAGGAGGGCGTTCGGGCACAGGCTGAGCCACGCGTCGTAGGCGCCGCCGATGGTGAGGACGATGCGTGCCGTCCCGCCGTCGCGCAGCCGTTCCATCTCCGCGTCGAGCCGCCGTTCCGCCACGGCGACGTCCTCGTCGGTGAGCACGGGGACGGTGAGCCGGACGACCCCGCCGATGAGGAGCCCGAGTGTCCGGAGCGCGTCGAGCACCTCGTCCGGGTCGGGGAGGGCGACGCGGGTGTACCGGTTCGCGGCCATCTCGATCAACCCCTCGGTGGCGAGTGTCGCGAGGGCCTCCCGGATCGGGGTCCGCGAGACGCCGAGCCAGCTCGTGAGCTGGTCGTCGTGCAGCCGTTCGCCGGGCTCCAGCGTGCCGTCGAGGATGGCGGTCCGGATCGAGTCGGCGACGCGGTCCCGCACCAGGAGGCGTTCGGCGTGGTCGGCGGTGGGAACGGGCATACACATACTCCTTGTTCGGAATATCCCATGGTGACCGTTCGGCCTGGGTGACCGCCGGGTGCGGTCGTCCTCAGGCGTCCTCGGCGCGCAGCGACCGCACCATGCTGCGGAGTGCTCGGAGCGCCGCCGTCTGCTCCTGCTCGTCCATCCCGCTGAGCATCCGCACCTCGACGCCCCGCACCGCCGCCGAGGCCGCCTCGAGGCGCTCCCGCCCGAGGTCCGTCAGCCGGGTCGGCAGTGCCTTGCCGATCGGCGCCGCTGCCGGCCGGGTCACCAGGCCGTCCCGCTCGAACGCCTGCAGCAGCACGTTCATCGACTGTCGGGTCACGAACGCCCCGCGGGCGAGGTCGGAGTTCGACAGGCCGGGTCGTTGCGCGAGCAGTTCGAGGCACGAGTACTGCGTGACGGTGAGCCCGAGCGGCCGCAGCACCGACTCCATCGCGGTCCGCAGGGCGCTCGAGGCCTCCTTGAGGAGGTAGCCGAGCGACGAGTCGAGGTCGATCCGGTCACCGTCTTGACGCATGTCAGTAGTCTGACATAGGTTGGGTGATGTCAGAAAACTGACACACAATCGAAGGAGTACCCATGCCCGTGACCGGCCCCGACTTCATCTCCCTGCAGACCCGCGACCTCGACGCGTCGCAGGCGTTCTACGAGCAGTACCTCGGCCTCGTCCGGTCCCCGGCGGGACCGCCGCACGCCGTCGTCTTCGAGACCACGCCGATCGCGTTCGCGTTGCGCGACCTCGTGCCCGGGACCGACCTGGACGCCGTGTCCCAGCCGGGCATCGGTGCGGCGATCTGGCTGCACGCCACCGACGTCCAGGCCGTCCACGACGCACTCGTGGCCGACGGGCACACCATCGTCGCCGCACCGATCGACGGCCCGTTCGGTCGGACCTTCACCTTCGCGGACCCGGACGGCTACCACGTGACGCTGCACGACCGCGCCTGAGGCCGCGCCCCCGCCGCACGCGTCCGTAGGATGGCGCGATGGGGCGGACCGGGGGCACACCTGCAGCGACGTTCGTGCGCGTGGCCGACGGCGTGCGCGTCGCGACGAGCCGCCGGATGTCCACGACCTCGACGCTGCTGCACGACGGCGGCCGCGCGCTGCTCGTGGACCCGGCGTGGCTGCCCGACGAGCTCGCGGGCATCGCCACGGCGCTGGACGACGACGGCCTGCTGGTGGTCGGCGGGTTCGCCACGCACGCCCACCACGACCACCTGCTCTGGCACCCGGGGTTCGGCGACGCTCCTCGGTTCGCGTCCCGGACGACGGCGGCGCTCGCACGGTCCGAGCGAGTCGACCTGGTGCAGGCGCTCGGCACGGGCTTCCCCGCCGAGCTGACGGACCTGATGGGACGGGTGGACGGCGTCGACGCGCTGCCCGAGGACGCCGTCCCCGACGGGTTCCACCCCGAACTCGTCGTGCACGACGGGCACGCGCCCGGCCACACCGCCGTCTGGCTGCCCGACCAGCGCGTGCTCCTGGCGGGTGACATGCTCAGCGACGAGGAGCTCCCGCTGCCGTTCTGGCCCGACGACCTGCCCGCCTACCGCCGAGCACTCGACGTGCTCGCCGACGTCGCTCGCCTGGCCGAGGTCGTGGTCCCGGGACACGGCACGCCAGGTCGCGACGCGCTCGCCCGGGTGGACGCCGACCGTCGCGTCCTCGACACGGTCGCCCGCGGCGGGACGCCGGACGACCCACGGCTCGGGAACCCGGGGATGGCGGAGGTGCTGGAGCACCTCCGTGCGCTCGCGGCGGGGTCCGCGACGTGACCCGGCCTGGAGGCACGGTGCGCGTCCGACGCACACCGCGCCTCCCGGCCGGGTCGCCGCCGACCACAGCACCGGCCCCGGTACGGTGGGCGCGGGCCGCAGCGGAGCAGCCCGGAGGGCTGGTGCACCGATGACGGGACGGACGTTCGTCCAGCAGCACGCGACGCGACTGCGGGCCCTGGTCGACGAGGTGCTCCCCGCTGACGACCACCCGTCGGCCTCGGAGGCCGGCGCCCTCGACTTCCTCGCGTCCGTGCTCGACGACCGCCCCGACTGGGCCGACCGGATCCGCGCGGTCCTCGACGGCGACGACGGCGACGACCGCGACTGGTTCGCGGAACTCGTGTCGGCCGGCTACTACGCCGACGCCGGGAACGGCGGCAACGCGGGCGAACGCTCCTGGGCGATGGTCGGCTGGCAGCCGGGCCCGCCGACGGGGTGGAGCGTACCGGTGCCGGTCCCCACGGCGCAGCCCGTCGTGGTGCACCCGTCGCAGCTGGCGGCGCGGTACGACGCGGTCGTGATCGGCTCGGGTGCGGGCGGCGGCGTCGCCGCGTGCGGGCTCGCCGAGTCGGGTCGGCGCGTCCTGGTGGTCGAGGCCGGGCAGTGGCCCGGGACCGCCGAGCTGCGCACCGACCACATCCGGAACCCGCGGTCGACCTGGGGCGTCGCCGCACGCACCGGACCGCCCGACCACGGCAACCCGCGCACCGTGTCCGACGGCCGGACGCAGCTGGTCGTCCGGCCGTCGTCACCGGGCTGGCACGCGAACGCCGCCACGGCGGGCGGCGGGACCAGGGTGTACGGGGCGCAGGCGTGGCGGTTCGGCCCGCGGGACTTCGCGATGGCGTCGACGTACGGGGTGCCGGTGGGCAGCAGCCTGGCGGACTGGCCGTTCGGCTACGACGAGCTCGAGTCCTGGTACGCGCGTGCCGAGTGGGAGCTCGGGGTCAGCGGTGGGGAGACCGACGGCGCATGGGCCGGGCCCCGCAGCCGGCCGTTCCCGATGCCGCCGGTGGCGTCCGGGCCCGCACGCGAACGACTCGCGCGCGCGGCCGGGGCCCTCGGGATGTCGACGGTGCACGTCCCGCTCCTCGTCAACTCGGTGCCGTACCTCGGACGCCGGGCCTGCGAACAGTGCGGGATGTGCGTCGGGTTCGCCTGCCCGGTCGACGCCAAGAACGGCAGCCAGAACACCGTGCTGACCCGGGCGTTCGCGACCGGGAACGCCGCGATCCTGCTCGGCGGCCGGGTCGCCCGGCTCCGGACCGACCGCGCCGGACGGGTCGTCGGGGTGGCGATCGTCGGGACCGAGGACGGACGGGACTGGTCGGCGGACGTCGACGCGGCCGAGGTCGTCGTCGCGGCCGGTGCGGTCGAGTCCGCACGGCTGCTGCTCAACAGCCGGAGCGACCGGGAGCCGGACGGCATCGGGAACGGCACCGACCAGGTCGGCCGGCACCTGCAGGGCCACGTCTACGGCGGGGCGATGGGGGTCTTCGACGAGGTCGTGGACGACGGCCTCGGGCCGGGGCCGTCCATCGCGACGACCGACTTCCGGCACGGCGTCGACGGCCAGGTCGGCGGCGGGATCCTCGCGGACGAGTTCATCGCGACGCCGTCGAACACCTACCAGTACCTCGTCGGCGCCGGACTCATCCCGCGGGCCGGGCTCGAGAGCAAGCACGCGATGCGGGACCTCGTCCGGCGGAGCATGCGGATCATGGGGCCGATCCAGGAGGTCACGACCGCCGACGCCCGCGTCCGCGTCGACCCGTCGGTGACCGACCGTCACGGGATCCCGGTGGCCTGGTTCAGTGGCGGGGTCCACGCCGAGGACGTCCGCGCCCGCGACCACACGAGCGTGCGGAGCGCCGAGTGGCTCCGCGCCGCCGGCGCCACCCGGGTCGCGGAACTGCACGGACCGGTGATCGGGACGAGCGGTGGCCAGCACCAGGCCGGCACGCTCCGGATGGGCAGCGACCCGGCGACCTCGGTCGTGGACCCGTTCGGGCGGGTCTGGGGCCACGACAACCTCCGGGTGGCGGACGGCTCGGTGCACGTGACGAACGGCGGGGTGAACCCGGTCCTGACGATCTTCGCCACGGCGATGCGCACCGTCGACGCGATGGTCGCCGGGCGGTAGCGTGCTGCCGTGAGCGAGGACGCTGGGGCACAGGCACTGTGGCGGTCGATCGTCGGCCGCCCGTGGGTGTGGCAGGCGGTCGGCTGGCTCGTGATCGGGGCCGTGTGGATCGTGCTGGCGATCGGTGGCCACGAGGCCTGGCGCTGGGTCGTCGGCGTGGCCTGGATCGTCCTCGGCGGGTTGATGCTCGCCGTCGCCGTGTGGGACCGGCGCCATCGTCAGGGTCGGTACGCGCCGCGCTGACCGCGCCCGGACGGCGTCAGGCGGTCACGAACAGGGACCCCGCCAGCACGAAGCCGCAGCACGCGATGAGCACCCGGAGCACGCCGGCCGGCACCCGCCGTGCCACCGACGGTCCGATCAGTCCGCCGACCACCGCGCCGATCCCGAGGGCCACCGCCGCGTGCCACACGACCGCCCCGAGCACCGCGAACAGCACCGCCGGCAGCACGTCGGCGGCGACGAGGATGACGTTCTTCAGCGCGTTCGCCCGGTGCAGCACCGGCTCGCTCGTGAGGAGCAGCAGGGCGATGAGCAGGATGCCGGAGCCGGCACCGAAGTAGCCGTTGTAGACCGCGACCCCGGCGCCCGCGGCACCGACGGCCGGACGGGACAGGGTCCGGCCGCGAGCGGTCTGCCACCGCGTGATGGCGGGCTGGAGCAGCAGGACGAGGGAGCCCGCGGCGACGAGGAACGGCACGATGCGGTCGAACACCTCGCCCGGGGTGACCACGAGCAGTGCGGCGCCGAGCAGCGACAGGGCGACCGAGGCCGGCAGCCACGTCCGGATCGTGCGGGCGTGTCCGACCACGTCCGGTCCCGCGCGGAGCGCCGAGCTCAGGCCGGAGCCGATGAGCGCGACGGAGTTCGTGACGTTCGCGGCCAGCGGCGGGATGCCGACCGCGAGGAGCGCCGGGTAGGCGACGAGCGACGTGATCCCGCCGGCCGTGCCGATGATCCCCGCGACGATCCCGGCGGCGACGAGGAACAGGGCCTGCGTCACGCAGTCGCCGTGGACAGGGCCAGCACGTGGCCGGCGGCTTCGGTGGACGGCATCGGGTGGTCCCTTCCGGTGGTGACCTGACGAACGATAGTCGGCACACTGGGGCGATGAGCACTCCCCGGATCGTCTGGATCAACGGCACCCACGGCGTCGGCAAGACGACCACGAGCCGACTGCTGCAACCGCTCCTGCCGGACGCCCGGCTGCTCGACCCCGAGAAGGTCGGCGAGACGCTGATGGACGTCCGTCCGCTGCTCCGGGAGACCGACGACTTCCAGCACTGGGACCCGTGGCGCCCGCTCGTCGTGGAGACCGCGCGGCAGGTCCTCGAGTACGCGGGCGGCATGCTCGTGATGCCGCAGACCGTGCTGGTCGAGCGGTACTGGCGGGAGATCGCCGACGGGTTCGCCGCGCACGGGATCCCGGTCCGGCACTTCGTACTGCACACCGACCAGGAGACGCTCCGGGACCGGATCCGGAACGACACCGTCATGGGCCCGTCGACCTTCCGGTTCAGCCGGGTCGAGCCCTACGCCGAGGCGGCGCGCACATGGCTGCACGACGAGGCCGAGGTGGTCGACACCACCCACCGCACGCCCGAGCAGGCCGCGGTCCAGATCGCGGAGGCGGTCCTCCGTTGAGCGTCAGGCGGCGACCGGCACCGCCGCGACGACCTGCGGCTCCCGCAGCGCCGGGCAGTGCTCCGGCGTCGGGTGCTCGCTGATCGTGATGACCTCGTCGAGGCGCTCCCGTGCGGCCTCGAGCTCCGCGAGCTGCGCGGTGATCCGGTCGCGCTCGGACACCAGCAGCGCGAAGGACTCCGGGGTCGCCCGGCCGGCGTCGACGCACGGCAGGAGCTGCGCGATCGTCCGGCTCGGCAGTCCGGCGGCGAAGAGCTGCTGGATGAGCTGGACGCGCTCGACCGCCGGCTCCGCGTAGGCGCGCTGTCCGCTCGGCGTCCGGTCTGCCACGAGCAGTCCCTGCTCCTCGTAGTACCGCAGCGAGCGGACGCTCACGCCGGTCGCCGCCGCGAGGTCTCCGATGCGCACGATTCCTCCTTGCACCTCACATGGATGTCAGGTCTTAGCGTAACCGAGCCGGTGCGGGAAGTGCCCGTCCGGTGGGAGGAACACCATGGACATCGCTGGATCGGTCGCACTCGTCACGGGCTCGAACCGCGGCATCGGACGACGTTTCGTGCTGCAGCTGCTCGAGCGCGGCGCGGCCAAGGTCTACGCCACGGCACGGCGCCCGGAGCTCGTCGACATCGAGGGGGTCGAGGTCCTGCCGCTCGACATCACCGACCAGGCCTCGATCGACGCCGCCGCCGCGGCGGCGTCGGACGTCACGCTGCTGGTCAACAACGCGGGCATCGCGACGACCGGTTCCCTCGTCACGGACCCCCTGGACGACGTCCGCCGCGAGCTGGACACGCACTTCTGGGGCACTCTCGGGATGGTCCGGGCCTTCGCGCCGGTCATCGAGCGGAACGGCGGGGGCGGGATCGTGAACGTCCTGTCGGCGCTGTCGTGGTTCGTCTACCCGGGCTCCGGCGGGTACGCCGCCGCCAAGGCCGCGGAGTGGAACATGACGAACGCGGTGCGCCTCGAGCTCGCGGCGAAGGGCATCACGGTCCAGGGGCTCCACCTCGGAGCCGCCGACACCGACATCATGGCCGGCTACGAGGGGCCGATGATCGACCCGGCGGAGGTCGCGCGGGCTGCGCTCGACGGGGTCGAGCGGGGCGCGGCCGAGGTCGTCGTGGACGACTGGAGTGCCGCCGTCAAGGCATCGCTCGCCCGCGAGCCCGAGGCGTTCTACGCGCAGTTCGCGTGATCTGACGCACCCCACCACCGGACGGGAGGCACGGGTCGGCCCGACCCGTGCCTCCCGTCCGGTGGTTCGGCCGGCTCCCCACACCTCAAGGCCGACGTCCGCGAGGCGATCTGCTGCGCCTCCCGTGCGCCGCGGCGATCCGGCAACGAGACTTCGTCGAACCGGTCCACGCGGATGAGAAGCTTACAATTCCTCAGATGACGCCGACAGGAATCTTCGTGTCGAACGCTTCATCTCCTCAAATACGTCCGGCGGGCCAATCAGACCCGGGTGCGGCTCGCTGGCCCGCGCTGTCCAACTTGCGGGCGATCCGCCGAGCCGTGTTGCGGTCGAAGGCAGGACCCAACTCGTACGTCGAGGCCGTGCGTGGCGTTGGACTGGGGTCGATCGCCCTCACGTTTGCCCTCGCCGCACTGCCGACCTTCGGGGCCTCGGCGGACGGTACTGCGGACGGGTTGACCTCGCGGTTCGTCTTGATCGCTGACATGGGTGCCGAGATCGGTCGGGGTGGCGTAGCGACCCTCACTGCGCTGCTGACCGTCATGATCCCGCTCGCACTCGTCCGGCTCGCCCGACCCGCAGCCCAGAGTCCGATCGCCGAGACTGATGAAGTAGGTGACGCCGATCGGATCTTGCACCTCGTGGTGCTCTTCCTGGGAGCCGCGTCCCTGAGTGTGCTCACGCTCACCGTCATCGGCTTGGGGGCATCGCGGCCCACGACAGCCGCAACCGTGGCGTCCGTCGGCTTGACGGCGATCCCCGCTGCGGGGATCGCCGTCTGGCTCAGCTCGACGATCCTCGGTCTCCCGTCGGAACGTGCATCCCGCGTGAAGCATGTCATCGCCGAAAGCAGTGCGCTCGCGAAGCACCTCGCGTCCTTCGCGCCTCGTCGTCATCAGACCGTTGTCAAGCGGAGGGTAGCGGTGCCGGTGTGGCTTGCGATTGTTGCGGCCTTGCTCATCGCGTGGTCGATCCTGAAGTCCGAGGACGGTCCAGAGATCGCACGATCGATGTGGGCCTCGACGATCCTCGTCGCCTGGACAACCGTCCCGCCCATCGCCCTTACGATGCTCGTTGCCGTCACACGTCGCCGATCCGGCGACTGGGTCAGCCTCGTCGTCGCGTTCATCCTCTTCGGCTTCCTCGACACGGTCTACATCGCAGCGGTCGTGGATCTTGCCGCACAAGGGCGGATCATGAGCGCTGCTTTCTTGACGATCGTCTTGCTCGTTCCGATCCTCGCCGTGTCACTTCCACAACGTCCCTTCGGTCCGATCGCCCTCGGCTCCGCCCTGATCGGCGGCTTGGAGCGCACTGAGTTGTACCGAGTCAGGCTCCTCAATGCCCTGTGATGAGCCGGGTCCCGGCGGCCGCGTCGTCAGGTGAAGTCGACCGTCGGGTTCGTCATCGCATCACCATCGCGGACATGCGCGCCATCAGCCCACGCGGCACGAACCGGTGCGCGCTGGCCATCACGGCGTTCCGGGCACCGGACACCACCGTCGGACCCCCGTTCCGCGCGAACGCCTCGAGCCCGACCCGTGCGACCTCGTCCGCGGTCTGGCGTCCGCCCTCCAGGAAGGTCCCGCCGCCGGCAGCCTCGAAGAACCCGGTCGACGTCGGCCCCGGACAGAGCGCGAGGACCCGGACGCCGGAGCCCCGGGTCTCCTCCCACAGCGCCTCGGTGAACGAGAGCACGAACGCCTTCGTCGCACCGTAGAGCGCCATGTGCGGTGTCGGCTGGAAGGATGCCGTCGACGCGACCGTCATCACGCCGCCCACCCGGCGCGCGGTCATCCCGGGGAGGAACGCGCGGACGAGCCGCACCACCGCGGTCTCGTTGAGGGCGATCTGCTGGACGATGCCGTCGTCGGGCTGCTCCGCGAAGGAGCCGTGCCACCCGACACCGGCGTTCGCGACGAGGACGTCGACCCGTGTGCCCTGCAGCGCCTCGATCACCGAGTCGACGCCGGAACCAGTCGCGAGGTCAGCCGGCAGCACCCGCACCGAGACCCCGTGACGCGAGCGGAGACGACCCGCCACGGTCTCGAGGCGGTCGGCCGAGCGGGCGACGAGCACGAGGTCGGCCCCGCCCGCCGCGAGGCCCTCCGCCAGGGACTCGCCGATGCCGCCGCTCGCACCGGTGACGACGGCGAGCCGGCCGCGGTAGGAGTCGCGGTTGCGTGCCACGGTGCTCAGCCCACCGAACGGAGGAAGTCGGCGATCGGGGTCGACCCGGTGTTGAAGCGGATGGTCTTCCCGACGGTCTCGTCGCCCTCCACCGCGTCCGCCACGACGTGCGCGACGTCCCCGCGCGGCACCTCGGTCGAGGACCCGTCCCAGTCGACCGAGCCGGTGGGCTCGTCGTCGGTGAGGGTGCTCGGTGCGACGACGGTCCACCGCAGCCCCGAGTCACGGAGGACCGCGTCGGCGATCATCTTCGACTGCGCGTACGCGAAGAAGTCGTTGTCCTGCGGGACCCCGTGGTCGAGGACCGATCCGGACCAGGACACCATCACGTACCGGTCGACGCCGGCCTTCGCGGCTCCCTGGACGGACAGCACGGCGGCGTCGCGGTCGATCGCCCACGTCCGGTCGGCGGATCCCCCGCCGGCGCCCGCGGACCACACGACGGCGTCGTGCCCGTGGATGAGCTCGGCGAAGTCGGTGAGGGTCTGCTGCTGGATGTCCGCGACGTGCGGCTCGCCGCCGTGGGACCGGACCTCGTCGGCCTGGTCGGGGTCGCGGATGACCGAGGTGACGGTGTGGCCGCGGTCGGCGAGGATCCGGGTGGCGAGGAGTGCGACCTTGCCGTGGCCGCCGAAGAGGATGACGTTGCTCATGCGGCGGACGCTACTCGCGGCGCCTCAGCAGACCGGGTGGCGGTCTGCAGGTGACCATCATCGGACTGGAGGCGCGGTGCCAGCTGGCACCGCGCCTCCAGTCCGCCTGTTGGTCGCGTCAGCCGACCCGCCGGCGGTGCACCAGGGTCGCGGCGCCGAAGGCGACGAGCAGGATCCCGACGCACCAGGCGAGCGCGACCCACAGGTCGGACTCGGGTGCCTGCCCCGCGAACAGCGCACGGATCGAGTCCACGATGGACGTGACCGGCTGGTGCTGCGCGAACCAGCGCACCGGACCGGGCATGGTGGCCGTCGGCACGAACGCCGAGCTGATGAACGGCAGGAAGATCAACGGGTACGAGAAGGCGCTCGCACCGTCCACCGACTTCGCCGAGAGCCCCGCGACCACCGCGATCCAGGTGAGCGCGAGGGTGAAGAGCACCAGGATCCCGAGCACCGCGAGCCACGCACCGACGCCCGCGCTGCTCCGGAACCCCATGAGCAGGGCGACCCCGACGACCACGGTCACCGAGACGAGGTTGGCGACGAGTGAGGTCAGCACGTGCGCCCACAGTGAGGCGGCGCGGACGATCGGCATGGAGCGGAAGCGTTCGTCGATGCCGGCCTGCAGGTCGAGGAACAGGCGGTACGAGGTGTAGGCCACCCCGGACGCCACCGTGATGAGGAGGATCCCCGGCAGCAGGTAGTCGACGTAGGGGGTGGTCCCGGCGTGGATCGCGCCGCCGAACACGTACACGAACAGCAGCAGGAACGCGATGGGCATCACGGCGGTGGTGATGATCGTGTCCGGGCTCCGGAGCACGTGCTTCAGGGAGCGCCCGGTCAGGACGGCGGTGTCGTGGATGGGGTGCGCGGACATCAGGCGACCTCCTGCTCGTGTCCGATGACGGCGAGGAAGACGTCCTCGAGCGTGGGTTGCTTCCGGACGTACTCGACCCGTGCGGGTGGGAGCAGCCGCTGGAGGTCGGCGAGGGTGCCGTCGGCGATGATGCGTCCCTCGTGGAGGATCGCGATGCGGTCGGCGAGCTGCTCGGCCTCGTCGAGGTACTGCGTCGTGAGCAGGACGGTCGTGCCACCGGCGGCGAGGGCCCGGACGGCGTCCCAGACCTCGAGACGGGCCTCCGGATCGAGGCCGGTCGTCGGCTCGTCGAGGAACACCACGGTCGGGTCGCCGATCAGGCTCATCGCGATGTCGAGCCGCCGCCGCATGCCGCCCGAGTAGGTGCCGGCGCGGCGCGACCCGGCCTCGGTGAGGGAGAACCGTGCGAGCAGGTCGTCCGCGATGCGGCCGGCGTGCGGGAGGTGCCGGAGGCGGGCGACCAGGACGAGGTTCTCACGGCCGGTCAGGACCTCGTCCACCGCGGCGAACTGGCCCGTGAGGCTGATCGATTCGCGAACGGCCCCCGGTTCGGCGGACACGTCGTGCCCGGCGACGCTCGCCGTGCCCGCGGTCGCCTTCGCCAGGGTCGCGAGGATGCGGATGGTGGTGGTCTTGCCGGCACCGTTCGAGCCGAGCAGGGCGACGACGGAGCCGGCCTCGACGTCGAGGTCGACGCCACGCAGCACCTGCACGTCGCCGAAGGACTTCTCGAGCCCTCGGATCCGGATCGCCGCGGTCACGACGGGTCCCCCTCGGCGTCGGCCCGGTCGATCGCGTCGACGAGGCGCCGCTGCTCCTTGCCGAGCCACGAGCCGAGGCCGTAGTTCGCCTTGAACTCCTCGGCGAAGGCGATCGGGTCGTCGCCGACCACGGCGCGGACGGTCGTGCCGTCCGCCGCGCTCTGCTCGAACAGGTCGGCCAGGTCGTCGAGCATCCGCATCAGCTGCTCGCCGTCGCCCGGCCCGGTGACCATGAGGTACCGCTCGATGCCGCCGACGGCGGTGCGGTGACTCGTCGGCAGGGATGCCGTGCGGGCCTTGTACTGCTTCCAGCGCTTCTTGTCGCCGATCAGCTTGGTCGTGATGTCCGAGATCGAGATGGCCATGGTCAGTCCTGTCCTGTGACGTGCTGGTTCCGGTGCTTGAGGTGGTCGAGGCGTTCGGCGAGGAAGGTCCACGCCCGCCAGAAGTCGTCGAGCTGCTCCCGTCCGCGGGCGTTGAGGGTGAACACCTTGCGGGGCGGCCCCTTCTCCGAGGGGACCTTCTCGACGTCGACGAGGCCGCGCTGTTCGATGCGGACGAGCAGGGCGTAGACGGTGCCCTCGGCGATGTCGGTGAAGCCCTGCTCGCGGAGCGACGACGTGATCTCGTACCCGTGGGCCGGCCGGCCGACGAGCACGGCGAGGACGATCCCCTCGAGGATGCCCTTGAGCATCTCGGTCTCCTGCTTGGCCACGTGGTCCTCCGGTGTTGCTACTCAGTGTTGCTGACTACCAGTACATAGTAACGCTGAGTACCAGGAGTGCAAGAGTAGTTTTCGGGCGGCCGGGACGACCGGCCGACCTCGACAGGAGACGCGATGAGCACGAAGCACGAGCAGCACACCCTGGTCCGCACCCTGGTGCTGGGCATCCTGAGCGGCGGCCGGAGCGCGACCCCGCTCGCGGTGATGGCGCTGAACCACGACCGGTCCTCGCTGAAGGGCTCGTGGCAGGACTGGAAGGTCTTCAGCACCCCGGTCGGTCGCGGGGTACTCGTGGCGTCGGCCGTGGGCGAGCTCATCGGGGACAAGCTGCCGAAGACCCCGAACCGGATCTCCCCCGCCGGTCTGGTCGGCCGCGTCGCCTCGGGTGCGCTCGCCGGTGCCGCGCTCGGCACCACCGGCAAGCGCGACCTGCGCATCGAGGGTGCGATCCTTGGCGGCGTCGGCGCGATCGTCGGCAGCTTCGTCGGCTGGGGCGCCCGCAAGCTCGTCGGTGCGACCACCGGACTCCCCGACCCGGTCGTCGCCCTCGCGGAGGACGCCGCGACGATCGCCGGCTCCGTGAAGGTCGTGACCTCCGCCTGACGCGGCGACCCGCGACCACCTGACGGACGGGAGGCGCGGTGCGGACCCGCCCCGCGCCTCCCGTCCGATCGGGGTACGGACAGGGCCGCCCACGGCGGCCGACGTCGGCCTACTGTCGCGGCCATGCGCATCGTCGTCATCGGAGCCACCGGGCACATCGGCACGTTCCTCGTCCCCCGCCTCGTCCGTGCCGGGCACGAGGTCGTCGCCGTCAGCCGCGGCACCCGATCCGCCTACGTCGACGCCCCCGAGTGGGCGCAGGTGGAGCGGATCGTCGCGGACCGTGACCAGGAGGACCGGGACGGCACCTTCGGCGCGCGGATCGCGGGGCTGCACGCGGACGCCGTCGTCGACCTGGTCTGCTTCACGCTGCCGTCCGCCGCGGCCCTCGTCGCCGCCCTCCGGGGCAGCAGCACCCACCTGGTGCACTGCGGGTCGATCTGGCGCGCCGGCGTCTCGCACGTGCTGCCCATCACGGAGGAGAACGCCACCGCACCCTTCGGTGAGTACGGCACCCAGAAGGACGCCATCGCCCGGATGCTCAAGCGCGAAACCGCCGAGGGTGGTGTCGTGACGACGTCGTTGCACCCCGGCCACATCAGCGGCCCGGGGTGGATGCCCATCGGCCCGCTCGGCAACCTCGACCCCACGGTCTGGACACGGCTGGCAGCCGGCGAGCCCCTCGCCGTCCCCGGACTCGGCGCCGAGACCATGGCGCACGTGCACGCCGACGACGTCGCCCAGGCCTTCCAGCTCGCGGTCGAGCACCGGGACGCGGCCGCCGGTGAGGACTGCTTCGTCACGGCCTCGACGGCGCTCACGGTGCGCGGGTACGCCCACCTCGCGGCGTCGTGGTTCGGCCAGGAGGCACGGCTCGAGTCCGTCTCGTGGGACCGGTTCCGCGACGCCACGGCCCCGGAGCACGCCGCCGCCAGCTGGGAGCACCTGTCCCGCAGCCAGGTGTTCAGCACCGAGGAACCGCGACGGCTGCTCGGCTACGAGCCGGCGTACACGGCCGAGGAGACGGTGCTCGACGCGGTCCGCTGGCTCGTCGAGCACGACGGGGTCGAGGTCTCGCGGCCGCTCATCGCGTGAGCGTTCCCCGGTGGACGACCCACACCGTCAGCGCGAACCCGACCAGGACCGCGCCGCCCACGGTGACGGCGGTCCACCCGCCGACGTTCCAGAGCAGCGAGGCGACGGCGGAGCCGATCGCACCGCCGACGAAGTTCCCGGTCACGAAGGCGGTGTTGAGACGGCTGCGCGCCGCCGGGTCGATCGCGAAGAGCCGCGTCTGGTTGAGGACGTTCGTCGCCTGGACGCCGACGTCGAGCAGCACCACGGCGACGACCACCACCACGATCGACCCCGCACCGAGTCCGGCGACCACGAGCGAGACCAGGACGAGGGCGATCGCCGCCCCGGTCACCGGGACCGAGAGCCCGCGATCGTGCAGGCGCCCCACCCGCTGCGCCGCCACCGCACCGGCCAGCCCCGCCAGTCCGACCAGGCCGATCGCGGTCGTCGAGTAGCCGAACGGCTCGGCGCTCAGCAGGAACGTCAACGCCGTCCAGAACATCGTGAAGACCGCGAACACGGCGGAGCTGATCACCAGGGTCACGCGCACGGACCGGTGCGCGGCGACGACACCGAACACCGAGGCGATGAGGGCCGGGTACCGCACGTGGTCCCGTCGCTCGAGCTCGGGGACCGCCCGACGGAGCAGCACCGCGAACACCAGGGCGGCGACGGCGGCCACCACGAAGATCGCACGCCAGCCGAACACGTCCGCGACGAGGCCGCTCACCGTCCGTGACACCAGGATCCCGGTGAGGACGCCCGAGGCGATGGTGCCGACCACCCGGCCGCGTTGCGCCGGATCGGCGAGGTCCCCCGCGAGCGGGATGAGCAGCTGCCCCGCGACGGTCGTGAGCCCGACGAGGGCCAGGGCGACGAGCAACACCGGGAAGGACGGCGCGACCGCGGCGAACAGCAGCGCGACGGCCGACGCCACGAGCACCCCGGGCACCAGTCGCCGACGGTCCAGGACGTCGCCGAGCGGCACGACCAGGAGGATGCCGACGGCGTAGCCGACCTGCGTGAGCGTGACGAGCAGCCCGGCGAGTGCCGGGGAGGTCCGGAACGACGACGCGATGTCGTCGAGGAGCGGCTGCGCCCAGTACAGGTTGCCGACGGCCGCGCCACCGGCGACCGCGAACAGGAGGGTCCGAGCGGGGGTCATCCCCGACCGGTGCGTCACCGGCGCCGCCGGAAGAGCTCGGCGAGGTGCCACGGTCCCGGCGTCAGACGGACGGCGGCCTCGGCGCGGATGCGGTCCTCACGGGCGTGGTCCCGGGTGAGGTCGTCGATCTCCCGCTCGGCCCGCAGCCGGAACCGGAGGCGCTCGGTCCAGGTCATCGGTTCGGACGGCAGCGGTGTCCGGATCGAGTCGGTCCCGCTCATGCGTCCGCGCTCGTCGTCGGTGCGGCGCTCGTCGTCGGTGCGGCGCTCGCCGCGGCGCTCGCTGCGGCGCTCGCCGCGGCGGTCGCGCTCAGGTTCGCGAGGAGCTGCAGCCGCTCCTCGGAGGGCGACCCCGGCTCCACGCTGTAGACGACGAACGTCAGTCCGGTGTCCGTGACGAGCTCCATCGTCTCGTAGGTCAGGTCGAGGTCGCCGACCTCGGGGTGGTGCACGCGCTTCTCGCCCGTGCGGTGCCGCATCACGTCGTGGGCGGCCCACCGCTGCCGGAACTCCTCGCTCCGCGTCGACAGCTCCCCGATCAGGTCGGTCAGGCCGCGGTCGTACGGGGACCGGGCGGCCTCGGCCCGGAGCACGGCGACCATGTCCCCGACGACCACGTCCCAGTCGCGCCAGAACTCCCGGCCGCGTGGGTCGAGGAAGGCGAACCGCGCGGTGTTCGGGGTGCCGGCCGGGTCGAGGAACAGCGGCGAGTACAGCGCCCGGGCGAGGGCGTTGCCGGCCAGGAAGTCCGACCGTCCGTTGCGCACCCACGCCGGTGCGGCGATCGAGTCGAGCACCCGTTGCACGTTGGGACGGACCTTCGACGTCGGGGTCCGCCGGCGCGCGGTGGCCGAGGCGTTCTGGGCCCGCGCGAGGTCGAACAGGTGCGCGTGCTCGGCGTCGTCGAGCCGGAGGGCGCGGGACAGGGCCTCGAGGACGCTCTCGGACACCCCCGTGAGGTTCCCGCGCTCGAGGCGGATGTAGTAGTCCACGCTCATGCCCGCGACGAGGGCGAGCTCCTCGCGGCGCAGCCCCTTCACCCGCCGCGCACCGCCGAAGTCGGGCAGCCCGATCTGCTGCGGCGTGACGCGCTCGCGGCGGGTGCGGAGGAAGTCGCGGACTTCGTCTCTCGTGTCCATGCCCTCCACGGTAGGTCCGACGAGGTCGCCGGAGCAGGGGTTGTCGGTACCCGTCTCGTGCTCGACGGCGGTCGTAGCGTCGTCGCCATGGACACACGCACCCTCAACAACGGACTCGTCATCCCCGCCATCGGCTTCGGGGTCTTCCAGAGCGCACCGTCGGAGACCGTCGACGCGGTCAGCACGGCACTCCGGACCGGGTACCGGCACATCGACACCGCCGCCGCGTACGGCAACGAGCGCGAGGTCGGCGAGGGCATCCGTGCCTCGGGCGTCGACCGCGACGACGTGGTCGTGCAGACGAAGATCTGGGTCTCCGACTACGGCTACGACCAGACCCTGCACGCCTTCGAGAAGGCCACCGGGAAGCTCGGCTTCGACACGATCGACATCCTGATCCTGCACCAGCCCGCGCCCGACCGCTTCGAGCAGACCGTCGCCGCCTACCGGGCGCTGGAGCGGCTGTCCGCGGACGGCCGGGTCGGCGCGATCGGCGTCAGCAACTTCATGCCGCACCACCTCAGCGCCCTGCTCGAGGCCACCGACGTGGTACCGGCGCTCAACCAGGTCGAGCTGCACCCCTACTTCACCCAGCCGGACGTCCAGCGCGCCGACGCCGAGCACGGGGTGCTCGACCAGGCGTGGTCCCCGATCGGCGGCATCACGTTCTACCCGGGATGGGGCGACGAGCGGGTCAGCGTGCTGGACGACCCGACGATCCGGGCCGTCGGCGAGGCGCACGGCAAGACCCCCGCCCAGGTCATGCTGCGCTGGCACGTCCAGCAAGGGCGCAACGCCATCCCGAAGTCGACCAACCCGGAGCGCATCGCGGAGAACCTCGACGTCTTCGACTTCGCGCTCACCGACGAGGAGCTCGCCGCCCTGGACGCCCTGGACACCGGTCGCCGGAACGGTCCGGACCCGGACGGCGCCGACACGAGCCGGTTCGAGCGTGTGATCCCGGAGGCCTGACCGATCACCCGAGCGCTCGGGCACGCTCCGCGACGTGCTCCGTGGCCGCCCAGGACGCCAGGACCCGCAGGGCGTCCGCGGTCGGGCTGCCCGGGGTCGCGGGGTAGATCGTCAGTGCGAGTCCGGGGTCCTCGGTGAGCTCGAGTGTCTGGAAGTGGAGCTCGAGCGGCCCGACCACGGCGTGCCGGAAGGACTTCACGCCCGCGTAGTGCCGGCGGACGTCGTGGGCCGCCCAGAGCGACCGGAAGTCGTCGCTCCGCATGGACAGCTCGCCGATGAGCGCCGCGAGCTCCCGGTCGTTCGGGGTGCGGCCGGCCTCCCGACGCAGGATCGCCACGTTCGTGTGCGCCGCCCGCTGCCAGTCCTGGTAGAAGTTCCGGGCCTGCGGGTCGAGGAAGATGAACCGCGAGAAGTTGCACGGGCGCGCGTCCGCATCGACGAGGTCCGAGTGCATCGCCCAGCCGAGCTCGTTCGCCGCGACGATGTCCTGGCGGTTGTTGACGATCATCGCGGGGGCGTCGGTGATCGCGTCGAGCAGGTACCGCAGCTCGGGGCGGACGGCGGCGACCGGGGTCGTCCTCGCCGCCCGCCGCGGCGTCGCGTTCTGGTGCCGGGCGAGGTCCCGCAGGTGTTCGTGCTCGGCGGGGTCGAGCCGCAGCGCCCCGGCGATGGCGTCGAGGACGCTGTCCGAGACGCCTTGCAGGTTCCCGCGCTCGAGGCGCGTGTAGTAGTCGATGCTGACCCCGGCGAGGCGAGCGACCTCCTCGCGCCGCAGCCCCGTGACGCGGCGACGCGTGCCGAACGTCTCCACGCCGGCCTGTTCCGGGGTGATGCGCGCACGGCGGCCGGAGAGGAAGTCGCGGGCTTCGTCGCGGTGGTCCATGTCCGTCACGCTACGTCGTGCGGCAGCGCGGGAGCGAGGTGCTGCCGGAACCCCCGTGTCGTCGTCCGGTCAGCCGACGAGGGGCACCGAGACGATCCGGTCGTCGCCCTCGGACGGGTCGCCCCGGCCGTCGGTGTTGTTCGTCACGAACCAGAGCGCGCCGTCCGGTCCCTCGAGCACCGTCCGGATGCGACCGAAGTCGCCCGCGAAGTACTCGGTGGACTCCCCCGGCGAGGACGCCGGGACCGCCCGGACCACCTCGCCGCGGAGGTTCGCGACGAACACCGTGTCGTCGATCACCGCGAGGCCGCTCGGCGAGGCGTCGTCGGTGGCCCACTGCTGGACGGGGTCGACGAACCCCTGCTCCTCGCCGCCCGTCCCCTCGACCTCGGGCCAGCCGTAGTCCTTGCCCGGCTCGATGACGTTCAGCTCGTCCCAGGTGTCCTGGCCGAACTCGGAGGCGAACATCGTGCCGTCCGACGTCCACCCCATCCCCTGCACGTTCCGGTGTCCGAGACTCCACACCGGGGAGCCGGGGAACGGGTTCGCACCGGGGACCTCGCCGTCCGGGGTCATCCGGAGGATCTTGCCGGCCAGCGAGTCACGGTCCTGGGCGTCCGACCCGGTCCCGGCGTCGCCGACACTGGCGTACAGCATGCCGTCCGGACCGAACGCGATCCGGCCACCGTTGTGGAAGGAGTTCGACGGCAGCCCGTCGATGATCGTCGTGGCGTCGCCGAGGCGGTACGAGCCGGTGGTCCCGGTGAGGTCGTACCGCTGGATCCGGTTCCCGTCCTCGGCGGTCGAGTACACGAACAGGTCGCCGTCGTGCAGTGCCAGCCCGAGCAGGCCGCCCTCGCCCCCGGCGCGGACACCGTCGACGGTCCCGACCTCGCGCGTCGTCCCGGGCGCCGTCAGTTCGAGGACCGTCGCGGAGTCGCGCTCGCTGACCAGCGCGTCGACGCCGTCCCCGGTGCGGACCACCGACCACGGCGCGTCCAGGCCGGTGACGACGTCCGACGGTTCGCCACCCGGCGCGAGCACCCCGGCGGCGTCCGTCGGGTCGGCGCTCGCGGTGGGCACGGTCGTCGCGGAGGCGGTGCCCCGGAGCGTTCGTGCTCCGCCGTCCGTGCACGCCGTCAGGACGAGGGCGGCGACGGCTGCGGCGCCGAGGGCCGACCAGGTGCGGCGGGTTCGCGGGGTCGTGTGCACGGTGTTCCTCCCGGGTCGTCCGTCGATCACACTCGCTGCGGTCGGGAAACGCCTGGGTGGTGCGGACGTCGGATCGGTGGGGGTTCCCGTGGACCCCCTGTCCGCAGGGACTCCCTCGTCGGTGTCGGTCCGCCGTTCGATGGATCCCGTGCCCGCCATCGTGACCGCCCCCACCGCGCCGCCCACCGCCCGAGCCGTCCCGGCGTCCCTCGTCGCCGTCGTCGTCTTCCTGACCGCGGTCGCCCCGCTCGCGACCGACATGTACGTCACCGCCTTCCCGACCGTCGAGGACGAGTTCCGGACGAGCGCCTCCGCCGTGCAGCTCACCCTCACGACGTTCTTCGCCGGCATGGGGCTCGGGCAGCTCGTCGGTGGTCCGTTCTCGGACCAGCGCGGCCGACGCCTCCCGCTGGTCGCCGGCACCGTGCTCGTCGTCGTGGCCTCCGTCCTGTGCGCCACGGCCCCGTCGATCGGCGTGCTGATGGCCGCGCGGCTGCTGCAGGGGTTCGGCGGCGGCTGGGCGATGGTCATCGCGCGAGCGGTGATCGTCGACCGGGCGCACGGGGCACAGCTCGTCCGGGTCCTCAACGTCGTGATGGGCATCGGCGGGATCGCCCCCGTGCTCGGACCGCTCCTCGGTGCGGCGATCCTGCGGTTCGGCGACTGGCGGACGACGTTCTGGGTCCTCGCCGCACTCGGGGTGCTGATGTGCGCTGCCACCCTCGTCGTCGTACCGGAGTCCCTGCCCCGCTCGGCTCGGCACCCGGGCGGACTCCGGACGTTCCGACGATCGGCACGCGCGGTCCTGGGCGACCGCCGGTTCGTCGGGTACGTCGTCACCGCCTGCGCGGCCTTCGTCGGGGTCTTCGCCTACGTGGCGACCTCGCCGTTCGTGCTCCAGACGATGAACGGACTGTCGCCCACGGCGTACGCGATCGACTTCGCGGCCAACGCCGGCGCGATGACGGTCGCCTCCCTTGTCGCCGCCCGGCTCGCCGGCCGGGTGTCCACGAGACGCATCATCCTCGTCGGGCAGGGCTGCATGGCGCTGGCCGGATCCGGCCTGCTCGTCGGTGCGATCTGGTTCGGGATGCCACTGTCCGTGGCGCTGATCGGCTTCTTCCTGCTGATGGTCGGCAACGGCCTGGTCGTCACGAACGGCGGTGCCCTCGCGTCGTCCGTCGTCCCGGACCACCCCGGGACGAGCTCAGCGGTGCTCGGTCTGGTTCAGTGGACCACGGCCGGCGTCACCGCTCCGATCGCGGGACTCGGCGGCTCGGACACCGCTGTCCCGATGGCCGTCCTCGTCCTCGGCGGCGCACTCGTCTCGTCGTACGGCCTGCTCGTCCTGGCACGACCCCACACCTCCGGAAGGACCACCGCATGACCACCATCGCCATCGTCGGAGCCGGCAAGGGCCTCGGCCTCGCCGTCGCCGAACGCTTCGGTCGGGAGGGCTTCTCGATCGCCCTCGTCTCCCGCAACCAGGACCGGCTCGACGAACTCGCCGCGTCGCTGCGCGAGCAGGGCCACACCGCAGCCGGGTTCGCCGCGAACGTCCGCGACCAGGCCTCGCTGCGGCACGCGCTCGAGCGGGCGACCGAGCAGCTCGGACCGATCGAGGTGCTGCAGTACAGCCCCCTCCCCGCGAAGGAGTACATGCGGCCGGTGCTCGAGACGACGGCGGACGACCTCGTCGACCCGATCGAGTTCTCGGTCTACGGCGCCGTCACCGCCGTCCGCCAGGTGCTCCCGGGCATGCGCGCGATCGGTCAGGGGACGATCCTGTTCGTGAACGGCGGCAGCGCCGTCCGCCCCGGCGCCCGCGTCACCGGCACGTCGGTGGCCTTCGCCGGCGAGAGCGCCTACGCGCAACTCCTGCACGACGCCGTGCGTGAGGAGCAGGTGCACGTCGGGCAGCTCATCATCCCGTTCGGCATCGACGACGGGCAGCCGGACCACTCCGGTGCGTCCATCGCCGATCGCCTGTGGACGATCCACACCGAGCGCGGCGACTTCCGCACCTACGCGGAACCGCTCCCCGACTGACGCGGGCCTCGGCCCCGGTGGGTCGGAGGACGTAGCCGACGAGCCGGACCACGGCGTTCCGCGGGCCGGTCCGTAGCGTCGTGGTGTGGAACCCGGAGCCTTCGACGGAGCGGCGACGATCGCCCTGCTCCTGCTGCTGCCGGCGGCGGCGCTGTTCGTCGCCGCGGCGCTGCGGCGTCTCAGGGTGCCGCGGTGGTCCTGGTCGCTCTACCTGCTGGGGACGGCGGGAGTGCTGCTCCTGCTGCACCTCGCCGGGAGCACGCGGTACGAGCCCGACCACGCGGAGGTCGACCCGGACCCGTTCTGGGACTTCGGGCAGTTCGTGGGCCTCGGGTTCGGTCGGATCGGGGTGGCGGTGAACGCGATCGCCGCGACCATCTGGATCGTGACCCGCCGACGGGGTTACCACGAACGGCTCACGACCCGGGAGACGCGGCTGCTCGTGGCGGCGTACGGCGTGATGGCCGTCGCGACGGCACTGCCGGCGACGTGGTGGGCGGTGGGGCTCGGCATCGTGCCGCTCCTCGTCGAACTCCCCGTCGCGCTCATCGGCGCAGCCTGCCTGACGGCAGCGTTGATCCTGCGCCACCGACGGCATCGTGGTGCGGCCGATGACGACCTGCCGTCGGTGATGACGCCGTGGCCCGCCGATGCCGCTGTCGCCGTCTGGCTGACCGGGGCGCTGGCGGTCGCTCCGCTGTTCGCGGGCAGTGGCCTCCCGGACTGGTCGACGGTCCCCGACCCGGATGCCGCGGCGACACCGAGCCCCGTGGCGCCCCCGCAGGGGCAGGCGCCGGAGCCCGAGTGGGCGGGTCCGACGCCGGTCACCTCGACCCGCCTCGACCCCGGGGCGGTCGTGACCGGCACGCGCGCGATGCTCGTCGACACGGTCCGGTGGGCCGGTCCCCTCGACGACCTGTCGTCGCCGACCCCGGCCCCCGCTGCGCCGCCAACGGTGGTGCTCACCGAGGCCTCGTGCGACGGCGGCGGCCGACGGTGGATCGGTTCGCTCGTGCTGCCGACCGTGCGACCGCAGGACCTCGCGCCGCGCGTGCAGGCCGGATGGGACGCGGCGGGCTACGCCGTGATCGACCACGCGATGGGGACGGACCTCGTCATGCCGGTCCGCGACGACGCCGCGGTCGAACGGATGCTGCTCACGGGCCGGACGGACGGCGTGCACGTGGACGTGGAGTCGTTCTGCGTGGACGACTGACGGTGCCCGCGCGACCCGACCCGGTCAACGGAGCCGGGGCGTGGCGGCGGTGAGCTCGTCCCAGTGACGCTGCCGTGCCTCCAGGGCGGTGCGCTGTTCGAACGCGAGGCGGGCCGCCGTGCGTTCCCCGGACGGGACGTGACCGGGCGTCGACGTGATCCGGGCGGCGCGGGACTCGCTCCAGCGGAGCAGGGCGAGCCCGACGCGGTGGGCGGTCCGTTCGACGGGACCGACGTGGTCGAGGTGGAGTGCGGCACTCATCGTGGCTCCTGTTCGTCGTCGAGGATCGGGACGGCCGCGAGCCGGACGAACACGCGGCTGGTGTCCGGGTCGGATGCGTCGTCGAGCACATGCCGGTCGCGGAATGTCTCGATCACCGCGTGGATCTGGTCCATGAGTTCCCGCAGTTCGGGCGGTGCGAGGCGCAGGATCGCGACGGAGAGGTCCGCCGCGTCACGCCAGCCCGGGTCCATCGTCTCCTGGTCGCGCGCGATGAACTCACGGATGACCTGCTCCGAGAACTCGTTCGACCCGGACGCGAGGAGCCGGGCGGCGGCGATGCCCGCGGGCGACTGCGGGCCGTCGGTGCCCCCGGAGTGGACGGCCACCGGGACGCGGCGCCACCAGCGCTCGCGTCCGTTGCCACGGCCCTCGACCTCCTCGATGAAGCCGTGCTTCTCGAGTTGGCGGAGGTGGTAACTGGTCGAGCCGGACGACTCACCGACTTTCTCGGCGAGCGTCGTCGCGGTCGCCGGCCCGTGCGCCGCGAGCTCGTTGAAGAGCTGCGAGCGCAACGGGTGACTCAGCGCCTTCATCGACGGGAGGTCGAGGACGCGTGCTTCGGTGGCCATGCCCCGAGCCTACGACTGCAAAGAACTCTTTGCAAGCATCTGTTTGCAACTACTTCTTTGCAGTTGCGTGCGGTCGCTCAGTCGTCCGTCACCGTGCGTCCGTCACCGTGCCGCGGCCGTGATCGCGTCCGCCATCACCCGGGCGATCACGACGTTCGTGGCTGCGGTCCCGTGGATGCCGTCCGGCGAGGACCCGCGCACCCAGGCGCCGTCGGTCGTCCGGAAGTGCGTGAAGGGGTCGATGTACGACCAGCCGTGATCGGTCGCGTCCCGCTCGAGCGCGCGGCTCAGCACGAGCTGTCCGGACCGACGATCAGCGCCCCAGCGACTGGTCGTCCAGTCCGACGGCGGGCCGGCGACCACGAGGACGTGCCGGGCACCCACGCGCCGGACCACGGCGTCCACGTTCGCGATCGTCGTCGCGGTCGGCACGGCCTGGTTCACGTCGTTCGTGCCGAGCTCGACCACCAGGACGTCGGCATCCGGCACGGGACCGATCTCGTGCAGCACCTGGTCGGCGCGGTACCCACTGTGCGCGTAGCCGCCGACGGCGTGCAGGTGCGTGTCCGGCTCGAGGACGTGCAGCCAGGAGTCCGGTCGCGCAGTGATCGAGTCACCGGCGTAGGCGAAGGTGACCGCGTCGGCCCGGTCGCCCGGCCCGAGGGCGCCCGTCACGACCTGCTCCCGGACCGGGACCCGGGCGTCCGCACGTGCGACCGGCGCGAGGGACGCGACCGCCCCGGCGGCGGCGGGGTGCGGCGCGCTCTCGGCGGACGCGGTCCGGACCGGACCGAGCACGACGGAGCCGACGAGGACGGACCCACCGGCCACGAGGCAGGCGGCGGTGACGATGCTCGCGATCAGGGCGAGCCGACGGGTGCGGGACACGAGAACAGGTATCCCCCGGATCGGCCGTCCGTACCAGCCCCCAGACCTGGGGAACCGTCGCGTTCGCTGTGCGTCCTCGCGGCTGCTCCCAGCCGACTGGCGGCGGACGGGAGGCGCGGGGCGGCCCCGCCACGCGCCTCCCGGCTGCTCGGGGCGGGTCACGGTGCCCGGCGCACGGCGACGCGTCGCCCCCGGCCCGCGGTCACCCACGTCGCCGCCGTCACGACCAGCGGCAGCCCGATCGCCAGCAGCGCGAGGAGCGGCCAGTCCGCGACGAAGGGCATGTGCGTCGCGCCGGCCGGACCGTCGGTGAAGCGCAGGGTGAGCGCGCGGATCGGCAGCAGGCCGAGCACGGTGCCGATCACCGCACCGACGGTCGTCAGGATCGCGGCCTGCCAGGCCGACACCCGTCGTCGGAGGACCGGGGCCGCGCCGACGGAGTCGAGCACCTCGTCGTCGCGCCGTCCGTCCGAACGGGCGAGCCCGATGGCGACCGCCGTGGCGCCGATCGTCACGGCGGCCGCGAGCGCGAGGACGAGTGCCTTCACGACGCCCTGCGCGTCGACCGGACCGGTCTCGTACAGGAAGGTCGGACCACCCCACCGGTCGCGGTCGACGCCGCCCTGGCTCTGCCACGCGGAGGTCAGCTCGTCCCACTGCGTCGCGGTGAGGTCCGTCGCCTGGGTCGTGACGAGCATCCCGTCGACGGCGGGCACCCCGTACCGTTCCGCGGTCTCGCGGGTCATGAACACGCCGACCTGGATCCGCGGGGACTGCACGTCGAGCACGGCGGGGATCGTCGTCGAGGCGTCCGGCCGGGCCCCCGACGTGGTCGTCATGCTGTCCCAGGTCTGGTCGTGGAAGGTGTCGATCCGGACGGTGCCGTCGTGGGCGTACTCCGGCCAGAGGGACACCGCCTCGCCGGAGGCCAGGGCGTCCCGGACGGCGGCGGACGGCCGGTGCCCGGTGAGCACGGCGTAGTCGTCGACCGTGCCGGTCCAGATGTGCGGAGTCGAGTCGTCCTGCGACTGCAGGTACGACGAGCAGGACGTCGTGTCCTGCACGCGGCAGGACCGCGTGCTCCAGTCGTGCGGGAGCGTGACCGTCGAGGGCTGTTCGCCGGCCTGTTCCGGCACGGCACCGAGCACCCGGACGCGGTCCTGGTCGAGGACACCCGCGACGACCTTCGCGGCGCGCGCGGTCAGGGCGGCGTCGTACCCGGTCGCGTTCCCCTGGTCGTCGGTGACCGAGACGGAAGCGGTCGCTACGCCGACCGCGGTGCGGTAGTCGTAGTCCCGGACGAACTGCGCGTGGGAGGAGGTGCTCCACGTGATCGCGACGGAGGCGACGAACACGACGCTCATCACGCTCGCGAGCACCGGGACCGTGCGGACCGGGTTCCGGCGGGCGTCACGCGCGGCGAGCCGTGCCGAGAGCCCGAGCCGCGCCGACAGCCGCGCGACGAGTGCCAGGAGCCACGGCGAGCTCATCGCGACCCCGAGCTGCACGAGGCACGGGCCGATCGCGACGCCCGCGCCGACGATCCACGCGAGGTCGTCGTGCTGGACCGGCCGGTCGTTGAGCAGCAGCACGCCGACCCCGCAGGCAAGGGTCATCAGCGCCCCGACGGCGACGAACAGCGGGGCCCAGACACGACGGCGGCGTTCGGCGCGGGGGTTCGGCTGCGCCGGACGGAGCGAGCCGCGCAGTGCGGCGAGCACGTTGATGCGGGTCGCGGCGCGTGCGGCGACGAGCGCGGACACGAGCCCGGCGATCACCCCGGCCGCGGCGATCGCGAGCAGCAGGAACCCGGGGACGTGCAGGCCCGGCCAGGTGCTCACGTTGCCGTCGTCGACCAGACGGAACGCCAGCACGCCGATCCCGGTGCCGAGCGCGACGCCGAGCACCGCGCCGGTGGCACCGAGCACGAGCCCGGACCCGGCGACGATCGTCCGGACGAACCGCCGGTCCCCGCCGACGCTCGTGATGATCGCGTACGAGCGGGTGTCCGCCCGGGTGCCGACCAGGAACGCGGCCCCGGCGAGCAGGGCCACCTCGAACATCGCGAAGACGCCGAGCAGCGCCATCGCCCCGAGGTACCAGCCGAGGGACGAGTTCCGCTGCGCGGCCGGGAAGCGCTCGTCCGGCGGGTCGAGGACGACGGGGCGGGACTGGACGACGATCCCGTGCGCGTTCAGCTGCCGGATCTCCGACCACGTCGGTGCGTCGGACGCCAGGTAGACCGTGACGTCGGAGACGCCGCGCGCGTCCTCCCCGGTGGTCGGCGAGAGCGTGGTGCCCCACGGCAGGAAGACACCCTGCTCGCCCGGGTCGGAGCCGAGGTCGCGCATCGTCCCGGTGATGGTGAACCGCTTCGTGACCGGGTCGGTCAGGTCGACGGTGTCCCCGATCGACGCCCCCAGCCGCGTCAGGGTCGCCGGCGTCACCATGAGTTCGTCGCGGTCGGTCGGTGCGGTGCCCGCGAGCACCTGCCAGTGCCCCGCGAGCACCTTCGACCACACCGCACCCTCGACGGCCATGAGCCCGATCGGAACCTTCGGCCCGGAGAGCACGATCGACGCGGACCCGACCGGGATCGACACCGCGCCCGCCGGCACGTGGTCGAGGACGTTCGCGTAGCGGAGGTCGCCCTCGGCCTTCGACGCGGGGCTGCCCGTCGCTGCCTCGGAGTACTGCCAGGCGACCGGGTCCTGCCGCATGCCCGGCAGGTCGGGGCCCATCGCCCGCATCTGCGCAGCCGCGTGCCCGAGGTCGTACCCGAGCTGTTCGGTCGTGGTCGGCTGCGTGGACTGCACCACGACGGACACCGCGGCGAACCCGGCGGTCGGGATGCCGATCAGCGCGACGATGAGCGCCGCCCGTCCGGCCTTGGCGAACGCCAGCCGTCGTCCGAGTCGGAGCGCCGGCCGGAGCGCGAACGGGGTCCGGGCCCGGGCGCGGCTGCCGTCGACGTCGGCTCGGCGCCGACGTCCGCTCACGACGCGGCTCGGTCCGTCAGCGCCGCCTCGACGCCCGAGTACGCGGTCTCGTCCACGACCCGGCCGTCCCGCAGGAACACGATCCGGTCCGCCCACGCCGCGTGCCGGGCGTCGTGCGTCACGAGGAGCGCCCCGGCTCCGGCGTCGACGTGCCGCCGGAGCATCCGCAGCACGACCTCGCCGGTCTGCGAGTCGAGGGCGCCGGTCGGCTCGTCCGCGAGCACCAGCCGCCGCTCGCCCACGACGCCGCGGGCGATCGCGACGCGCTGCTGCTGGCCGCCCGACAGGTCGTCGGGGAAGGCGTCGGCACGGTGTCCGAGCTCGACGTTGTCGAGCGCCAGCTCCGCGGCACGTCGGGCCTGCGAGGCCTTCCACCCGTCGAGCTCGAGCGGCAGCGCCACGTTCTCGACCGCGGTGAGCGACGGGATGAGGTTGAAGTCCTGGAAGACGAACCCGACGAGTCGTCGACGGAGCGCCGCGAGGTCCTTCCCCGGGCGGTCGGACACGAAGTCGCCGTCGATGACGACCTCGCCGCTGGTCGGCGGCAGGAGCGTGCCGGCGCACGCGAGGAGTGTCGACTTCCCGGAGCCCGACGTGCCCATCACGGCCACCATCTCGCCGCGTCGGACCCACAGGTCGATCCCGGCGAGGGCGGTGACGGCCTTCGCGCCGGTGCCGTACTGCACGCTCACGGCGTCGAGTTCGAGGAGGGGCGCGGCGGTCATCGTGCGCTCCCGGTGGTCGCGTCGACGCCCTCGGCTTCGGCGGCAGCGGCACGCGACGGTGCGGGGTGGTCGGCGGGCCGGTAGCGGACGACGCTCGACTCCACGTGGTCGAGCCAGCGGACCTCGGCCTCGGCCTGGAACAGCATCGACTCGAGGACGAGCGACCAGGCGAGGTCCGTCGCGGGGTCCGTGCCGCGCTTCAGCCGGGTGAGGTCCTGCAGGTTCCGCACCGCGGCGGCGCGCTGCACCTGCACCAGGTGGGTCACGTCGACCCCCGGCACGGTGACCGCGAGGGCGAACTTGATCGCGAGTTCGTCGCGCCCGCGCTTCGCGGGGACCGGCTCGCTGAACCAGCGTGCCACCGCCTCGCGACCCGCGTCGGTCGCCGTGTAGACGACGTGTCCGTCGTCGTCGGCGTCGCCGCGGGCCACGAGGCCGTCGCGTTCGAGGCGGTCGAGCGTCGTGTAGACCTGGCCGATGTTCAGCGGCCAGCTGCCCCCGGTCCGGTGCTCGAACTCCCCCCGGAGCTGGTACCCGTAGCCGGGTCCGCCCACCAGCAGCGCGAGCACGCCCATCCGTACGCTCATGACACTTCCCCCATCTCCGTCCGCCTTGGACATACTGAGTATGCACATACCCGGTATGGCGACGCAAGCGGGGGGCGGTGGACATGCCGGGCAACGGACGGGAGGCGCGGTGCCAGCCGGCACCGCGCCTCCCGTCGGTCTCCTGGTCGCGTCAGCGACCCAGCTTCGAGAGCTCCTCGAACTCGTCGTCGGTCAGCTCGATGGTCGCGCCCTGGAGGTTGTCCTCCAGGTGGTCGACGCTCGACGTGCCCGGGATCGGCAGCACGACGGGCGACCGCTTGAGCAGCCACGCCAGGGCGAGCTGCGCGGGGGTGGCGCCCTTGCGCTCGGCGATCTCGGTGAGCGGCGAGTCCTTCCCGGTCAGCCCGCCGGTGGCCAGCGGGAACCACGGGATGAACGCGATGCCCTGCTCCGTCGACCAGTCGAGGAGCTCCTCGGCGTCGCGCTTCTGCAGGTTGTAGAGGTTCTGCACGGAGACGATCGTGGCGATTTCCTGCGCGGCCTCGACGTCGTCGACGGAGACCTCGGACAGGCCGATGTGCCGGATCTTGCCCTCGTCCTGCAGCTTCTTCAGCTCGCCGACCTGGTCCTCCAGCGGGACCTTCGGATCGATGCGGTGCAGCTGGAACAGGTCGATCCGCTCCAGTCCCAGGCGGCGGAGGCTCATCTCGGCCTCCTGCCGGAGGTACTCCGGCCGGCCGACCGGCGGCCACTCGTTCGGGCCGGTGCGGGTGAGGCCGGCCTTCGTCGCGATCACGATGTCGTCGCCGTAGGGGTGCAGGGCCTCGTGGAGCAGGTCCTCGGCGACGTAGGGGCCGTACGAGTCAGCGGTGTCGAAGAAGTCCACGCCGAGCTCGACCGCACGCTTGAGCACGCGGACGGCCTCGTCGTGGTCCTTCGGGGGTCCCCAGACGCCGGGACCGGTGAGCTGCATGGTGCCGTAGCCGAGGCGGTGCACCTCGAGGTCGCCCCCGATGCGGAACGTGCCCGAGGCGGCGGCCGGACGGTTGGTGGTGTCGGTGCCAGTGGTCATGCCCCCGGTGTACGCCCGCCGGGTCGAACCGTGCTGGACGGTTGTCCCCCGGGCGCCGGGCGCCGGGCTGTCGCGCGGTCGCGGCTGTCGAACCACGTTCCCGACGTCGAACCTGGCGGCGGGGCTGGTTCGATGTCGGATTCGGGGTTCGACGCCCGGCGCGCGGCTCGGCGGGTGCGGCGCGCGGCGCGCGCGTGCGGCGCGGCAGGTGCGCGGCTACGGCTGCGGCTTCCGGGGGTAGGGGGTCTCGCCCCGCTCGAGCCCACCGACCAGCTTCGCGAGCCGGTTCGCGCGGGCCGCCGTGCTCGGTGCGGTCGTGATCCGGTGGAGCACGGCGTACCGGTTCGTGGCGTCGAGCTCGGCGAACAGCGCCGCCGCTGCCGGAGAGGCGTCGAGCGCCGCCCGGAGGTCCTCGGGCACCGTGGCGGTCGCGGCTCCCGCGTAGGCACGGTCCCACCGGCCGTCGTCCTTCGCGCGGTCGATCTCCGCCTGGCCGCGGTCCCGCATCCGGCCCTCGGCGATCAGCGTCGCGACGAGCCCGATGTTCCGCTGCGACCAGAGCGAGGCCTTCCGCCGCGGGGTGAACCGCTGCCGGAACGTGGCGTCGTCGCGACCGCGCTTCTGGCCGTCGATCCAGCCGGAGCACAGCGCCTCGTCGAGCGCCTGGTCGTAGGTCAGTGTCGTCGGCTCGGTGGTGCCCTTCTTCGCCAGGACGAGCCACACGCCGTCGGGGTCGTCCTCGTGGGCGTCGAGCCAGGCGCGCCACGCCGCGGCGTCCGGCAGCACGAGGTCCACGATGTCCACACGCCCATCGTAGGGCGGCCCGCGCCGCCCGTCCCGGTGCCCCGGTGCCCGTGCCGGCCCCCGTGCCGCCCCCGGTGCCGGTGAGATCGCACTTCGGCGGCCGCCCGGCCCGTCGGACCCCGCCGACGTGCGATCTCGGCGCTCGGGACCGCTTCCCCGTGCCCGCCCCGCCCGTCACACCCAGTGCGGCTGGGCCAGCACCCCCGTCGGGTCCGCCTGCTCGGCGATGCGGTGCAACCGGGAGGTGTTCACGCCGAAGTAGTCCGCCGGGTCCGTGATCGCCGCGTCGCAGTAGTTCGCGTACGCCGCGTCGCCCCACGCCGGCCGCATCGCCTGCCGGAACGCCCGGACGTAGGCGTCGAACGGCGCCGGGTCCGCCCCGTCCGCGAACACCGCCGTGTACTGCACCGTCATCAGCGCCGACCGCCACGGGAACGCGGTGTCGGTCCGCCCGACGTCCGACACGACGCCGCCGAGCGCGTCGAGCGCGACCCCGCCCTCACGGTTGCCGGCGACGTCGCCCGCGGCCGCCGCGTGCTGCACGAGGACGTCGATCTGTGCGTCCGTCAGCGTCGTCGTGCCGATCGACGACGTCGCCGCCTGCGACACCCGCTGCGCCTTCCCGGCGAGCGTCGACATCGCGGCCCCGTACGTCAGCTGCTGCGCGGTGTGCGCGAGCGGTGTGACCCCGGTGGCCCGGACGAAGCCGTCCACCGAGGCGTCCGCTCCGGTCTTCGAGCCCGTCCAGACACCCGTCACGGTGACGGTCGGCGCGGTGTGCCGCGAGCCGTTCAGCAGCTTGAGCGTCGACCACAGCTTCGGGTCCGCCGTGGGCGCCCAGTCCTGCCAGGCGCGCACCACGGCGGCGGCGGCCGACCACGGGAACGTGATCCGGAAGAGCAGGACGGGAGGCGCGGCCTGCGTCCGGAACGTCAGCGCGGTCACGACGCCGACGGTTCCACCTCCGCCGCCCCGGCAGGCCCAGAACAGGTCGGGCTCGGCGCTGGCCGAGACCTCGTGCACGGCACCGTCCGGCGTGACCAGGGTCGCACCGGTCAGCTGGTCGCACGTCAGACCGAAGGACCGGACGAGCACCCCGACGCCCCCGCCGAGGGCCAGGCCGCCGATCCCGACGGTCGGGCAGGATCCGGCGCCGATGGCCCGGCCGGCCTTCGCGAGCGCGGCGTACACGTCGGCGAGCTGCGCCCCCGGCCCGATCGTCACGGTGCCGTCGTCGTGCAGCTCGATGCGGTCGAGGTCCTGGGTGCTGATCACGAGCGACCGTGGGACGTCCGTGCCGCTGGCGCCGCCGGCCGACCACCCCGTGTACGAGTGCCCGCCCGCGCGGAGTGCCACCGGCGTGTGCGTGTTCCGGGCGAACGCGAGCCCGGCCTGCACGTCGGTGGCGTCCGCCGCGCGCAGGATCGCCTGCGGGTCCGCGTCGTCGTACCGGGGGTTCTCGACGAGCCGGGCGGTGTCCCACCCGTTCGACCCCGAACGCAGCAGCCGACCGGAGACCGCCGCGGCGAGGGCGTCCCACGTGGTCGGGCCACCGGGGGTCGGTGACGACGTCGGGGTCCTCGTCGGCGCGGGGGTGGACGTGCCGCTGGGCGACGGCGACGGGGACGGTCGGCTGCAGGCCGCGAGCACCCCGGCGATCCCGAGTCCCACCCCACCCGCGAGCAGGACCCGTCGGCTGGTCGCGGGAGTGCGGTGCTCGTCGTCGCGTTCGCTCACCGGACCTGTCTACCCCGCCGAGCTGCTGATGCGGGTCGCCCCCGCCCACGCGTGCACCCACTCCGGCACCGTCAGGTCCCGGTCGGACGCGCCCGCGGCCTCGAGCAACTCCGACGGCGGCACCGTCCCGCCGGCCCTCCGCAGGAACCGCGCCTGCACCACGGCCCGTGCGACGACGGTCCCGCGTCGGACGAACGTCTGCTCCATGTACGCCGCGCGGTCGTCCATGCCGAGCACCCGGGTCACGAGTTCGAACCGCTGCCCGAGCGTCAACGACCGCTTGTACGTGATCGTCTGCGCGGACACCACCGGGTACCAGTCCCGCTCGGCGATGGCGCCCCAGAACCCCGAGCGGAGCATGAGGTCGAGCCGTCCGAGGTCGAGCATCGACAGGTACTTCCCGTTGTTCACGTGCCGGAGCGGGTCGAGGTCGGTCAGGGTCACGCGGAACGGCGTGCGGACCTCGTCCCAGAGCGATGGGCGCCGTCCGCCGATCGTGGGACGGAGCCGGACGCGCAACTGGAGCAGGAACAGCCGGAAGTACAGGTTCACGGGTCCGATCCCACCAGCGGTCACGGCCGAACGCCCGGAACCTTGGAGGAACCGCACCACGTCGCATTCCCGGCTGACGGGTTCGATCAGTGCCTCCCTCCAACGGAGGGAGGCGGAGTAGACCTGCACCCATGCAGACACGCAAGCTCGCAGACCTCGAGGTCGGGTCCATCGGCCTCGGCACCATGGGCATGAGCGCCTTCTACACCGGCGCCGGCACCGACGACGACGAGTCGATCCGCACCATCCACCGCGCGATCGACCTCGGCATCACCCTGTTCGACACCGCCGAGGCGTACGGCCCCTACACGAACGAGGACCTGCTCCGCCGGGCCCTCGCCGACCGCCGCGACGACGTCGTCATCGCGACGAAGTTCGGCCTCATCACGCACACCGCCGGCGAGACGACGCCGAGCACCGAGCGCGGCATCAGCTCCGCGCCGGAGTCCGTCCGCGAGGCGCTCGAGGGTTCCCTTCGCCGCCTGGGCACCGACCACATCGACCTGTACTACCAGCACCGCGTCGACCCGGCCGTCCCCATCGAGGACGTCATCGGGCAGCTCGCCGGCTTCGTCGAGGAGGGCAAGATCCGGCACATCGGGCTCTCCGAGGCGAGTGCCGCGACGATCCGCAAGGCCCACGCCGTCCACCCGATCACGGCGCTGCAGAGCGAGTACTCGCTCTGGACGCGTGACCCGGAGGGCGACGTGCTCGACACCCTCCGCGAGCTCGGCATCGGTCTCGTGCCGTACTCGCCGCTCGGCCGGGGGTTCCTGACGGGCGCGATCACGAAGCCCTCCGACCTGGACTCCGACGACTTCCGCCTGGCGAACCCGCGCTTCCAGCAGGAGGCCTTCGCCGAGAACATGCGCATCGTCGACGCCGTCAAGGACGTCGCGTCGGAGGCCGGCGGCACCCCGGCGCAGGTGGCGCTCGCGTGGCTCCTCGCGCAGGGCGACGACGTCGTCCCGATCCCGGGCACCAAGCGGGTGTCGCGCCTCGAGGAGAACGTCGGCGCGGCGGACCTCACCCTCACCGAGGACCAGATCGCCCGGCTGTCGGCGCTGCCGGTGCCGACCGGCGACCGCTACCCGGACATGTCGTCCATCGGTCGCTGAGGCCGGTCAGCTCCCGCGGTAGGTGCTGTACGCGAACGGGCTGAGCAGCAGCGGCACGTGCAGGTGCCCGGTGTCGGGCACGGTGAAGGCGACCACGACGAACGGGTGGAACGCCGGCACGCCGACCCCGCGGTGGTAGGCGCCCGTGTCGAAGCGGAGCAGCAGGTCACCGCGGGGCAGGACGTCCGGCCCGAGGGCGGCCCGGCCGTCGGCGTCGGTCGTCCCGGTGGCGACGACCGCGCCGTCGGCCGTCCGCAGCTCGAGGCCGACCCCGGCCGCCGGCGTCCCCCGGGTCGCGTCGAGCACGTGCGTGGTGAGCTGCGGGACGCCGAACGTCGCCCGGATGCGGTGCACGGCGATGTCGGCCAGCGCGGCGGCCGCCTCGGTGGTCTCGACGTCGGACGGGTTGCCGAGCCGCCGGTCGAGCTCGGCGAGGAGCTCGTCGGGCGTCCGACCGGCGGCCCGCACGAGGAACACCCGCCCGAACCGCCGCTCGTACTCGGCGTTGCCCGCGGCGATCGCCCCGGCGACGTCGTCCGCAGCGGTCCGCATCGAGGACTGCTCGCGGGCCGAGGAGGCATCGGTCGCGCGCTCGCCGATCCGCGGGTGGTGCGCGAGGGCGCCGTCGAGTTCGGCGGTCCCCCACGACGCCGCCAGGGCCGTCGCCTGCTCGGTCAGTGCCCCGACCGACGCGTACGGACGGTCCGCGACGAGGGCGTCCGCCCAGGCCGGCACCGCCGCCCACCCGGTGGCGGTCGTCCGTGCGTCGGAGGCGGTCGCGTCGTTGAATTCGCCGAGGTGCATCCCGCCACGGTACGGAACGTCCGTTGCGCGGGCGTTACGCGACGGTTTCCCCGGTGGCGCGACCCACCGCCGTGGAACGAGCGCCATGGTCGCGTCGCCGGGTCGCGCCGGGGTCAGACCTCCGCGGCGAACGAGGCGGCGCGGAGCTGCAGGTCCTCGATCCGCTGCAGGCGGGCGGCCTCGACGTCGTAGCCCTCGTAGGCGGGCGGCGGCAGCTTCCGCACGTTCCGCGAGCACTGGAAGTCCTGGCAGACGAGCGTGCCGACGGTGTTGCCGTTGCGTCCCGCCTTGCCGGAACGCTTCGCACTGTAGAACACGACGTCGTTCGGGAGCTTCACGTCCTGGCACCACGAGCACTGCGCCCGTGAGCGGGACGAGGCCTCGGCCTGCCGGAACAGGATGCCGACGAGTTCGCCGTCGAGCGTCGGGACGACGGCGTACGCCCGCCGGCCGATCTTCGGATCGCGCCAGCCGAGGTAGTCGAGGGCGTCCCAGTCGATCGTCTCGAAGTCGGCGGGCAGGGTGAGGTCGGACGTCTCCTTGCGGGAGGCGTTCACGAAGGAGGTGCGGAGGGTCTTCTCGCTGATGGGCAGCACGGTGGTTCGCTTTCGGCAGGGCCCGGGGCACGCGGACGCGCGCCGCACCGGGCGGAGGGTTCAGGGTTCGACGATCGCGGCCGTGCCGAGCAGCACGACCGGGGGCGTCACGCCCTGATGCCGGCGAAACGGGCGCCGACCACCTCCTGGAAGCTCACCCGTCCAGCCTACGACGGCGTGTCAAGCGGGGCGTGGCACCGCGGTGATGAGCACGAGGGAGCCCTCGTACGTCGGCCGAACCCGGAGGGCACCGTGGGCGCGGTCCCAGTCACCCGACTCCAGGGCGGACCGGAGTGCGGCGACCGATCGGCGCGCCGTGATCTCGTCGACGAGGCTCCACGCCGGGTTCGCCCTCCGGGCACCCGGGTCGAGGAGCCGCTCGGGCCGCGCGTAGTACGCCTCCGAGAACCCGTCGACGCAGGTGAAGGGGATGGGCAGCGGGGTGCTCGTCACGACGTCGTCCCCGAGGGCACCGGCGATCCGGGCGAGCGAGGGGTAGCGCCGTGCCTCGGTGGCCATGACCTCGGGCGCGTACTCGGCGAGCCAGTAGTCCTCGACCCGCTCGGG
>Ga0153989_1000005_pt1 | contig 65587 bp, 79 predicted proteins | sample TSNC073MetaG_FD_104701 | JGI IMG/M metagenome (GOLD analysis project Ga0153989, IMG submission 104701) | Attine ant fungus gardens microbial communities from North Carolina, USA - TSNC073 MetaG | ecosystem: Host-associated > Fungi > Mycelium > Unclassified | place: USA: North Carolina, Jones... | reverse complement strand
CACCACCGTCCACGTCTCCGCGGACGCCGCGAAGCTGCTCAACAGCACCTTCAAGACCGACGCCGTCAAGAGCGGCCTCCTGGTCGGCACCGCCACCATCACCGCCAAGATCAAGTAAGCACGCCTGGCGCAGGTTTCCGTCTGCGCATGACAGACCGGAAAAGCCAACGCCCCGTCGCTCGTGACGGGGCGTTGTGCTGCGCCGACTTCCAGAGTCGCCCCGTCGATCGGGCAGACACGTCCGATGGAAGGTGCGGTCAGTCATCGGTCCACGTGGCTGATCATGTCGGTCGCTCTGGGAGAACGAAGGAAGGGCACTGATCATGTGATCAGTGCCCTTCGCATCATCGCTTGTCGGTCAAGATCGTCCACGTGCGCTGGCTCGGGGCAGGACGATGCCGAGGATGATCATCGCGACAGCGAGGAAGGCGTGGAGCACGTTGTCGGCGCTGTTGAGCGGCACGAAGTTCGCCGCGCCGGTCATGCTCGCAGTGAAGAGGCCGTAGATGAACAGCACCGCGTAGATGATGCCGCCGACCAGCAGGTAGAGCCGTGCACCGCCGGCAGAACGGGCTGCGGCAACGCCGACGATGCCGAAGAGCAAGTGGACGATGTTGTGTAGGACGGATACCTGGAACAGGCCCAGGAGCAGGGCCATGGAGCCGTGACCAGCCATGGACATGGACCCCATGTCCATGGTGAGTCCGGGGATGAAGCCGGCGATGCCGACGATCAGGAAGACGACGCCGAACAGCAGGGCGCCCTTCTGGGTGAGGGTGGCGGCGAAACCGGTGCGCGGAGCTGCTGCGTTGCTGGTCATGAAAGGTGCCTTTCGGTCGATGTGCTGGTTGACGTGGCGCGAGAGTGGTCAGGCGGCTGCTGGGTCGGCCTGCATGCGTTGCCGGAGGGCGATGAGCCCGTCTCGGACTCGGGTTTTTGCCGTGCCGAGCGTGGTGTGGAGGTCGCTGGCGACTTCCGCGGTGCTGCGTTCGCCGAGGTACCGCAGAAGAACCGCGTCGCGTTGCTTGTCAGTCAGCTCAGACAAGGCCTCCCGGAGCTGAGCTCTTGAGAAGTGAGCGTCGAACTGGTCGAGGCTGTGGTCGGTGCTGTGGTGATCGCGGATCCCGAGGCGCAAGTCTCGGCGGCGGGACGCTTCACGGCTACGGATCCGATCGATGGCTCGTCGATGGGCGATGGTGCGCAGCCATGACTCGAGCGTGGCGCGAGTCGGGTCGTACCGGGCCGGGTGCTGCCACCACTCGAGGAACGCTTCATGGACGACGTCTTCAGCGAGGTGACGGTCGATGATGATCGTTCCCACGAAACCGCGCAACCCGGACGCGTGCTGCCGGTAAGCGGCCGTGAACGGGTCGACAGCTGTTGATTGGGTGCCGGGCATGTGGGGCATACCGATCCTTCTACTGGTGATGGGTTCACCATAGGCGTTCGGATCACGACCGGTTTCCCCCAGTCCGGGGACCGCTCATGGAGCCCCACCCAACGCTCCGTGGAGCAGACCCTGCTCGCAATGGCGCGAAGCCTCGCCGATCTCGGTCTCGTCAAGTCGTCATGACCCGGGACGCCATCACACTCAGCCGCGGCACGCCACCCGATCGTCTTTCGCGCCGACGGACCGACTCGACGACGTCACTCGTCTGTGGGCGAGACCTCGCGGAGCGCGCCGATGGCAGAGTCGAGCAGGTCGGGTAGGGGCTGCGCACCGGCGCTGTGCGCCCATGACGTCAGGGCGGCATCCAGGCACGCGAAAGCCGCACCGAGGAGCGCAGCAGGACCCGGGCTCGTCGGATCCGGTGACAGTCGGAGGCGAGCGAAGAGTTCAGGTTCGAGCAATCGCACCCAACGGCTCACCTTTGCCTGGTGGAAGGCACCCAGCGACGGCGTGCGCCCGAAGACGTTGAGGATGCGCAAGGTGGTGGCGGCGTCAGCGGTGTAGGCCAGAACGATCTCGTCGAGCGCGGACCGGACGGCCCGCCACGGTCGAGCATCGTCGGGGACCCCGCGGAACGCTTCGAGCACCGCTCCATCCACATCCGCCAGCGGGCCCATGAGGGCGTCTTCCTTCGTTGGGAAGTACCGGAAGAACGTCGTCCGGGACACCTCCGCGGCCCGGCAGACGTCATCGATGCTCGTCGCGTCATACCCGCGCTGTTCAAACAGGTCCAACGCGTCACCGGCCAGGGACTCCGTCATGGCTCGCCGCGCACGCGCCCGAGCGCTCGACGGCCGCTTCGAGGACGACACTCCGTTCCCACTCGTCATCGGCATACCCGTATCCTAGCACCAAGTTGACAAAGCGGGACTTAGTACCACATAGTGATCTGCGTGCCGATAAACGTCGGCGTCGGCCGCTGCACAGCGGCAAGACCAGGAAGACGAAGTGCCATGAACGAAGCAACCCTCCGCCCCTACCTCGACGCCCACCTCGACGCACTGACCCGCGGAGACGTCGACGCGATCTCAGAAGACTTCATCGCTGAGCTCCGCCCCCATGTCCCCGCAGTCGTCGCATCGCTGCCCACCCCGATCCTCTCGGCCGAGAACATCTCGGTCGAGATCGACCCCGAGAAGGCTGTTGTGTTCAACCGGCTCACCGCACCGAACAACAAGGTGATCACGATGCGATCCGAATGGATCGTCAGCGACGGGCGCCCGCGCATCTTGAACGGTGCGCCCGTCGAGAACTGAACGAGCGCCCCGAACACTCAACCGGACTTCGGTCGATGGCGCCGCGACATCACCAGCGGACACGCGATCGGCGGGCCGTGCGGGACAGCCCGTCGGTCGTCGCATATGCCGGTCGACTACCGAGACTGGCTGCGTGCGGTGTGCCCCTGGTTCGGCTGGCTTCAGAGGTTGCGGCGGATCGCTGTGAGGGTGGTGTCGTCGTCGAGGTTTGGGCCGGCAGCTTCCATGAACGCGGTGAGGGCGAGTTGCAAGTCAGGGGTGGTTCGCAGGTTGGTAGCGAGCTGCGTGAGGGTATCGATGGTCGCGCCGGGGAGTTCGAACAGCCCGTCGCTGACGATCAGCAGCAGCTCGCCGGGTGCAAGGTGCAGGATCCGGGGCAGGCGGGGCATTCCGACTGGTTGCAGGCCGATCGGGAAATCTGCTGACGCAATGCGTTCTGCGGTGCCGGATGAGTGTGCGTGGGCGGTGAGGCCGTGACCCGCGTCGACGAACTCGATCCGTCCATCTCGAAGCCGCAATCGCGCGTGAAACAAGGTCGCGAACGCGGATGCGCGTTCGAAGTGGTCTCGGGTCGCGGTCTCCGCAGCGTCGACGGCTTCGCCGGGTGGTTCCTGGCGGAACACCTCAAGGCTGCCGAGGAGGTTCGCAGCGAGCACCCCTGAGGCGAGGCCTTTGCCCATGACGTCGCCCACCGTGACCGTGGCATACCCACGCTGGCTGTCCACAGTGACATCAGACAGGTCTCCGGAGATCCCTCGCGCAGACCGTGCCGTGGTCGCGATCGTGTACTCATCGAGCACGGCGGGTGCAGGACGCATCGCTCGCTGGACCGCGTCGATCCAGTAGGAGTCAGCGCTGTCGAGTTCGTCGTCGCCGGCCTCGCGTGGGGCGCGCGTGTCGGTCATCATCTCACCCACGCGATGCGTCGTCTCATCTGCTTCCCCCTGCTCGATGGTATGCAACTCCCGACCCGCTGTGAACGGCGCACAGCCCGCAGGGGTCCGGGATGGTGCCCCTGCGACACCATCCCGGCTGGACGCCGTTGCGTGCAGCAACAGGCGCCCTGTTGACCCAGGAGCATGCTCAAACCGGGTTGCCGGAGACACTAACTCCGATTGATGCGACCGCGATGATGTCGGCATTTTCACCGACCACTGTCTGCTCCTGCACCGGTACTGTCCGTGATCCATCTGACGCAGCAGCCAGTCACGGGTTGCTGTTTCCGGGAAGCGTGGCCCAGTCTAGGCGAGTAGGACACGCTTGAAGGAAACAGGGGTCCCAGATGTTGTCACTGGTGTACGTGAGCACGATGGCTCGCCCGGTCACGGACGAGGAGCTCGCGGAGATCCTCGTGATCGCCCGGGAGAAGAACCTGCAGCTGGGCATCACCGGGATCCTGGCCCATCAGGGCAGCAACTGTCTCGGGATCATCGAAGGCGACGACGACGTCGTCCGGGAGCGGTTCGCCGGGATCCGGCAGGACCCACGCCACATCAACGTCCGTGAAGTGGCCGTCGATCACATCAGCGCGCGGGCATTCCCAGAATGGTCGATGGCGTTCCAATCCGCCGACCCTCTCATCAAGGACATCCCAGGATTTCTCGACCTGTTCACCGGCCATCCGGACCCCGTCCCGGGCGGCGGCAACACATCGCGGGCGAAAGCACTCCTGGAGTGGTTCCGGAAGCACCCCCTCGCACCATTGACCGACCAGGGCGTCGGCGATGCGATCGAGCCGCGTCTGCAGATCATCAGCGCCGCGATCATGGTGCTGCACGATGTCGGCGTGGAACGGGCCGACATGGACCAGATCGCCGACACCGCAGGGATCAGCGTCGACGCACTCCGACAGCACTTCCCGACCCGGCAGAGCCTGCTGACCGCCACCGTCGACCGGTGGTCCAGCACCCTGTCTCGGCCCTTGCTGCCCATCGCCGAGCAGTACGGCGCGGTCGCATACCTGCACGCGCTCATCGTCGCGTACTCGGAAGAACCCGCACTGATGCGGCTGCTCGCATCAACCCTTGCAGCAAGCTCCGACCCAGCAAACGAGGGTGCGGACTACTACCGCACCCTGTACCTCCGGTTCCGGCAGACCATCCGCACCGCCCTCGAGCACGACATCCGTACTGGTCGAGAACCGAACACGATGGAGCCCGCCCGCGCCACGGAACAGCTCCTCGCCCTCTACGACGGCCTCCGCGTGCAGTCGCTCCTCGTGCCCGGATTCGACATCATCGAAGCCTTCGACCGCGCAGCATCACGCATGCGCCGAGGCTGGTCCGAGGACTACCGCCGTACTGACCTCTTCGAGATCCCACTCGACCGCACCCGCGAACACACTGCACGCCCCGACCTGTTCGGCTCCCAGTAGGGTCGCGCTCCCGTTGGAGGCGCGGGGCGGCCACCGGATAGGTGGCAGCCGCCCCGCTCGCAACGGGAACCACCCCGCTGCTGCTCCACAGTTTGCACCCACCCCCAGCTCGCGCTTGCGGAAGTGTGCGGACCTTCCACTATCCGACAGTTGTGGGTCTGTGACCAGTCCGCACCATCGCGGACCCATCAGAACCGGGTTACTGCGTGGGGGTGTCTTCTTCGGGGTTGAAGTGCGAGTCGGTATCGGAGTAACCGGCGGCGAGCCCGTCCGGGTGGTTCGGGATGGTGCTGTCGTCACCGAGACCAGCGGGCTTCACCGTGCCGTCCGGGTCGGTGGTGGGCACTTCCACGTCGGGCCCCTCGAGGGCACCGTCATCGTTTGGGACGGAGGGTGGGGTGATGTTGCTCATTGTGTCTCCTTCACTGTTCCGGTGCTGGTGGTTGTGGTGGGGTGGAGGGCTGCGAGGTCGGTGAGGAACCGGGTAATGATCTCGGCGTCCGCTAGGGGAATGGCGGCGCAGAGGGCGGCGATGTGCGCGGCAAGTGGGTCGGTGTCGTCTCGATCCGGTGTAGCCAGAGTCAGCTGCACGTAGCTGGAGCGTCGATCGGTGGGGTTTGGCACTCGCGTGAGAAATCCGGACGCCTCCAACCGGTCTAGCAGGCTCGTCATCGACGGCGTGGTGATGCCGAGGTGCTCGCCGAGCTGCTTCGGCGTGCACGGCTCATCCCGCGCCGACGCAGCCCGGAGGTACCGGAGCGCCTCCCGCTCCGTGATCGACGTGTGTCCTGCGGCCGCCCGAGTGCGCTCAAGCCGCGCAGCCGCATACCGGCACCGCTCGACCGCATCGAGCAACGCGGCCACGGGTACAACAGGCGTCTCCGACATGCCCCCACCGTACAAACTCGGCCATTCCGCGGCGCTCGGGCGACGAATTACAACAGCCATCCCGCACCTCACAAACTACCTGGCCGAACCCGGGTGGTGCTCGGTGCCGTTTACGGGGCTGCGCCGCGGAACCCTAGCCGCTGGCCGTCCGAGCTGCTGCTCGGGTTGGAATCGTCACGCGCACCAGCGGACGTCGTAGCGCGAGGGCGCCTGCCCCCTGACCCGAACCACGGGCAGGCGCCCACACCTCACGTCCTACGCCGAGCAAACCTCACACGGTCACGGTTCTTGCGCAGTCTGGATACGTCGTCGTGGCGCGTGCTCCCTGCAGGGCGCGGGAAGCCCGGACGTCTGTCCGGGCCTCGGCTGGCACACTGGCATGCGGACGGGCCGCCGCTAGGCGGCCGGCAGCTGCGGGTTGGAGGGCCTGATGGGTGAGGACGGTGCGCACGTTCCTGCAGGGGTGCTGCTACTGGAATCAGTGAACCGGCTTCGCGTCGCGGAGACGATGCTCCAGAACCGTGCACGCGCTCGGATGGGCCTGAAGGCAAATGATTTCCAGACGGTGCAGTTCCTCGCCGCGCGAGAAGCCGGCGGCTTCCCCGCGCGCGCAGTAGACCTCGCGGAGGCGCTCGGTGTCAGCAGTGCGGCGGCGACGATGACGATCGACCGGCTCGCTGCACGTGACTTCGCAGTGCGTGAACCCGACCCAGACGACCGTCGATCCCGCATCGTGCGGCTAACCCCGGACGGACAACGCAGCCTCGTCGAGGCGTACGAAGGGCTACCCGCAGCCGTGCAGGAGCTGCTCGACGCGGTGCCGGCCGCGGAAGCCCAGCGGATCGCTGAGCTCGCTGCCGCCGTGCAGCAGGTTGTCGACCGCACCGCGACACACACCAGCACCTCGGCGCAGTAACCAAATAACGCTTCTAGTTAAGGAAGTTAGACGCCAAGGGTCCGGGTTCGTACCCTGATTGCTGTCAGGACTCCCGCGCCCCGGTCGCGACGACGCCGGCGCTTCTCGCCAGCAGCACGACGGAGGTAGTGCCTGACCAGTCACCGTGGCCAGCCTTGCCACGGGGAAGGCCGCTCGGCATGACGCACACCCTCGTTCCTCCCACTGCTACACCTGCGCCCGCGCCCCGCGCGGACCTCAGCTTCACCGCCCACTACGGCGCACAGCGATCACCGCTGACCGAAGTGCAGCACGCACGCTGGACCCGGCGCCTCGCCGTCGTCGCGGTCACGACCGGGCTTGTGTCGGTGACGGTCGCGACGGTAGCCATCGTCGTCGCGAGTGCCTGGTGAGCGCCGGGGCGGCGGCGACGCCGACTGAGCCGATCGACATGGGGCCGCTCCTGCAAGAACCCACGACGGCACCGCTCATGGAAGCAGGCCCCCGGGCGGATCCGCAACAGTGGCATCGCCGCGGTCTGCTGACGCCGGCTGAGGTCCACGCGATCGTCGTCGCCCGCATCAACGACCTCCCCACCATCGTCACAACCACCCCGGCAAGAAGCGACGAGTTGATCTCCCCGACCGAGCCGACCTATGGCGACTTCCTCAGAAAGCCCCGCGCATGAGCATCCTGCTGCACCACCCCAAAACCTCTCCCGCCCTCACCGTCACCGTCTCATCCACCACGCTGCGGTGGGCTGCCGCCGACGCGGGCTTCTGGGTTGCCGACAGCGGCGGCGCGTTCGCCGGCACCATCGACCAGCACGGCCAGCACTTCTTCGTCCGCAATGGCTTCGGCGAGTACCTCGGCGACTACCGCACCCTGCCAGACGCGCAGACCGCACTCGACCGCCACGTCCAGACCCCCCCAATCGAGCCGCCATGCTGACCAACCCCGGCAGGCTCACAGACGCGCACCGAACCGTGTTCTACCGACTTGTCGAACTGGATACCGCGCTCCAGCAGCAACCGCCCGGCGGTCAACCCTCGGCGGCGGCCCGCAGCGCGTCGCCCGGAAGCTCGCCGAATTCTGCCTTGTAGGACGCCGCGAACCGGCCGAGGTGCGTCAGCCCGACGGACCGGGCCACCGCTGCCACCGACTCGGCTTCGCCGGACTCGAGCTGCTCCCGCGCCAGCAGCAGCCGGATGCCCTTCAAATAGAACAGCGGCGACACCCCGTGGATGCGTTGGAACGCGCCCTGCAGTCCCCGCACGCTCATGCCCGCGGCCTGAGCGACGTCGTCGACGGTGATCCGCTCCGCGATGTGGTCCAGCAGGAACGCTTCGGCTTTCGTCAACCGGGTGCGCGCCGGTGCCTCACGGCCCTGCCCGACCGGCCAGTGCGGGACCGCGGTCAACAAGCCCGCGGCCGCGAATCGGACAAGCTCCCGCTCCCGCTCCAGCGACACCGGTCCGGTGCTGCCCAGGATCTCGGGAGCGATCGCACGCACAACCAGCCACCACGCCGCGAGCGGCGCCCCTTCCGGCACGTGATGGGGCTTGAACTCCAACGGTGCCGGGTTCCACCCGCCCCGTTCCGCGGCGACCTGCTCGACGGTTTCCCGGTCGATGCGCATCACATCCTTCTGGAACCCCGCCCACCGAAACGACTGCCGGCCCTCCCGATACAGCACCGGCCGACCCCGCAGCAGCGCCTTCCCATCCACGGCGCCACAGCCGGATTTCAACCACGTCACGATCACGGCGTCACCAGACTCGACCTCCCCACGAACGATTCCCGTGCACCGCGTCGATTCCAACGACAACAGCTCCGTCCCCGACACGGTCTCCTCGAACACGAACGGCGCATCATCAACAGCGCCCACCTGCAACCCGTAGGTCAGATGGGTCCGCGCCACAGCATCACGCGCCGCCGCGATCTCCTTGGTCCGCACAGCCAAACGCGTGCGGTCCATCATCAATTCGTTCACATCGTCGATTGTGTCGAACACACCCTCAAAGACGCGGACACGGGAGCGAGGTTCCGGACGCCGCTTGCCTGGGCATGATTGATCCGTCCGAATCACGGTCCCCACCGACGTTGCGTCAACGCACGCCGCGAACCACAGGTCAACGAACTCGGGTGCGGTGCGGTGCGTTTCGCGAGCTTCTTGAGAGCTGGTACGACATACCGGACGGGCCGGAAGGGCACCTCGAGTGCCTGGCGCAAGACCCGGACTGGTACTTGATCGGGCCGGTGCAGATCCTGTGACCGCCCGCGCGGGCTTGGCCAGGATGAGCGGGTGTGGCGGCGACAGCCGCGCTGGGCCTTTGAGGCCCTCCGGCGGGAGTCCTCCGCCGGGCGGTTTCCGGATGGGATTGGTGCCGGGGTGCTGTCCCTGAAACACCACCCCGGCCGGGCACCCAGTGTTGCCGAAAAGGCCCCGTGTGCCGTTCGAGAGCATGCTCTACCGGACGACATCTGCACCCTACTGCCTATGCCGCCCGCTTCCCAGCTGCCACTGATCACCCCGGCGGTCGCTCGTTCGGTGCGGTAAAGAAGTCGCGGTAACGAACAGGGCCGGCGATGAAGTAGCCATCACCGGGCACCGACCGCACCACACCGTCAGCGATCAGTGCCCGATACGCATTCAGGATCGTGTGAATGCTCAACCCAGACGTCACCGCAGCGACCCGGTACGGCGGCAACTGATCACCCTCCAGAAAGACACCATCAGCGATGGCGTCTCGGATGAGCTGCTCGACCCGCTGCTGCAGGAACCCTCCCACTCGACGCGGGCCCGGTAGTACCAGGCAGAACACGCCAGGCGATGCCGACGTCGCGTCACCATCACTCATACGCCGGCCTCCCTTCGCCCCCGTTGATCGAACCGCGGGGTGGGCTGCCGGATCAGGTAGCAGCCCACCCCGCTAGCAACGGGAACCACCCAGCTGCTGCCACACAGTCTGCACGAACCGACGGCTCGTACCGTGCAACCGATGAGCCACCAATCTTCTCGACGGCGGAAGCCCGCTCCCGTTCGCCGGCCGCGCGGGAGCCTGCGCATGCACTGGTGGCAATGGGCGCTCCTCGGCACCCTTGCCGCCGTCACGGCAACGCTTCTGGTGGCCGCGCTGACGCTCAAATAGGTCCGGCATGCCACTACCAGCGAAAGTGGGTTCCCGGGAGCGGTGGAACGTTCGGGTCATCCCGCCACCCCCGGGATAGCGCACTCCCCCACCAGCCTCAAGGCAGGAACGGCAAGTCTCTCGAACGGGAAACGAGTGTCACGCAAGCATCACTGCCGCGGAGCGCTCCACACAGGATAGAACCGACCGTCCACCGGCGGAACCCTCTGTCCAGTTCCCCGGAAGAGGTTCGGGATGTCGGCCACGCACCACACGCCACCGACATCCCGCACACGCCACATCCTGACCCGAACAGGGGGCGCACCATCAACGATGCGACCACGCGCATGTCCTGACAAGTCGGCACTACAGAGGACCCCGCTTCGGCGACGGACCGAACGGGGCATGCCTGGCCGCCACCCGAAGGCGGCCAGACATCCCGGAGCGACACCACACAAACGCGGTTTCAGCTGCGAAGCAGATACCCGAACCTGCTCATGACCAGAGTCAAACAGCCCTCACCACGCGGATCCATCCCCAAAACAGGGGGAACGGTCGTTCTCTCGCACCGGACTCGACGCGACACTGGTCTGCGTATCTGTCCCGGCAACCCCAACTCCAGGGCACTCGCTGGAGCCATCAAGCCAGCAGCGAGGCGCGGGCGGCGTGTGCGGTCTCGGACGGTGTCTCACCGTACTGGCCCCGGTAGTAGGCGGAGAACCGGCCGAAGTGCGGGATCCCACTCGCCGCCGCAGCCGTTCCGACCGGCTGATACGGGTTCGCGAGGATCATCTGTCGTGCCCGGTGCAACCGCAGCACCCGGACCACGGCCGATGGCGGCATGCCCAGGTCCCGCTGGAACGCTTCCTGCAGGCCCCGTTTGCTGTAGCCGCTCGCCGCCGCGATCTCCGGCGCTGTCAGTAGCCCCCGATACCGCGACCCGATACATTCCAACGCTCGAGCCACCGCCGGCTTCTGCGCGCCGACATCGATCCCCACCGCTGCAAGCTCGTCCGACGACGTCGACATGAACCGACCGTAGACCCACGGTCACGGATCGAGGAAGCGTCCCCCGAGGACGGCCGCCGCAGCCGGCACGGTTTGCTCGAGGCGGTAGAACGCGCCGACCTCGGTTTCACCGTCGACATCGGTGAGGAAGAACGCTCCGTTCTCGAGAATCACCCGGCCGACGATCCGGTCCGTCAGGCTCTCGATGATGTCCCACTCCGTCTCCGACCGACCCCGCAACCGCAACGCGTTCACACCAACACCCCATCCCTGCCCAGCCGCGCTCTCGGGAACCGGAACAGCATGATGCTCACACACCGTCAACGCCCACCCCGACGGCCCCACCGCGTGCGGACGAAACGACACCGCGCCCACTCCCGGGAGCCGGCAATCATGCCAAGCACACCGCACCTCCCAGAGCACTCCCGTCACCACCGACCCACCCCCACTCCCCGTCATGTACGACATCGCACGTCCCTGACGGACCGTAACGCGCCGCGAGCACTCGGAGCCAACCCGGCAGCACCACACCGACCGAACCAGATACGCCACCACCACCCGTCCCCACCCTCGAGCAACACCGCCCGACAGCCAATCCGCTACCGCACAGCCCACGGCCAAGTCGAGCTCCTGCGAGAATCCGGGGTTCCCTCCGTGAGACACCGCGGGGAGGCTTCTGGTGCACGCGCTCCTTATTAGGGATCGAGGGTGTCGGTCTCCGTCGTCAGTGCGGCTGCGAGGTCGGCTTCCGAGGGCAGAGCAGCCCGGACGGCGGGTGGGAGGAGGTCGTAGCTGGCGACACCGATCGGGGTCTGGTGCGCGCCGAGGGAGTACCGGACGACGGCGTCGTTCTTGTCCGCGACCAGCAGCAAGCCGACGGTGTCGGCGTGCTGGGGTCGGCGGAGCTTGTCGTCGACGAGCGCGACGTAGAAGCCGAGCTGGCCGAGGAACTCCGGCTTGAACTTCCCGGTCTTGAGTTCAATCACCACGTACCGGAGCTGCTCGACGTGGAAGAACAACAGGTCGACGTAGAAGTCGTCCCCGTCGACATCGAAATGCACCTGCCGGCCCACGAACGCAAAGCCCTCGCCGAGCTCGCGGAGAGTGTCGATGATCCGGTCGACAAGGGCCTGCTCGAGGTGGCGTTCCTTCGCGTCACCGTCGAGGGCGAGGAAGTCCAGCACGTACGGGTCCTTCGTGATCTGCTGCGCCAGATCCGAGTCCCCCGGCGGGAGGACCTCGGCGAAGTTCGTCGGCGCCGCCTGCAGCCGCGTGTGTGCGTCGGAGCGGATCTGGTGCTCGAGGAGGTTCCGCGACCAGCCGTGCGTGGCAGCCTGGGCGGCGTACCAGTTCCGGAGCTCGTGGTCGTCGAGTCGGTCGAGGAGGACGGTGATGTGCCCCCAGGGCAGTTGTCCAACAGGCTGTTGGACAACTGCATCCGCCGGCCACTCCCCCGCGAACCGGCGCATGTAGAACAGGTTTGCCCGCGAGAAGCCCTTCATCTCCGGGAACTCCGCGCGGAGGTCGGTCGCGAGCCGGCCAATGACGTTGCTCCCCCACCCCTCGTCGCCTTGGCGCTGCAGGATGGTCGCACCGATCCCCCAGTAGAGGCGAATCAGTTCCGTGTTGACGCGGCGCTGTGCCGTGAAGCGGGCATCGCGCACTTGCTGCTTCAGCTCGGTAAGAGCAGCCGTATACCCGGACACAACCGGCAACGAATCAGACATCACCACCCAGTCTGCCCGACCTACCGCAGCAAGAACCACGAACAAAGCGTTCTACTGATCAGCTATGCCAGGGTGGAGATGACCCCAAGCGAAAGGCGACCTCATCATGGCTCAGAAAGTCACCACGCACCTCATCGACGACCTCACCGGCGCCACCATCGAAGACGGCACCGGCAAGACCGTGCAGTTCTCGTTCGACGGTGGCCACTACGAAATTGACCTCACCGACGACAACGCCGACGCACTCCGCGAAGCGTTCTCCGACTACGTCGCCGCCGCACGCAAGGTGACGGGGCGCAGTGGGCGTGGCAGCTCGAGCAGCAAGCCGCGCAGCAACCCCGACGAGCTCGCCAAGATCCGCAAATGGGCCACCGCGAACGGCCACGACGTATCCTCCCGTGGCCGGATCAGCCAAGCCATCCGCGACGCCTACACCGCGGCGCACTAACACCCTCAGCGCCCGCAACGGCTGGCACTTGTCCGACACCGCAGAAGGAACTCCTCGTATGACTCGCTCTCGCCGTCAACACGTCCGCACCGTTCGGAACATCGGCACCATCGGCATCCTCGCCGGCGGCATCCTCAGCACCACCGGCGCCGTCGTATGGGGCCTGATCTCCGCCGAGCTCACCGCGCAGAAGATCACCGTCTCCCCCGACAGCAAGCTCCTCCCCGAACGCCCCGTTCGCGGCCCCCTCACCGCCTACGCGCAAGCCGAAATCATCAACACGCACGCAACCGCGATCAGCGACGGGAAAACCTTCGCCGAACTCCCCCAAGACGACCCGAACCGGCCCGTCATCATGAACGCATCGTTCCTGCGGGCATCCCTGTTCACCTCCGTGGTCTCGTTCGGCACCGCCGCATTCGCCATCGGCCTCGGCCTCGTCACCTCCTTGTTCGGCATCGCCCTCCGCCGCCTCGGGAAGTAACCCCTCAACACAACTCACGGCCGGATCGTCATCCACGTGACGATCCGGCCACATCATTTTCAACGCCGATACCGCGCTCTTATGTCAGGTCAGGAGATTGAACCGGCCACTGAGATGTCAGGCAGGATTATCAAGACGCTGTCGGGCTGCCTCAAACCGATCGATGAACCGCGCAAATGATCGACTCCGCGACCTTGCGAGATCGAAATCTATCCGTGATGCCAGCTTCGCCTGGTCGACACTTTTTGTATAGCGCCGGACGCTCTTGATCTGAGACAGTCCATTCTCATCCGAAGAATACTCGAGATCACCCTCAAGAGTGGTTTCCGCAGACGCGAAGATCCAGTCTTCGAAATTGCGCTCTGCCAGGGCGAGCACTACCGGGAGCCGACCAGCGGCACGCGGAAACAGCTCCTCGGCCCTATCTTTCACACACTCCTTGTCAGAGTCGGCCACTATGACAACAACCTGAGCCCCTTCGCGCGCCGACGCAACACGAACAAAACCCTCGACACCACCGGGCTTCGTGAGGTTGCTTAGGCCGTTGGCGGCGATCGGGGCACCCAGCATGTTGGGCCTGAAGTCGCCAACCTCATTTAAATAATTTTGCAGCAGCACACGTACCGCGCCATGGTCCCCCGGCCCCTCCACAATAAGCTGAATCGCCCCTTTACGCGCCACGGCTACTGATCCTCAGGGTCCAGCGCATGGGAACGCATGAGCTCCCCTACCGTCAACAATTGCTCTCGGACCACCTCTCTAGTCTCCGCGGAAACGGGAGAAATGCGCGAGCGATCACCATCGGTCCAGACAACTCGCACAGCCTCAACATCAATCTGGTCGACGATGTCCGCCGAATGAGTCGTGATGACCATTTGGGTCTCAGCCGACTCAGACTTAAGAATGTCGACCAAGGCGCGTAGTGCCCCGAGATGGATCGCGATCTCAGGCTCCTCGAAGAGGATCATGGCGGGTCGGGCGGGCTGGAACAGAGCCACCAGGATACTGAAGGCACGCAAGGTCCCGTCAGACATTTGACGCGCACTGAACTCCCGCACTCCGTTGGGAGTCAATTGACCAAAAGTGAGCGTTTGCTGACCAGCAAGGGAAGACACTTCGACTTTCGTAATCCCGGGCACAATGGCATTCATGTATTCCAAAACCTTACGGCGCCGATTTGTGTTGAACGAATCGTACACCGATACAACATTAGAGCCGTCCGGCTCGAATGAGCCAAGAGATGTTGGTTCCTGAAAATCGCGCAGCACCTGCGGATTGATCTCCACAGTTTGAAGACGCGAGAGAGCTTGATAAACGAGAAAGCCCGCAAATGATTGAGCCCCGGTCACCGCACTGTGCCCTGGTGCTACCGCGGTCGTGAATTTCTCCTGCGATCTCGCGTCGACCTCGTTGGACGTCACGGTCTTACCATCACTCTTAAAGTAGTACCGCTCACCACGACTAAAAACGACCGCAGACTCGCTTTTAACGCGATAAGTCCCACCAGCGACCGACGCAAAAGCAATATCGTAGTACGAATCCGCCTCCGCGGCCCCGTTCAGGCGAAAGGCAATGCGCAGCGAGGGATTGTTGGGACGACCATTGCTTCTATGACGTAGCTGATCGAATCCTCCCCGGCGCGCGACTGCCACAGGCAGTCCGTGTGAACCGATCTCGCGAAGAAGTTTGATCGCGCTAACAAAATTGGACTTGCCGCTCGCATTGGGTCCAACAAGCGCAATCAGGTCTGAAAATTCCACGGTTGCGGACTTGTAAGACAAAAAGTTTGTAAGTGTTAAAGAAACAAAATGAGGATCCGAGAAAAAGGTCGGTTGCGCCTCTGCTTCGCTCATGGGTGCACTCTAGTGGTTTACAGGTGGCCTGTGGCGAGTGATGAACGCGCTTCCAGCGAACGAAAGGTCGAGGCGTTGCCGGAGCAAGTGGCGAGTGCTTCGCTGTGCAGCACGGCCAGCACGGTTGCGCAGGGTATGCCGTAGCGCCACGCCTTCTGGGCGACCGTATCCCGTAGTTCTAGGATGGCAAGGCGCGTTCTACAGCGACGGATGCGTGCACGGGGCTGGAGATGGTGCAACGCTCGCAGCGACCTCACGCTGGCACGTTCAGCAGCAGTGCGCCTGCGTCATCGAGCGCTGAGGCTCGCGACGATTGCACGTTCCAGGCAAGGCCCTGCGCTGTAGTGAGTTCGAGCTGTCCGTACTGGACGACTGGTAGCACCGGGTTGTTCTTGAAGCGGCGGTCAGGCCCGCCCTTGACGTTGACGTACTGCCAGGTCTGGTCGATGAGCTGCGTGTCCTTCGGGACCTGGCCCGCTTGTTCGACGAACCGTGTCACGAATCGGCGCACGGCGAGGTGCCGGTATGCGACGTCGGAGTAGTGCTTGCCGGAGCAGACCAGGAGGCGATCAGGCAGGAAGTACAGAGCGTCCTTTCCAGCCCGCAGAGTCGGGATGTCAACGTTGGTTGCGAGACCCTTGGGTCGTTGGATCCGTGCCGTGGCGGGGATTCGACGCACGATCGCGCCGACGCCGGCGTTCGCTTTGTGCTGGTAGGTGGTCTGGATACGGCCGGATTCGACGGTGCGCCAGAGCCGGTCGCTTGCCACAGCGGCGCTCCACGCTGTGCTGAATCGGTCGAACCAGACAGCGGGAGCGTCCTCGAGGTCGTAGAGCAGGACGACGTTCTTCTGCAGTGCGTCGCGGAGGAAGAGCCACCAGCACCCCGGTACGGCGACCGCCCAGATGATGAAGCCCCAAGGCAGCAGTGGTGCTCCGAGGATGAAGGCTGTGATCGCGGCGATCCAGCCCCATCTGGGGCGGCGTGCTGCCGTGTTGAGCTGCTGGACGATATCGTCACCGCCGGTCGGACGCAGATCAAGCGCTGTCAGACCACTAACGTCAGCCATGTCCACCACGGCGGGGTTCTGCGGCATCCGCGGAAGTGGCGGTGCAATGCGCGGCGCTCGTGATCCTGGGGAAGACAGGTACGTGGCGCCACCCGAGCCGACGCGTACGTAGTTCCCGCGAGGCCCTGTGCTCACTCGGAGTCCCGGAATGCCCGCGCTGACTCCGAGTCCGGACTTCGACAGGTTGAACCGAAGCGGCCCCGCCTTCACACTTCGCCGGATCGTGATCCCCATGTTTTCATCCCGTCTCGTCAGTGTCTCGTCCTGCCGGCAGGCTCGTGCAGCAGTGCAGACTCGGTGCAAGGCATCCGCCGACCCTCAAACTGGGGTGAGGTGGTGCGGTGAGAGCTCACGCAGAATTGGGCAGTCCTCAGCAATTAGGAGCATCATGCCACCCCTTCCCCGCGTCCACGGGCCTTCACAAGGCGCCCCTCGGAACAAGATCGCTCCGTCGACGTGGGTCGGATTGGTCGGCACGCTGCTGGTTGCGCTCCTTGGGCTGGCGTCGGGTGGTGTCTGGTCGATGCTGGTGATGGCTGCCCTCGTGGTCCTCCTCACGACGCTCTACGGGCTGCTGTTCCGTCGCACCACTTGGCTCCGCCTCCCACGGAAGCGCTCCGCCGCTGCCCTCGGGGCAGGACTCGCCATGGTGGTACTCCTCGGATCCGGATCGGCCTTCGGCGCCACACACCCGGCAGCGCCGGCCTCCGCGGTCGACCCAGCACCAACCGTTTCGTCTTCTCCTGCAGCAACCAGAGCGGCGCACAAGACACCGACACCGACACCGACACCGATCGTCACGACGAAAGACGTCACCGAGACGATGTCAATCCCGTTCGAGTCGAACACGGTTGAAAGCGCCACCCTCGCTAAGGGCACCTCGACCGTCACCACCACTGGTGTGAACGGTGTGCGGACGACGACGTTCCGCGTCACCTTCACGGACGGCGTTGAGACCAGCCGTCAGCAGGTCAGCGAGACGGTTACAACGCAACCCGTCGCTCAGGTCACCACCATCGGAACGTATGTCGCCCCAGCCGCACCGGCACCGGCACCGGCACCGGCACCGGCACCGGCACCGGACGACGGTGGCGGAGCGACCGCACTCTGCAATGACGGGACGCTCTCCTACGCCGCCCACCACCAAGGAGCCTGCTCGCATCACGGAGGTGTCGCCAAGTTCTACAGGTGACGTTGGCCGCTCTCCAACGGCAGCGTCCCTCCCGTCGCGCTGTCGCACCAACGGGTCTGAATGTCGGCGCTCGCTCCTAAGGTATGGGCAATGCTCACATCCGTGAGCGCTGATGGCAAAGGAGCCGATCATGCGAGTCGCCGCGTACCACTCGACAAACCAGTCAGACCCCGACGTTCACCACGACGACAGCAACTGCCCCGTGGGTAAGCAGATCCCCGACCGCAACAAGCGCTCCGGGACGAACGGATGGCCCCGCTGCCAACGCTGCGTCTGACGATCAGTGCGAGGCGCGAACGAGTTCGTTCGCGCCTCGCACGCGTCTCAACCTGGTCCCGGCAGCAGCCCGGCGATCGGTTCGGAAATCAGGGGAAGCTAGTGGTCGCTATCCGCTGCTATCTGCTGCTTGCTTGGAGTAGCGGCCTGTTGCAGGTCAACGTCGAGCGCTTGAGCGTCGTTCAAGATAACCGCGAGTCGAGTGAGCGCGGCATCAACGGCGGCGTCGGTGCTGCCAAGCTCGGTGTACGTCTCCTGCAGTGTCAAGGCGTCGAACCGTGACGGCCGCCGCGCAACCACACCGAGGGTCTCCACAATCGGACCTTCTGCGGCTGCTGCACGTCGGCTCGGGATGATGCTCGTCATGGACCGACCCGACAGGCTCACCCCGGTACGCGCCCAGCCGTGAACGTCTAACGGCAACAGGAGCTGCTCCGCCCGGCGCCACTCCCCCGGGAGCGACTGCTCACAGTCGTGCCGGTCGAGGGACCCCTTTGTGGGATCGAGCAGTCGGATGACGTCGCCACGAAATCCAATCCAGACGGGTCCGACGATGCGAAGCCACCGGGTCACCGCGCAGGCAGCACAGGACACCGGGTCATCGGACGATGGCACGACCTGGCCGCTGATCCGCACGATGCTCGTCACCGCGACGTCGTCCGGTGCAATGGTCCGGGCTTGTTCGCGGGTGAGGTGGAGGGTGCCGAGGAGGACGATGAGGAATGCGTCGCGCCGGCCGCGGAGCCCGATCGGATACCGGTACTTCGGGATCGCCGCGAGCACCTCTCCAACGGCCGCATGGTTGGGGGCTTCTGATCGCGGCCACACCCGGGCCTCCACCGTGGGTATCGGGTCCGGGAAGCCCGCTGCGAGGTGGTGCGCGCGGATCGCGCGCCGACGGAGCCGCTGCGTCGACACGCTGCCGGGGAACAGAGTCAGAAACTGTCCGATCGTTGCTGCCGTCGTCGGGAGCGACTCGTGACCTGCCGCCTCGCACCAGGCGACGAACCGACCCCAATGCGCCTCGAGCAGCACCCCGGAATCGGGTCGGGGTTTGTGGTCGAGTTTGGGCGAAGTTTGGGGGGGTCACAAGCGCATCCGGGTGACGGCGTTGCGGACCAGGGGTGCGTATTCGCGGTCGTAGATCTGCAGGGTGGTGGCGTTGGTGTGGTGGGTCTGGTTCATGATCTCCACGTCCGTGGCGCCGGCGTTGCGGGCTTCGGTGACGAACCCGGCGCGGAGGGAGTGGCCCGACCAACCCTCCTCCCCCAACCCCGCCGCGTGCGCTCGGCGGGCGACGGCCTTGCCGACCGTGGTGGGGCTGATGCCGGTGCTTCGGAACAGACCCCACTTGGACACGGCGCGGAAGAACGGCATTGACGGCGGCAACCGGTCGGTGCCGAGTCCGTCCGCGCAGACGTGCACGGCGAGGCTCGCGCCGGTGAGCGCGGCGAAGAGGCCCGCTTCCCCGCGGGCGTCCTGCGCGGCCATGAGCCGGGACAGTCGGACGTACGCGCAGGGGGCGCAGGTGACCGGGTTCGCGCCCTGCTGCAGCACCTTGATCCGGCCGACGCCGTCCTGATCCGTCTTCGACTTCCGCACGCGGGCGTAGACGCCCTCACCGTCGGCGAGGCGGAGATCCGCGACGGTCAGGGCGGCAACTTCGGACTCGCGGAACGCACCGACGAACCCGAACAGCAGCAGCGCCTGATCGCGGGTTCCGAGCGCGCCGGTCTGCAGGTCGGCGACGTCGATCTTCAGCAAGGTTGTCTGCAGCGCCTTCAGGGTCATCGGCTTCGCCCGTCGCACCGGCACGGACCGGGTGCGGCGGATGCCCTTGAGGACGTCGCGGACGATTGGTGTGCCACCGGGTGGGGTGTGGCCGCGGCGGGCGTGTTCCCAGTCGATCGCGGCGACGTAGCGGCTGATCGTCGCGGGTGCGTACCGCTGCCCACCATTAGGGAGGACCGCGTTGGCCTTGTCCGCGAGGAACGCCGCAACCTCGGCCGGGTCGACCGGTGCGGTGGTGATCTGCTCGAGCTCGTGCGGTTCGGAGATCTCGTGGTCAAGGAACCCGGCACGCCACCGGGCGAACTGCCGGAGGTCCGACCGGTACGCGCGGATCGTGTTCGGCGACAGGGACGCTTCGGCAAAGACTCGCGGCGACGCGTCCGCCGGCACCACCACGACACCGGCGTCGGTCGGGCGCCCCGCCCCCGTTGCGGTGCGAAGCCGTGCAAACGCCGTCCGGGACCGCTCCGCCGCAGCGCGCTCGTCAGCAGAGGCCCCGCGACCGATTGTGCGATCGTCCTGCGAGCTCGTTGCAACGCTCGCCCCGATCGTCTCGCTCACCTCGTCCACGCGCCCTCGTCTCTGTGAACGGCGGCACTGTGCACGCCTGCCGACTCGGTTCCGATAATAGTTCTTCTCGGAACGTCTTGGCGGGGATGGAAGCGACCAGCCGGCACCGGGTTACGGAATGTCGGCGGTTGTCGGGACGGTGAAGCATGCCTTCAGCAGACACCTCAGTTGATGAACCCGAGAGCCTCCCGATCCCCCGACGAGCCGTGTACGCCATCACTTTGAGCTTCCTGGTCGGCATCTTCTGGATTGGGGGCATGATCGCGGGCAGCCTCCCCGACCAGAGCCGATCGTCAACACCGACGTTTACGTGGATGCCGGAGTGGGGCGTCGCACTAGGCGACACCACGGTGAATGCGTTGCTCACGTACTCCACGGTCACGCTGGTGCTCTACGGCATCTCCATCGGCGGGCAAGCCGCGTTCACCGACAGTGAGCACCGCCGCAGGATCCGTCGGAGCGTCGGAGCATTCGGCGTCCTCCTTGCGGCATCAGCGCTCACACTCGGGACGTTCGCGGTCGCGGCGACCTTCGTTAATCCACACCGTCTGCCGGCGTTGGTCGTGGTGATTCCGATGGTGATCCTCTGCTGGGTGCTCGGCCTCGAGGTCGGCCGTTTCATCGTCCCCGCCCACCATGTTCAACTCGGCGCCGCACGTCAGGCAAGAGACATCACCGTTCAGCGTCTCGGTGCGCTTCCGCGACCAAGCAAAAACATCTGGACCGCCCACTTGGTCACCATCGGCTACGGCGTCGTCGCCGGGATCGTGACCGGGTGCCTCGTGCAACTCATCGTCGGGCGAGGCTTCATTGCTGGGTTCCTCGTCGGAGTGATCGGTACGTCAGCCGGACTGCTGATGCTTCTGCAGATCAACGCCGGCACCATCGAAGCCCCAACCCGTGCAAGCCGGCTCTGGACTCGCGGACTCTCGTTCGCAGGTTACGTTGCCCTTGTGCTCCTCGTGAACACCGGGCTCGCGATCGCGGCACCAGCAGCGACATACGGCTTACTCGCCGTCACCATCGGTGAGCTACTGCTGCCGGCCCTGTTCCACCGTCCGCCCGCTCGACTACCCCAGTGGGTGGTCGAACTCTCCTTGTCAGGGGCGATCGCACGCGTCGCCGCAGACGACCTCACGCGGGGCCTGAAGACCACGCAACGCCGCATCGACGACCTCGAGGCGCTGCAACACGGGAAACGCAGCATGTCTCTGCGTGCACGGGTCGCCGCAGCTCTCCGTGCGCTGCGCTAGATCCCACCCTGGAGGCGACGCCTTCGTTCGGCTCCGCGCTCCGCTTCCCAGTCAGTCGTCTACGCCCGGTGCAACGAGAGCCATCGTCAGCCGCTAAGCGGCGTCGAGCGCCAGCCGAACGGATCGGGAGCGCAGCATCTCGAAGGTCGTGCAGTAGGGCACACCGAGAGCCTGGCACGCATTCGGGATCAAGATTCGTTTGCGAGCGTTTGCTTGGTAGATCTCGTGCGTAACGACGGTATGGCCATGGGCAGCGGCGTGGGCGACCAGGTAGTAGTCAGCCACGTCCAGGAACTCATCAACCGCAGCTTGCGTGAACTGGCCGCCGTTGGCCCAAACCGCGAGCTCTGCAAGCTTCAACACCGTTGCCGGGTCCGCTGAGGCGAACATGGCCGGGTGGGTTCGAGCCCAGCGCGCGAGCTCATCGGCACCAGCGAGAAGCTCAGTACTGACTTCCTCGATGCTGCCGATCACCCCCGCGGCAGCGTCGGCATCCAACCACTCCCAGAACCCCGGTGCCAGGTCGAATGCGTAGTACCGGTTCTTTGCCTCGATGAACACGTTCGTGTCCAGCAGATACATCACGCCACCCCCAGCTCGCCGGCGAGCTTCCCGAATGTCTCTGGTTTCGCTGTCCCCAGCAGCCGGTACGCCTCCCCATACGTGGTGCCTCCACCACGTGCATCTGCGACCACTGCGCGAGCAAAACGGCGCCCGAGCCGAAGCGGCTGCGTCTTGTAGAAGTCGCCGCCGCTGTTGCCCTCCTTCGCCTTCCGAACGAACTCCCGCACTCTGCTGAGCTCGTCTCGGTACCGCGAGCGGTACTCGTCCCAACCGATTAGCTGCGTATCGTGCAGTCGGCTCAAAACGACGAGAGTGCTTACTCGGTACAGGGCTGCTAGTCGTTGCAACTCGGCAGTGTCCGCCACTCCCCGGAAAGCTCCGGGCAGCGTGGCACGCGGTACCAGGACCTCGGCCGCGACACGGTTGCACCAGCGCTCGTGCTCGTCGTGATCCGGGCGATCCACTCCAGCGTCCGAGAGGGCCGACTCCCCCGCTGCGATGTGCGCAAGCTCGTGGACAATCGTGAAGATCTGGGCCGCCTTGGTGTCCGCAGCGTTGACGAAGATCAACGGCGCGTACTCATCTACGAGGGCGAAGCCACCGAACTCGTCGGGATCGAGCACGCGATGCGTGTTGGCACCGACAATGCCGTTGACAGAGACCAACACGCCCGCATCCTCGATGAGGTCGATGAGCTGCCGGAACGCAGCTTCCCAGCTCTTGAAGGCGCTGCGTCGCTCTATACCGAAGCCGATTGCGGCACGGATTCTCTCGGCGACCGGTTCGACTGGGTCCCCGATGGAAGCGAATCCGACCAGGGACACCTCGCCGAGTCCATGAGTGAGGGCGAAATCGCGGTACCAGGCCTGACGCCGCTGGCATGCATAGATGGTGTCGCGGAGGTTCGGGGACAGCTCTTCCCTCAGCTCATCACCGCGAGTGCGGAAGTCTGGAATCGGCGAAGGCTCCTGGGGTGGCGTCGGGAGCATGAGGTAGCCAAACGGAACGTGAGCGGCATGAGCGAAGGACTGCAGCTGCTTCAAAGTTGGTGCCGGATTGGCAACAAGCCAGGCCTCGAACCGAGGGAAGCGGCCGTGTAGAGCGTCTTCGCTCCAGCCCGCACGGTCCACTGCCCAGCGCAGTACTTCCGCGCTCACCGGGATCCGGACAGTCATCACGTTCCCCTTCAGATCGCAACGCGCTAACCACATCGTAAGCGGACCAGCTCCAACGGTCCGGCATTGTCTCGATAGCCGATCGCGTTGCGGTACTGGTCGCGTGACAGACCGACCCCGCATAAACACTGCGTAGTACAAGTGCCGTATACCCGGTCCGAAAATGAGTCCGGTGACGGTGCCTTATGTGAAACTGGCGGCATGGATACCGGATGGACCCTCGGCTACGCCCGCGTCTCGACCGCCGGCCAGGACCTCACCGCGCAGACCGACGCCCTCGTGGCGCTCGGAGTGCCGGTCGAGCGTGTGTTCACCGACAAGGGCATGACCGGCACGAAGCGGGACCGGCCGGGCCTCAGAGCGGCCCTGGCAGCGTGTCGGCCCGGAGACACACTCGTGGTGACCAAGCTCGACCGGCTCGCCCGCTCACTGCGAGACGCGACCGACATCGCCGCGGAGCTCACCGCGAAGGGCGTACGGCTGAACCTCGGCGGGTCTGTGTACGACCCGACCGACCCGGTCGGCCGGCTACTGTTCAACGTCCTCGGCATGGTCGCGGAGTTCGAGTCCGACCTCATCAGAGCGCGCACACGCGAGGGCATGGCCACCGCGAAGGTGAAGGGCAAGCTCAAGGGCCGCAAGCCCAAGCTCTCCCCCACCCGCGAACGACTGCTCGTCGACCTGTACCGCGCCGGCGATCACTCGATCTCGGAACTGATGGAGCTGTTCGGCGTTGGCCGCGCCACGATCTACCGTGCCCGGGACCGTGCACCCGAGGCTGCGTCAACGGATCTCACCCTGGCGCGTCTTGATGGCGAGCCGAAGGTCTAACTCCGGAGCGGTCGACCCGCCTGCAGCCGAGACGTCGACACCGCGAATGGGCGTCCGTCGTTGTAGAGCTGCTGACGACGCGTGATCTCGCGATCGACAGCGGCCTGCAGGAAGTCGGAGAAGCTGGCCTCGTCCTCGAGGTGCGCTGTGGCCTTGTACGTGCTCTTCGCGAGCCGGGCGAACTCATTGGTCGTGTATCCGGAGAGACGAGCACGGGCCCCCTGCGGATCCGCTTCGCGCTCGGCAACGCCCCCCGGTGCCTCGGTCGACGCGTCCGGCAACGCTGGCCGTTCCGGTTCCGGCGCCGGTTCTACCGCGCGCGTCGGCGGAGTGACGGCCGGTGTGCTGCGCATCCGGCTGAGCGCGGACACGCCCTCGATGCGCCGGCGGGGCGCTGTCTCGTCGGTCATGCGGTGACTCCCTCGGTCTCGGCAGAAGCCAGGCGGGCGACGAGCTCCTCGGTGACGGCCTGGAGGTCGTCGGCGACATTCGTGGCGGAGCGAGGGGCGAACTCGGGCGCCGTCGCTTCGCCACGACGGATTTGGTACCACTTCGGCGCGCGGCTGACCTGGTCGTCGAGTTCGTGCACTAGCTGCCCGGTCTCACGGGTCGCTTGCGCCGTCGCTTCGCTGTGTCGAATGGTGCTCTCGAAGACGTCGCGAGATGCAGCTGTGTCCTCGCCGACGATGCGGTGACGAGCCTCGCGGCGGATCGCTGTCGAGTTGGTTCCGACTCCGACGAGAACCACCCCGAGAAGACCCACCTCCGGGTTGTAGCCCGTCACCCCGTCGTGCTGGCCGCGCACCAGCTCGAGCCGGTTGGCGACAGCTTCGAACCCCCGACGCGACGAGGCGTCGCTCTTGACTGGCACGAGGACCCACTTCGCCGCTCCCATAGCCGCAGTCTGGAGCGCTTCCTCGCCAGGAGGGCAGTCGATCAGCACGAGGTCGTAGTCAGCCGCGATCGGTGCCAGGACGCGCGCGAGAGCAAGCTGCGTCGTCTCGGACTGGCTCCCCCGGGTGACGAGGTAGGCGCTAGCTCGCTCGAGTTCTGGACCGCCGACGAAGACGTCCAGGTTCTCGCGAATCGCTCGAACCGGAGTCGCACCGTACCGGCCGCCGGTCTGGAGCGCGTCTGCGAGGGCTGCACCTCGGTCGTCACGTTCGGATCCGGTGAAACCGAGGTCTTCGGCCAGGTTTCCCTGCGGGTCGAGGTCGACGAGCAGAACTCGCGAGCCACTAGCGGCAAGCAATCCCCCGATGTTCGCCGTGATCGTCGTCTTCAACACGCCACCCTTGCCGTTCGATACGGCGATGACGCGACTAAGAGCCGTCCTGTCCATGTCTGGCCTCCATAAGCGCTAATGGTGTCATAGGCGACATTAGAGCCGCAAGTTCTACCGTAGCCAATGGCTTTAATAGTGTCAATAGCGCTGATAGACGGTATAGTGCGAATGGCGCTATTAGCGTCGATGACGCCTTTTTGGGGATCACGCGGCGAGCTCAAGGTCCCGTAACTCCTGCAAGAGTCCGCGACGGACGAAGCGCATCGCTTCCTGGTGGTCAGCTCGGCCGTCGCTCGAGCACGGATACGCCGGGTACGCCTCGGGGCCGCCGTGGTCGTCGGCAGATCGGAACATGACTACCTGGCTGGTGGCGGTGCGGTCCCGGCCGCGACGGCCGGCCTTGCGGATGAGGTGGTTTTGCCACCACGCCCAGAGGTCGCGCTCGTCGACGTACTGCTGTGCGCGTCTTTCGAGGATCCCATTGACGCCGAGCTGCTTGGCCACATGTGCGCGGAAGTCCTGCAGTCGTCGGCGCCAGCCCGTGAGGGAGGGGATCGCGAGAGAGTGCCGGCGTAGGCGTGCGAGGGCTGCTCGTGCACGGCCGCGGGGGAGTCCTGCCCGGTCAGCGACGCTGTCGACGGTGTTCTCGGCAGTCGTGAGGCTCTCGTACGTCCTGCGCGCTGTGGGGCCCAGTCCTGCACGGGTGAAGACATCGTGACGGCCAGCAGTGATGCGGTCCTCCAGCGCGTCTAGGAGGGTGATCCTGGCGTCGAAGAGCTCGGCAGGGGGGCGGGCGGTCACATCGTGAAGTGGCCCGACATGTTCACCGGGTGTGGAAAACCGCTCGGACAGCCGCCAGACGGCCGCGTGGGGGCCGTCTGCCTGGTGTCGGCGGATGATCCAGCCGGCCTCGTGGAGGCGGCGGAGGGACCGGTCGACGGTGCTCGAGGGGATCCCGGTTGCGATCGCGACGGAGCGGAGGGCTGCAGCGACGTCGCGGGAGCCGGCGCGGAGGGACAGCCAGGCGAGGTAGGTCAGAACGGTGCTGTCGTGCAGGTCCGCCTCAGTGCGGGTCCAGCGGCCAGGGGAGGCGGTGAACGCCTGCAGCATGGCCTCGACGACGTCGACGATGCCGGTCAGCTCGGTGAGGTCGCGCTGGGCGCGTTCCTCGGGCGCGTACCGGTACAGCACCGCCCGCTCCTGCGCCTTCGCCCACTGCCGCTCGAGGCGCGCAGCCGCCTCAGCAGCGGTGCGCCGTTCGCGGCCGCCGGTGGGACGGTTCCGGGTGCGGTAGTGCTCCATGCCGGGAGCGGTCTTCGCGGCGTGCTCAACGTCTGCGAGGGTCCACCCAGACACCGCGGCCGCGAGCAGGCACAGGTAGCCGGTGCGGGACGGGTCGCGGCCGCCGGCCACGGTCGCCATGTGCGCCTCACCCCACGCCGGCAGGGCACGGTGTGCGTGGTGGCGGGCGTCGACGGAGCCGGTGGGGGAGCAGTCTGCAGGATCCGCGGCCGGGCGGAGCTCCCGGAAGGCTGCAGTGACGCGGAGCAGGTCGCCGGCGGTGACGGTCGGAGTGCGGAGCACGTCGACGTCGTCGGCGCCGCCCATGACCGTGGACGCTCCGCCACGGGCGTGTGGGGCTCCTGGAGGGCGTACGGCGCCGGTGGCGCTATTGCACAGCAGCCCATGGTCCAACGTCGGGAGGACCGCGTGCGCGGCCTGCGCAAGCTGCACCATCACCGCCTTCTCGACGCCGACCAGGGGGAGCCATACGTGGAAGCCGCCGGTGGGGCTGGAACGGCACACCACATGGGGCAGGCCGGTGTCGCGGAGGATCCGGACGAGGACGCCCAGGTCCTCGGATGCCTGCTCGAACGCCTCGGGGGTCTTCGCGTCGAGGTCGAACGCGGCGAACCAGAACCGGCCGTCCAAGCTCGTCAGGTCCATCGCCCACGGCGTTGCCGGCGGGGTGCCGTTCACCGGGTACTTCGACGGGTAGCTGTTTGAGCGGACCGTGCCGTCGGCCTCAGCGATCATGCGGTTCACGTACCGGCGGGGCGCGATCGCGCGCGTGAGATCCCACGGGCTGTCCACAGGGGACACGCGGGCAGATTCGTACGTGCCGGACACAGCAACGTGCGTTACGATGGCGACACCTCCCCTCCTCGGAGTGGTGGTACGACGAAGGCTCCCGGCTCCAACCGGGCTCCTACGCTTCGGAACCTCACGACCTGATCTGTTTGGCGACTAGCCAGGTTGTGAGACGTGACTTTCGGGCTTAGCCCGGGACCCCTGCCTCGGCGGGGGTTCTGTCGTTTACGCGGCTGGGATAGGCAGCTCCACTCGGTCGTCGAGGATCGGCAGCGTGCCGTAGGCGGCCTCGTACAGCGCGCGGAGACGCTCGAGGTACAGCGACATGCTGAGGTTGCCGGAGGCAAGCGCAGCAGCGCGGTACGCCTCCACAGTGTCGGGATCGAACACGAGTTCGGGCTTCGCGCCCTTCACGCCGGCGGGCAGCCTGTTGCGCTTCACCGCCGATTGATTCGCTGCCATGCGCATGATCCTGGTGTTAACACCCCGGGCTAGGCCGTTGGCTGGCGGCGTGTCGGTGAAAGGCCCGTTCACTGGCGCACTCCAGCGAGCTGTAGCAAGCTGCTTCTCGTGCTGGACGAGCGTTCTACCCTCATGGCTACGAAACCGCGCTCGGGCGAGAGGACCGCCGAGCCCGGCACGCAGTCACGTGCATGGGTCTGGCTGGTCCTCGCCGGTGCCGCGGTCGTGGGCTTGGTCAACGTGGTGGTCATCGCTCTCGTGTGAATGGCTTGTCGAGTACGACCATAGTTGCAGATCAGCGACACTGATGTATCTTTGCAAGGAACCCCCCGCCGCAAGCACCTGCTAGCGTTTTTGAGTGGAACCAATGAGCGAAACCCCCGCAAGAGCTCTTCACGAAGCGCTCGCCGCCGAGCTGCGCGCGGCGCAGGGTGTCGCCCATGTCAACGTGCGCGCATGGGCGGATCGTGCGTCCATCACACACGACACCATCTACCGGATCCTCAACGGCAAGCGTCCGGTGACCGTCGTCGAGCTCGTGACACTCTGTCACGCGATCAACGACGATCCTCTCGAGCTCATCCAGCGGGCCGCCGACCGTGCAGGACTGTCTCTGAACAACGCAGCTGACGAGGTCGTCCGCTCGGACCGCGCGCAGCTTGCTCTCGAGGCGGCCAACCTCTACGGGGATCTCGACGGCGCCTATCGAGAGGCTCGACAGGCTCTCGGAAAGTCAGGCCAGCTGCTTCCGCTGCGCGAGTGGCGTGCGTTCATCGACGGCGCCGGCTCTCAAGCTCTCGTGACCAGCCTTGCGGCCTTCCTCGAGGTGCCCGCCGAGTACCTCCTCGGCCAGATGTCGGACGATGACGAGCGCACCAAGAAGCTCGAAGCGCGTCTCCGCCTGGCGAGGTCGATGCGCAGCCTCGGCGTGACAAGAATGGCAGCGAGGTCGCTGGACGAGCTGGAGCCCGAAGAGATCGAAACCGTTGAGGCGACCATCCGTGCCCTGATCGAACGCGAAGAGGGTCCTCAGCTGTAGACCAGTAGGGCGAATCGCGTTGTGAAGGACGGGGAACAGGCATGAGGGGCAAGCGGGGGTCTGGCTCGGCAGACAACGTGCATCCGATCACAGCCGTAGCGGCATCGCTGGTCTGGAACCTCCCACTGCCGGAGTTCGCTGACGTGGACGACGTGTGCAACGCGGTCGGGTTGCTGCATGGCCGCCGACTCGTGTTCGCCGAGATGCCTGGTGCCCGGCTGCGAGCGACTACCGGGATCCTCGTGGAGGCACAGACCTTTACTGGGATCTTGGTGGTCGCTGAGGACAGCGCCTACTACAGCACCTTGAGCAAGCTGCACGAGCTCGGACACCTCATCGTCCGACAGGCGCCGGACGACTGGTTCCCAGAGGGAGTGACCCGGCCAAAGCAGCCGCACCCCAACTCGCCGCAGCATCTGCGACTGTGCCCGCGGAACAGCTCGGAGTCCGCAGACGCCGACACTGTGTGGGAAGAGGCCATCGTCGAAGAAATGGCGCGGGAACTCATGCGACGCCTCGCAAGCTTCGGTGACTCGTCGGAGGAGGAGCACTTCGGATGATCGAGAGTCTGACGCTGTTCGTCCTCGCAGTCGCGGTCGCCTTCCGTGTGAAGAAGTCTTGGCGAAAGCCCGCGTGGTGGGCCACGGCGTTCGGCTTGCTCTCCGTGAGCACCTACGGGCTGTTCATGGCACCGCCGGCGGTGCTGGACGCCCTCATCGGCGGTCAGAACGCTCTGACCCTGGTACGCGACGCCGCCGCAGTAGCCGCGATGTGGTTCTTCCACAACGCGGTAGCAGCGCAGCGCGACTACCAATCACGCCGCCTGCCCTGGTGGGGGCTGTGCCTGGCGATCGCATCGTTCGCGGTGCCGTTCGCCCTCATCCACGAGCCAGGGCCCACGTCGCAAAGCTTCGTCCTCGACCGCCTCGACCAGTTTCTGGTCTGGCTGTTCTCGACCGTGTACACCGCACTCATGGGAACGCTCGCGGGCCGGACAATCGCCATGCTCGCCTCGAGGAGGACCGTACCCACGAAGCTCTGGGTGACTGGTCTTTCGCTCATGCTGGTCAGCGACGTGCTCGAGGTGGGTTACCTCGCCATCGCACACTTCGGCGACGTCGGCGCCGAGTTCCGAGAGCGGTTCTACTACGTCGCCCAACTCCCGTTCTTCTCCGGTGTCATCATCGCCGTAGCCGGCTTCATCTGGATCATCGTCACCCTCTCGTTCTGGTGGGTGATCGCGCGCTGGACGCTGCACATCGACTCGCAAGTCAAGGGCCCGATGTTCCTGCAGCTCCGCGAACAGGCCGTGGCCAAGGGGAAGTGGACGAACCGTCAGGTCGCGCTCGACTCCGCCGCTGACATCCGCGACCGAGTCAAGCTCGGGCACCAACGGTTGACCGCCGTGGAGCGCCTCATCTTCACCGTCGTGGAACGGATGCTCTCCAACCAGCTCAAGAAAGCCCGCGCATGACCCTCACTCTCACCATCCTGGCCATCCTCATCCTCGTGGCGGCGGCGCTGTACGCAGCCGCGGTCTACGTCCTCGCCCGCGCTGTCGTGTACCCCCGTCGGGCGAAGCCGACAGCGATCGTCGCCGTTCCCTCGGCGACAGAGGTGGTCGTCAGCGCCAACCAGCTCACCCGATTCCGCGGAACGCTCGGGCTGCTCTACGACAAGGAGACCAAGCTGGCCGTCCTCGCGCCAGGAGAGGTCGATGGGAGCGATGACACAGTCCGCCGCACAGTGCTATCGGCATCCGAGATCCCGGCCGGTACCGACGGTCGGGCGTGCGGCAACGTGTTCGAGGTGGACGCAGTCGCCAGCGAACCACCAACGGAAGTGCAGATCGGATCTGAAGGCGGAGGACAACCGGCATGGCTCTACGCCGGCACCGGAGCCGCCTCGAGCACGTGGGCCATCCACGTTCACGGGATGCTCGCCGGTCGCGACTCTGCCCTACGGAGCGCGCACTCCGTCGCAGCTTCGGGATACACGTCCCTCGTCGTGTCCTACCGCGGCGACGGCGACCAGCCGGGGGAGAAGCGCATGCCCTCGATGCTCGGGCAGACCGAGTGGGAAGACCTCGACGCCGCGATCGGGTTCGCGCTCAACTCAGGAGCAACCCGGATCGTGGTGGTCGGATGGTCACTGGGTGCGACGATCGCACTCGAGCAGCAGCGCCGCGGAGCGCACCGCGACGCCGTCGACGCGCTCGTGCTCGTGTCACCGGTGTTGAACTGGCGGCAGACGATCCATTTCGGGATGAGCCAGCAGCGCGTCCCTCGATGGCTCGCTTCCTCAGCCATCGGTGCCCTGGCTTCGGCCACCTACGCGCGCCTGCTCTCACTCCCGCACCCACTCGAGCTACCTCAGGGCCTCCCGGGGATCACGCTGCCAACGCTCATCTTGCACTCTGCAGGAGACCGCACGACTCCCTACAGCGCGTCAGAGCAGATCGCTGCGACGTCGTCCCTGGTCACGCTCGACACGTTCCCCGACTCCCCCCATGCCATGGAGTGGAACGTCGACCCGGGGCGGTTCCAGCGTTCCATCAACTCTTTCATCAGCGCACATCAGCAACAGAACGCGACCAGAAGCCCTGCGTAACCCCGATAGGGGCCATTTCATTGCGATAATCTCGCAAATCTGCAACACTCGTCTTCATGAGTGCTGCAGTCGAAGTGCAGGCCGGCGGAGGCGACGCCCTCCGATCCTGCCCGTCGTGCGGTAGCGAGAAGATCGGTTCTCGGTACTGCACCGAGTGCGCGGCCGAGCTCGTCCCGCCGATCGTCGTCACGCACGCGGTCGGCCCAATGTGGGCAGTAAACGGCCACGTGCTCACCGTGAATGCGGGGGAGGACCTGCGGCGCGTCATCCTCGACGCGGTCGCTGGCATGGTCGCCGCGACTGCGCCGGTGCGCGTCGTCGTGACCGATGGACCCCGGGTGACGCGGCTGGTGTTGCGCCTCGACGGCAGCTCGGTAGCTGAGGGGGATGACGCCGCCGCCTGGGCCGGACCCGGCACGACCACGGCTCCTGCAGCAGCACCCACGGCGGCCGCCCCGGATCACGGGACTGCGGTCGTCGGCGTGCACGGCAGCGCAGGCGCCAGCACTTGGGCACGCCTGCTCGACCTTCCCGAAGATCAGCTCACCGTCGAACACGCGGCACACGTCGTGTTGGTGTGCCGATCAACTCCCGCCGGCATCGACGCGGCGAAGCGAGCAGTGAACGCGCTGGGTACCGCTGCCGTCGACGCGGTACTCGTCGTCGCCGATGCGCCCGGAAAGCCGGTCCCGGCCGCGGTGCGCGAGCAGCGTGTCCTCGCCGGCGCCGTCACCGTCGTACCGGTGCCGTGGCTGCCGCGGCTGCGCGCGGTGTCGGAGATCTCCCCGCAACTGGCCGGGCAGCTCGCCCGTCCGGTGCAGCGGGTCAGTAAGGCGCTCCTGGGGGCGCAGTCGAACAAGGAGAAGGCCGAATGATCAGCAACGCCATCTACGCCGTCGTGGCGAAGTCACCCAAGGCCGTCGATGCGGCCAACCGTGCCGGCATGGTTGTCGCGCAGGCGTACTGCCTGCCCGGCAAGGCGCAGGACGCCCTCGACACCGCCACCCTGTGGACCCGCATCGTCGCGATCGCGCTCGGCGTGATCGCCCTGGTGCTGCTCGGCATCGGCATGTTCTTCGCCGGCCGCCGGCACGACGGCGGCGAGATGCTCAAGAGCCTCGGCTGGTGGATCGGTGGTGCAACCATCATCGGTGCCGCGGTGGGCATCGCGTCGGTCTTCATCGGATCGGTGTCGTCGAACTGCAAGGAGCTCCCCGGCACCTAGTCCGTAACCACCGACTCCTGGGAGGCCGTCATGGCACCATCCACTCGCAACCCCAACCGCCGCGGCTTCGGCCAGGCCGTGAAGCGAGGCTGGAACTCGAAGCAGGCTGGCATCGGCGCGATCGTCATCGTCGCTCTCGCAGTCCTCGTCGTGCTCCTCGCTACGTTCCTCGGTGTCTTCGCCCCGGTGAAGCACGACGACGGGCAGGGGAGCGCGGCAAACCCCGCGCCGACGACGTCGGCCGCGGCAGACGGTCCCTGCAACGTGCCGACAACGGGTCAAGCCGCGCAGAAGGTACCGAGCGATCTCAGCTGGCATGCCGGCCGCGGGGGAATCACCTGGCCGACCTCGGCCGCGGTGGGACCAACGAAGAAGGTGGACGGGTTCCCGGCGTGCTTCGCTCGCACCGCGACCGGCGCGGCGCTTGCCGCAACGACCGGATACCTCGGACAGTACGACACCGGACACAGCGTCCGCGAGCTGTTGAACTTCTACATTGCCGACAGCGCCGGCAAGTCCCTCACCGTCGACGGGACGGTGAAGAACCAGACCGCCCCGGAGCAAATGCGTGCACAGGGCCTCAGTGTCGCCGGCTACTCGGTCGAGTCGTTCACGAAGGACCGCGCGATCGTCGACGTGGTACTCACGCAGCCGTCTGGGTCGACGGGGTACTTCGCCGTGCCGCTGACCATGATCTGGGTCGACGGCGACTGGAAGGTGTCGGTGCTCGACAACGGCGAGCTCTACTCCGGCAACCCGCTCACGCCCTCTCAGGGCGATTTCACTGCATGGGGAGGTTCCGATGGCTAACGGAGTCGGAGACGCCGTCTGTCAGGCCGTGGTCGGCTGTGAGGGCGCAAAAGCCATCGTTGGGGCCGGAGCATCCGCGGCCGCGTCGAGCGGATTCAACAAGGCGGCAGAGACGCTGTTCGCTGCCTACGACGACATCTTCAAGCAGTTCATGACGTCCTGGGTCAACTCGGGGTTCCTGGTGTCGCTCGACAACAAGGCCACGCAGTGGTTCCAGGACAGCAACCTCGTGCTGTCGGTGTTCCTGCTGACGATCGGGTTGGTCGTCGCCGGGGCACGGATCATGCTCGCGCACCGTGCGGAGCCATTCCGGGAGGCGATGCAAGCGCTCGGGAAGGCTGTCGCGGTGATCACCCTCGGGTCCGCCGCGATTCAGGTTCTGTCCTGGGGTGGGGATGCGTACGCGCAGTGGATCCTCAAGGCGTCAGGAACGACCGCGGAGGCGGGTATCGCGGACGCGGGGTTTGCGGCGTCTTCGCCGGGCCTGGCGTTGATCTTCGGCCTCATCGGCGTGATGGCGGTCGCGCTGCAGTGGGTGATCATGTTCATCCGGCAGGCGATGCTGCTGCTGTTGAACGCGTACTGGCAGCTCTCCGCATCCGCGGCGCTGCTGCAGCAGGGCAAGCAGGCGTTCGAGAAGATCACCGCCTGGATCATCGCGTTCATCCTCTACATGCCGCTCGCGGCGTCGATCTACGCGTTCGCGTGGCGGTTGAAGAACGGCCAGGACGGTGCCGGCGGTGTCCTCTACGGGCTGATGCTGATCGGGCTCGCGGTCATCGCGTTGCCGGCGATCATGCGGCTCCTGCTGCCGGCATCGGGTGCGATCGGGAACGCTGTCGGCGGGGCGATGGCGCTCGGCGCGGTCACGTTCGCAGCGCAGGCCGGTGTCGCGATCGGCGCGGCGATCGCGACCGGGGGCGCCAGCGGCGGCGCCGGCGCAGGAGCCGGCGCGGGCGCATCGACCGGCGCGACGACGGGTGCCGGTACCGCGGCAGGTGGCGAGGTTGCCTCCAGCGCAACCGGTGCCGGATACGGCGGCGACGCCACGCCCTCGACGGGCGCCGGCGCGGATGGTGCGTCTGGTGTCGACGGGATGACCGGTTCCGGAACTGACGGTGCCGCCGGGGGTGCTGGCAGCGACGGCACGGCTGGGGGCGGTGCTACTGCGGACGGGGCCAGCGGGTCCGGTTCTGGCCAGTCGACGGGTTCGAAGGCGGGGTGGGCTGCAGCGCAGGCCACTGCGAACGGCGCCGGTGATGCCGGCGAGACGGCGGAAGGACTGATCGGTGAGTGACGCAACAGAACGAGTGCGAGTGAAGTTCGGCAACTGGTTGCCGACCGCGAAGGGCACCCTCGGCGGGCTGACCGGGATCGGCTGGGGGATGCTCCTCGGCGGAGTCATGGTGATGGTGGTGTGCCTGGTCGTCGGCTGGTGGGCCGTCGGGCTCGTCGCGCTCCTCGGCGGACTGCTGGCGAACCTGTTCTTCATCATCCGGTGGGGCGACCCAATCGCCGGCCGCACCCTCGCGGCTCGCATCTGGGACCGGCACCTGGCGAAGAAGCGCACCCGAGAAGGCACGAACCACTACGAGACCGGCTTGTTCTCCGCCCTCCCGGACGACGCGCTCACGGCACTACCGGGAATGCTGTCGGACCTGGACGAGATCACCGGCACCGACGGTGAGGGGCAGGAATACGTGCTCCTGCACCACCGGAAGCAGTCCCGGAACCCGCTGCTCGCGGCCACGTTCTCCTGCCGTCCCGACGGCACCGACCTGCTCCCGCAGGGCCAGATCGACCAGCAGGTCGTCAGCTTCGGCGGGTGGATCACCTCCCTGAGCCGAGACACCAGCATCGAGGGCGCTGTCGTGGTCGTGGATTCGGCGCTCGAGTCGATCGAACCGCTCATCGCGAAGATCGACCGGGACGTCTCCCCACACGCACCCGCGGCCGCGCAACGGCAGCTCCGTGAGGGTGCCCGTGCTCTGTCGGGGATGTACTCCGAGGTGGAGGTGTTCGCCTCGGTGGTGTGGAACCAGAACAAGGTGGCGCGGAACCTCGATGACGCGGTAGCGAACATCGCCGCGAAGTTGCCCGGCCACCGGGACCGGCTCGCGATGGCCGGTGCCGGCAGCCCCACCGTCGCGACGTCGGCGGAGCTCGCCCGGGCGGTGCGGGTCGCGTACCGGCCGGACCGGGCACGGGAGTTCGCCTCCGATGAGCTGGCCGACCGCCCGCTCATGCTGCAGGTGACGCAGGCCGGCCCCGACACGTTCGATGACTCCGACCGGCGGGTCTGCTATCACGATGGGGTCGCGTCGATGACGGCGATGATGGTCGCGCCGCCGCAGATGCACATCACCGAGCAGATCCTCGACGACCTGTTCCGCCCGAACGGGGCGTTCCTCCGCAAACGGGGCGCGGTCTACTACCGGCCAATGGCGCAGGGCAAGGCGTTCAAAACGGTCCAGAAGATCGGCGACAACGCCGTCCGGGGCAACACCACCATCACGGGCCGGCAGGACATCGCCGCCGGCCGCCGCGGCAAGCTCGCCAGCAAGGTCCTCGACGACCTGCAGGGTGGCGCGTCAATGGTCGCGTTCGCGGTGCAGGTCACCGTCACCTTCCCAGCCACCGAGCAGGGCCTCTTGGACGCGGAGACGGCGTTGAAGAACCTCCTCGAAGGCGCCGGGGACCTGGCGTACCGGTTCGTGGAGACCGACACCGCCGCCGGGTTCCACTCGACGCTGCCGCTCGGCGTCCTGCCGTGGGCCTACGCGACCGCGATGCAACAGGTCACGGACCGGACCCAGTGATGCGCCGCCAAGACGTCGGCACCGTTGAAACGGTCGTCCCGAAACGCGACGACGCAGCCGAAGCGCGCCGCGGCCAACTCACCGACCGGCTCCGCCAGCTCGAGCACGCCACTGCGCAGGGATTCACCCTCACGCACACCGCCGTCCTCGAGGGCGAGCACTACGCGACCTTCGTCGACACCCTCACTCAAGACAGGAGCCTGTGATGGCCGCGAAGCTATTGATGCGCACTCCGCAAGGGTTCTTCGGGCCAGGCGGTGGCGGGTGGGAGCAAATGCCGCAGCCGCCGCGGTGGTTCGGGACCAGCAACCAGGTGTGCGGGTTCTACCCGTTCGGTGTCGGCACCGGCCGCCCCACGAACGGTGCCCCGCTCGGCCGCGACATGAACACCGGCAGCGCGGTGTGCACCGACCACGACGCGCTCTTCCGGGCGGGTGTGATCTCGTCGCCGTCGGCGTTCGAGTTCGGCTTGAACGGACTCGGGAAGTCCACCACCGCGCAGACCGTCATCGGCGGTCAGGTCGGCCGGGGCCTGACGCCGGGGATCTGGGACCCGATCAAGGGCGAGCACGTGCAGTGGGCGGAAGAGCTCGACGCGACCGTGGTGTCCGTCGGCCCGCGTGCCCGCCACCAGTTGAACCTGCTTTCGCCCGGACCGCTCGGCTACGCGGCAGCCCGTATCGGCGGTGCTGTCGGGAAGGAGCTGCTGCAGTTGGCGCGGGCGAAGGCGATCGACCTGGTCCGCACCTGCGTGCGGCTGGCCCGCAGCGACGACAGAGGCGGCCCCTCGATCAGCACCGGTGAGGACACCGCCCTGGTCGCGATGGTCGACACGATTCTCGAGCGGGAACCGAACCCGTCGACCGCGCACCTGCTGCAGGCGTTCGACCACCCGTCAGAGCGGATGCTGACCCTGGCCCGGCAACAGGATGCTGCTTCGTTCCACGCCCGCTTCTCGGACCTCGGGGAGACGCTGCAGTGGCTGCTCGTCGGGGAGATGGGGCAGATGCTCGACGGCAACAACCCGGTCGAGTTCACCCCAGGGAACCGGGGCGGGTTCTGCTTCGACACGTCTTCGATCAACGCGTCCGAGACGAAGCTGCTCTCCGCCGCGATGCTCTCGACCTGGTCGCTGGGCATGGACGCGATCGACGCGCACTGGGAACTCGCGCAGCACGAGCTCCGGCTGCAAACCGAAGCCGCAGCCCAGGGCGAGGCGTACGAGCCGCAGGTGACCTGGGGCGGGTACACGACGCTGATGGACGAGTTCTGGTACCCGCTGCGCGCCTGCGAGGGGATGGTCGAGCTGATCGACCGGCTCTCCCGCACCAACCGGTCCGTGGGCACGGCGGAGTTGAAGATCACGCACTCCCCGAAGGACCTGCTGTCGTTGAAGAACGAGGAGGACCGGCAGAAGGCCAAGGGGTTCATCGAACGCTCCGGCCTGCTGCTGCTCATGGGCCTCAGCGAAGAGGACCTCCTCACGCTGAACAAGGTGCGTGCGCTCACCCCACGGGAGATCCGGGAAGTCGTCTCGTTCACGCAGGCACCGAACTGGACCGGTGCCCGCCGGAAGAACGGGCCGCCGCCGGCCCCGCCCGGCGCCGGAAAGGTCATGTTGAAGATCAACGAGCGGGTCGGGATCCCCGTGAAGATGCTCCGCACGAAGACGCAGATGAGCCTCCACAACACCAACGCCCGCTACGACGACCAAGCGGCCGTGCCCGCCATCCAGTCGTAACCGGCCTCAAGCAGACAAGGACACTCCGCTCATGCCCAACAGCAACACCGTGCACGTCGACTACACCCTCATCGCCGACGCCGGCACCCTCACCATCGGCGACACCGCCTTCACCGGCGACACCGCGTACCAGGACGCCATGGAGTGGCTCAGCGACGTCTCCGGCAACGTCGGCAGCGCCGTCGTGGTCCGCAGCCATGACCGGAACACCGGGCAGGACACACTCTTCAGCGTCGACGGCCACGGCGCGATCGCACCCGTCACCGGCACCGTCCACGGCGGCCTGGACATCCCTCCCGTCCCCACCACGACTGCAGCCGCCCCGGTGATCGCGCCGTCGACGGCGGAGCGGACGGAGTCGCCGTGGATCACCGCGGCCACAGAGAGCGGCGGGCAGGAAACAGCCACCCCACTCACCCCGTCGACGTCGACGACTGCGGCAACTGCTGAGGAATCGCCGGTGACCCGTCGGGAGGCGCGGCAGTCGTTCCTCACCCAGGAGACCGTGGAGGAGCCCGCGAAACAAGGCTTCCGGGGCCTGCTGGCGCGGATGGGTATCAGGGTCTCGCCGTCGGCTGCGGAACGGCTGTACCGGGAGTGGGTGCACCTGGTCAGTCAGCACCACGTCGGCCCGCGCACGATCATGTTCGCCAACGGCAAGGGCGGGGCAGGAAAGACCCTCGCCGCAGTGTGCCTGGCGATCATCCTCGCCCGCTACTCCGGCGCGCCGACGGTGGCGTGGGACAACAACCAGACCCGCGGCACCCTCGGCTGGTCCACCGAGTCTGCCCGCCACGACGCGTCCGTGCTGGACCTGCTGCCGGACATCGACCGGCTGCTCGGCACCGATGCGCAGTCCGCGGACATGGCCTCCTACGTGCACCACCAGACCCGCGACCGGTACGACGTCCTCAAGAGCAAGCCCGACGTTCTCGCCTCGGCGCAGCGGTTCGGTGCCGAGACGGTCGACCGGGTGCACAAGGTGCTGACGAAGTTCTACCGGCTCGTGCTCATCGACTCCGGCAACGACGAAACCGACCCGATGTGGCTCGCTGCCCTTGATCGGACGGACCAGCTGGTCGTCCCGACGACCACGGACGACAAGTGGTGCGAGTCCGCGGCGCTGCTGCTCGAGGAGCTCGTCAAGGCCGGCGGCCGGTACCGGGAGCTCGCGGAGAACGCCGTCGTCATCGTCGGTGTCGAGACCAGCGACGTGAAGCCTGCGAAGGTCGCTGAGCAGGTGCGCCGGTTCAAGGACGCCGGCCTCGGCCGCGACGTCCTGACGATCCCGTACGACGCCGGCCTCAAGGCTCGGGTCATCAACTTCGACGCGCTGCAGGAGCCCACCAAGCTCGCTTGGCTCGCCGCCGGTGCCGCCGTCGCGAAGGGGCTCTGAAAGCGATGACCTGGAAGCGGGCGGCGCTGATCCTCGCCGCGGTGTTTGTGGTCCTGCTCGCCATCATCACGATCCGGGTCGCGACGCAGCTGCGGCACACCCATACCGAGCCAGCGCAGACGTCGACGCCGATCCCGACGCGGTCGGCCGCCCCCTCGAGCGCAGCGATCGCGCAGACGGTTGCTGACCGGTTCTGCCAGCCCGCCGCGACGAAGAACGCATGGCAGCGTTCCCTCACCCAATACCTGACCCCGGACGCGTGGCAGCTGTACTCGGCCGTGCAGCCAGCGAACGTGCCGTGCGCCGGCGTGCACGAGGACGGCCAGCCGGTCGGGGACCAGCAGACCGCGACGGACCGCGCATACCAGTTCACCGCGGCGACCGGCGGGCCCGTCACCGTGACGCTGCACCGCGACACCGCCGCGGACCCGTGGCTGGCGTCCTACATCAACGCCGGACAGGAGTAGAGCAGTGGGCGGCAAAGGCAGCATGATCGCGATCGCGGCGCTGGCGCCGGTGATCGGCATCGTCGTAATCGTGGTCGTGCTATTCACGATCATCACCGGCGCCGGCGACGACGACGCCGCGGCCGCGACCTGCGGCACCGCCGGGACGGTGTCCGGGACGGCTGTGTCGGTGCAGTCCGGGGACCTGCCGGCGAAGGTCGGCCCGTACTCCGGCGACCAGATCAAGAACGCCGCCGCCATCCTCTCCATCGGCAAGGAGCGGGGCGTGACGCAGCACGCGCAGCAGACCGCGCTCATGGCCGCGATGACCGAGTCCTCGCTCAACAACCTCGACGGAGGCGACCGGGACTCGGCGGGCCTGTTCCAGATGCGCCCCTCGCAGGGCTGGGGTACTCACGCGCAAGTCACCGACATCAGCTACGCGATCAACCTGTTCTATGAGAAGCTCGTGAAGATCCCCGGCTGGGACACCATGACCCCCGGCGAGGCGGCGCAAGCGCTCGAGGGGTCAGCGTTCCCCGATGCGTACGACACGAAGTCGGCGTACGCGGTCGAGATGATGAACGCCCTCTCCGGCGTCACCGTCTCGACGGTGTCGCAGACCAACGAGGGTGCCACCTGCACCGCCGACACCGCGTCGGCTGGTGGGTCCGGAGCGACGAACGACTCCCTGGCCGCTGGTGAGCAGCCCGCTACGGGGCCGCACGCGGCGCAGATCAACCAGGTCATTGGGTTCGCGAAGCAGCAGCTCGGCAAGGACTACGTCCTCGGCGGTGCGGGCCCGAACGTGTGGGACTGCTCCGGACTGACGAAGGTCGCGTACGCGCAGATCGGCATCAACATCGACGCCGGGCACTCCGCAACCACCCAGTGGCGCAACGGTGTCGCGTCGGGGAACATGCACCCCCTCTCGGAAGCGCAACCCGGAGATCTCATCTTCTGGGGCGGTAACGACGCCTGGCACGTCGGCATCAGCCTCGGCGGAGACGTGATGATCGCCGCTCCCAAGCCCGGCGACGTCGTGAAGATCCAGAAGGTGTGGGGCACCCCCAACAGCCAGGTCTGGCGACCCACCGACGCCCTCTGAGACACCGCCTCTAACGGCCAACGCACGTAGCGAAGGAGCAGACCATGACAGCACTCAGGAACCGCGTCGACGCGGCCGCGGTACCGCTGACGGACTTTGCCGCCCTCGAGGTGGGAACCACCGTCGCGTGGAACGGATGGACAGCGCAGCACGGCACGCTGTTCTCCCCGCTCGAGCGGGAAACCGCCCCCGACGTCGTCGCGCTCGTCGACGGCGACCAGGTCGACGTCCTCCACCTCACCGACGCGGGACGCTACCGCCGCATCGCAACCCTGCAGGACGACAGCGCGACGCTCGCGCAGATGATCGACCAGGTCGACGCGCTCGTGCCGGCGGAACCGGTCCTCCGGTTCGCGACCGGCCCGGAGCTCGACGCCCGCGGCCTCCACGACGTGCCCGCCGTGGCGCTATGGACCGGTCCGGACGTGCCGGCCTGGCAGGTGCCGCTCACCGGGCGACGCCTGGACCTCCGCGGGTTCCGGGTGTCCTGGCAGGACGCCCTCTCGCACCGCGTCACGGACAACGCGTCCGGAGACGCCGCCAGCGCCCGCCTGACGGCCGTCCAGAACATCGACGACACATGGACCCTCGCCGATACCCACGGGGTCGTCTCGGAGCTGCAGGAGCCGGTCGAACACCACACGCTCGCGCAGATCCTCACGTGGATGAACGCGGAGATGCACACCCTGCTCGAGCGGACCCCGTTCGAGCAGCTCGTCGCACGCCCGTTCCAGGTCACCGACCCGGCCGGGATCGGCCCGCTGACCGTTCGGATGCGGTGAGCATGGCGAGCATCGGGCACACCATGGCGGGGATCGCGGACACCGTCCGTGACGTCGTCGACACGTACAAGGAGGCCCGTCGCGACCGGGACGCAGCGATCGTCGCCGCCGTCGAGGTCCTCGGCCAGCGCGGCGCAGCCGAAGCGTCGGGACTGTCCCGGCGCCGGGTCCGGCAGATCGTCGACGAAGCCGCCGCGGCCGACCGCTCAGGGGACCCTCAATGAGACGGAGCACCCGCGGGCAGCTCCTCGCCGCGGCCGCACTCGTCGCCGCTGCCGGCGTGGGGACACTGGTCGCGCCGTACGTGCACCCGGGCCCCGCAGTGGGCGTCGCCACACCGTCGACGCCGCTAGAGGTGCCGTCGAGTCAGCCGTCCGCCTCGAGCACGGTGTCCGCGGCCGCTGTATCGGATGCGCTGCAGGATCTCCGCGCACTGTCGGTGTCGGACGCGTACGTGCCGGGCTATGACCGGGCCTTGTTCGGGCAGGCATGGGCCGACGTCGACCACAACGGCTGCGACACCCGCAACGACGTCCTCCGCCGCGACCTGGTCGACGTTGTGACGAAGCCGGGCACGCGTGGGTGTGTGGTCCTCCCCGGGACGCTCCACGACCCGTACACGGGCCGCACGATCGCGTTCACGCGTGGTGAGACGTCGAGCCTGGCCGTGCAGATCGACCACCGGTACCCGCTGGCGCTGGCCTGGCGTCACGGAGCCGCATCGTGGACGACCGAGCAGCGGGAAGCGTTCGCGAACGACCAAACGACAAACCTCGTCGCCGTCGACGGGCAAGCAAACGAGGACAAGTCCGACTTCGGGCCCGGCGAGTGGATGCCGCCGCACGCCGGTGACGCCTGCGCGTACGCGACGTCGTTCGTGGCGGTGGCCACGAAGTGGCGACTGTCGATCGGGACCGCAGACGAACACGCATTGGATCGCACCATCACGGGGTGCCAGGCACGAGGGAGCAAGTGATGAAGACGACGACACCGGATCCGTTCCAGACCGCGATCGAGCAGGTGCAGTGGCCGTGGTGGGGGACGCCGCTGATCGTGCTGGTGGTGGTCCTCGTGCTCGTTGGAGGGATCCTCTACCTGGTACAGACCAAGGGCGGCACCCCCGTCGACCGGATGCAGCGGCACATGCGACGCAACAACAACCTCGCGCCCGTGCTGTACGCCAGGCGTCGGAAGGACGCGCAGCAGCTCCACCCGAACGCGGTGGATCTGCCGCCGGGCCAGAAGATCGGCACGCTCGTCGGCGGCGGTATGTCGTGGGTGTGGCAGGGGTGGCGTGACATCGCGATCTACATCTTCGGTCCCGGCCGCGGCAAGACCACCGGCTCGGTCGTTCGGCACATGCTCGAAGCCCCCGGTCCCGCCGTCATGTCCACCATCAAGGTCGACGGCGTCAAGGAGGTGCTCGCCGGCCGGAAGCGGACCGGCGACGCGTGGGTGTACGACCCGACGCAGGTGTACCGGCACGACCAGCGGCCGGACTTCATCTACGACCCGCTATGGGACGTCGAAGACCTCACCACGGCGCAGGAGCTCGCGGCGATCTTCGAGGCCAGCACCAAGGACGCCGACAGCAAAAGCGACGCCCAGTTCGACTCCCAGGGCCGCGACCTGTTCGCCTACGCCCTCCTCGCCGCGAAGCTCGAGGGCGCCGGGCTCGGGCAGGTCTACCGCTGGATTACCGAGCAGGAGCATGACGAGATCCGCGCGGTGATGCAGAAGCACGCCGGACACGCCGGTCCGGAGTCAGCGCTCCTGGGACTGAAGGGCCAGCCGGAGAAGACCCGCGGCAGCGTCTACGCCACCGCGCAGCGCATGGCGTCAGCGATCGCCAACGACAAACTGCTCGCCTGGACGAGCGCGCCGGGGGTGCGGAAGTTCAACGCGGAAGCGTTCGTCCGCAGCACCGACACCGCGGTGCTGATCTCCCGCAACGGTCCCGGATCCGGTGGCGCGTTCGTCGCCTCGCTGGTGCGATCGATCTCGCGGGCGGGTGAGCGTGCCGCGGCCGCGGACGGCGGCCGGATCACGGTCCCGGTGGTGTTCGAGCTCGACGAGGTCGCGAACATCGTCCGCTGGCCGGAACTGCCCGACGTGGTCTCGTTCTACGGGTCCATGGGGCTGATCCTCGGCATGTACTTTCAGTCGTGGGGACAGATCGTCCGCGTGTTCGGCAGCGAGGGCGCCGACACCCTGTGGAGCGCGTCGAGCATCCGTGTGTACGGCGGCGGCGAGTCGACGCAGTCGCCGTTCCTCAAGCGGTTCTCGGAGAGCATCGGCAACTACGACGAGTGGACCACCAACACCTCCACTGGGCGGAACGGCTCCACCCGGTCTCGGACGGCCAGGTCGAAGCCGATCCTGCCGCCGGACGTGCTGGCGCACCTGCCGAAGTGGCGGGCCGTGTTCGACGCCACCGACGTCGGGCCCGTTTTGGTCCGCACCCGTCCGTGGTTCCTCGACAAGGTGCTCACGGCGATGATCGAGGGCCGCGAGGTGAGGAACGGGAAGATCGTCAAGAAGAAGACGGCGGAGCGTCCGTCGACGGCGGAGGGAACCGGTCGTGTCGAGCCCGTTTGATCCGAACCAGTGGCCCTCCGGCTACGGCCCCGGCAGCAACGCCGGCGGGGCCGGCGGCAGTGGAGGCGGCGATGAGCCGCCGCCGTACGACGACGCGGACGCGCCCCTTGATGACGACGAGAGCGGACTGCCCGCAGACCCTGCCACCGGGGAGGTTCTCCCGGCCGCGGCCGGCGAGCCAAAGCGGAAACGGAAGGCTGCGCCGACCGCAGACGAACAGCGGGCGGCGTTCATCAGGTGGGTCACGCTGCAGCTCGGCCGGGTGGAGGCGTACGGGCAGCCTGCGAGGAAGCCCGCTCCGTGGTGCCCGGAGTGGTGGAAGCACCCCGAAGTCGTGCAGCGGCTCCACGTCGCGTGGAATGCGTACGTGAAAGCGACGAAGCTGCAGGCCGAGGGCGACGGAATGGCGAAGTCGGCATGGTGGGTGCAGCACTGGGATCACCACGCGCGCATCATCTTCGACGAGCAGTACGGGCCATTCCGTGCGTGCAATGCAACAGCCGGGCATCTTGCCGACACCAAGGGTGAGCCGCTGACGTTGACGCTGCAAACACCACCGGATGACGCCACGCTGTTCTAGCGGACGCAGAAAGGGTCGGGCACGAAACTTGCCCGACCCTTTCTGCGTCCTCGGCTAGCGCTCCAGGCCGTCGTCACCGCGGGAGATCTCCGGGGCCTGGTACCCGTCAAGCGACGAGCTCGACGCACTGGAGCCGGTGGAGGGTTCGTCCGGGTCCACGCCGGCGTCGAGCATGATCTGCCGGTCCTCCTCGTCGAAGGTCCCGTACTCGGCGGCCCCTGTCGCGGCAGCCGCGGCGGGCTCGGCGCCGTCGCCGGTCGCGGTCGACTCGGTCTCGGCTGACGAGGCACCCGTGTCGGGGGCCGTCGCCTCGGCCTGAGCGTCGTCGCGGCCGTCCTCGCGAATGCCGGCGACGTCACGGTCAGTGGCGTTGTCGATCGCGTCCGCGGCCGCGGCACCGAGCACGGCGCCGGTCGCGGCCGCCGCGGCCGCGTCCTGCTCCCGGTCGGCATCCGGAGCCGGGTAGCGCTGAGCGAGACGGTCGGCGCGCTCCTGCTCCCGCTGCGACTGCTGGGCTGCCTGGCGCTGGTCGTACTCGGCCTGGCGCTTGGCGTCGCGTTCGGTCTGCTCGGCGGCACGTTCGGCCTTGCGCTGCGCCTCGCGGGTGGCGAACTCGCGATCGCGTTCGGCCTTCCGCTCCGCCTCTTGCAGGGCGCGGCGGCGCTCGTCGGCGGCGCGCTGCAGCTGCCGGCTGACCTCACTGGCGATGGTTTGTCCGGCGCGGCCGGCGTGCCGGCCGACGTGCTCGAAGGTTTCGTCGAGGGGGTCGCTCATGGTGGTTCCTTCCTGCGTCGTGGTGGGCGACGCCGACGCCACGGGAGTGGTCTCGGTGCCGGTCGGGGCCACGGGTGCGGCCTCGGCGGTGGACGGCTGCGGAGTGGCCTCCGCGGCAGTCTCGGTACGGGTCTTTGTGGTCGGCTCTGCGACGACGTCGGATGCGGTGGCCACGACGGTCGACACACCCTGCTGTGCACGCTCCGCCGCGGCGAGGAGCGTCGTGCGGGCCGCGGCCGAGCGTTCGGCCGCGGAGGCTGCGTAGTGCTCGCGGGTGGACTCGGCGACCTCGGGTGCCGTGGACAGGGCGGCGGCCTTGTGGAGCGCGGTCACGCGCTCCTGCAGGACGTCGGCGACGGGGTTTCCGCGGAGCCTGTCAGGGATCGCCTGCGGCTCGGACGGGTCGATCCGGTACTTGCTGCGGAGGACGTCGACCTCGGCCGCGGTGCGGTGCCAGTCGAACATCCGCCACGGCTCCGACGGGAGTCGGCCGAGATCCTGCGTCCACGCCGGCTGCTCAACGGCGAGGGCTGCGCCGCGCTCCTTGAGGCGGACGCCGATGTAGTGGTGCCGCTCAGCGAGGTGGTCACGCCACTCGGCGGGCAGGAGCTCGTCCTGGTGGCGGCGGCCGTCGGCGATCCACGCCGGGACTCCGTCGACGGGCTCCCGGTCGACGACGCGGACGATCGGCTGACCGATCCCCTCGAGGGCCTTCTCGATGCGCCAGTGCAGCACCGCGGGGACGTCGTCGGCGGTGCCGAGCTCTCGCTGCTTGTACGCGTCCCGCAGCGTTGCGATCGGGTCGTGGCCGTAGTCCTCCGCGTGCCGGAGCGACGCGGCAAGGGCACCCCACGACTCCTGCGCCTCAAGCGACGACGCGAGGTCGGCACCGAGCGCCGTGGTGACGATCGCGCCGGCGCGGAGCTCGTCGGCGTGCACGGCCACGTCGGCGTGCTGGTCGATCAGGGTCACGAGGTCCTCGACGCGGTCCTGCTCGAGGCGGATCGTCTCGTGAGCGGACAGCATCCGCTCAGAGCGGGCGGCGATCTGCTCGAGGGCGTCGGGGACGGTCGCCGCGTCGTCAAGGGCGAGGTAGAGCCGGTTCGACTCCTTGCCGCGGGACAGGGCGGTGTAGGCGTCCTCGCGGCTCATGGTGGCGTCGCCGAGGACGTGGGTGTGTTCGGTGGTGAGGCCCTGGGAGCGGCTGATGGTGCGGGCGTAACCCACCTCCACGTGCTGCTTGACGTAGCCGGCGGGCAGCTGGATCACGGCCCCGTGCTCCGCGTGCGCGACGTCGAGGGCGCCGTCGTCGCGGATCCCGGTGACAGTCCAGAGGTCGCCGTTCTTGACGCGGTCGCGGCCGCCCTGGATCCGGAGGTCCGACTCGTTGCGGCGAGTGACGATGGTGTCGCCGACGTGCGCGGCGAGCCCGTCGCGCAGCGGGACGGAGCGAGCCGTGTCGACGTCGCCGGTGGAGATCCGGAACGCCTGCGCCCGGGCGTTGAGGTCCGCGACGGCCGTGGCCGTCGGGGCGAGCATGAGGGACCGGGTGCCGGCGAGGGTGTCATGCTGCCACCCCTCGAACACCGCGGCGGTCATCCGCTCACTGTCGCCGCCGACCACCCGCTGGTTGTCCTGGTACCAGGCGAACGGGTCGCCGGCGCGCATCGGGTCGCGGAGCCGGAGGGAGGCTTCTGCTTCGCCGGCGTCGGCGAAGCGGTGCACGTGCTCGAGCTGCACGGACCCCACCTCGCGGTCGATGAGGCGGAGGACGCCGCCGGCCTCGACGGCGGAGAGCTGCCGGTCGTCACCGATCCCACGGACCACAGCGCCGTACTGGTTCGCGATCGCCTGCACGTCGTCGAGACGGAACGTGCCGGCCATGCCGGCTTCGTCGACCACGATCACGTCACCCGGCTTGAGGGCGTACTTCTCGGCGACCTCGTCCTGCTGGTGGGCGACGATGAACCCGTGGATCGTCGTCGCCTCGATCCCAACAGCCTCCGAGAGCACGGACGCGGCAGGCGCGGACGGGGCGAGTCCGATCATGCGAACGCCGCCAGCCTGCAGGGCGTCGTTCGCGAGCTTGAGCGCGGTGGTCTTGCCCGCGCCGGCGGGACCAATCCCCATCAGCAGCTGCCGGTCGGACGTCGCGAACGCCTTCGCGAGATCCCGCTGCCCCTGGTCGAGGGGACCGTCGTACGCGGCCGCGACGCGCTCGAACACGTCGATCGACACCGGGCCGACGGTACGGGTGCGGGCGGCGTCGAGGAGGCGGTCCTCGGCGGCCAGGATCGCACCGGAGGTGTAGACGGTCTTGCCCTTGTGCTCGAACACCGACTCACCGTTCGAACGGGTCAGCGGCTTGAAGGCACCGTGCGGCGACGGCGGCGTGAGCGAGATCGACCCGTGCAGGGCGGTCTTGGCGACCTGCTGCACAAGGGGCTCGGCGACGTCCTGATCCGGGATGATCTGCGCGAGCTGCCGTCGGGCCTCAGCCTCGATGACACCGGCACCCCACACCGAGTACCGCTCCTCGACGGCCGCGAGTACCTGTTGTGCACGCTCGTCGACGTCGACGGTCGGGATGCCGAACCCGTCACGGGCGCGGGCCTCGGCGATGCGCTGCGCGTTCGGCAGGACCTGGTCAGCGCGCTCCTGGCCGACGCGTACGACTGCGTCGTCGTGGGTGGCCTGCGGGGACCGTCCGTGCTCCTTTTGCGGACGCGTCTCGAGTGTCGCCTGCTGGGCGATGCGGATCTGCGCCTTGGTGTCCGGGGTGCGCCCGTGGTCGCGCTGGTACTCCGCCGTGAGGCGTTCCACCTGCTCACGGATCGATGCGGACCGCGAGGAGAACGTCTCCAGGAGGTCGGTGTCGACGCCGGCGATCTCCATTACGGGACGCTTGCCAGCAGACACCGTGCGGGCCTCCGTGGTGACGTCGAGCGCCTTCGTGACCTCGGACATGATGGCCGCGTTGTAGTACTCCGAGATGGGGACGTTCATGCGGTGCAGGAGCTTGGAGTCGATGGTGCGCCACTTGCCATCGGAGCCCTGCACCTTGTTCGCGACCACGAGGTGGTCGTGCAGCTGGGGGTCGCCGTTGCGGGACTCGAAGTGCCGGAACGCGGTCACCGCGACACCGCCGTTGACCTCGATCTGCTCAACACCGTTCGTGCCGGCACGGGTGGCGAGGGCTTCGCGCTCGAGGTAGGCGATCGTCGATGCGACCGCGCGGTCCTGCGCCTGCTCAATGGCCTTTCTGGTGTCGTCGTCGCCGAGCGCCCAGAGCACGGAGACGCTCTTCGCGGGCGAGCAGACGAGGTCAAACCCGGCGACGGCCTGCTGGTCGGGACGGGTCGCGGCGGTGATGTAGCGGCCGAGCTCTTCCTTGTCCGCGGGCTCGCGGCCCTTCGCGTCACGGAACGCCTGCGCTCCCTCACGGGAGCGGATCAGACGCCGTTCCTCGGTGTTCGGCTCGTGACCCTGGATGCGCTGGAAGGTCGCGTACCCGGCCTGGATGCGGCCCTGCAGCGTATTCTCGTCGGCCTTGTACACGTAGTAGGACCGTCCAAGCTTTGCCGCCTCCTGCGCTTCCTTACCGCTCTTACCGGCCTGCAACGCCTCGGCGATGATCCGATCGGCGTTGGGGTGCAGCCCCTCACCGAACAGCGCCTTCATCTGCTCTTCGGTGACGGTCCCGGAGACTCCGAGGACGGCGGCGCCGCCGCCCATCCACCGCCCCGGAGGGTTGCCGTCGGCGGTGTAGTAGTCACCGAGCTCGCGCTCGTGATCGCGGCGAGCGTCGCCAGTGGCGACCTCGGACGTGTAGTACGTGTACCCGTCGCCGGCGGACAGAACATGCATCGTCATCATGCGCTGTCACCGCCTCGGGGACGTGTCACCGACTGCATTCCAGCCCAGCCGCGGTGCGGGCTGGTGATGGTCTGCATAGAGCGACTCTACCTCATTAATTTGTAATGCCTGAGGTGTGACGCGTCAATGACCGGAGGCCGGAGCGAGGAACGAGCGCAGTTTGCAGGGAGGGAGGCGTGGCCGGGAGGGTCGGAGTCGGTGGAGCGGAGCGGAATCGGCGGAGATCCGAGCGCGGTAGGCAGGTGGAGACCGGGAGCGGCGGCCAGCGACGAGGAACGAGGAGCGTCGGGCCGTCAGCATCCGGGTCGATGACTGTCACAGGCCGCGCCACAGGTGCGAGCTACACTGGGCGCAACAGAATTGCCGCAGGGCACCGCCGATAGGCAGGTGCCGCCCGGTTCAGGCGGGTGGTGGCCGTTAGGGATTGGGGAATGACATGGCACAAGTTAGGACGTCAGGGAAGCAGGCCGCAGCACGTAAGGCGGCGCGTGAGCGGGCGGTCGAGCAAGCCGCACAGTTCCGCCGCCGGCAGGAACAGCTCGAAGAGCTCGCGGCGGAGTACTTCGTCGCCGCTGACGCAGTCGATGCGATCAACGAGGACGCCGAGGCGCGCATCCAGAAAATCCGCGACGAAGCCGCCGCCGCAGTCACGGAGGCGGAAGCGCGCGCGCAGGAGATCGTCGAGCGGATGCTTGACACGAAGGTCACTCGCGACGAGGTCGCCGAACGACTGGGCCTGTCCGTGCGCGATGTGAAGCGGAGCAAGCCGAAGGCGGCGCCAACCGCCGACGTGGACGCAGGCGAGGCAGTAGGCGATCCCCAGACCGCAGACGTCGACGACGCGCAGGGCGACACCCACGAGTCGGTCGCGGCGTAGCCAGACGTGTGCCCGTGGTGCTTCGGTGAGTTCGACGATGAGGCACGGTACTGCCCGCGCTGCGGGCACACGCTGATGTACCTCCCGAGCGACTGGCGCAGCGCCGGCGAGCCGATGGAGATCGAACGGTGCCCGACATGCGAAACGGCCTTCACCCGCGACGACAGCGAATGCTCCGGGTGTGGGCGCCCGTTCCGGATCGGGCGCGGTAACGTCTCCTACACGTGACACGGCCCTCGATGACTTGGATGAGTGATCGAGGGCCTTGGTGTGTGCTGTGGCCGTTAGATGTAGTTGACGTGCATCGACCAGATGGCGATTGCGATTGCGCCGCCCCAGAACGTCAGACCCGACCAGCCGAACACGATCCCGACGGTCGCACGACCGGGGATCGCCGTGCCACGGCAGAGAGCCACGATGCCGAACACAACCGCGAGGATCGGGATCGGCAGGAGGAACCCAAACACCACCGACTGGATGCCGAGGAACACGCTCCACCGCGACAGCCGCGTCCCCGCAACCTTCGACCTCACCCGTTGCGCCGGCTGCGGAGCGGCCACCCACTCGGTCGGTCCGTAGTTCGTCATGATCCTGTCCCCTTCGTGGTTGCCGGTGACCGTACCGCCGGCGTCCGACAGTGCTCGTCAGAACAACGTCGGAGTGTCCGCCGCGATCCCCGTTCGGCAAGCGCGCACCGCGACCGCGTCCCACCCGTGGTCGCGGAACGCCTGGCGGAGCTCACGCGAGAGCCGGACCCGTTCCGAACGCGGCAGGCCCGCGATGCGGAGTGCGGTCGAGGCGTTGCTGTGGCGGCCGCGCTGAACACGCTCGAGCATGTTCCCCCGGTGCGTACCGGGCGCCAGGTGCGACGCCGCTTGGTCGACGTCGACGTGCACACACAACGGCACGTCGCATGCGTGCAGCAGCAGCACCCGCGGGTGCAGTGCGATGCCCGTCAGGTGCTCGAACAGCCACCGCTGGGGTCGCATGGCGCGCTGCCCGCCATCGGGCTGTGGCACCCAGAACCGGCCGTACCCGTCGTCGCCGACCGCGCCGGTCCAGATCCAACAGTCCGACGCTCCCGGTCCCTTGACGACGTGCCTCCAGAAGCGCTCCGCCGCGGGCGTGGGCTGCGGTCCGGGCGTCATTGGCGGAGCAGGGTCCGGATCGCAGCGGAGTCCGGGTACCCGTTCAGATGCGTGATCGCCGGCATGACCTCTTGACCGGGGTCGACTGCTAACGAGAGGTGGTGCGCCGTCTGCGCGAGTGTTGCGGCGAGGGTTCGCTCCCACTGGGGGTCGCCGGCGGACCGGGCATCGCGCAGTGCCGTGGCGAGAGCCACGGCGAGGTCGTAGTTGTCCTGCACGATCAGGTCGTCGGTGCGGTCGGTCATGTCGGGCTACTTGGTTACCGTTCGAGGTCGCTGCCGCGGGACTGCTCGGGCAGTGACGGCCACTGCTCCAGACGAGTCGATGGGTCGATGCTGGGCGCACGGGATGCGGCGTCGAGGTCGACGCCGGCGTCGCGCATCACCTCGAGGTCTTCACGCTCGAATGCTCCGAGTTCCCGGCCGTCGCGTGCGGCATCGACGTGGGCGCTCACCAGGTGTGTGCGGAGGTAGTCCGCGAGGGGACGGTCGTTGCCGGCGACAGCGTGGAGTCTTGCGGTGCGGAGCTCGTCGACGTCGACACGTTCCCAGTCGATCGGGTGGCCGGCGCGTTCCGCGATCGCACCGACGTAGGTGCTCTGCGATCGGGTATTGCCGTCCCGGTAGGGATGGATCGCCGACAGCTCCCCCCACCGGTCCGCTAGGCGGTCCGCGAACATGTCCGCGTCGAGGCCGGCGAGGTAGTCCTCCCGCTCGAGCTTGCCGAACAACGTCGACAGGTTCGCGTCGATGTACTCCGGCCGGCAGTACGGGATCCCCGTCCCGGTGGCCTGCACGTCGACGTCGCGGAGTCGTCCGGCGATACCCGGCACCAGGTCACCCAACATGCGCTCGTGGATGCTCTGCAGGTAGTCGTAGCCAGGGCGATCCGGGACCGGCTCGGAGCGCACCTCGGCCATCGTGATCGACGCGACGTCGTTCATCGCCTCGTCGAGCTGCTCGTGCGTCCGGTAGCCGGCGGCGTTGACCAGCACCCCACCGCTACCGGGGTAGGTGTATTTGTCGTCGACGCTCATCCGCTCCCCCGCAGGACGTCGACGCTCAGCGCCGGCGGAGCGGAAACCCGTGCTTGGCCGCGACCTCCGCGCGCGCGTCCTCCGGCGACAACGTCCCCTCGAGGATGCGACGAGCTCGGCCTAGCGCCTCCGTGTTCGGGAAGTGGCCGGCGAGCTGCTGGCCCTTCTCGACCAGCGCCATCTCCTGCTCGACGTCGATCGTCCGCGCGGTGTCGTGCTCGGTCTTGATGCTCATGGGGACTCCCCTGCTCGTGGGTCGATTCTACCAACCGCGGTCGGCTCGCGGGGTGGTCAGGACGTGTCCTGGCAGCGGTTCCGTCAGGACGCCAACCCGCTCAGTGGTTCGGGAACGGCGGAGCACACCGCCCACGTGTCGACGTCGTACGCGGTGTGCTCGTCGTCGGTGCCGAGGACGACGCGGCCGTGCTCGTCGACGCTGTGCAGTGGTCCGGTGATGAGTTCGTGGTGCCACTCCCCCTCGAAGGGGAACCAGCGGATCAGGCCGATGATGTCGCCGGCGGTGAGGTCGAACCCGTGCACGCGGACCCGCTTGCGTCCCGCGCTCACTTGCGTCCTCGGTTCCGGGTGATGCGGAACACGTAGACAGTCGTGGCTACGGGCAGCAGGAACGCGACCGCGGAACCGACCGACTGACCCAGGTTGTCATGGAGGGCCCCGTCGACGATGAGGAACACCTGCCCGATGACGAACAGGGCCAACGCGGCAAACACATATGCCCACGGTTCCCGGCCCTTCGGGATCCCGCGGTCGGTCCAGAACCCGGCCCGCCACGCGCCGACCATTACTGTTCCGACGCCGGCCGCGAGGAACAGCACCCACAGTGCGGTGAACATCACTTCAGCAACTCCCTCGGCAGGAACCCGCCGCTGCTCAACCCGTGCACGGCCAGGTAGGCCAGCACGACGCTTGCCAGGATCCCGATGACGGCGGCGCCGGCGATCGCCCACCCGCCGCCCCCTGACGATCGCAGGTACCCATCGGTGTCGCGCTCCCATCGCGTGAACATGGTGCGGGCCGCGGCGATTGCGGCTCGGGTGTCCTCGTCGAGATTCGGGCGACGGTTGAGTTCGACACCGAGCTCTTCGAGCTCAAGGAAGAAGAAGCCAGGCACGGCATGCTTGCGGGTCTCAGCGTCGTATCCGTCTCGGAGGATCTGCCGTCGCATGTCTGCCGGCAGTGCGCCGCACAGTGCGAGCGCGGCACGGACTCGATACCCGTTCCCCGGCCGGAACGCCAACGCCAGGACCTCAACCGGTGGGACGGCCGGATCGAGGATTCCCACGGCGCGGTCGTCCTCCTGGTCGGAGTGCAGCAGCGCTACTACCTCGTCGACGGTGCGCGCGCGTTTGGTTCGAATCTGCCGGGCCATGACGTTCATCCTTTCGGGCGTGTGAGCGGCGAGCAGCCGGCCTCAATCAGAGAAGACGGGACAGATACCGTCCCATCCAGCTCAGACGTGGTTGCCAGCGAACTGGAACGGCCGCGCCGGCGTCGCCGTGGTCTCGGCCGGCGCGTCCCACTGGTCGGACGCGTTCCCGCCGATCTCCGCACGGATCTCAGCAGCGCGATTGGCGGCCGCCTCGGCGCCGCGGTGCTTCTGCGCGGCGAGGAACTCCTCGATCCGGGCGTGGTCGCGTGCCGGCGGTCGCCGGCACATTTCGGCGTAGTACCGGTCGGCGTCGTGCTCGGCCTGCTCGAGGCGGGCCCGCAGCTCCATCACCTCAGCGACAAGCGTCGGTGCGGCCAACTGGTAGCCCATCATGAATCCCGCTTCGTAGACCTGGCGCTGCTGGTCGTCGAGTTCCCACGTGCGGACGTCCTCGGTCGGGTCGGCGGTGGCGGCGTCGATCGCGCGGAACGCGGTGACGGTGTCGCCGGCGTAGAGCTCGTCGACGGCTGCGCGGGTCTCCGGCTGGATCAGGTCGGGTCGGACGGTGGTCGGACGCTCGAGCGTCATCGTCATCACGCGACCTTCCCCGACTGCAGGGCGGCGGCGATACCGGCGATCTTGTCGGGGCGGAACCCGGACCAGTGGTCGTCATCGGTCACGACGACCGGCGCCTGCAGGTAGCCGAGGGCCTTGACCTGCTCGAGCGCGGTCTCGTCCGTGGAGACGTCCTGGATGGTGTACTCGATGCCGGCGTTGTCGAGGGCGCGGTAGGTGGCGGTGCACTGGACGCAAGCGGGCTTGCTGTAGACCGTGATGCTCATCGAAATCACCTTTTCGTAAAGATTGTGATGCCGGGGACCCCTTCCCCGTTTCATGCTTCTATTCTATAACCCGGGGCGCTATATAGGAACCCTTTTCCCGGACTTTTCTCCGGTATTTTCTACCGGACGGCACCCCTGCTGGCAGGTCATTGCATACGCATTATCTGGCACCAGGGCATGACGTTTACGAACGCACGGCTGGGGCATATATAACGGCGGGAGGGCTGGTAATCCCCTGGCGCAGGAAACCCTATTTACCTGAGCGGCACCCGACGGGGATAGCGTGCAGCGCACTTCCCACGTCGCTCGTCCCGGCGGGGTTCACCATTTGTGGGACGGTCAGCGCTCCGGGTCGTCGTCCTCGTAGTTGATGCCTGCGCGGGCTGCGAGTTCCGCGATCTGGTGCCGAATTTCGGCCTGCCGCTGCCGGAGGTGGTCCCCGGCGTGCGGGTCGTCGTACATGTCGACCGACCGTTCGGCGTTCATGTCGGCTGTCACCCATTCTGTTTCCAACGCTGCGATCTGCTGCATAGCATCGTCAGCGGCAATGGTGCTATTTGTCATTGTTCTTTCTCTTCCTCTCGTTTTTTTGCCGTGAAGGCGACTTGTCGCCGCTAGGACGGGAAGGTGGAGTGCAACTGGTCGTGGAATACCGGACCGAGTGGAGCGAAGCGGAGTGAGGGAGGATATGCCGCGAAAGCCAGTTGCGCGGAGCCTGTACGTCCGTATGCTGCCGAAGGCTTCACGGCAAATAAACGCAGGCCGCAGGCCCGACAGGGCCGGCGCTCCGTCGCCGGCTCCATCAGCACCGAAGGTGCGCCAGGGGCGTGGGGGCGGGCCGCCTCCACGGGCGGCCGGAGGCCGGCCACACCCCACGGCCGCCCGCCGGCGATCACCCGGCCAGGGCGCGGAGGGTGCTCGTCGCCGTAGTGGTGACGTCGACGTCGTCGTGGTCGCACTCCCAGAACGCCATGCAGACGCCGTCCGCGATGTGCTCGGGAAGCTGCTCGTTCGTCCACGCCGTCGACGGGAACCGCACCGTCACCGTGACGGACGTCATGGGCTCGGTGGATGACGGCCCGTGTCCGGCTCCGCCCCACTCGTATTGCCATGCGATCGCGAGCTGTCCGACGGGTCCGCCGTGGTACCGGTCGAACACGGCGCGGTGTTCGTCGTCGTCGTCGTGCTGCGGCGGCCGGGTGCACGTCCAGTGCGTCCCGGCGACGTCGTACGTGCTCGCTCCGCACACGGGCACGCGGGGGTCGAGGTCGGCGCCGGGCGCCATGTCCGCGGCCGGGGCGTCCGGGTCGGTCTGTTCCTCGTGGAGGTCGGTGGGGCGTTCGTAGGTGATGATCATGAGCGGTGTTCCTTCGTAGAGTTCGCGGGTCGGCCTCTGGTCTGGGGCCGCGGGTTGGGGCCGCGCCGCCGTCGCTGTCGGCGGCGCGGCCCGTCTCACTCGGCCGCGTCGGCCTCGTCGGTGTCGTCGTCGGGGGTGAGGATCGCGGCTACCTGGTGCGCGGCCTTGAGGACGCGGGCGGCTGTGGAGCGGATCAGGTCGGCGTCTGCGTCGGACCATCCGGCGACGTAGCCGACCGAGTAGGCGGCGGTGTCGAATCCGACGAGTCCGGCGACGACGCAGGCGACGCTCTCGGCCTCCGTCTCCATGAGGCCGCGGTGCTCGGCGTACTCGGTCAGGTCGTCGGCGTGGCCGAGGATCACGTGCGCGAGCTCGTGAATCAGGGTCTTGGCGGCGTGCTCGGGGGAGAGGTGCGCGGCGATCACGACGCGGCGAGCCTCCGGGTCGGTGAAGCCGTTGCGGCCCTGCCCGGTGTCGGCGTGCTCGACGGTCCAGCCCTCCGCGACCAGGTGCGCGGTCAGTGCGACGATCACGCCGTGGTCGTCCGTGCCGGTCAGCGGCGCTGTGAGCGTCGACGGGTCGTCCGCGTTGGGGTCGATCGGGTCGGTCTGGGCGATGTCGAACACGGGCAGGACCGGGAACCGGGGGTAACGCTTCTCGACGTCGTCGCCGTTCTCGTCCTGCTCGGTCACCTTCTTGGTGCTGTAGCCGAAGATGCGGAGCGACTTCTTCCCCTTGCGGACCTGTCGGCCGAGGGCCTGCCACGTCCGGAACCCCGCGACCCGTTCAGCGTCGGGACGCTGGCTGAGGATCAACAACACGTTGTTGAGGCTGTAGGCGTGGAACGCAGACGCGAACTGCAGGAACGCGGTCCACCGGTCGGAGTCGCGCAGCGCCTCCACCTGGGTAGCGATTGATTCGTGCAGCGCGGCTGCCTGCTCCTTCCGCTGCTCCGGGGTGACGGACGAGCGGCGGGTGGTGGTGCGCTTGGTGGCGGTGGTGGTGCTCATGGTCTGTGCCTCCGGGGTGGCGATCGGTGAGGATGGGAGGCGGGAGGGGGCGATTTCGGTTCGTCCCCTCCCGCTCTGTGTCACTCCGCGGGCGGCGTGTAGGTGATCGTGTCGACGAACGTCGCGATCTCCACGCCCTCCAGCACGGCGGTGTTCGCGAGCGTCCACCCCAGCGACGCCGCGGTCTTGAGTTCCGCGTCCCGCTCGCGCAGGGCTGCCGTCCTCGTCTCAGTCGCGTCGTCGGCCTTGCTGACCACGGTCCGAATGGTTTCAATCTGGTAGCGCATGTGCTCTTCCTCTCCCTCTCGTTTTTTTGCCGTGAAGGCGACTTGTCGCCGCTAGGACGGGAGGGTGGAGTGCAACCCGAAGGGCGGTGGGGGAGAGAATTTCGGCGCGAAATAAGGGAGCGAAGCGACCGCGTGCCGAAAATCTCGGAGGAGCCGGCGGCTTGCCGCTTGCGCGGAACCCAGACGTCCGTACGCTGCCGAAGGCTTCACGGCAAAACAACGGCCCGAAGGGCCTCACAGTGCCGGGCGGAGCCCGGTTCCACTCGGAGCCGAAGGCGACTCCCGGCCCCCGGCCGGAAGCACTGGGCGGGACTGGCCCCTGCTGTGGGGTAGACCGCGCAGGCCGTGACGTGAGGCAGAATCATGCGAGCGCATCGACGATGTGGCGCGCCGCCCTGGGGGGCGCATCGTCGGTGCTGCACTCCGACCCGAGGGGGGACGTCATGGCACCACTGCGCAAGCACGCCGAGGAGATGCGCGACATGTACGGCGCCGAGATCCAGGCCGCCCGTGAGGCCGGCATCGAACCGTCGCCGCTGCAGCTGGAGTCATGGGACAAATACGACACGGCCGCGCGTAGCGAGGACCCCGCGACGCTGCTCGGCCCGGTCCCGCCGGCGCGAACCTGAGTCGCGACGGAGGGCGCGGCGTCGACCGTGGTCGGGCATGGACGATCGCACACCTCATCCGGACGATTCGCTCGAGTGGCTGTTCGCCGGGTTCGCGGACAGCCTCCAGGTCGACGTCGACGACCGCAGCTCGAGCCGCGGGCCCAACACCTCGGATGCTCCCCTGGCCCGCCAGAGGCGGTGACAGCCGCGAGCTCCGTCGAGCGGCTCCGGGGAGCTTCGAGGGGGCGAAGCCCCTTCGAGTCACGGCGCAGCCGGGACGCAGCCCACGGACACCCAGACGGACCGATGGGACATGTTCGGGGTCAGGTGGGACACGAACCGGGGCGGGGTGGGCGTGAGGGCCGCTGGCTGCGACCCTCACGCCGTGTCACTACTCGGTGGTCGTGTCCTCGCCGTCCTCCGGCTCAGCGTCGGCCGCGTCGGTGTCGGCCTGGTCGGTGGCGGGCTGGATGCCTGCGGCCAACTGCTCGACGTGGCTCAGCGGGTACCCCCATGCGGCCAACTGGGTGAGGTAGCCGCGGCTGTGCTCGTCCGGGTAGCGCCACCAGTTCCGGTCTGCCGTGTTCTCGAACCCGGCGATCACGACCGCCAGGGCAACGTGCATGCCCTTGGTGGGGTGCTGCTCGACCCATGCGCCCATGACCTCCGGCTCCCACCCGGACTCCTCGATCCCGAGCAGGCTCCGGACGCTGACCACGCCGTTGTTGTACCGGGTGGTTGCGTGTCGGGTGAGCGCCAGAGCGAGGAATCGGGCGGCGTCCTTCGGCGCGTTCTTGCGCTGCAACAGGCCGGTGACCCACTCGCGGCGCACGTCCTCCGCGGCGTCCCACGCCTTGTTGTTCGCGATCAGTTCGCGTCGTTCGGCCTTGCGGGCTTCCACTTCGGCGGCGGCGTCCTCGTCCGACACCGGATCCGCCTGGGCGGTGGTGCCGGTCGGGACGTACGCCGGGCTGCGGCGGGCGTGGACGGCCGGGGTGGTGCATACCGGGCGGGCGACGACGTCGCCGTACTGCATCATCTCGAACGCCGCGCCAGGGCACTCGGCGTGCTCGTCCTCGGTAATCGGGGTCCGCTCGTCGTAGTCGGTCACGTCGTCACCAGCGTTGGTGAACCGGGAGAGGACTTCGTAGTCGTCCTCGTCGGTCACGACCCGCTTGCCCGCGGCGGTCAACTCCGCGGTGAGCGTGGCCACCGCGGCGGCGCGTTCCCGGTCGCGGCGCAGCCGCGCGGCGACGTGAGTCAACTCGTCGTCGTCGTAGCCTTCCTCGATCCACTCGGTCAGTTCCGTGATCGCGTCCGCGTCGCCGTCGAACTCGGCCAGGATCAACGCCTGCGTGAACGTCGCCTGACCGGAGGCGACCGCGGTCGCTGCGGCGTCCGACTTCGCCACCGCCAACGTCTGCTTGACGGTGTCCCGCTTCGTACCCGTCTCGCGGGCGATCGCGGTCACCGACAGGCCTTCGATTTCCAACTGGCGGTAGGCGGCGAGCCGGTCCCCGTCCGTCAGGGCGGTACGGCGCTCGTTGGCGACCAACTGCTCCGCGATCCGCGCCGCGGCGCTATCGCCACGCTCGGTGACGAACACCGGCACGTCGCGTCCGGCCTCGCGGGCAGCGAGGACCCGCATCTGGCCGTCACGGACCACCACGGCCCCGTCAGCGTTCCGGTAGCCGATGGTCGGCAGGAGGACCCCGTGACGCTTCACGGACGCCAGGAACGCGGCGTCGAGGTCGGCCGCGGTGCGGACGTTGTCCTCGATCACCACGTCCGCAGCGGGAACGTGCACCAGGTCAACGCCGGTCGCGGCGGAAGCCGCGTCGGTGTTCATGTCGGGCTGGTCCGTCAGGTGGGTGACGGCGATGTGTTCTGCAATGCTCATTGTCTTGCTACGCTTTCCGGTAGTGACCGGGTGCGGGTCCTGGCAAGTTACGATTGTCGGGAATTCCGCACCCGGTCTTTTCTATGGGTGCTGCTGGGGTGTTACTGGTGGAGTGCGGCGGTCAGGGCTTCGGCCCGGTCGAGCGCCGCGCGTGCGTGCTCGAACGCGGCCATGACCGCCTTGTACTGATCCGGTGACAGCGACCGGACGTCCCCGGCACGGTCGGCGGTGAGGAACACCACCGGCCCGTACAGCGGGGCCGCGTGCCGCGGGCGACCCAGGATCACCGCGGCGACGGTCGCGAGCGGGTTGACCTCGGCGACGTACGCGCCGTCGTCGTCGACCCACGCCTCGATCTGGTTCGACAGGCGGAGCACGTCCACCGCGCTGCACCCGATCTGCTCCTGCAGGCCCGCGAGGATCGAGGTCCCCACGTTCACCACAGCGCCGTCCACGCGACTATCCGCGGTCGCTCGGATACCCATCAACTTCATGTGTTCTTCCTTCCCTTTCGTTGTTTGCCCGTGAAGGCACGAAGTGCCGATCAGGGAGAAGGCCGCATTGCAACCCGAAGGGCGGTGGAGGAGAGAAGTTCCGGCCGAAATAAGGGAGCTTGCGACCGCGGCCGGAAGTTCTCGGGGGAACCGGCGGCTTGCCGCTTGCGATGTGGGCGCCGACCGTACAATCGCCGCAGGCTTCACGGGCAAACAACGAACCCGCAGGGTTCGACAAGCACTGGCCGACGAAGTCGGCTCCCTCCAGTCAGACAGTCCGCAGAAGGCGGGGCAGCTCAGACCAGAACAGTCCGCTGGCACGGCGGCCCGCTGAGGTCTTCTACCTCGAGCTGCGGGACACCGTCGCCGCGCTACTCCAGGCATGAAGCGGCCCCAGCCCGCGGGGGAATGCAGAGCCGGGGCCGGCTGCTCGGACCGTTCGGGGGAACAGTCCAAGTAGCAACGCTCGAGGCGTTGGGGGGAACAGCTCGAGCGCACGTCAACGGTATCCCTAGAGCGCCTAGCAAGTCACGCCGGCGCGCTATGAGGCTGCTGAGCCGGTGCGACGCCGGAGGGTGCGCCTGGTGACGTGCTCGCGCGGGATCCAAACGTAGTGCACGAACCCCATGTGCACCAGCTGCACGTAGACGACGTCGCCGGCGTCACGCTCCACGAACCCAGGGCACCGCTGCCCCCCCCGGCGTCTTCGTGAACCGCACCCGCACATGCACCGCCGGATACCCGTCGACGGGCGTCGACGACGCCGGCGCGTCGACGCCGAGGGGCTGGTCCTCTGGCGGATCTGGATGCGACGGCGGTGACCACCGATGCTCCTCTACCGGCGCGGCCGTCACCGGTCACGTCCCGGCGTCGTGACCGCGCCCCGCCATACCCACACCCGGTACGTCGACCCGTCCCGACGGGTGACCTCGACCTGCACGGCGCGGTCCGTGTACGCGAGCACCACGGCGCGCTCCTGAACGCGGATCTCCACGAACCGCAATCACACGTCGACGGTCTCCCCTGCGCCGTTCTGGACGGGCCCGGAGCCGATCTCCTCCGGGGTCAGTGTCACCGGCGCTGGCCGGGTCAGGAACTCGTTGATCGCCGCACGGGAGACGTCAGTCCCGTAGCGGCGATTCTTCGACATGGCGCCATGATCCCACGTGTTCGAACGTGTGTTCGAACACTGCGGATCATGACCGTCGTTCGTCCTGCACCAGGCGGATCTTCATCAACTGCCGCTGCAGCGCCGCCTGACGCTGGGCGTAGTCCGGCGCCGTGCGGTCGAGGAGGTTCCATGCCTTGATCGCGCGTCGGCGCGCGGCCGCGAGCTCGTCAACGGTCAGCCACCGCAACGCCTCGAGCTCCTCGTCCACCCGCGGAGCGTAACCGCTCTCTGACGCGTCAATTCGATAGCCTGCAAGGGCGTTGGGGGCGCGAGCACGTGACACCCCCGGCAACGATGCAGGAAGGTGCACACCATGCTCGAGTTCACACCCCGGCTGCGCGTCACGCGGAACGACGAGATCGTTGGATTTCTGACCCTCCCGGCGCACACCGGCCATGTACTCCCCCACGTCGGCGAGATCGTTGTCCTCAACTCGGCCGAGGTCGACCCGGACACGCTGCTCGACATCTCTGCCGCAGCTGCACCGAAGGTGCTCTCCGTCTGGCACTTCGTGGGCACTGACCCCAAGCCTGAATACGCCGTCGAAATCGAGGTGCGGACACTCGCGAATGACGAAGCCCTTCAAGCGAGCTTCCGGAACGCGGGCAGCGGGCAGTGGATGGCTACGACACACTGAAAGCCCGCGGGCCTCCGGTGAGCCGACCTAAGTTCGGCGTGTCGCCCACAAGTCGCTTCGTGACCGCCAGTCTGGGTGCATGAGTAGTTCAGAGCGCACCGCAGCAGACGCCGTCATGATCCTCGAAAGCCTTTCCCGGATCCTCCGCACCACACCGTACGGCTCCCCCGCCGACAACAAGCTCCAGGCCGGCTACGTCGACGATTCAGCCGGAGCACTCGCTCGCGACGCACATCTCTCCGAGGATGAACTCCAGGACGCGCGCAACTACGGCGGTCGCGAATGGGACGGGGCCCTGCTGTACGCCCTGTTCCCCGACACCATGATTCAGGAACTCCACGCGCGCCTCCCCCGGTAAGTCACCATTTCGGCACGGTCGTCAGTCATCACAACGCAGGCGCCGGTCATCGAGGGCCTGCACGCAGCGAAGCGAAGGCAGGGCGCAGCCGCGCAGCGGCCGTGGTGTCGATCGCTGCGACGGTGCCAGTGCCCCACTGGTCCGGCACCGTCGCCGCGACCTCACCGCGAACGGACGGCGAGCCGAGGACCCAGGAGCAAGCTCAAACCGAATCCGGGCAGCAGGCTACGCCTGGTCGGACATCACGGCCTCGACCTGCACCCACACTGCGGGGTACCCCGACACCCGGTCCGGCGCCGGCGGAGCATCGATGCCGAGGGGTTGGTCCTCGGGCGGATCGGGGTGGCTCGGCGGCGCCCACCGGTGTTCGGGCATACGACCGATGATGACCGCGGCCGCCGACAGCGGAGCTGTCAGTACTGCCGGCGCCGGCGGCCGTCCTGCACCTGACCGATCAGGTCCATGGTTCGCTCGAGCGCGGCCACGGTTAGCAGGTAGTCGGCCGCGGAACGGTCGAGGAGGTTCAGCTTCCGGATCGCCCTCCGGCGGGCGGCGGCGAGCTCGTCGACGGAGAGCAACTGCAACGCCTCGAGCTCATCAACCATCCCCGCGGAGCGTACCCCCGGAACAGACCACCCCTCCCCCCGCAACCGGCCACCTCGAGCAGCGGCAGCCGACGTCGACGAACCAGCCACGACCCCTCCGATGGCCTGCGCAGCGCAGCGCAGACAGGGCGCAGCCGCGCAGCGGCCTGTTCTGGTGTCGATCGCTGCGACGGTGCCAGTGCCCCACTGACCCGGCACCGTCGCCGCGACCTCACCGCAAACGGACGGCGAGCCGTGACCCAGGAGCACGCTCAAACCGAGTCACGGGCAGGCTAGCCCTGCTCGCCGCCACCGGGAACCCGTGGCGCCGGAAACACCCGTCCGCCATTGTCTCGTCGGAACATGTCGATCAGCTCGGGGCCGATCACGCCCTCTGCGACCATTGCGGCCGCGATGAGTTGATCCGCGGCCGCGCTGAGCGCGTCAGCCGATGCGCACGCTTCTGCGTCCCGGAATCCCACCACCTTGTCCGGCTTCCCACGTCGCTCCTGAAACACGGCGAATCCGTCCGCGGCCCCTACCCAAGTCCCGTGCAGGAGGTGATTTCGCTGGCCCATGACCGACGTAGCTTGGTTCAGGCAAGCCGTGATGTACTCGGTGTCTTCCAGACTGAGATAGCCGAGTAGCCATCGCAGCCGAGCCACGTTCTCAGTCCAACCGGCGCCACGGACAAGGCCGCGAATCAGTTCCTCGTCATCGTCAGGTTGAGGTGCCATCAAGCGGACGATGACGTTCGTCAGCTCCACCTCGCAACGTGCAGCCCAGAACGCGATGCGCCCGAGCTGCATCAACTGGTTGTCGGTCAACCCGGTGTCGTTCATGACTCGTACGCTCACGACACCGTGAGGCCAGCAGCCTGCAGCTCCTTTCGGAGATCGTCCTTCCAGTTGGAACCTGGGTACTGCACGTACCCCAGGCCCGCAAGGTCTGACGGACGCTCGACGTCGGCGTTCACAGCGACGATGTTCTTTCGTCCGATCTTGCCGATGAAGTACCCGAGTTCGAGTACGACGTTCTGTCGTGCCCGCGGTCGCGGAGGATTGCCGGCGTCGTGCTCGCCGACGGTCTGGCCTACATCGTCAGGGGTGAGAAGCACGATCACGTAGGAGCTCTGCTCGCCATATGTCTCGAACTTCTCAATGATCGTCTGTCCCGCGCTTGCTTCCTCGGCCAGTGAGATCGGCAGGATCTTCGTTTCCCGCGTCACGTACACGCGGATCGAGTTCAGCGCTGAGTCATCGTGACCGTGAACAACGAAGATGCTGCGGTCAGCATGAGCTGCCGCCGCCGGCTTCTCAGCGGACGCAACGCTGGGTGCTGTGGTCGTCGGCGGGGCAGCGTCGAATACAGACGGCTCGCTCGGGACGTCCCAGACGTCTGTCGATGGCGTCGACCAATTGAAGGACTCTGTCGCGGGAGCCGCCGGGGCAGACTCAGTTGTTGCGTCGTCGGACCACAGGTGCGGAATCTCCGACGGATCGCGTGCGTCGAGGTAGTCCTGAAACAAGCGCTTGGTCCGGTTCGGCGCATGCTCGGTTGTCCAAGTCGGCAGGTCTGGCATGGAGTCCGCGAGTAGTTCCATGCGCTCGGCCTCGTTACCGCGGTCCTCGACCCCCTCGTCGAGAACACGTCCGAGGATCTCGAGCGCGGCGTCCGGGTAGTCGTCATCACCGAACGACAACGACCGGTACAACCGAGGGTGCGAGGAAAGGATGTCGGACGTCCCGGTTTCACGACCGAACTGACGCCATTCCGACTCCCCCCATCGCTCGGCGGTGTAGTAGCCAGCGGCGGACTGTAGCGGGTCAGGTCGAGCCATGCTCGAATCATATGGGCCGTCTCCTCGAGCCGTATCGATAGGCGATCCCCTTCCGGACGCGTCAGCCTTCGGGGTTCACGTGCGGCGTAATTGGCTTCTCGGGGTAGTCCCGGAGGACGAGTGCGGTGCTGACGGGCCCGAACCGGGCGAGTGAGTCGACTACCTGTT
>Ga0153989_1000002_pt1 | contig 81429 bp, 53 predicted proteins | sample TSNC073MetaG_FD_104701 | JGI IMG/M metagenome (GOLD analysis project Ga0153989, IMG submission 104701) | Attine ant fungus gardens microbial communities from North Carolina, USA - TSNC073 MetaG | ecosystem: Host-associated > Fungi > Mycelium > Unclassified | place: USA: North Carolina, Jones... | reverse complement strand
CTATTGTTCTTGAAATAGAGATAACCTAACCATCTTAGGGCAGTCCTTTGTTCTATTCAAGGACAGATGATAATCTATGGGTAAAGATCAGTATTATATGCAAACATTGAGGACCTTGTATCTCCATGGGATCTTATTGCCTTGGGATCTATTTATGGCCAAAAGAAGCGCATTGAAGAGAGCTTCATGATGGTCATTGAAGCAAATGATTATGTTAAGCAGTTCCCAAGATATCGGTGATTTAGTGTCTGGTAACTTGGTGATCACTGACTGATCTGCTGATAACTCAGTGAATACTGATTGCTTTGAGATGTTTCTGGTACCATTTGAAAGGTCTTCTTAAGGGCTTTTGGTGGCCATTTAGATCGTCAAAATTGGTCAAGTATTCCTGGAGTTATGGTCTGAATGAAGTTTGTGACATTACTCTAACCATTAAAATATTCCAAGATAAATAGACTTGTATATATAGTATAGAATACCCCTCCAGAAGCCTTGTCCTATTCTCTGAGGCTTTTTCTAGAGATAAGCTGTAATGTTCTCTAGAGTATATTTATAGAGTGAGGTTTCTCCTAGAGTTACTTTGCTCTAGTTGCTCTTATATTAACTGTCTTTAACTTCTTAAACCATATGTACTATTAATATAACGTACTCTTTTCTTGTTCTATAATTTATTTATTTTTTCTTAGACTTTTTACTAAGGACAGAGTAATCATATATTACCAAATCCTTATACAGAAGCTATATAGACAGACAATTTATATAGTATTATTTCATACTCAAACTAATTAAACTCTTCTCTACTCTTTGTCTTAAAAGCTCCTTTTCTTGTAAATCTGAGTTAAGCCATCTAGGTTGTAATACTATACTTGTATTACTTTCTTCTATGCCAAATATACTAAACCTATTTACTAGAGATGGCTAGGGTGCACTTTTTGCCAGCTACTCTATACAAAATCCTTTTTGATTAGAGATTTCTCTTCTTCCAAAACAGAGTCTTTGAGGGACAGTAGATCTATTGTCAGTAGCCTGATATCCAGGCAGTAGTGATAGTTCTTTGCCAAGTAGTTGATATCTCCACAGCAATAACAGCCTTTTAGAGGCAAGAGGTACAATTTCTGAATAACATTAACATCTATAACTATTGATAAAGCTGGGGAGAGCAAATTTAGAGAAAGGTAATGGGAGTGAGACCAGCAGAGAGAAAACTACTAGAGAAAGAGGGCAAATAACTAACAGAGAAGAAAAATACATGAAAGCAAATCTAAGAGATAGTAATTGTTGGTTAGACTAGAAGGCCTTATTTACTAGACAAACTTGGTCAATTCTTCTAGTAATCTCATACTAAGCTTCTAAGTCTATGTTGCTAGGGTGGTCTACTAGCATAGTTATGATCTGATTTTGAATGCTGACCCTTAGTTTTCTCTAAAACTTGATAACCAAGGTCTGGAGATTAGTATAGCTAGTATTAAAGATAAGAGATTAAAAGAAGTCTAGATAGTCCTCTACTATCTGGTTATTCTAATAGTAAGAGAAGCCTTCCAGAGTATTGATAGTATTTACCTCTGTATTGACAGAAAAAAATTAAGTCTGGAAATGCTACTCAAAAGTTAACTAGACCTAAAGAAGAAAGATACTAGTATCTGTTTTCTGATAAAAGAGGTTTTTGGACCATTTTACAGCATATTCACTTTTAAAGAATATTAGTATCTAGAAGATTCTAAGTCAAACTGATCTAGAACCAGCCATATGTATATAAGAGAACTCTACCAATGCTATTTCTGGAATACTAGACCAATCTTCTAGAGCAATCTTACATCTAATTAAATATTACTATATAATATTGAATTACCTCTAGCTCAACTTGGCAACTCCTGATCCTAGCTGATAGGACTATAGGATCAGGAATAGACAGACTGTAGTAGTATATATATTATAAAGTATATCCCAAGAGCCTTATTCTAATCTCTGAGGATTTTTCTAAAGGTAAGTTGTAACAGATTTTACAAACTATAATAATACTAAGGATTCTCCTTGAGTCCACTTCACTTTGGTTGCCCTTACAATATACAGAGAACAGGAGTTGAGAAATATTTGTCTATAGTTATGTTCTCTATTGAAGTCTAGAAGCAAGAGGAGTTTTGGCTAAACTTGCAAATAAGAAGAGGTGGATGCAAGAGAAGGCAATAGAGAGAGTGGTAGTATAGGTAGTAGAGAAGTATTTATGACAGAGGTTCAAGAGAAGTTCAAGACTAGCTATATAAGCTATTATAGTTAAGCAGTCAGAGCAGCAAGAGCAATATTAATGTTGTTTTTGGAGATGTTTTGTCATTCAGTAAACTTCTATAGGTGGTGGTGCAGAAAGCCCAGAGTACCAACTATGTTCTGGGAAATATCTATAGAAAGAGATATTTAGAAACAAAGTATATAAAGGGTTAAAGTAGGCAAAGAAATATAACCTAGGACTAGCTGTCAGAGCCTACAGCAATTGATTTCTAATTAATATTACTTGATTATTATATAATTACTAGTATTACCTTAGACATAAGAAAATACTTCCTTTTTAGCCTCAAACTATTAATATAATTAGCACTATATCTTTGGATTTTGTAAAAAATCTGACAATGGCCATCTATTATAGCTATTTAAAACTTTATTGAGAGATTCTAATCTTTTATAAGAGTGACTAAAATAGAGTTCTCTAGGAGAATCCTTAGTTAAGATTATACTTCAAATAATAGATTACAACTTATCTCCAAACAAGAGTAAATACAAAATGTGTACAAGTAGTATACAATAATCAAATGGAAACTCTATTGAGTTTTTCTTGTCAACTCAGACTAGGAGTATGATTAAGTCATCTCAGGCTAAGTTACTACAAAACTCCTAGAAAGATACTTTACATTATATATACATCTGCTAGTTATATGTTCCTGTTTCTACAATCCTAGTTATTAGAGTCAGGAGTTTTAGGAGTGGACTAAAAGTAATTTAATATTACATAGTAATATTTAATCAGTCATAGAGTTATTCTAGAGAGTTAAACTAGTATTTAAGGGATACCATTGGTAGGGTCCTTTTATAAGTATTGTTTTAACTCCTGGGTATCATAATTTACTAGAATTATGTTATCATACTATAATAATACCCTGTGATACTGTATCTCATTTACAATACTTACCATACTGTTTACCTTAGCTGTACCTCTCTTTGGGCTTAGGACTAGAATTATTTTTTTATCAGTATAACAAATCCAGTACCAGAGTATATCTAGAATAGAATAGAAGTAGGAATAAATGAAAGTGCACTCTAGAGTCTAGAGAGTAAACATAGAAAAGAAGTAGAAATTATAAGTATATTACTAAAAGAAATAAATAAGCATATATACAAGATTTAAAACCCTAAGCTAAGTAATTGAAGAATAAGATCATATTACTTTTCTATGGTAACTTAGCCTAAGATAACTTAACTACACTCCTAGTGTGAGTTAACAAGAAGAACTTAAGAGAATTTCTATTTAATTATCCTATACTAATATATATTTGGTATTTACAACTATTTACCAAGTTCCATATAACTCTTTTGAGTCATACTATCTTATGTGTCCATTAATTATCTAATCAAAAGAAATGAAAAATAAATAAAAATAAATATTGACTGAGCTATTTGGCTAAGTTATGATATCTCAAGTCTAGATATATTGTAAATGTCTAGAGTGAGTGTTAATAATAACAAAGAAGTAGAATAACCTTGCCTTCAGTTTATACTATTATGATAAACCCTTTAGGTGACAAATAAAAACATGACAAGTAGGAGAAAGACTTATTTCTAGATGATCACTATAAGACTAATTATCTTAGAGATAACAGTTATAACTGGATATTCAGCTTATAATAAATAGAAAAGAGCTCAGGAGAGAGGATGAAAAGACTGAATTATTACTTTCAATAATTATAACTGGCTAATATCAGTAGTGACTACTGATAAAGATTCCTAAAGATTAAGATCAAAGAACAAATACTACTTCAATCTAAAAGAGAACTAATCTAAAAAAAAAGTATGAAAGAAGAATACTCAAATAGACTTATAGACAATTGACTGCTATAAACAGATATTAGTAGTAGATAATTTTCCATAAGAATCTAAGAAAATCTAAGAATGTAATATATATATAAAATTTCAGTCTGAAAAAATTTAGAATAAATTTGATTTCTATAAACTTTTTTTAGGTATAATGTCACACTGTCACATTATACATTCAACACATTGTATATACAACATGTCCTCTTCTCAATTATTTTAAAGACAAGATACTGCTTGTATATTATATAGCTGCTCTTATAGTTTACTACTGTGTTCTTCAAACACAAAATGCTTAGTAGCAATACCAGAACTTTAACTGTCTCTATTTACAACAACAAGAGCTACTTCTAGATTCTCACAATAGTACACCATGGTAGTAACTTTGGCATAGCCAGAAAAACCATATATTTATCACTATAATAGAACTTAATTATAAGAAAACCCTACCAGCATTACCCCTAGAATACTAGACCAACCTTCTGGAATGACCCTGCATCTAATTAGATATTACTATGTAATATTTAATTGCCTCTTGCTTAACTTGGCAACTCTTGCTCCTGAACTGTAGAATCAGAGACAGATAGACTGTAATAGTATATAGATTGTAGAGTACACCCCCAGAAGCCCCATCCTAAACTCTAAGGATTCTTCTAGAGGTAAGTTGTAATATATTTAGGAGTGGAATATTACTAAAGATTCTCCTAGAGACTACTCTACTTTGGTTACTCTTACATCAATATAACTACAATCAATAGGTTATCACTTTCAGTACAAACATTCTATAATCCTGAAATAGAAAATACAACATATAATAGCTAGAAAACTGATCATAATATTAATAATTTTACCAGATGGTCAGTTTATTGAGTATTGTATTAGTAAAATAACTGATTGTTATACTAGAAAATATTTTTATGGCTGTTTTTAATGCACCCAAAAGCTGGCATGACATACAAATTACCTATTCAATTTATCAACAACTTTATATATCTGTACCTAATGGATTTTATCTTATTTCAGATATAGTATTTCCTTGTGGTAATTAATCTATTGTAAACAAAATTTGGGCTTCTCTAAAGAGTAGTCAGCAAGTTTCAATTGATCCTGCTGCTCAGGAGTATATTTTTACTATTAACCAATGATTAATTTCATACTAGCAAACTGTAGAATGGGGAATGAGGATTATTCAAGGTTTATTTAGCTAACTATATCTCTTTCTCAAAGCACCAGCACCATCTCTTGAAAACCTGTATATATTTTGTAAATCTTCAGACATATTTGGTTGGTATAAATCAGATTCAAAATACTTATATACTAATATAGAGGGTGTCTGATAATGAACAAGTTTGACATAATATAGTATTTAGACAGGTTTGTAGACAAGATTGTATTTTTTGCTTTCATTTACAAATAGTAGATATGTAATACTACTTGATATTAGAGTTAAATACTATAAGGGCAACTAGAGTAGAGTAACTTCAGGAGATTTCTCAGTATATATACAAGTCCAGAGTATGTTATAACTTACCTCCAGAAGATTTCTCAGAGAATAGAATAAGACTCCTAGAGGGTAATCTATACTATATACAAGTTCCCCTAGCTATGGAATATCTCAGCAGTCAGGGACAGGAATGTAGAAGTGGACAACTAATTAAATATGAGATAATTGGAATTTAATTAGTTGTAGGGTTGCTCTGGTATACTACTACTAGTATGTCAGAAGTAGACTTTAGTGCAATTCCCTTACAAATACTGTATTCTATATCCAAATTTGAAAAGACCATTATAGAAGAACTATCATTGACACTATTTATCATGACTTGGCAAAACAGCTAAGATATTATTTTATTTTTCTTTTCTTTTCTTTTCTTATTTGGACTTACTATACAAGAAGGAGTGTGAGAAAGTATCACATGATATATTATGGATAATATATTACAAAGTCAAATGATATCATATAATAAAGTTATATAATGAGTGTGGGAAAAGTAGTGCATAGACTATGTAATAAATATAAGTAGTATATAGAATTGAATGGAAACTCCATTGAGTTCTTCTTGTCAACTTGGACTTGGAGTATGATTAAGTTATCTCAGGCTAAGTCACTATACTACTGCTATAAGAGTAACTAAAGTAGAGTAACTCCAGAAGAAACCTCAGTATATATATAAGTCTGGAATGTATTACAACTCACTTCTAGAAGAAACCTCAGAGAATAGAATGAGACTTTTAGAGGGTAATCTACACTATATATACAAGTTCCCTTGACTACAGGATATCTCAGCCATCAGGGACAGAAATGCAGGAGTAGACAACTAATTAAATATAAGGTAATTGTAATTTAATTAGTTGCAGGATCACTCTGGTACACCACCACTAGTGTATTAGGAGTAGACTTTGGTATAATTCCCTTACAACTGCTATTTTTTGGGATGTGTTTACCTCTTTTGCAAGAATAATACTTCTATTTTTTGTTAGAAGAGGGCTTAAAAGAGAATTGCTACTTAAAGAGAAGGAGTAATGATGTTGATAATGTTAGTGTTGATTTAAGACTTAATATATGTTCAGCTTGTACTGTAAAACATTATGTTATAAGATAAGTCTTAAAAAAGAAACTATTTCTTATGCATTCATTAATTTAATAGGAAATATTCAGGAATATAATATGGGAAAGATATAAATAGAGTGGGAAAGATTATGTAAGATATATAGTTATTAGTAAGTATTACAAATGGCCACTTACTAATTTGTAATTGAGAGATTTGATATTCAAAAGACTCAAAAAAGCAAAGTTAAACAAGCAACAAAAGATGTTATTAAGTTTGAGATTTATCCTTAGACATACAGTTCTTAAATACATAATTGTAGTAGTCTGTTCTGATGCACAGACTACTATATGATTACTACCTATTGTTCTACATATAGAAATACTATTATTCTTATAATAGAGATAACCTAACTATTTTAGGACAGTTCTTTGTCCTATTCAAGGACAGATGATAATCTATAGATAAAGATTAGTGTCATGTGCAAATATTGAGGACCTTTTATCTCTATGGGATCTTATTGTCTTGGGGTCTATTCATGGCCAAAAAAAGTGCATTAAAGAAAGCTTTACAATAGTTATTGAAGTGAACAATTATGTTAAGCAGTTCCTGAGATATTAGTAATTTAGTGTTTGATGACTTAGTAATTGCTGACTGATCTGCTAATAACTCAGTGAGTACTGATTGCTTTGAAATATTTGGTCAAGTATTCCTAGAGTTATAGTCCAAATGAAGTTTGTAATAGTAAAGGTTATGTGATTGTGGGAGACAGGCATATAGACCAATAGATATTTGTATAAGTAGCTAGTACAATCCAATAGAGAACTCCATTGAGTTTTTCTTGAACAACTACCTTGATTGAGCCCTAAGTTTTCACAACCTTGTACTAATACATTAGTATACTATGCTGCATCCATATACTTTTCTTGTAAGTTCATATACTATATTCAAAGATCTTATATCTCTGTCTATAAGAATTGAACTTGTAATTTTTCAATTTTATAGACTGTTCACTCTTGATTCTACTCCTTTGTCTTGTTTAGATCAAGAAATGATTCCAATACTAACATTGCTTTGGTAACTTGAGTAAATAGGTTTGATTTACAATATAGTTTTGGTTTAACCAAAGAATTAGTCTTGAATCCTTTAACTACTGTAGTTATTGGAAGTAGTATCTTCTGCTTATTCTTTATTTTCTTAATCTCTATATTTAACTTGTCTTTGTCTCTCTGATCAAAAATATTGGAAAATCTGGTGTCATTATTATTGACTGGAAAAGTGCTACCTTTCTGAATGCATTTATAATTGATGCTGAAAATTCTAATATATAATAAAGGTTATTCTTCATCTCTAGTAGGTTTTTCTCCAGCTTTATCAACAAGCTAGATAAGACTGAACTATTGGTTTTTGCCCACTTATTATATTCCTTTTCAAGTGCTAACCATCCTTGATAACCAATAGGCTTATGATTATCTATCAGATACACAAGCATGATAGTATCTTCATCTGTAAAATTCTGAGCTTGCTTGATGACCACTAATCTGAGACTTTTCTTTTTTGATAGGGGCTTTTTTAGATTTGATACTTTTGTGAGATGAAGTTACACAAGTAAAAGATACAAGAGAGACTGGTTTTTGTTAAAAAGATAAAATTTAGTGATAATCAAAGGTTTTAGTAGCTGAGAAAATAGTTTAATTTAGATACTAACTATTCAAAACATCTATGTACTATATACTATATACTATGTACTATGTACTTACTGTTCTTATTTTGTCTATAATTTTAATATATATTTTGTAAAAACAGTATCTGTTACAAACTTCATTTGGACCATAACTCTAGGAATACTCAACCAATTTTAATAATCTCAATGGCTACTAAAAGCCCTTAAGAAGACCTTTCAAACAATACCAAAAACATCTCAAGGCAATTAGTATTCACCAAGTTATCAGCAGATCAGTTGGCAATTACCAAGCCATCAAATACTAAATTGCTAATATCTCAGGAACTGCTTGACATAATCATTTGCTTCAATAACCATTGTGAAGCTCTCTTCAATATGCTTCTTTTAGCTATAAATAGATCCTGAGGCAATAAGATTCCATAGAGATACAAGGTCTTCAATGTTTGTACATAACATTGATTTATTATCTATAGATTATTATCTGTTCTTGAATAGAACAAAGAACTGCCCTAAGATGGTTAGGTTATCTCTATTATAAGAACAATAGCACTCCTATATGTAGAACAATAGGTAGTGATCATGTGGTAGACTATCCTAGTACACAGACTACCACAATTATGTATTTAAGAACTATATGTCTGGGGATAAACCTCAGACTTAACAATATCTTTTGCTGTTTGTCTAACTTTGCTTTTTTGAGCTCTTTGATTATACAATAAATCAATCACAAATCAGTAAGTGGCCATTTGTGATACCATCTAGCTATAAGAATGTAGCCAAGATAACTTAGTTCCACTCCTAGTCTAAGTTGACAAAAAGAACTTAATAAAGTTCTTGTTCAATTTCTGTATACTACTTATATATCTACTACATGGTCTATATACTACTTTCCTATACTCATCATATGACTCTACTATGTGATGTCACCCTGACATGTAACATACCATGTAATACTTTTCCATATTCCTTTTTTATATAGTAAGTCCAAATAAGAAAATAAAAAATAAAATAAATAAATAATAACTTAGCTATTTTGTTCAGTCACAACATCACCTCCTTCTCAAGGTTTCTTATCCCAAGGACTTTACAGCTTGTAGTATAGATCAACTATATTGTCTATTTCATTGTTATTTTTTTCCATCTATTCTCTAATTTCTGACCCTTTTTGCTTAATCTCTTTTTTCTCTTTCTGAATTGTTTCCAATATTCTTCTTTCTTGAACTTGTCCTCCCTTCTATCATCTCTAGTTTCTTTTAAGTCTTCTCTAATATTCTTCATTATATCTCTTATCTAACCACCCAAATAATTTCTTTGCTATAAACTTTCCTGGTAATTCTTCTCTTCTAAATGTTCCTTTTTCTCTCTTTTATCTTCTCATATCTTTTATATCTCATTGATATTCCTTCTCAAATTCCTTAATTGTCTCCTTTGTATTCTTTAAATTCTCCTTTCTTTTTCAAGTATTGGATTCTACTATGAATCCTTTCTACTATACAAGATACTTGTCTTTTCCTCTTACTTATCACTTGTTCAGAATTCTCTTGACTTTCCACTTCTCTTCTTTTTCTATTATAACTGGAGCTGGTTGCTCCTTCCTTTAACCCTTTACTTGCTCTATATATCTATGTATTCTACTGACATTTACTACTAGATAAATTTTAATAGTACTTGGTAATTCTAGTTTTACTGCATTCAATGATATAATCTTCTTGATCTTGTATAAGCTTACAAATCTCTCTATCAACTTCTTTATTCTTCTTCCAATTATTTGATATTTCAGATCCTTAGTGCTTAGTATTACTAGGTCCCTTATTTTATACTTATCAACTTTTGCTCTCTTCCTATCTATATACTTCTTTATCTCTTCTTGTACTTTCTCTAATACTGCTTTTGCTTTCTTCTGAATCTTTTTTATTTTTGTCATAAATTTCTCTATTTCTTCATACTTCTTTTTCTTTCTCACTTTGAACTCTATTCTAGGATCTTGTCTATAATTTGCTTTGAAGAGGGATATCTTTATACTCAAGTGTGCTTTATTGTTGTATACAAACTCTACTATTCCTAACCAGTCTGGCCACTACTCTTGCCTATAGTTAATGAACATTCTTAAGTACTGTTCTAACTCCTGATTAACTCTCTCTATTTGTCTATTTGTCTAAGGGTAGAACACTGTTGACATCTTGCTTTTGATTCTTAACATTTTATTCAACTCCCTCATCAATTCTGCTACAAACTGGAGTTCTCTGTCTGAGATAATACTTTTAGGTAACCCATGAAACTTCTACACATTATCTCTAAATAACCTAACTAGCCTTTTTGCCAATGTTCCCTCTGTAGTAGGAATAAAATAGACTATTTTTGTTAATCTATCTACCACCACTAAGATTGAGCCATATCCCTGTGCTAATGGTAGTTTAGTGATAAAATCTGCTAATATATGTATCTAAGGTTTCTCAGATATAAAATTGGGCATTAATTTGTCTACTGGTTGTTCTGTATAGTTTTGTTTCTCTAGTAAAAATCACACCCTTCTACATATTGTTTTATCTCCTTAGTTACTCCTAGCTACTAGAAGTTTTGAGTAACTAACTCCACTATCTTCTACTGTCCTCTATGTCCTTCTACTGGTATATCATAATATAATCTAATCATCTTTGCTCTTAGTATCTTTACCCCTGCTTGTTTTATTTCTTCTGCTGCTTTGACTACCTTATTGTTTTTTACTTTTGACTATTTCACTTTCTCTAGTAGATCTACTCCTTCCACTATTACTTCTATTCTCTTTATTTTTCTTACTTTCAACTATTCTGGTTTTACCAACATTTCATTCTTGTTACCTCTTTCTATCCCAACCTTCTAGTTTAGTCTCCTACTTAAGCTATTTGTCTTTTCTATTTTACTTTCTAGAATATATTTCAGTATAAAGTTAAATCTAGACAGATATAAAGCCCATTTAGCTTGCTTTCTATTTAACTTCTATCCCTTCATGAAATATTTGAGATTCTTATAGTCTGTTCAAATCTCAAATTTTATTATTGTTTTTTCTAGGGAATGTCTCTATGCTTCTAAATATCTAACTACTGCCAATATTTTTTTGTTATGAATTATTAAGGTATAAACTTAAGACTGAAGCTCTGACCCTAACTAGTAATGATTGAAAAGAAAGAACTCAATAGAGTTCTCTATTGGATTTCTACTATTACTTATACAAAAATCCCATGGTTTGTATGCTTACTTTCTATAGTCACAAGACTATTACTAATAACTATATAGTTTTTATATAATACTATCCCATGCTATTTATACCTTTCTTGTATTGTATCTCTGGAGATTCTTTATCAAAATGATGAACATATGGAAAATGTTTTTTTTCTTTAGAGCTAGCTTATAATATGAATCTCATAGTTTCTTTTTGTATCATTTAGAGATTTTGAAATGAAAGTGACTGGCCTCTACAACTAATCAGAGCACTTTATTGATAATACTCATCTAGTAGTATAGTTCAAAGCATCTACTGATACTCTAAATTCTTTATCTAAGTCTAGGGCTGCCAATACTGGTCCAGTTGTAAAAATCTCTTTAAGCTTGTCAAATGCTTATTACTGCTCCTTCCTCCACTGCTACTTCATATCTTTCTTTATCAATATATTCATTGGCCTTGCTATTCAAGTGAAATCTTTGATAAACCTCCTATAATAGCTAACAAGATCTAAAAACTTTTTGATGTCTTTTACATTCTTTGGCTCCAGCCAATCTAATACTCTATCCACTTTTTCCTTTTCTATTTCAATTCTATTGGATCCTATGATGACCCCCAGAAATCCAATTTCCTGTATTTTCCATATACATTTCTCTGGCTTGATGTACAAGTTATTATCCTTTAGCCTCTTTAGTACTTCTTTTACAATCTTGTCATGTCCTTCTTCTGTCTCTATTCCCACTAGTACATTATCCACAAAAGCTACAACTTTCCCTTTATTAATTATATCTCTCAGGATTTTATTTATCATTGCCTAAAATATAGCTGGCAAATTTGTCATTTCAAAGAATATGACTGTTGGCTCAAAGGACCTTATATAGGTCATGAATGCTTTTTTCTACTCATTTCCTTCCTTAATCCTCACATTGTTGAACCCCTACCAAAGATCTATTTATGTTGTCTATTAAGTCCATAATTAATAGAAGTGGATAGTTATTCTTTACTATCTAATTATTTAGGTTACAGTAGTCTATTACCATTCTCTTTTTTTTATCTTTCTTACTCACAAAGAAAACTGGTGATATCTGAGAGAACTTTGATAGTCTAATGTATCCCTTTCTTAACTAATTCTCTACAAAATTCTAAACTTCTTTCCTTTCATTTTTGGATAAAAGATAGATCCTTTCTTTTCTAGGTTTGAACATCTCCTTGAGATCTATGATATGATCTCAGATTTTTCTTGTTGGCATCCTCTCTAACTCTACTTTCCCAAATACTCTTTTCCACTTTAAAAATTTCTGCAGCACCATTTCTTCAATCTTTCTGTGGTCTGCTTCAACTTCTTTTTCTCTTTCCTAATCCTCTTTATCATCTACTACCCATCTTATAATCTTTTTCTCTTCTAGGGTTGCTACTCTCGTCTCTTTCTTTGCTCTCTTTTCTTCTTTCAACTTTGTATTCCTTCCACACAGTAGTGGACACCTTATTATTTTTACTTCTTCTGTCTCCCAGTTTATCTCTGGATTGTGCACTTGTAACTACAGTATCTCTAATATTATATTTATTCTCCCAAATTGCATACATCCATTCTCATTCTTTTTACATGACTTTTATAGTATATGTTCACCTCTACTTGATAGATAATAGCCCCTATACTATTATTTGTTCTATCTATATTTCTGACTACTACTGGTCTTTCCAGTCTCTGTAGCCTAAATCTATATTTTACTATCATTTTTTGGTCCATAAACATCTTCATAGTACCACTATCTAGAAGTACTTTGACTGTTATATCTTTATACATATCTATCTTTTCTATACCAATATTTAACTATACTTCTCTCAATATTTTAAATGTCCTTCTCATATCTCTCTCTATACCTCTCTCTCTTACTATGCCTCTCTCTCTTACTATGCCTTTTGGAACTCCTATCTACGTGCTGCTTTGCTGCACTTCTCCCTATACAGAATACACTACTACTCTCCAATCCTACTATGGCTGCTTCTTTTTAGCCCTACATTCTAGACACAAAATTTTCTTTTTATCTTTCTCTAATATTCCTTCTATTGTATTTTTTTTTTCATGCTAACTATAGTTTACATTGACTGCTTCTCTTTTTCTTGCTGTATTTTCTCTCTACCTTCATGCTTCAAGATAACTACTACACTACACATTTCTCAAATAATTACCTGAAATAAATTCTTGCCTTCAGTTCTCCTGTATCTTAGTGTCTTTATAATTGCATTCTCAATACTCTACAAATGTCACAACTTCCCATTTAGTTGTTTACCCTCTCTACTCTAGTACTATACTTCTTGGAGGCATACTCTACATACTGCTATATTTGTGTACCTTTTTCTATAAGGGGTGTACTGGTCTCTTCTTTTGCTATGCCTTTTGTAGACTAACTATATATACTGCCTCCTTACTTCTTCTTCTCTCCTTCTTAACCTTAATATTTGGACACTCTCACTTATAGTATTTTATTTCCCAATACCTGAAACATTGTACTTCTTTTTTCTTTATTTCTTGTCTCCTTATACTTTGTCATAAAAAAGTGACTACTAAATAGTAACATGGAGGTATAACAAAATACCTGTTCAAAGAACTACATAAATAGATCCTCATTAGCAAGTAGTCTTGCTAATGTCATCCTTTTGTTGTAGTGGTAAACCATACAGTATGTGACTACTGGTCTATAGTGCAACTATGACAGTAGCTATCACAAATAGCCACTTACTAATTTGTGATTGGTTGATTTTATAATCAAAGAGCTCAAAAAAGAAAAGTTAGACAAGCAGTAAAAGATATTGTTAAGTCTAAGGTTTATCCTCAGATATACAGTCCTTAAATATATAATTGTAGTAGTCTATGCATAAGAACAGTCTACTACATGATCACTACCTATTGTTTTACATATAGGAGTGCTATTGTTCTTAAAATAGAGATAACCTAACTATCTTAGGGCAGTTCTTTGTTCTATTCAAGAATAGATAATAATCTATAGATAAAGATCAGTGTTATGTGCAAACATTGAGGATCTGGTATCTCCATGGGATCTTATCACCTCTGGTTCTATTTATAGCTGAAAGAAGAGCATTGAAGAGAGCTTCATGATGGTCATTGAAGCAAACAATTACATTAAGCAGTTTCCAAGATATTAGTGATTTAGTGTCTGGTGACTTGGTGATTGCTGACTGATCTGCTGATAACTCAGTGAATACTAATCACCTTGAGACATTTTTGGTACCATTTGAAAGGTCTTCTTAAGGGCTTTTGGTGGCCATTTAGATCGTCAAAATCAGTCAAGTATTTCTGAAGTTATGGTCCGAATGAAGTTTGTAATACATTTACTTTTTCCCTTACTCTGTATTATATTACCCTACTTGCTATTACCTCAAATTTATTCTGGAAAATTGGTTTTCTCTTTATCTTCTCCTTTTTATTCCTGCAGTTATAGACCAGGTATCCAAACTTTTTATATTCCCAATATACACTTTTTTCTCTTCTCTTTATCTTTGCCTTTAGTTTGGCAAGGGCATGCTATTGGTTGAGTATCCTGCTCATGAAAGAGTTATATTGCTCTAGAAACATGATGTTATGTCTCTAGAAAAGTCAAAATAGAAAATAATCTTACTACTATTACATTTACTAGAGTGCAAGATCTTCACCCAGCTAGATACCTACTGTTTCACTTACTACTGCTCTAATACTATGGTTATACTATTATCCCAAGTAAAGGATCTCTAACCTAAATGTCTCCTTAAGAATACAGCATTACTCCTCTACATGTACAGTCTACAATAGAACTTTAGTACAAGATTTATAAAGTGAAAAAATACAAGTAACTACTAGCAATACTACTCAATTAGCAGGTTAGATCTCAGACATGATACCTGAGCTTGATACTGCACTTCTACCAATAGTTCCTAACTGACTATCAAGTCCTCTTAAGCCTAGGGTTCAGTTATGTTATAGTAGTCCTAAGTTGTATCATCTAGGTACTAAGAAAGATAAGAGAGTAAGTTGGCAAGGCTCTATGATAAGCAGTGCCAATGAGAGTATTGAGTTCTAGTATAAGAATGTAGCTGAGATAACTTAGTTCCACTCCTAGTCCAAGCTGACAAAGAGAACTCAATAGAGTTCTTGTTCAATTTCTGTATACTACTTATATACCTACTATATGGTCTGTGCACTACTTTCCTATACTCATTATGTGACTCTATCATGTGATATATCATGTGATACTTTTCCACACTCCTTCTTTGTATAATAAGTCCAAATAAGAAAAGAAAAGAAAAGAAAATAATGACTTAGCCATTTTGCTCAGTCATAACACTAGCTAATTAGAAAAAGGCTATTACTACCAGTATTAGGAGGATACTAATAATAAAACCATAATCAATATTCAACAAGCCAAAAAATAGTTTTCTTACTTGTTAATAATTTTTATAATAAAATATTTTTCTTGAAGTTTTTTCTTGACTTTAATCAGAAGCTAAACCCAGTGGCTCAGATTGCCACTGTGTTTGGCTTCTATTTCCTTGAAAAGAATCTTTGCCATATGACCTTTGATAGCTATAAGGACAACTGGAGTAGAGTGACTCTAGGAGAAACCTCAGTCTATAAATATATTCTAGAGTATGTTACAACTCACCTCCAGGAGGTTTCTTAGAGAATAGAATGAGGCTCCTGGAGGATAATCTATACTATATATACAAGTCTCCTAGTTACAAAATATCTTAGCAGTCAGAGATGTAGAAGAAGGAAACTAATTAAATATTAGGTAATTGTATTTAATTAGTTGCAGGGTTACTCTGGTACACTTACCACTAATGTATCAGGAGTAGACCTTGGTGTAGTCCTCTTACAGTAGCTCATAAAGAAGAAATAAAAAAAATTAATGTGTTTAATCCAGCTTTATTCTATATCAGAGACAATATCTATATATGGTATATGACCTTGATGTGTAATAGAGAGGATATCTACACATAGCACAGTACTCTGATATCTTTAACTGAAAAAGGAAAATTGGTATCTAAGAAAGTCTGAGAGTGGGTTTTGCATTCTTCTTAGATGGGAACATCTAGTAAAGTCTAGAATACCCTGAAATTTGAAATTTATGTTCAACATCTCAGCATGGAGCAGTCTGAGAAAATCTGAGGTCATAGATTTTTTTAGAATGCTTACTGGAAGTCACCTAGTAACTTGATTCCTAACAGTCACAGATAGTTACTACCTATCACTCAAATAGGATAAATAGTAGGATATATTCATAAATACACTTGGAAAGAGTAAAGAACCTCAAGTTCTTCCTTTCTTCTTTTCCTTTCCTAAATTTCTGGCTTGGAAGGACACTCCAAGAAAGTATTGTTATAATTGACAATCATCTTTGAAGTGAACATTGACTTGAAGACAACTTGATATACTCTTGTTGAAATACCTTAACAGGATATCACTTGGAAAGTGATAGTACAAGAACTATCAGTTATCCTTAGGCAACAAATTCATCTGGAGTCTAAGTCATAATACATACACTGTGCCTCAATTCCCTGTTGCTGATTTGGTCATGTATTTTAGAGTAGTGAAACATTGTTCTTTAGTGAAGAACTTCAGGAGTCAAGGGTAGACTTTTGCTACCTTTACCCTTGAGGCATGCCCACCCCTAGTGGGCTCTAAATACAAACAAATGCATATTAGTGCTATGGCATAGCATTTCATAACACTTGTCAATGTGAAATCTTCTTAGGCACTCAAATAATTATAATACTACATTAATAGAACCAAGATGTCTCTGTGTCCTGTTTTGATCATTCAACAAATTGTCTTAGAAAACTTTCAGATGCCCAAAGCCCCTCTACTCAGTAAGTGGTCATGGTTGAGCAGAAATTCTCCCAATGATAGAGAGAAAGTGCATGGACAAAAGGAATGGGAACTGTTGAACATTTTGTGCCATATCTCGTGCTAAACAAGTTTCAGAGCAATAAATTGAAGCAAATTGCAAATTCCTGGACGTAGTATACATCGGAATGGGCGTTGTTGGAATAGATAACTACATGTGAATTGAGCAACGATGAAAAGCAAGATAAAATATAGCGAAGGACAGTGAGATCGAGGTACATCACTCGAAATCATAGGAAACTTAGAAAACCTCACATGAACATACATGAATCTAAGCAGGGATATGCATGGTACATTACCAGTAATGGAACATCATTGTTCATCATCAATTGTATCCTGATGGCTAAACTGGCACCCTTGGAGAAACTGACAAGATACTTGAGTGAAAAGGTGAGCGAAACATGTTGGTTCGTTTTAATGTTCACGGCTTGATCATCGTCATCTTTATAAAACAAGTGAAACAAAAGGGAAAAAAATACACGCATCTTCTTTTTACGCATCTTGCTCTTTTCAGATCCTTCGCTCTCTTCCTCATCCTCTTGGTCATCTTCACCCCCTATTTATTGCCTTCTGCTTCATCAGGATCAGACTGGGCTCGAAATTTTCTGATTTTTCCGTTGGAATGTTTGAGTATGTTCCCATTGGCAGCTCACCTTCACTAGTAAATCAAATCCTACTTGGATCTAGTAGCAAGAGATTGCCAACAACTCAAGTAAATTTCTGCAGCAGGCATGGTGGTGGGAGCATCATATTCCGTGTCAGGAGTACCAAATCGATCGGTATCAATGTCCATCAATCTCATATCATATACAGAGGAGAACGGACGCTGCCGAAAGAAAAGATGCACTAGTCGGTTTACTAACCTTTTGCTTCATAAACGTTTAGGATATCGTTGCCGCCTTTAAAGTAACAAGGTCATCATCCTTGGCACATTGATGAGCAATGCGAGGTTAACACCTGGAGGCATAGGTCTCTCACAACAATCTGATCTAAAGCTGCTTCAAGCTGAACAGCAACAAGTGCGACGTGAGAGTTGTCCATGGCTTGGAAGTTGATACCTTCTTTGTAACATCTGAAATTAGCATCAGTGACAACTTCTCCCCATTTCGAGTGCCTCCAGTCAAATGTCACCCAGACTGATGAGCTCATAAGTCCCTGGCCTCGATAGCATCAAATTTACAATTCATTGATTGAGAGAAAACGAAGTCCCAACGATTCTGAATTATGATCACCCAGAGTTAACAGGACATTAGATGCAATCTACAACGCCATACCTGTGCAGTTGGTATACCCATATTGTATCCATGTTTGTCCGTCCCTTTACATAAGGGTGACCCGTGCTTTGATGGAGAGTAGACATGACTGTACGGGCATGAGTACGGGTGGCAATCAAACTGCCCGAGGGTCACCCATGATGAGCCCTAGCGACAAGCAAGCTAGTGCTTAAACGTGAAGGGCCTAAACAGGGCCCAACATCAGGGGGCGTATCTATGGAAGGCATGTGGAGGAGGGTAAGGGCAAAGTTTGCTAGTGGTTTGGGGTAGCAGCATGTCTGGAGGAATTGCTGTAACAGTAAATAGAAAGAGAAAAGAGAATAGGAATAGGAAAATCTATATTTGTTGTCCCAAGGTGGTGCTATAGGAGTTTCATCATCAAATCTCCTATCGTTCCTGTGGTCTGTCATTAAGGGAAGGTTTCTGTCGGATAGGGGGACCTGTACATGAATGGATTTCGGGGATTTCTATTCCCCAACAAGCAAACTATTGCTAAGACATGGAGGGCCTAAATGGGACCCAATATCAGGGGTGTATCTACAGGGATGAGGCCAGGGGAAGGAGGTGTGGGCAAAGTTTTTAGTAAATAGTTGGGGCAGTGGTATGTCCAGAAGCATTGTTATAGCAGTAATTAGAAGGAAAAGGAATTAATGTATACTCATCACCGCGGACTGTCCACGTACACCGCGTAATAAATTGCTGGATTAGAAAAAAATCCTCATTGCACCTGAGCGGATGGTCCCATGTGGGAGTCTTTTAGTAGATAAGGGGATTTGGACAGGAATTCTGTGAGGGCCTTGGCGCCTGGGGGGGTATATAGAGGATTTGATCTCTTCTAGGACGTGCTGACGTGGTCCATTGACACGGCAGACAAACAGCGTTTGATGTCAAGTGATTAGCCAACTGAAACGCCTAATGTGTCACATTTGTGACATCGGCAACATTGTCAGATGTAGTAAAAGAGGCGGCACTTGGTACAAGTGCAGATAACTTGAAGCATTGCAGCTAGAGTATATCGTATGCGGTATCAACTGATACTACCTGAAGCATACATCCCCTTCTCAATGATTGCAGTTGGTTCATCTACAAAAATGGTGATCGCATGATGATCAAACACTTTGTCCTGTTCCTAACAGACAACCCTGGAGCGTTCGATTGGTCAAGTAGATCACTTAAAGGTGCTATCACGGAATCACTGAGGGCTGCTCCTTTATTCCTGCTTTCTCTTTTCTCCTTCTCTCACTCCCCTTGTGTCTGGATCAGTTGCGAGTGATTTTGGGGTTTTTTGCGTTTCTCGTCAAGTTTCTCTCTGTAGTATGGGCTGTCTTATTGTACTATGCACTTTACCGCGGACTACGATCGAGCATTTTAAAAAAAAGAAAAAGTGTGACATGTGACTGAATCGATCAGTTGACATCAAACCTTGGCTGATCAGCTGATTGTCCGCAGTGTGAGTCCTGCACTTAATTGTCTTTATTGTCCTTTTGAATGAATCACCTGACTTACCTTATTGTGCCAAAAACATCGTAAATATATCTTGGTTCGTATAAATGGGTGCTCTACTCATCTTTATTCCCCAATACAACCTAGTCCTTCTTGATATCACTGTAATGCTTTATTCATTATTAGCCAATATTTTTTCACAAGACGAGGATCCCGCTGATTCTGTCCCCAGCGATGGTCTAGAAGGAAGCAATTTCAACTGTATGATTCTATGAATCAAATCCCGTTTCTTCGGCGATCAACTGCGGTGAGCATTCTTCTCTCCTGTCTGATACATTTGACTAAGTGAACCATCAGTCTGTCACTATTTGCATCGTATCACCACCATCTACATTTCTTCTTCCCATAATTAATTAGGGTTTTCTTGAAGGAGATTAATTAGGGTTTTCTTGAAGGAGACAATCTGTTAATATTGGGCTTCTTTTGATTTGGTCACGAGTCGTTATTGTATCATGTGTATTTTCGAAATTCTCAATCAAATGATGGACGTGTTTTCTTTTGTGCTTGACCAACACTGCAAAAGAATGATGTGGATATCTTATCAGTAAATGTGAAAACAAAGAAACACCGGAAAGACGGTAAGATTGGCACGTCATTGTTTATTTTCAGCTACGATTTATTACGATCTCGAGCCCTGTGTTATTAATAAGGCCCAGAATAAGGACCAACTACACTACTACACTCAATATTCCCCAGCACGTGAAAGCCTCGAGCAACACATGAAAATAAGCCATCACACGGCGCACACTCTAATGTCAAGTCGCCGCTTGAACTGGGACCTGTCAGTATTGTGTCACTCACATATGTCCTTACGCAGTCACGCTGTGTTATTGCAGCTATGCCGCCACACTGCCGCCACCCCACCAGGTTGTCTCTAACTGCACTAATTCACACCTTTATCACATCCAATAACCAATTCATCCATGGCGAATTGGTGTCACCCGATACTCGCACAGCACATCTATGGAGTGATGTGGTAATATTATCACGTATTAGGTTGTCATCAAAGTCCTGAGATGAAGTTTCCCTACCCACAACAATTGACAAAAAAACCAGAGATTGAGGATTAGGAGGGAAGAGAGGGTACTGGAGTAGTGATCATGGTGTAGATTATCCAGGTGTGTTTTCTCTTAATTTCCTTGTTTCATCACTAAAGCAACAATGAGTCAGCACACTCTTCTCTCCTTCTATGCACTGACCTAAGGATTCCATGGCCATGTACATAATACTCTGTAAGGATAACTTTAGCACTGAAAGTAACATGAGAACTGAAGTATACATTGTGTTACACAGTACTTTATATAAGAGACTAGTAGTTGATTGTTATGACATAGTGTTTTATTTTAAAACACTTTCATCCTTTGTTCATCTAACTAAATCACCTTCTTCACATGTATAAATGATTTATCCTTTTCTAGAAACCTCAGTAGGAGTGCTAAGAGATGACTCATTTCTCTTCTTCTACTTATTATGCAAACTTCTCTACTCAGTCTCCTAACTTTTAGTCACTAACATTTGGTAAATAGACTCACTTGTAAAATTATATAGGACTATGAGGTTGTTATGAGCTGTCTTGGCCATAATAACTTTTTATTTCTTTAATCCTTTATCTTTTACTTTACTTTTCTTTTAATTGGACAATAGGGGAGTCACATGATCAGGATCACATGACCTGTCACATTTATCACAATCCATCACAATTCTGTGACAGATCAGTTACATCACACAGATCACATGTCAAGAAACATTCTAGTAGATTCTATTAGATTATTAGTAGGTTAGGGTTAGTAGCATAGACCATATGTAAAAGGTATAAGTAGTAGTCCAAATCTAAGAGGAACTCTGTCAAGTTCTCTTTGTTCACCCCAAATAAAAGACAACTCAGTCCTAGAGTTAGCTCAATTCAATAGTTGTACTATACTAAAACTTAACTATCTTTCTGTGGCTCTGTTATGAGAACCTCAAGTAGGAAAAGGCTTCCCATACATGAGAACACTCAACCTAACAATCTCCAAAGTAACACAATGGAGCAAAGACATAAACAGGATAGGGTCTTAGCGAGCCAAGTCATGTGACAAGGTCAGGTAACCATGGAACATTCTGGAAAGGACATGTGACTGGAACTCTAGGGTACAGCCACTGTAGTAATAGTATAAGTAGGGCTGCAATCCAACGAAGAACTCCATCGAGTTCTTTCTGAACATCCATCTAGGGTAACCACTGAGAACATTTACTGTTCCTTGGTAACATAAGAACTTGATATACCACATCCAAGCACTGTTCATCTCGAACCCTGCTCAAAATCACTTAAGGACGCAGTTGGCTTTATACCGGCGCCACAAGTGATTTCCCCACCACACTTACTCCATACTCTTCCTCACTAGAGAGCACAGCGCTCTCAAGCCTCTTGGATAGCAGGCCCTAGCTGTAAAGGGGACTTCACTGTCAGTTAGGGACAGTGGGTAGACAGCCTGGACAAAGCTCGTGTCCCTGCCTGAGACCTGACCTCTATATCGAGTGGGCTTGTAATTAGTTCTTCACTAGTAGCTCCGTACTACCAATCCATTGTGATTGGTCTATGCAGGGGAACGATGGAAAACCTCTTAAAGGCCCGCCTAGCTTAGGGATTCCCTTCTTAGGGATAGTATTGTTTCATCCTTTTTAGTCAGTAATCAGCCATAAGTACAGACGAAGAAGATTGCTCATCCTCCTACGAGGAAGCATCAACATCACCATCACCATCACCAATGTCTTGCCAACAACAACAGCAACAGGGGGAACACCCTTCAGCACCTGCCCCCCAAACCAGAGAGGAACAACTCCTTGCCATGATCGCAACCCTGCAATAGCAGGTCAATACCATGCTCCTCCAACAGCAAGGGAGCAGGGTGGAGATCACAAAACCTCAAGTTTTCAGTGGAAGGATGGAAGAGGTAAGCGCGTTCATCAATGCAGCTCGCCTATACATTAGGATAAGGATGATGGAGGAAGTAGCAGCAACCCAGGTGGCCTGGGTATTGTCATATGTGCAGGGGGGAATAGCGGAGGCATGGAAGGATAATCTATTGGATGAGTTGGCCAAGGGGGAGTCAGAGGTGGAGTCAGCAGAGCAACTATTTGCAAAAATAAGGGACGACTTTGGGGAGACATCGGAGGAGGAGAGAAAAATAGAGCAACTGAGGACAATCGAGCAAGGAGGGAGAACCTGTGATGAATACATGCAGGAATTCAAAAAGGTTGCCAGAGGAAGTGGTTATGAGAGAAGGCCCTTCATTGAAGAATTTAAAAGAGGACTAAACGGGGCCATCAGGAGGAAGCTGGCAGAAGCAGAGGAACCACCAACTACCATTGGAGAGTGGCAAGAGAGGGCAGTAAGACTGGATAGAAACCAGAGACAGAGCAGGACAGAGGAAAGAGTATTGGAGAGGAGTGCAGCGCACCCAGGGGGAAATGTGCAGCCTAGAAGGGGAGGATCATATGGGGGAAGAGGAGGACAGATAACATGGAGAACAGGAGGAGGGTACAGAGGAGGAGGAGGAGGAAATATGCCTAATAGAGGAGGAGCTCAAATGGGGTCCAAGAAGAGACCCCAATGCAATGGATGTGGACAGAGGAAGGGAAGGAGACAGGACGTGCTATGTGTGTGGAAAGTGGGGACATATGGCCAAAAACTGCTGGGAAAGACATAAGGGAAGAGTAGTAGAAACGCCGCAGGAGTCGGCAAAAGAAAATGGAGGACAGTGAGCTCTCGGCTGGCCTCCAGTAATGTATACAGTGTATTGCGCCCAGAAAAACTGGGCAATAAAATGAACTCTACCAATACCACTGAGAGAGTAAGGGACGTACGACAAACAATACAACTACTAAGGGAAGTCTGGTTGAAAGTGGGGCTAGAAAAGTTGGAAAACCATGAGGGAGTAGCGGTGAAGGCGTTATTGGATAGCAGGGCAACAGGTCTATTCATGAATACGACCTTTGCAAAAGAAAAGGGGTTTAAAATGGAAAAGTTGAAAAGACCCCTTTTAGTCAAGAATATGGATGGAACAGTAAATGCAGGGGGGGCCATAATGCATCAGGTCGAATGCAACATGTTCTTTAAAGGACATGTGGAAAGAGCAAGGATGGACGTATGCAATTTAGGGAAGACAGAATTAATACTGGGAATGCCATGGCTAGCGGCCCATAATCCAGAAATCAATTGGGAGAAAGGAGAAGTAAAGATGACATGCTGCCCACCTATCTGTGGAAAGAGAAAGCAAGGAGGAAAGGAAAAGAAAGTAAGGAAGGCAGAAAAGAATGAGGACGAGGAAGTAGTAAAAAGGCTAGTGCCCCAGAGATTTTGGAAATGGAAAAAGGTATTCGGAAAGAGGGAGTTGGAGAGAATGCTGGTACAAAAGGTCTGGGACCATGCTATAGAACTAAAAGAGGGGTTTACACTGAGGAAGGGAAAAGTATACTCGCTATCAAGGGAGGAAAGGGAGGAAGTACAGACATTTGTGGAGGACCAGCTGAGGAAAGGGTATATCCGACCCTCCAAGTCGCCCCGGACGTCGCCAGTACACTTCGTGGCAAAAAAGGATGGCACACGGAGAATGGTACAAGACTATCGATACATAAACCAGTGGATGGTAAAAAATGGGTACCCCCTACCCCTCATTGCAGATATACTGGATGGAGTAGGAAAGAGAAAGGTGTTTACAAAGCTGGATTTGAGATGGGGATATAATAACATCAGAATCAAGGAAGGAGATGAATAGAAGGCAGCATTCACAATGCATATCGGAGCGTACGAACCTACGGTCATGTACTTCAGATTAACAAACTCTCCTGCCACCTTCCAAGCAATGATGAATGACCTGTTCAGGGACCTTTTAAACCAAGGGGATACAGCGACCTTCATTGACAACATCCTAGTAGCCACAGATACAGAAGAAGGGCATGACGAGCTAGTAGAGGAGGTACTAAGGAAGTTGGAAGAAAATGATCTGTTTGTAAAGCCAGAAAAATGCAGATGGAAAGTAAGGGAAGTGGAATTTCTGGGAGTGGTAATTAGCCCAAAGGGGGTAGAGATGCAAAAGGAGAAGGTGGAAGGAGTCCTGAACTGGCCGGCACCTAGGAACGTCAAAGAAGTACAAAAATTTCTAGGACTCACCAATTACTACAGAAGGTTCATAAAGAACTTTGCTAGGATAGCGGCACCACTGCACATGCTAGTCAGAAAGGAGCAAAAATGGAAGTGGGAAAAGGAACAGGAGGAAGCGTTCGAGAAACTCAAGGCAGAATTCACCACGGAACCCGTCCTAGCCATTCCAGACATTGACAGAGAAATAAGAGTGGAAGTGGATGCATCAGACTATGCAACGGGGGGAGTGTTGTCAACAAAGTGCGAAGATGGGAAGTGGAGACCAGTGGTCTTCATCTCTAAATTGTTGAACACCACGGAAAGAAATTATAAAATCCACGATAAAGAGATGCTGGCAGTTATAAGATGTCTAGAAGCATGGAGGCACTACCTAGAGGGAGCGAAACTCGAATTTGAAATCTGGACAGACCATAAAAACCTCCAGTACTTTATGATGAGTCAGAAGTTAAACTGCAGACAAGCGAGATGGGCCCTATACCTATCACGGTTCAATTTCATGTTAAAACATGTTCCAGGAAAAAGCATGGGGAAGGCAGATGGATTAAGCAGAAGACCAGACTGGTAGGAGGGAGTAGAAAGAGATAATGAAGACCAGAAGTTGATAAAACCAGAATGGATCAGGGGAGTAGAAATGTTGATAGAGGAAGAGAATCTAAGAGAAAGGATCAGAAAGGCGCAAGAAGGGGATGAAAAGATAGTAGAAGCAATAAAAGAGTTAAAAGGGGCAGGAATAAAAACACTAAAAGACGAAGAATGGGGAATTGAGAACGGAATAGTACTAAAGGAAGAAAGGATATACGTACCGGAAGGAGATCTCAGGAGGGAAATAATACAACTACACCATGACACTCCATTAGGGGGGCACAGAGGGAGATAGAAGACGACAGAGCTGATTAGTAGGAATTACTGGTGGCCAGGGGTAACGAAAGAAGTGGGAAGATATGTGGAGGGATGTAATGCGTGCCAGAGGTACAAAAACCCAAGCGAAGCACCAGCAGGAAAGTTAATGCCCAACACGATCCTGGAAAAGCCGTGGAGTCATATATTGGCAGACTTCATCACCAAGCTGCCACTAGCCCAGGGATACGACGCAGTCTTAGTAATATGTGATTGTTTTAGCAAAATGGCACATTTTATAGCGACAATGGAGAAAACATCAGCAGAAGAACTCGCAAAGTTGTTTTGGGACCACGTATGGAAATTACATGGACTTCCAGAAAGTATTATATCGGATCGGAGAGCGCAGTTTGTGGCGGGAATGATGAAGGAGCTGAATAACTTATTGGGAATCCAGACAAAGCTCTCAACAGCCTATCATCCGCAAACAGATGGGCAGACAGAGAGGATAAACCAAGAGTTGGAGCAATATCTAAGGGTCTTTATTGATCATAGACAAGAGCAGTGGCCAGATTGGTTAGGAACGGCAGAATTCGTGTACAATAACAAAATCCACACGGCTACAAAAACATCGCCCTTCAAAGCAAACTATGGTCAAGATCCAAGGATGGGATTTGAAGGAAGAAGAAAGAGGAAGTATGAAGCGGTAGAAAAATTTGTAGAAAAAATGAAGAAAATCCAGGAAGAGGCCAAAGCAGCGCTAGGAAAAGCACAGGAGGAAATGAAGAGGTTTGGGGACAGGAAACAAGGAAAGGGGGAAGAATACAAAGTAGGGGACTTAGTACTGCTAAGTACGAAGGACCTGAAATGGCAGATGAAAGGAAGGAGGTCAGAAAAACTGACTGAGTGCTTTGTGGGCCCCTACAAGGTAAAGGGGATTGTCTCGAGCAATGCGATAGAGTTAGAACTACCAAACTCTATCAAAATACACCCTGTAGTTAACGTAAGTAGAGTGCAACTCTATAAACCACAGGTAAAGAGGCAGAAGAAGATACCACCAAAACCAGTCATCATCAAAGGAGAAGAGGAATTCGAGGTGGAGAAAATCATAAACAAAAGAACGGTTAGGGGAAAGGAGAAGTTCTTAGTGAGGTGGAAAGGCTATATGGCAGAAGAAGATACCTGGGAAAGTAGGGAAAATCTGGAGAATGCAAAAGAACTGGTAGAAGAGTTTGAGAGGGAGTACAAAGAAGAGAACAAAGAACTAAGGTGACAAGAGCAAGAAGAGAAAGAGAAGGAGTTCAGCCAAGAATTACCTAGGGAATTCACAGCAAAACTACTATACAGTTGGGGGAAAAAAAGGTATGAAAGAGAGAGGGAAAAAAGATAGGACAAAAATTGGGATCAATGGAAAAATTCCTCGGGACGAGGAAACTTGAAGGGAGGGCCATGTTATAAGAACCTCAAGTAGGAAAAGGCTTCCCATACATGGAAACACTCAACCTAACAATCTCCAAAGTAATACAATGGAGCAAAGACATAAACAGGATAGAGTCTTAGTGAGCCAAGTCATGTGACAAGGTCAGGTGACCATAGAACATTCTGGAAAGGACATGTGACCGGAACTCTAGAGTACAGCCACTGTAGTAATAGTATAAGTAGGGCTGCAATCCAATGAAGAACTCTATCGAGTTCTTCCTAAATATCCATCTAGGATGACCACTGAGAACATTCACTGTTCCTTGGTAACAGGCTCCTTGTTACAAGGTCCCACAACTCTTACTCTCTTATTGCTCTTGACTAGTAGTCATTACAACTGCTAGTTATCACCATAGCTGGGCCCTAGACTAGAGAGAATTTGGTAGTCAGTTAGAGACTGCTAGTGGTGGTATAGTACTAAACCCAGATATTATATCCAAGACCTGACCTTACAATTGGGTAATATTGTCTGTAGTCTACTTGTATACTTTTCTCTGTATCAACCTTGTACTAAAGGTCTATTGTAATCTATACATACAAAGGAATAATGTTGCTTCTTAAGAGAACATTTAGAATATCAAGCCTCCAACTTATAGGAAGAAATTTTATCAGACTTGGACTTTATAAGGGCAAGCACTGAGATGCAAGACTAGATATGGCTTTGTTGAAAACAAAGCTAAATTCTAATTAATCTAATTGCTATAATCAAGAGATGGAAAAACTGTATAGTAATTAATGGCTTAGGGTTCCAAGTTCAGTCTAGAATATGACACAGTGTGACCTAGGTATCATGCTAGTGGAAAGGGGCATGATAGTACCCTTTTTCTAAGGTCATGCCCTTATGGCTATTAGTATGGTAAGATAATATTAGGGGTTGGGAGAGAGGGAGATTAGACCCAGTTTTGAAAGATATTGGTTGTGAAAATCCTGAACAATTTTACCAGTATGATTCAGTTCCAAAGTATTTAGCCATGAATACTCCTTGTCTGTTCCTTTATAGTCTGCCCAATGAACATAGTACAGAAGAGAAGGCTTTTGTTGATAATCTAACTTTGTATCCAATATTTATGCAATTCCATATTCCAGATCTTTCTTGACAATAATTGGAGGGAGTGGAGAATTGGTATGGTTTAGGATGTTACTTGTGATAGTTGGTTCCAGTTGTGAAATGTAGAATACCAGATGGATTGCTCAAAGGTAGTATGGTAATTTGACTTGGTATAAGTGTGCACTTGGTTTTTCTGTTACATCAAATGGTTGCAGATACTTTTCTGATAGTTTTTTGGTAGATCTTGTAGTTTTGATATACTTAGCTAGAATAAACATAGTGTTGCCAACTTTAATAGAGAGAGGTTTAGATCTGTGAGCATTACTGTACCCTTGATAATATGCTTGAGCCTTGGCTAAGGACTGCTTTAGTTTGGAATAGACAGATTCTAGATTACTAAAGTAAGTCTTTGTAGCTTTGGAAGGGAGACTATCTAAGAATTAGGTTTGCAATTGAGGATGATAACTCTTGTTAGCAAAAAAAGAGGAGATACTAGTAGAGGCTGAGGGGGTATTATTAAATGCAAATTTAGCTAAGGGTAGAAGTTGAGCCCAGTTTGTCTGCTGGTAGTTACAGTAGATACACAGATATTGTTCTAAAGCTTGATTTGTTCTCTCTATTTGGCTATTGGCCTCTGGGTGTTGCAAACTTTATTCAGACCATAACTCCAGAAATACTTAACCAATTTCAATGATCTAAATGGCCACTGAAAGCCCTTAAGAAGACCTTTCAAACAGTACCAAAAATGTCTCAAAGCAATCAGTATTCACCAAGTTATCAGCAGATCAGTCAGTGATCACCAAGTTACCAGACACTAAATTGCCAATATCTCAGAAACCACTTAATATAATTATTTGCTTCAATGACCATTGTGAAGCTCTCTTCAATGCACTTCTTTTGGCCATAAATAGAACCAGAGGTGATAAGATCCCATGGAGATACAAGGTCCTCAATGTTTGTATATAATACTGATCTTTACCCATAGATTATCATCTGTTCTTGAATAAAACAAAGGACTGTCCTAAGATGGTTAGGTTATCTCTATTTTAAGAACAATAGCACTTCTATATGTAGAACAATAGGTAGTGATCATGTGGTAGGCTGTTCTGGTGTACAGACTACCACAATCATATATTTAAGAACTGTATATCTAAGAATAAACCTCAGACTTAACAACATCTTTTGCTGCTTGTCTAACTTCACTTTTTTGAACACTTTGATTATCAAATCAATCAATCACAAATCAGTAAGTGGTCATTTGTGATACTGGGTGGTGACCTGATGTGAAATAAAGCTTGATATTTAGGGAGTCAGCTAGTAATCTGAAGAATACTAAGACAAATGGGCCTTAGTCAGAAGTAATATAGGAAGGAGCACCATGTTTAGAGAAAACTTGTTTAATAAAAAGTTCTACCAATACAGGAGTATTGAAAGTATTATAGATTAGTATGAAGACTTCTTGTTTAGTCAAGCAGTCTATAATCATAAGAATATTAGTAAATCTATCTAAGAGGGACAAATACTTAATGAAGTCCATTGAGATTGACTCCCAAGGTCAAGGTAGAATTGGTAATTGTTTTAGAGGACCATATGGTTTATGGTAATGAGATTTATTTCTGTTGTATATGTTACAAGTTCTTATAAAATTTATCATAAAGGTTTTTATGTTTGGCCAAGCAAACTTTCTCTATAGCAACTGTAATGTCTTGGTTTAACCCAAATAACTAGCTAAAATATGATTGTAGTAGAATTGCAGTGCATAGAGGCATAAATTCCCCATATTAGGAATATAGATCTAATTCTGATATAATATGCAACTCTTCAAGTCTTTCGACCAAAAAGAATCTATAATTGTAGTTTGAATTGCCAATAACTTTACTGCTAATCTGTCAAGAGGCAAAGTAGCATTGATATCCTCCAACAATATTGCCAGGTTCAATACCATCTCTTATTCTAATATCTGGTTTGATACTTGAGCTGCTCTAAGCATTAGTTTAAGTTGTTGGAGTTGAAAAATGGATTTTGTAAGGGTAGTTACTTGGTTCCTCAAGTCTTTTGCAACTTCTTCAGAACACTGATCCTGTCTTCAAGTCAACATGTTGGGTTTAGCTTCTAATCTTCTGGATCTGAAATAGATCTTGAGGTTGAACTAGAACAGAAACTCCAACTAACAAGCCTATTTCCAAGTCAGTGCCTTAGATTCACAGAAGTATTCTAAATTGCAGTGATCAGTGATAACTTCCACTAGTACTTAGGTTCCTTTTAGGTAGTGCTCTTACCTTTTAAAAGCCTCAAAGATTGCTAGTAATTCTTTATCATATACATTGTAGTTTAGTTTGGCTAATTGGAATGTTTGTAAATAGAAAGCAATAGAGTGGAGTTTATCCCTCTAGTAGGAAGAGATGATTGCTACTAGAGCAAAATCAAATATGTCTGTCTTGATAATGATAGGTATCTTAGGATTCCAGTGATCCAATACCAGGGCTATTAAGAATGCTTTTTTTAGTCTTGCAAAGACTAGTTCACAATTGTCAGACCAAAACCAGTCTATATTCTTCCTAGTAAGATGAGAGAGAGAGAGTGATATCTCAGAGTAGTTGTTGATAAACCTACTATAGAAATCAGCAAAACCCAGAAATGCCTAAGCATTTCCCTAATCTTTCTAGAGGAGTCAAGCAAATTAGATACTAGGGGGATTGGGTAATGGTCCTTCTGAGTGATTCTGTTAAGTTCTCTATAGTTGATACAGAGATATAGGAAATCATTTTTCCTCTGTACAAACAATACTAGAAAGCTACAAAGACAGCAAGATAGGTATATTAATTCTAGTTTAAGATTCTCCTCTATGAATTTATGCAATATCTAGAGTTCTAGCATAGATAATGAGTATATTGGACCTAATGGTGGCTTTACTTTCTCCTCAATTTGAATAGAAAGATCATAGTTGCAATAAGAAGGGAGTTGTTTGATTTTATTTTTACTGAAGAAATCTGAAAATTCTTGGTAGTTCTCAGATAATCCACTTAGTTCTGTGTTTTCTTCAATTGGCAAAATGGTATGCCTATACAAGGTTTCTAGATCTGTGGGTGATATCTAGAAGAAAACTGCTTTCCTTTGTTTACAAGCTCTCCAAAATACTGCTACTCCTATTAGTGAAACTGTAGGAGAATTCTAGTTATCTGACTCTTTGGTTTTGCCAGGCCTATGTAGGAAATTGAGGGAATTGAGGGACATTAGGATAATATGAATAACTCTCTTCTTCCAGTCAATAGAAGAGTTGACTCTCTTCAACCAATCATATTCCAGGACTAACAGAGAGTTCTTGTCTAGGAAAGTGGTATAAAAATCAAGCTTTGACAATGAACCACAAGTGAATTTGATTGGTAAGGTTGCAACTTCTTTTACATAGTTGTTTATAGTACTATCTAATAGAGATAATAGTAGAGGGCTAATTTTTTTGGTAGCTAGATTGTGAAAAGAGACAAAAACAGAGTCTATGAATGAAACTGATAAATCTGAGTCCAACAACACCTTTGCTGGTCTTGGAAAATAGTTTGAGCAGACTTCTAGATGTAAGGCCTTGGTTTTGGAAAATAAGATAGCATAGGAAACAATGTATAACTCCCTAAGAGAGTCTAGACAGTTAGCTTCTTAGGAGACAAGGATGCTGTCAACTTTTTTATGTGGGCTCTGATACAGAACTGATAGAGACAACCCATATAGTATGGCCCTCTGAAAGAATCTGTTGTCTGGCAGTCTGTTTAGGGAAAAGTCTAGCTAAATACCCTGAATTACCATAATGCATGTACAATCTAAGGTCTATTCTTCATTGGTGTTCTGCTGGTGTGAGTTTGCTATCTTGTCATAATACAGCCAAAATAGCTAAGTTATTATTTATATTTCTTTTCTTTTATTTTTTATTTGATTAAATAACCAGTAGATATACAAGAGAAAATGACTCAAAAGAGATACACAGGACTTTATAAATAGAAGTAAATACAGAATGTATATAAGTAGTATATAATAATCAAATAGGAACTCTATTGAGTTCTTCTTGTTAACTCAGACTAAAAGTGTAGTTAAGTCATTTCAGGCTAAGTCACTATATATCTAGATCTAAGATATGTAATGGCTTGGGAAATTGACTTATTCTTAAGGCAGAAGAAAGTGTTTGGGTATAGTCAGGGATAATAGAAGTGGATAGTAGTGTTTTGTTCAGAATATTACTAGCTAAGGGTGTTTCAAACTTTAGGTCCTTTGAAAAACAACTCTGGACAACCTTTATAGTTTGATATCTCTGTCTGTTATCTGAGACTCTCCTCCAGTAGTTGTTATCAATCTTCAGTACTACTTTCTTCAAGCTCTCAAAGATAGAAATGTCTTCTTTGCTAAAGTGCAATTTTTTGCTAATTCTCTTGGATATAGTATTCTTAACCACTTTCCAAAGGGAACAATCTCTCTATCTGATCTTATTCTAATATTTTGCAAATTGTATAAAGTAAGTTACCATCTTTCCATCATATAAAAAAGGAATTGCTATGATTGTATTTTCATCATCATCCTTTGAAGTATAGGACTTGAAAATATTTGACAATTTTTGAATGAAGACAAACTAGTCCTTGAGAAAATTAAAGTCTTGGAGGGGATCAGATTCATTGATGAAGGGTTCAAAATAGTCCAATGTTATTCCTTTTAGGTATGAAATTGCAAAAAATATTTTCTCCATATCTTTAGTGAACTCTCTTTTACAGGCTCTAAAGTAAATTTGACACTGAAATATGAAGGTCCAGAGGTTATCAGTACTACTTCTACTGAAAGTGTCTGGTTCTCTGATCCCTTTAAGCTTCCTCTGAGTACATGGTGGAGGTTGTCTAGCCAGATTCAGTAGAGCTGTTCTAAGCTCAAGATTGGAAATGTCTGGTGCTAAACTAGGGGTAAGTTATCTAATTGGGCCTAGTAAGGATGAGTCTGGGTTCTTCTTCTCCTGCTCTCCTAGGTGCTGCTCAACTACATCATCCAGAGGATTCTGTGATGTCTATTTCTAATTACAGACATGGGAAGCTATAAAGGATTGTTCAATTGGAGTGGTTATAGTTTTATGAGGGAGGTTTATCTCTAGGTTCTCTCTATGTACTCTTTGCTCTGCTCAGAAGTCTGTTGGATTAGAGAGTAGATCCAACCAATTACTGAGATTATAATCTACATAGTACCAAAGATATTGCTCTAACATCTGGTTTACTCATTCTATTTGTCCATTTGTTTATGGATGATATACTGTCAATATTGTAGATTCTATTCCTAAAATCTTGTACTATTCTTGGAATAGCTTGGCTAAATATTGTATTTCTCTATCCAAAATTATTTGTAGAAACAGTCTATATAATGAATAGACCTTGTTATATAGTAACTATACCATATCTTTGAATGAGAACCAATTGTTAATAAAAATGAAATGAGCTCTTTTTTGTGTACCTATCAACAATAACGTAGATAGTATTATAACTATTTGACTTTAGCAATTGTGTGATTAAGTCTATTGAGATTGTTTCCTAAGACCCATTAGGTACCTTATTAAGTACAAGTGGTCCAAAAGGTTGCTATATATAATTTTTCATCTGCTAACATATATTATAATCTATAACATATTTCTTGACAAATGTTGTTATCCCAGGCCACCAGTAATTTCTGGAGACCAACTTATAGGTCTTTCATCAACCTGGAGGTCTGGTGGATAGCAAATCATGGTGTATTTTAATGATCTATTGTTGTAATGTGTCTTTTACACTGTGGGGAATATAAACTTTCCCTCTGTACAAGAGTAGTTTGTTCTCATAGTTCCAGTCTTATTGTTACAAACTTTATTTGGACTATAACTCCAGGAATACTTGACCAATTTCAATGATCTAGATGGCTACCAAAAGCCCTTAAGAAGACCTTTCAAACAGTACCAAAAATGTCTCAAAGCAATCAGTATTCACCAAGTTATCAGCAGATCAGTCAGTGATCACCAAGTTACCAGATACTAAATTGCCAATATCTCAGGAACCACTTAACATAATCATTTGCTTCAATAACCATCATAAAGCTCTTCTCAATGCGCTTCTTTTGGCTATAAATAGATCCCAAGGCAATAAGATCCCATAGAGATACAAGGTCCTCAATGTTTGTACATAATACTGATCTTTACCCATAAATTATTATCTGTTCTTGAATAGAACAAAGGACTGCCCTAAGATAGTTAGGTTATCTCTATTTCAAGAACAATAGCACTTCTATATGTAGAACAATAGATAGTGATCATGTGGTAGGCTGTCTTTGTGCACAGACCACCACAATCATGTATTTAAGAACTATATGTCTAAGAATAAACCTCAGACTTAACAACATCTTTTGCTACTGTCTAAACTTTGCTTTTTTGAGCCTTTTGATTGTCAAATCATCAACTCACAAATTAGTAAGTGGCCATTTGTGATACTTATAAGGATTTTCCAAATTCTCTTGGACCAGACTTAAGTAACATCTTATAGTCTTTTGTGACTTTGTTTAATAAGAGTGTAGCTTTGATCTCCCTTAGGATTACTTCATCATTTATTAGCATCTCATAAGTAGTCTCTAGTACATTTATAGCAAAGAACTCAGGTTTTAGCAATATTTGGTTTGTATTGTTGAGGTCTGTCCCTATTTCATAGTCTGCTTATCTGGACAAGAGATTTTCTGCCTGCATTATCATTTCCAGTTTATGATAGAGTATAAAGTTGAAACAAGTCATGAAAAGTGTTCATTTTGCTTGCTTCCTGGTCAGCTTTTGAGCTGTTCTGAAAAAAGTAAGGTTTTGATGATCCGACCAGATCTCAACTTTATATAGATATCCCTCCAAATAGTATTTGTATTCCTCTAGTCTCTGAATTACTATAAGTAGTTCCTTGTCATAGATTTCATAGTTCCTCTCATAGATGTCTAATAACTTGGAAAAGAAAGCTACTGGATACTACAAATTAGTTCATATATCTTTCTAAGATAAAATAGCTCCTGCTATGAAGTTGCTAGCATTAGAGATAACTTAAAGAGATCTTTGTCATTTGGTATTCTCAGAACTGGAGCTATAGTAAAGGTCTTTTTCAGTACCTCAAAAGCATTTTGTTGCTCTATACCCTATGTCCAGGTACTATCCTTCTTGGTCAAGTTGGAGAGTGGCTTTGATATCTTGGCAAAGTTCTTAATGAACCTATAATAGAAATTTGCAAAGCCTAAGAATGCTTATACTTGCTTGACTTTAGTTAGTACTGGCTACTCTAGAACTCCTAAAAGTTTCTTCTCATCTATTTGTACTTTATTTTCTGAAATAATTATACCCAAATACTTGATACTACTTTGCTCAAAGAAACACTTTTCTGCTTTAGCATAAAGATTATTAAATTAAAGCCTTTTTAGTACTTTCTTGACCAACTGCTTGTATTCCTTCAAATATGTCCCAAATATTAGAATATCATCTAAATATACTATTACTAGTCATATGCAAATCAAGTCTCCTAATATGTTATTCATTATGCTTTGGAAGGTTGCTAGTGCATTGGAAAAACCAAAATACATGACAGTTGCCTCAAAAAGGTCTTGCCTTGTAATAAATGCTGTCTTCTATTCATCTCTTTCTTTGATGTAAGTATTGTTGTATCCCTACCTCAAGTTAATTTTGGTAAAAATTGAGGCTTTGCTGAGTGATTTAATCAAGTTGGCTGTTCTAGAGATTAGATAGCAATTTTTGATAATAATTCTATTGAGGGCTTTATAGTCCATAATAGGTCATAAGCTTCTATTATGCTTCTTTACAAAGAAGAATGGAGCTGCTATTGGACTAGTAGATAGTTGGATATACTCTTTTCTGAGTTTTTCATTGATCCATGTATCAAGAGAGTTTCTTTCCACTAGAGAGAGCAGATAGACCTTGGTTGGTTTGGGAAGTATTGTGCCTTCTACAAAGTCAATTGCATAGTCATATGGTTTCCATATTAGTATTCTCTTTGACTTATTCTTTGGAAACACATTCCCATACTCATATAGCTACTCTAGTATATAAGCCTTCCAGGTCTTTGTGTCTTTGCAATCTGAGTCCCTATTATAAGGACTTAGACTGAAACATTTTAGAACTACTCTTAGTCTGAGTTGACAAGGAAAACTTGATGGAGTTCTTATTGATTATGGTACACTACTTATACACCTCCTGTGTTTACTTCTATTTATAAACTTCCACATATCTCCTTTTGGTCATTCCATCTTATGCATCCACTGATTTCCTAATTAAAAGAAAAAAAAAAGAAAAAGAAAATAAATAATGAATTAGCCATTTTTGGCTATGTCATGACACCTATATTGGTCTCGATTGTTGAATATAACTGCAATTATCATTGCCTGTTGATGACTATCTAGATTAGTTGTGTCTGTCTAGCTAAGAATATGGTTGTTGGGATCCTCATCTTCTATATTTTTCAATAAGAGAGATCCACTAATATCCAGTTTGAGGTGAAGTTCATTAGCTCTTGTTTTTGTATCTCATATTTTACAGGCTTTACTAGCATATATATCTAGGTACCTAGTGAGCTCCCATTGATCTTTTTGCTAATCAATATTTGGATTATGCTTATACAAGTATAAATACCCAATTATTATCTCCTTATTTCCTAAGTTGGTAACAAAGAGGTACTAGGTCGTCTTGTGTGATCCAATTTCTATATAAGCTTGACCATACTCAGTTATCTATCTTGCCTTGTTGGGAGTGCTATCTACATTGATTATACAATATGAATTTGCCAGTTTATGTATTACTAGATTATTATTTTCCATGACAACTCTGTTGATGAAGTTTGTAGTAGCTCCCAAATCAATTAAAGCCTTAGTTTGTATTTTTTTTCCATGTACCCAAAGTGTAACTGAAATTTTAAAGAAGATAATCTTATTGTATGCTATATTATTACAAGATTCCAGTACTATTTCTGACTTTTGTGAGCTAATAGAGGATACACTTTCCTTTGACTGTAGATCACAGACATTATACTCTACAGTTTCAAGAGAAAATCCAATTTGGGTGTTCTCTTTTTCTTTCTATTTGGAAGAATAGGATCAGAGATTTTCTCAATTGACATGCTATTAATTCTGATGTTCTTAGAAAAGGAATCTAGATCATCACTGTCTTCCTCCAATATTTTTATCAGCCATACTCTAAACAACTGATTTTTATTCTTGCTTGGACCCAGTGGAGATAGTTTCTGGAAAAATGTTTTATTAGGATACTTGTCCTTATTACCAGGCTTGTTGTAACAGTCTACCATATTGTGTATCTTTGACTTATTTTTAAAGTCTTTTCCAGCACATATTTAATAGTATTACAAGCTCTTCTTTTTCTTTCTCTGAATCTCATTTATTTCTATTATGTCTAGGTTCTTTTTTTCTTTACTCTTCTCTCCAATTGCCTCTGGACCAAATATTGCACTCTAGGCCTTGTCCAGATATAAGGTCTTATATGCTTGCATCAACAATTTGAGGTAGTTATTCTATATTTTTGGAGATTAATTTATTATTTTGTAAATAACAAGCACATCTCGTAGTTCATCAGGGATGACCTTCTTCATTTTGTCAATATAAACTTCATTGCTATAGTTAACAATTCTTGCCAATATCTTGTATTGTTCTATGTACTTGACAAAGCTCTTCTTTGCTAGGTCCTTGTTGATCTAGAGTACTATTAATTTCTTCTTTGCTTTCTTCTTGTTATCTTATTGTATCACAACCTATGACACCAGGTTATCCATTAGTCATACAGTATATATTCCTCAGTCATTAGCTAATCTTCTCAGTCTTGTTCTTAATCTAGTTACCTCTCTGTCTAGGAATTACACTATTACTCTTTAACTATTAATATCCAGGGATATCTCTCTACTCTAGTGAATACCCAAAAGGGCCAGCATAGTGGTAGTATAGCAGAGAGCTGCAGCTGAGCCCTTCTGACTTTTTCTGAGACTTGATATGTTGTCTGTAAATATTTTTGAGTTCTTGGACAAAGTTACCCCAAGAACCAATACTCAATCCTGTTTCAACCTTGTCATAATACGATTTCATATATATGCTAGTAGGAGCACATAAATAGGTAAGAGCACATACAATCTTTTGATTATCTAACATAATACTAAATGCCAAGTAATACAAAGTAATTTGACACAACTAATCATATAAGTGCATCTTGTTTTCAGAGCCTGCAAATGTTGGTGGCTCTGGTATTTTGGTTTTGGAGGTAATGTTTCCTTTAGAGAATCTTGTCAGCTCTCTCCAAACAGATGACCTCTATCTCCAAAGTCACAATTCTATCATATATAGTAGTCAAGACACCATTATAATAATTAATTGCTCCATTGAATACCTGATTAATATAGTTCTTGAGAAGAAGAGAGATTCTTTAATATACATTTTATAGTATCTGTATTTCAGTCTCATTCCAAGGCATATGCTTAGTACTTATGCTATCTTTGACAAGTGTACCCCAATTCTCAGCACTGAAATGTCATGAGTTGCCTTGACTATAGGAAGATCTATTTATAGAAAGATAGACAAGGGAATTGAACCAGTAGTCTCTTGGCTGATTGTAAAATACCATCAATGTAAACAAGAGCAAATAGCATACTTGTATAAGTAAGTAGTACAATTGACTGAGAACCCCATTAAGTTCTCTTTATAACTCTCAAAGACTTAGTTACTAAGTCAACTCAACTTGAGTTGCACAATAGAAGAACTTAATATTACTTTTTGGACTCTACTTATCTTGAGCCTTGTCTATTCTTTACTCTCATAATATTTCAACTCTCAACTAGTAATTATCACAATCACTAGTCATCTCCATACATAGCCAGGCCCTTGGCTTAAGGGAACTTGGTAGTTAGTTAAGAACTGCCAGTAGCAGTGTAATACCAAACCCAGGTATCATATTTAAGACCTGACCTTACAACTGGATAGTGTTTAGTAAACTACTTGTATCCTTTTATCTTATCAACCTTGTGCTGGAAATCCATTATAATTCATATATGTAGAGAAATAGCAATACATCCTTAAGAAGTTGCTTGGAGTAGAGATCCTCTTCTTAGAGATAATAGTATAACCCTAGTACTAGGGCAGTAGTCAGTAAGGCAGTAGAATACTTGGCTGGGTGAAAATCTAAGTATTTCAGCAAGTGTAAAACTGTAGCTTAGAAAAAAAACTCTGTTATTAGGGACACTACACAATATCTCTATAGTAATACAACAAACTCCTAAGTAACATGCTTATAGAAAAGCAAGCCCTTGCTTCACTAAGGGTATAACTAGAGAAAAGACAAAAAAGAGAGTGTTGGAGTTGTAGGAAGTTCAGGCACCTAGCCTGTAATTGCAGGACAAAGAAAAGAGAAAAGGAGAAAAAGAAAAAATCCCAAAAGAGATATAAAATGTTGGTAACTAGGGTGATGCAATGTAAAGTAAGACATAAAGTAGAGATGAGATGGCAGAAAAAAGTAAAGAAAGAAGTAAAGTGCTTCAGATACTAGGGAGTTGGACACTGAAAATAAGAATATCCAAACATAGAAGTAGAAAGAGAAAGAAGAGGAAAAGAAAAGATAGTGCATATGGCCAGGCTACAAAAGACACAGTAAGAGAGGAGGCTGTAAGGGTAACTGAAGTGGAATAGACTTTAGAAGAATCCTTAGTAATATTATACTTCTAAATATATTATAACTTATCTCTAGGAGAATTCTTAGAGATTAGGATAAGGCTCCTGGGGTATACTTCTATAATATATATACTCCTACTGTTAAGATGTCCCTGATCCTATAGTTCTGTTAGTCAAGGTTAAAAGTCTTCAAGTCAAGCTAAAGAGGATTAAATATTACATAGTAATATTCAATTAAGTACAGGGTCACTCTGGGCTGTGAGTCTAGTGTCTCAGAGATGGCATTAGTAGGGTCCTCTTGCAGAGGCTAGTGTATCCTATATGGGAAAAGGCATAAGAATACTATGACAAGTAGAGTATGCTCCTAGAAGGTGCTCTTCTACTTAATAGAGGATAGATCATAAAGGAGATAGTAGCAACCTATATATATTGTGGAGGATATGAGGACAGAGAGGTACAGACCTATGAAAATCAAGGACAGAGCTTTCTTCCCAAAAGACAAGTAAGAAATGTATAGTGTGACCTTTGTCAGGAAGCATAGAATTGGAGAGATGGAGAAGCAAGGAGGGGAAAAATAACAAGAGTACAGTGTATGGAATGTAGAAGAAGAGATACTATAAGAGAATGTATGTCAGAACAAGAAAGAAGAGAGATCTTGTGTTCAGAGTATAGGACAGGAAAAAAGAAGCCATGGTAGAATTGGAGAGTAGCAGTATATTCCATAGAGAGAAAAGTACAATAGAGTAGTATATGGGCAGAGGTTCTGAAAAGTATAGCAAAAAAGAAGGATAAGTAAAGGAATATCAGGAGAACATTCAAAATGTTGAAAGAAGTATGGCCAAATATTAGAGTAGAAAAAGTAGATACTCATGAGAGTATGACAGTAAAGGCACTCTTGGATAATAGCACAACAGAAATGTTTATAGACAAGAAAATGATAGCAAAACATAAATTTAAGCTGGAGAAACTAGATAGACCAGTGACAGTTAGAAATATAGATAGAACAAACAACAGTAGAGGGGCTATTATATACCAAGTGGAGATAAATGTATATTATAAAAGCCATATAGAAAGGATGAGAATGGATGTATGCAATTTAGAAAGAATGGACATCATACTAAGTATACCATAGTTGTAAGTGTATAACCCTGAGATAAACTAGGAGACAGGAGAAGTCAAAATGACTAGATGTCTACCAATATATAGAAGAAAGATAGCAGTGAAAGAAAATATAGAAAGAAAGAAGAAAGTAGAAAAAAGAATCAGAGTAGTAGGAAAATTAGACAGAGATGAATGGAAGATGTTAGTAGAAGAGAAATTCAATGACAAAGTCAAATTAGATAGAGAAAAAGTAAGAAAGATGATACCACAAAGATTTCACAAGTGGCTTCAAGTGTTTGAAAAGACAGAGTCAGAAATAATGCCAGTGAGAAAATCTTGGGACTATGCAATAAATCTGAGAAAAGATTTTGTACTAAGAAAAAAAGGACATACTTAATATTGAGAGAAGTGAAAGTGAAAGTGAGAGAATTTGTGGAAGAACAGTTGAAGAAAGGGTACATTAGACCCTTAAAGTCACCTCAGACTTCACTAGTATTCTTTGTGAAGAAAAAGAATAAAAGAAAAAAAATGGTATAGGACTATCAATATCTGAACAAAAGGATAATCAAGGATAACTATCTATTGCCATTGATTTTGGACTTGATCAATACTATAGGTATAAAAAAGATGTTCACAAAGATGGATCTGAGATAGAGGTACAACAATGTACAGATAAAGGAAGAAGATAAATAGAAGGCTACATTTACTATGCATCTAGGAATGTATAAACCCACAGTTATGTTTTTTGGTCTCACAAACTCACTAGCAGCTTTTTAGGCAATAATGAATGATATTCTTAGAGACTTAATTGATACTGACTTGAACAAGGAAATAAGAGTAGAAGCAGATACATTAGAGTATGCAACAGAAAAAGTATTATCAATAAAGTATGAAAATAAAAAGTAGAAACCAGTGGTCTTTATCTTAAAATCATTGAATGAAGCAGAAAGGAATTATAAAATTCATGATAGAAAGATGTTGGCAATCATTAGATGTCTAGAAGAATAAAGGTACTTGCTAGAAGGTATACAGAACAGATTTGAGATTTAGAGTAATTATAAAAATCTCAAGTATTTTATAAGTAGTCAAAAGTTAAATAAAAGACAAGTATGATAGGCTTTATATCTGTCGATGTTTGACTTTCATCTGAAACATATGCTAGGAAGTAGCATAGGATGAGCTAATAGCCTAAGTAGACAACTAGACTGGCAGATTGGAGTAGAGAGAGATAATGAGAATAGAGTATTAGTAAAAAAAGGAGTGGTTAGAAGTAAGAGTAATACAGGTGATGGAAGTTGTAATTGAAGAAGTAGACCTACTAAAGAAAATCAGGAAATTAGAAGCAAAAAATGACAAAGTAATAAAAGCAGTAGAAGAAATGAAGCAAGCAGGGGTAAAGATGTTAAGAGATGAAGAATGGAAAGAAGAGAATGGCCTAATATTGAGAGACAGAAAAGTATATGTACACCATAAGATAAAAAGTTGAGGGTAGAAGTAATCCAGTTATACTATGATATGCCAGTAGGAGGACATAAAGAGCAGTGGAAGACAACAGAATTGGTTACTAGAAACTTTTGGTGACCAGGAAAAATAAAGGAAGTCAAGAAGTATATAGAGTTTTATGATACATACCAGAGAAACAAAAATCACACAGAGGTACTAGCAGAAAAATTAATGCCTAATGCAGTACCAGAGAAACCCTGGAGTCATATAGTAGCAGACTTTATTACAAAGTTACCACTAGTATAGGAATATGATATAATTCTGGTAGTATGTGATAGAATGACAAAAATAGTATACTTTATATCTACTACAGAAAGGACTTCAGTAGAGGAAGTAGCAAGACTGTTCTGAGATTATGTCTAGAAATTATATGGATTACCAGAAAGTATTATAACAGATAAGAGAATACAGTTTGTAGTAGGAATAATAAGGGAACTAAATTAAATGTTGGGGATCAACACCAAATTGTTAACAGCTTGCCATCCACAAACAGATAATTAGACAAAAAGAATGAATCAGGAATTAGAACAATACTTGAGAATGTTCATTGATCACTGTTAGAAATAATGGCCAGATTGGTTAACAACAGTAGAATTTGCATACAACAATAAGGTGTAGACAAGTACAAGAGTATTACTGTTTAAGGCAAATAATAGACAGGATCTACACATGGAATTTGAGAAAAGAAAGAAGGGGAAATTGAGAGAGCAGAAGAGTTTACAAAAAGAATAAAGAAAGTACATGAAAAAGCAGAAACAGTGCTAAGAAAGAGCTAAGAAGAGATGAGGAAATATGCTAATAGAAAAAGAAATGAGCCAGAGGAGTACAGAGTGGACAACTGGGTGCTCTTGAGCACAAAATATCTTAAATTTCAAATATAAGAAAGATATTTAGAAAGATTGACAGAGCAATTTATAGATCCTTATAAGGTAAAAAGGATTATATCAACAAATACAATTGAACTAGAGCTACCAAGTACAATAAAAATACATCCAATAGTAAATGTTAGTAGAGTATATATGTACAGAGATCAAGTAGAGGGCCAGAAGAAAGAATGACCTCTTCCAGTGGTAATCAAAAGAGAAAAAGAATACAAGATAAAAAAAACTAAATAAAAAGAAGTTTAGAGAGAAAGATAGGTATCTGGTACAATGGAAGGGATATACAGCAAAAAAAGATACTTGAGAACCAAGGGAGAATTTGGAGAATGCAAGGAATCTAGTAAAGAAGTTTGAAAAAGAATATAGAGAAGAGTCAAGATAAACAAAGAAAGAAGATCATAAAGAGTTTTATAGAGGAGAATTACCAGAAAGGTATATGGCAAAGATATTGTATGGATGGGATGATAAGAGATTTGATCAGGAATATTGGGGGTGATTGGAAAAAAATTGAAAACATTAGAAGAGAAAGTAATAAAAAGAAAGAAAAACATTAGAAATGATCTAAAAGAAAGAAGAACAAGAATAGGAAATAGTAGGACCAAGAATAGAAGAGTGGAACAAAAAAGACAAAATAGGCAATCTATAGAACCTATACAATGAACTGTGAAGTTCTTGGAACAAGGACCTTTAAAAAAAAGGTACTGTTATAAGTTGCCTTGACTATAGGAAAATCTATTTATAGAATGATGGACAAGAGAATTGAACCAGCAGCCTCTTGGCTGATTGTAGAATACTATCAATGTAAATAAGGGCAAATAGCATACTTATATAAGTAAGTAGCACAATTAATTAAGAACTCTATCAAGTTCTCTTTGTAACCCTCAAAGACTTAGCTACTAAGTCAACTCAACTTAAGTTACACAACATGAAATCAGAAAAGAAAACAGTAGTGGTAAAGTTGTTGAAAGTTGATATATCTATTTAAGTAATTAATTATGGTTCTTGAGTATGTTTTCAAGAGGGTAAAAGGAAAAAATACCCAAATTTAGCCTCTTAATGCCATTATGTTACACTGAATACCATTCCAATTATATTATGTCTATGAAATAGTGGTATTGAGCTTTAGAAGAGCTTTACAAATCTCTGGTACTCTAGTAGCTAGTTTGGAAAAATCTACATTCTTTAGATGCTTACAAGTACTCTTTAGTATTTTTTACTCTGTTATAAGTTGGCTTTAAAAAAGGAAAATATCTCTCATATATTCATCAACTTGATAGGAAATCTCCAGAAATATAATACAGGAAAGATATAAATAGCATGTAATAGTATTATATAAGAACTATATAGTTATTAGTCATAGTTTTGTAACTATGGGAAGTAGGTACACAGACCATAGGATATTTGTATAAATACTAGTAGAAATCTAATAAAGGACTCTATTGAGTTTTTCTCTTTCAATTGTCACTAGTTGGGGTCAGAGCTTCAGTTCTAAGTTTGTACCTTAACATTAGAACTTGATACCTTAGACAACCCCTCACCTCAAGGCCTTGCTAATACTTACTCTTATCATTGTCCTTGTTAGTGAACACAGTACTCACAGGCTTTTTGGAAGCTAGGTCCTAGATATAAAGGGAACTTTGCAGTTAGTTAGAGATTATAGATAGAGAACTTGGACAATACCAGTGTCCTGGCTTTAAGACCTAACCTTACTTTCTGGTATTGCTATATACTTTCTTTTTACTATCTACTCTGTGCTACAGGTGTATTGTCATCTGTCTACACAGGGAAACAATGATAAAGCTCTTAAAGTAGAGGTTCCTTTTTAGGGACAATAGTTGTTTCACTCTTGGTAGCTAGAAGTAAACACCATAGCTACCCTATCTAACCAAGAAATCTATATATCCTCAGAAGAAGAGGAATCATCACCACTACTATCTATGTTTCATTAATAGCAACCTGAGGAGTCACATACTCCTACTCTACTTCTATTATCTCAAGAAGAACAACTTCTCACCTTGATTGCCAGCCTGCAACAGCAGGTAAACACTATGCTATAATAGCAGGGAGGAAGCTAAGTAGAATTGGCCAAGCTTTCTATATATAAAGAGAAGATAGAGGAAGTGAATGTATTTGTCAATGTTGCTTGCTTATATTTGAGTATGAAGATGATAGAAGAGATAGAGGCAACAAAGATGGCCTGGATGCTGTCTTATATATAGGGAGGAGTGGCTGAGATATGGAAGGATAACATATTAGATGAGCTATCAAAAGGAGAGTCAGAGGTGGAGATAGTAGAAGAGCTATTTAAAAAAATAAGGAATGAGTTTGGAGAGACAAAAGAGAAAGAAAGAAAGATAGAACAGTTGAGAACAATAGAACAAGAGAGTAGAACATGTGACAAGTATGTCTAGGAGTTTAAAAAGATAGCAAGAAAAAGTAAATATAAAAGGCAGCCCCTCATTGAAGAATTCAAAAGAGAATTAAATAGAAGAATTAAAAGAAAGTTAGCAGAAGCAGAAAGCCTCCCCAGCTCAATAGAAGAGTAGCAGGAAAGATCAGTGAGGCTGGATAGGAATCAAAGGCAAAGTAGAGTAGAGGAGAGAATATTAGAGAGGAATATAGCATGTTTATTGGGAAATATGCAGTAAAGAGAAGGATTTGGGAGAAGATTGTATGGAAGGAGAGGAGAGCAAATCATGTAAAAGGCAAGGGTTCAAAACTTCAGAGAAAGATATCAAAATAGGGAAAATCAGTATAGGAGAACCAAAACTAGATCAGAACCAATAGCAGTAGATAGAGGAGATAGAAGAGGAGGATATTGAATTTGTTTCAACTATGGAGGATTCAGGCATATGGCTTGGGATTGTAGAAGTAAAAGACAAAGAGTTGGAGAGAAAAGGAGAATCAATCAGGGAGGCAAGTTGTCAAAAGAGAATAGAAGTCAGTAAGCTCCCAGCTGCTCTCCTATAATAAGTATAATATTTTGAAATATATAAAATTAGACAATAGATCAAGTATCCAAAATATTGAGGGAATAAGAGATGTAAGAAGAACAATGAAACCACTAAGAAAAGTATAGATACAAGTGGAGGTAAAGAAAATAGATACTCACAAAGGGGTGTTTGTTAAAGTATTGTTGGATAGTAGAGCAATAGGGTTATTTGCAAATAAAAAGTTTGTGGAGAAGTAGAGATTTAAGAAAAAGAAATTGGCAAGGCCAATCCAGATCAGGAATGTAGACAGAACAGACAATAGCAGAGGAATAGTAATGCATAAGATAGAATGCAACTTGTATTACAAGAGATATATAGAACAAGTAAAGATAAATATATGTAATCTAGAAAAAATAGAGATGATCTTGGAGATATTATGGCTGGTAGCTATCACAAATAGCTACTTACTGATTTGTGATTTGATAATTCAATGATCAAAAGGCTTAAAAAAGCAAAGTTTAGACAGTAACAAAAGATGTTGTTAAGTATGAGGTTTATCCTCAGATATACAGTTCTTAAATACATAATTGTGGTAGTCTGTGCACAAGAACAGCCTATCACATAATTACTACCTATTGTTCTATATATAGAAGTGCTATTGTTCTTAAAATAGAGATAACCTAACTGTCTTAGGGTAGTCTTTTGTTCTATTCAAGGACAAATAGTAATCTATAGGTAAAAATCAATGTTATGTACAAACATTGAGGACCTTGTATCTTCATGAGATCTTATTGCCTTAGAGTCTATTTATAGCTGAAAGAAGAACATTGAAGAGAGCTTTATAATAGTTGTTGATTACATTAAGTAGTTTCCAAGATATTAGCAATTTAGTGTTTGGTAACTTAGTAATCGCAGACTGATCTACTAATAACTTGGTAAATACTGATTGCTTTAAGACATTTTTGGTACTGTTTGAAAGGTTTTCTTAAGGACTTTTGGTAGCCATTTAGATTGTCAAAATTGGTCAAGTATTCCTGGAGTTATGGTCCAAATGAAGTTTGTGATAGCAGTATACAATTCTGAAATTAACTAGGAAAAGAGGGAGGTGAAAATGACAAGGTGTCCACTCTTGTATAGAAGAAACCAGAAAATAGGAAAAAGCAAAGGAAAGTAGCAAATAAAAAGAAAAGAAAAGCTAGATGAGAAAGTAGTAAGAGAATTAGTACTGAAAAGATTTTGGAAGTAGAAGAAAGTATTTAGAAAGATAGAGTTAAAGTGAATACCAATACAAAAGGCCTGGGATTATGCAATTAACTTAAAGGAGAGATTTGTGCCAAGAAAGGAAAAAGTATATATATTGTCAAGAGAAATACAAGAGGAAGTGTAGGCATTTGTAGAAAATCAACTGCACAAAGAATACATTCAACCATCAAAGTCACCACAGACATCTCCAGTCTATTTTGTAGTCAAAAAGGATGAAAAGCAACAAATGGTATAGGACTATAGGCACATAAACTAGTAGACAATAAAAAACAGCTATCTATTACCACTAATTGCTAATATCCTAGATGGAGTAGAAAGTGAGAAAGTATTCATGAAGTTGAATTTGAGGTAGGGATATAGCAATGTCAGTGTTAGTGTGGAGTCATAAAGACTTAGAGCTCAACTAGGGTAGTTATTTAGAAAGAACTCAATAGAGTTCTTTATTGGATTCTACTAGGTACTTATACAAATATTAGATGGTCTGTGCACCTATCTCCCACAATCACATGACCCTTACTAAGAACTATCTATATCTTACATAATCCTTCCCATGCTATTTATATCTTTTCTGTATTATATTCTTGGATGTTTTCTATTAAGTTGATGAATGTACAAGAAATAGTTTCCTTCTTGGGAGTTATCTCATAATAGTTAGAATCAAGGAAGGAGATAAATGGAAAGTAGCCTTTACAATATATATAAAAGTATATAAGCCTACAGTTATATACTTTAGACTCACCAACTCTTCTGTTACTTTCCAAACTATGATGAACAACCTCTTCTGAGATATAATCAACTAGGGAACCACTGTAACTTTTATCAATAATATTATTGTGACAATAGAGACAGAAAAGGGGTACAATGAGATGGTAGAGGAAGTATTAAAGTGGCTGGAAAAAAATGACCTATTTGTAAAACTAAAAAAGTACAAGTGAAAAGTCAAAGAAGTAGAGTTTTTAGGGGTGGTAATCAGACCAAAGGGAGTAGAGATATAGAAAAAAAAGGTAAAAGGGATATTAAACTGGCCAGTTTCTCAAAATATAAAAGAAGTACAGAAATTTCTAGGGTTAGCCAACTATTACTAGCAGTTTATCAGGGATTTTACCAGAGTAGCAGTACTATTGCACCTACTAGTAAGGAAGGAAGAAAAGTAGAGATGGGGAAAAGAGTAAAAGGAAGTATTCCAGGGCATGAAGAAAGTATTTATATTAGAACTAGTACTAGTAGTACTAGATCTGGACAGAAAAATATGGATCAAAGCTAATACATCTAACTATACAACAGGAGAGATGTTATTGGTGAAATATAAGGATGAAAAATGGAGACCAGTAGTATTTATATCTAAGTCAATAAATCGAACCAAAAAAAACTATGAAATTCATGACAAAAAAATGCTAGCAGTAATCAGGTGTTTGAAAGCATAGAGATACTACTTGGAAGGGGCAAAAGTATAGTTTGAGATATGGATAGACCATAAGAACTTGCAGTACTTTATAACTAGTCAAAAGCTAAACCATAGACAAACCAGATGAACACTATACTTATCTAGGTTTGACTTTGTACTTAAGCATGTACTAGGAAAGAGTATGGAGAAGATAGATAGGTTAAGTAGGAGACCCAACTAACAAGAAGAAATAGAGAACAATAACAAGAATAGAACACTGATAAAGTCTGAGTGAATACAAAAAGAAGTAAGAAGAGAGGAAAGACATTGATTGAAGAGAAAAACCTAAAGGAAAAAATAAGAAAAGTATAGAAAGGGGACAAAGAAGTAGTCAAGGCAGTAGAGGAACTAAAGCAGTCAGGAATAAAAACACTAAAGAATGAGAAGTGGTCCATTAAGGAAAAACTGGTACTAAGGGAAGACTAAATCTATATACCTGAAAAGGGAGGGCTGAGAACAGAAATAATACAACTGCACCATAATACACCAGTAGGAGGGCATAGAGGAAGGTAGAAAACAGCAGAATTAGTGGGAAGAAATTATTGGTGGCCAGGAATGACAAAGAAAGTAGGGAGATATATGGATGAATACAATATGTGTCAAAGGAACAAGAATTGTACAGAAGCTCTAGTAGGAAAGCTGATACCAAATACAATCCCAGAAAAACCATGAAGATACATCAGTGCAGACTTCATTACCAAGTTACCACTGGCCCAGGAATATAATGCAATATTAGTAGTATATGATCAATTTACAAATATGGTCCATTTTATTGCTACTACAGAAAAAATATTAGCAGAAGGGTTAGTAAGGCTGTTCCAAGACCAAGTATAGCAACTTCATAAACTCCCAGAAAGTATTGGATTGGATAGAGGACCTCAGTTTGCAGCAGAAATAATGAAGGAGCTAAATAAGATATTGGAAATCAAGACAAAATTGTCAATAGCCTATCACCCACAAACAAATAAACAAACAGAAAGAAAGAACCAAGAATTGGAACAGTACCTCTATATATTTATTGATCATAGGCAGGAGCAATAGCCAGAATGGTTAGGAACAGTAGAATTTGTCTACAATAATAAAATCTACTTAACAATGAAGATCTCACCTTTTAGAGCAAACTATGGGCAAGATCCAAGAATAGAGTTTGAAGGAAGGAGAAGAGGAAGATACAAAGCAGTAGGAGAGTTTGTAGAAAGAATAAAGAGGATTCAGAAAGAAGCAAAAGCAGTGCTGAAAAAGGTATAGGAGGAGATAAAATAATATATAGATAGGAGGAGAGAGAGAAAAGAATACCAAAAAGAGGACTTAGTAATGCTAAATACAAAGAATTTAAAGTAGTAGATGAAAGAAAAAAAAACAGAAAAACTAACAAAATAGTTTAGAGACCTATACAAAGTGAAAAGGATAGTCTTAACAAATATAATCAAGCTCAAATTACCAAGTACTATTGAAATACATCTAGTAGTTAACGTAAGTAGAATATAACTGTATAAACTACAAGTAGAGAGTCAGAAAGTAATTACACTGCAACTAGTAGTCATACATAGAGAAAAAGAGTATGAGGTAGAAAAAATCTTAAATAGGAGGAAGATACAAGAAAAGAATAAATTTCTAGTCTGATAGAAGGGGTATACAGCAGAGACAAACACATAAAGAGAACAAGAAAATTTAGAAAATGCAAAAAAGTTAGTAGAGGAGTTTAAAAGAGAGTATGGAGAAGAGGCTAAAAAAACTAGGTGACAGGAACTGGAAGAAAAAGAGAAAGAATTTAGTCAAGAATTACCAAGAGAGTTTATAGCCAAACTAGTATATAAATAGAAAAGGAAAAGGTATGAGAAAAAGAGAGAGAAGAGATGGGAAGAAAATTAGAACAGATAGAAAAGTTTCTTAGGATGAGAAACCTTAAAAGGGAGGTCATATTATGAGTTGGCTCTAAAAAAGAAAAATATCTCCTATATATTTGTCAACTTGATAGAAAATCTCCAGAAATATAACATAGAGAAGATATAAATAGCATGTAATAGTATTATATAAGAACTATATAGTTATTAGTCATAGTTTTGTGACTATAGAAAGTATGTGTACAGACCATGGGAAATTTGTATAAGTACTAGTAGAAATCTAATAGAGGACTCTATTGAGTTCTTTCCTTTCAATCATCACTGGTTGGGATCAGAGCTTTAGTCCTAAGTCTATACCTTAATATACTCCTTGGCTGTAAGCTTATAACCAATTTTGTCTAGCTCTATAATTACATCCTATAATTGGTTGAACCATTTCCATAGTGAGTCATATTGTAGATTTTCAGCCCAAGTCTTGTTTTTGCTCATTTTAGTAAAGAATAGTGATATACAATCCAAGATGGGTTCTAGGAGTTTTTTGTACTCCTTTATATATAATAACTTCTTGGTTTTGTAAAAATATAGTTCTGGGGAGTAGAATGCAAAGTAAAAGTTGTTTACTTTGTACTAGCATAGGATTAATTTGCAAATATCAGTGTTCTCACATGGATAACTTTATGGGGCATTTTTAAGATATACTTTAGCATTGAATATTTCAGTACTTCTTCCAGAACAGAGCCAGAAGAGCAGAAGGACACTTAATATAGTATATAAAGAGGTATTTAATACTATTAGATCATAGATTGTATATGTATAGACAATGGACTTGAGATTAATTTCTACTATAATATCACAAGTGAGTGAGTAAAGTCAGTTAGAATAGTTAAGTCAGTAAGTGATTGAAAAGATATTACAGAGTACACAGAAAGTTGAAGAAGAGAGCATAGTAAACTAACTTCAATATATACTTAACTATTTAGAATTAGTAGAGGATTTAAGTTGGGCTGTAGACCTAGATGAAAGCCTTATCTAGTAGATATGCTGCATTGTATGTGGTATGATGGCTAATACATATATATACCTAATTATTCCCATACCCTCTCTTTTCACTCAAAAAATCCAATAAATTAATTAAAAATTAGAAAAAAGTCAGGAAAAATTGAAAGAAATTATAATAAATCATACAATAAAAATTGAAATAGATAGTGAGCAAAGCGAGCTAACTGTGACCTTACAGACTGTCACAAACTTCATTTGGACCATAACTTCAGAAATACTTGACTAATTTCAATAATCTAAATGGCCACCAAAAGCCCTTAAGAAGACCTTTCAAACATATTATGAGAGTTCCAAAAAGGAAATAAGTTCCTGAGCATTTGAATACTTAATCCAAAACCTCAAGATATACAATGGGGTTGAGATATAAATAGTGTGGGAACTAAGGTCATGTGACAAGGTCAAGTGATTACAGAATATTCTAGAAGAACATGTGATCATGGACTAGTAGTACAGCCACTGTAAAAATAGTATAAGTAGAAGTCCAATCCAATGAAGAACTCCATTAAGTTCTTCTTGAATATCCATCTAGGGTGATCACTAAGAGCATTCACTGTCTATCGATAACATAAGAACTCGATATCCAACAGTGACCTCGTACCTTATAGCCTCGTCATCCACTTACTCTCTTATCTCTTTCACTAGTGAGCACAGTACCCACAGATATCTTGGATAGTGGGCCCTAGCTGTAAAGGGAACTTCACTGTCAGTTAGGAACAGTAGGTATATGGCCTGGACAAAGCTCGTGTCCCTGCCTGAAACCTGACCTCTACACTGAGTGGGCTTGTATTTAGTTTCTTTACTATCAGCTCCATGCTACTAGTCTATTGTGATCAGTCTATGCAGGGGAACAACAGCAATCTTAGAGATTCCCTTCTTAGGAATAATACTGTTTCACTCTTCTCAGTTAGTAGTTAGCTATAAGTACAGACGAAGAAGACTGTTCATCCTCCTACAAGGAATTATCATCATTATTATTATCACTACTACCATTGCATATGTCTCACCAACAGTAATAGCAACAGAGAGAACCCTCTTCAGTACCTATCCCCCACCAAACCAGAGAGGAGTAACTCTTCACCATGATTGCAACTCTGCAGCAGCAGGTTAATACCATGCTTCTTCAGCAACAGAGGAGCAGAGTAGAGGTTGCAAGACCTCAAGTTTTCAGTGGGAAGATGGAGGAGGTAAGTGCATTTGTTAACACAGCTCACCTATATATTAGAATGAAGATAATGGAAGAGGTAGCAACAACCCAGGTGGTCTGGGTGCTGTCATATGTATAGGGAGAAATAGCAGAGGTATAGAAGAATAACTTGCTAGATAAGCTAGCCAAGGGAGAGTCAGAAGTAGAATCAGTGGAGCAGCTATTCACAAAAATAAGAAACAACTTTGGGGAGATATTGGAGGAAAAAAGGAAAATAGAACAGCTAAGAACAATCGAGCAAGGGAGGGGGACCTATAATGAGTATGTGCAGGAATTCAAAAAGGTCACCAGAGAGAGCAGCTATAAGAGGAGGCCCCTTATCAAAGAATTTAAAAGAGGATTGAATAGGAGTATTAGGAGGAAGTTGGCAGAAGCAGAAGAGCTGCCAACCACCATTGGAGAGTGACAAGAGAAAGCAGTAAGGTTGAATAGAAATCAGAGGCAAAGCAGAATGGAAGAGAGGATATTAGGAAGGAATGTGGCACACCTAGGAGAAAATGTGCAGCCTAGAGAAGACTATAGAAGAGGATCATATGGAGGAAGAGGGAGGAAAATAACATAGAGAATGGAAGAAGAGTATAGAGAAAGGGGAGGAGGAAATACATTTAATAGAAGAGGAACTCAAATAGGTCCAAGGAGAGACCCAAATGCAATGGAGATAGACAGAGAAAAGGGAGAGAACAAGACATGCTACATATGTGGAAAGTAGGACCATATGGCCAAAAATTGTTAAGAAAGGCATAAAGGAAGAGTAGTAGAAACGCCACAGAAGTTGGCAAAAGAAAATGGAGGATAGTAAGCTCTTGGCTGGCTTCCAATAACCTATATAGTATATTGCACCCAGAAAAACTAGGAAATAAATTAAACTACACCAATACAACTAAGAGAGTAAGAGATATGCAGTGTACTCTATGGTTGCTAAGAGAAGTCTGGATGAAGGTGGAGCTAGAGAAGCTAGAAAGCCACAAGGGAGTAGCAGTAAGAGCACTACTAGATAGTGGAACAATAGGTCTATTTATAGATATAACCTTTGCCCAAGAAAAGGGATTGAAAATAGAGAAGCTAAAGAAACCTCTATTAGTTAAAAATATAGATAGGACAGTAAACACAGGGGGAGCCATAACATACCAGGTAGAGTACAATATGTTTTTCAAAGGATGTGTAGAGAGGGCAAAGATGGATGTATATAATTTAGGGAAAACAGAGGTGATACTGGGAATGCCGTGGCTAGCAGCCCACAATCCAGAAATAGATTGGGAAAAAGAAGAGGTAAAAATGACACATTGTCCACCTATATGTGGAAGAAGAAAGCAAGGAGAGAAGAAAAAGAAAGTAAAAAAGGTAGAAAAAGACAAGGACGAAGAAATATTGAGAAGACTGGTACCCAAAAGGTTCTGGAAGTAGAAGAAAGTATTTGGAAAAAAGAAGTCAGAAAGAATACCAGTACAAAAGACCTGGGACCATACCATAGAACTGAAAGAGGGGTTCATACTGAAAAAGGGAAAGGTATACTCATTGTCAAGGGAGAAAAAGGAACAAGTACAGGCATTCATGGAGGATCAGTTGAGGAAAGAATACATCTGACCTTCCAAGTCACCTCAAACATCACCGGTACACTTTGTAGCAAAAAAGGATGGCATGTGAAGAATGGTGTAGAACTATCAATACATAAATCAGTGAATGATAAAGAATGGGTATCCTTTACTCCTCATCGCAGACATACTGGATGGAGTAGAAAAGAGGAAAGTGTTTACAAAGTTGAACCTAAGGTGGGGATACAACAACATCAGGATCAAAGAGAGAAACAAGTAGAAGGCAGTATTCACAACACATATTGGAGCTTATGAGCCCACAGTCATATATTTTGGGTTAACAAACTCCCCTGCTATCTTCCAAACAATGATGAATGACCTATTTAGAGATCTCATAAACTAAGGAAATACAGCAACATTTATCAATGATATCCTGGTAGCCACAAACACTGAAGAAGGATATAATGAATTAATAGAAGAGGTACTAAAAAGGTTAGAAGAGAATGACTTATTCATAAAACCAGAAAAGTATAAATGGAAAGTAAGAGAGGTAGAATTTCTGGGAGTAGTAATCAGTCCAAGGGGAGTAGAAATGCAGAAGGAAAAGATAGAGAAAGTACTCAACTAACCAGCACCCAGAAATGTCAAAGAAGTGCAAAAGTTTTTAGGCCTTGCTAACTATTACAGAAGGTTTATAAAAGACTTCGCCAGGATAGCAGCACTGCTATATGTGCTGGTCAGGAAGGAGCAGAAATAGAAATGGAAAAAGAAACAGAAGAAGGCATTTGAAAGACTTAAGGTAGTATTCACCACAGAGCCCATTTGAACTATCCCAGATATTGATAGGGAGATGAGAGTAGAAGCAGATGCCTCAGACTATGCAACAGGGGGAGTACTGTCAACAAAATGTGAGGACAGAAAGTGAAGGTCAGTGGCCTTTATCTCTAAATCATTGAATGCTACAGAGCAAAATTACAAAATTCATAATAAGAAGATGCTGGCAGTTATTAGGTGTCTAGAAGCATAGAGACACTATTTGGAGAGAGCGAAACTCGTATTTGAAATCTGGACAGACTATAAGAATCTCCAGTATTTTATGACAAGCCAAAAATTAAACTGAAAACAAGCAAGATAGGCTCTATACCTATCACAATTTAATTTTGTATTAAAACACATTCCAGGAAGGAGTATGAAAAAGGCAGATGGATTAAGCAGAAGACCAGACTGGCAGGAGAGAGTGGAAAAGGACAACGAGGACCAGAAATTAATAAAGCCAGAATAGATTAGGGGAGCAGAAATGATAATAGAGAAAGGAAACCTAAAAGAAAGAATCAAAAAGGCATAGGAAGGGAATGAAAAGGTAGTAAAGGTAGTAGAAGAGTTAAAGAAAGCAGAAATAAAGATGTTGAAGGATAAAGAATGGGAAATAAAAGATGGGATAGTAATGAAAAAAGAAGGGATATACATACCAGAAGGAAAACTTAGGGGGGAGATAATATGATTGTACTATGACACCCCAGTAGAGAAGCATGGAGAGAGATGAAAGACAACAGAGTTGGTTGCCAGGAATTATTGGTAGCCAGGAATAACAAAAGAGGTAGGAAGATATGTAGATAGATGTAATGTATACTAAAGATACAAGAATTGAAGCGAAGCACCAGTAGGAAAGCTAATGCCCAATGTAATCCCAGAAAAACCATGGAGCCATATCTTGGCAGACTTTATTACCAAACTGCTATTAGCCCAAAGATACGACGTTATCTTAGTAGTATGCAATCACTTTAGTAAAATAACATATTTCATAACAACAACAGAGAAAACATCAGCAGAGGGACTTGCAAAGCTATTTCAAGATCATGTATAGAAGTTGTATGGACTCCCAGAAAGCATTATATCAGATAGGGAAGTACAGTTTGCAGTGGGAATAATAAAGGAATTGAATAACTTGTTAGGAATCCAGACAAAACTCTTGATAGCCTATCACCCTCAAACAGATAGGCAGACAGAAAGGATAAACTAGGAGTTAGAGCAATATCTGAGGGTCTTCATTAACTATAGACAAGAGCAGTGGCTGGATTGGTTAGGAACAGCAGAGTTTGCATATAATAACAAAATTTATGCAGCAATAAAAATATTGCCATTTAAAGCAAACTATGGTCAAAATCCAAGGATGGGGTTTGAGGGAAGAAGAAAGAAGTATAAAACAGTGGGAAAATTTGTAGAAAGAATGAAAAAAATCCAGGAGAAAGCAAAAGCAGCACTAGAGAAAGCATAGCTAGAGAAAGGATAGGAGGAAATAAAGAAGTTTATGAACAAAAAGCAAAGGAAGGGAGAGAAATACAAAGTAGAGAACTTAATACTGCTAAGTACAAAGGACTTGAAATAGCAGATGAAAGAGAGAAGATCAAAGAAGCTAACAGAACATTTTGTGGGCCCCACAAAGTCAAGGGAATTGTCTCTAGTAATGCAATAGAGTTAGAACTACCTAAGTCTATTAAAATATACCCTGTAGTTAATGTAAGTAGAGTATGACTCTATAGACCACAGGTAGAGGGACAGAAGAAGATACTGTCAAAACAGGTCATTATCGAAGGGGAAGAGGAATTTGAGGTAGAAAAAATCTTAAATAAAAGAATGGTTAGGGGAAAGGAAAAGTTTCTGGTAAGGTAGAAGGGGTACACAGCGGAAGAAGATACTTGGGAGAATAGGAAAAACTTGAAGAACACAAAAGAGTTGGTAGAAGAGTTTGAGAGGATATACAGAAAAGAGGTTGAGGAACTAAGGTGACAGGAACTGGAAGAAGAGGAGAAGAAATTTAGTCAGGAATTATCTAGGAAGTTCATGGTAAAATTGTTATATAGTTGGGGAAAAAGAAAATATAAAAAAAAAAGGGAAAAGAGGTAGAATGAGAACTGGAGTCAATAGAAAAATTCCTCAGAATAAGGAAACTTGAAGAGAGAGCTATGTTATGAGAGCCCTAAAAAGGAAATAAGTTCCCAAGCATTTGAACACTTGATCCAAAACCTCAAGATGTACAATAGGGTTGGGATATAAATAGTGTGGGAACTAAGGTTACATGACAAGGTCAAGTGATCACAGAATATTCTAGAAGAATATGTGATCGTAGACTAGTAGTACAGCCACTGTAAAAATAGTATAAGTAGAAGTCTAATCCAACAAAGAACTCTATTGAGTTCTTCTTGAATATCTATCTAGGATGATTACTAAGAGTATTCACTGCCTATTGATAACAGGTAGAGGTATAGATTTCTGTTCACGGATGATGGATTCAGAGTACTGTGCTAACTTGCTAGCATAAAAAACTAGATGTAGCACTTAGTAGCTGTCACAAACTTTATCTAGACCATAACTCTGGGAATACTTGACCAATTTCAACAATATAAATGGTTACCAAAAGCTCTTAAGAAGACCTTTCAGATACTACCAAAAATATCTCAAGACAACCAGTATTCACCAAGTTATCAGCAGATCAGTTGGTAATTACCAAGTCACCAGACACTAAATCACTGATATCTCAGGAACTGCTTAACATAATTGTTTGCTTCAATGACCATCATGAAGCTCTCTTCAATGCGCTATTTTCAGTTATAAATAGATCCTGAGGCAATAAGATTCCATGGAGATACAAGGTCCTCAATGTTTGTACATAACACTGATCTTTATCCATAGATTATCATCTGTCCTTGAATAGAACAAACAACTGCCCTAAAATGGTTAGGTTATCTCTATTTCAAGAACAATAGCACTCCTATATGTAGAACAATAGGCAATAGGTAGTGATTATATGGTAGGCTGTTCTTGTGTATAGACCACCACAATTATATATTTAAGGACTGTATATCTAAGAATAAACCTTAGACTTAACAACATCTTTTGCTACTTGTCTAACTTTGCTTTTTTGAGCACTTTGATTATGAAATCAACTAATCACAAATTAGTAAGTAGCTATTTGTAATAGTAGTAAGGTGGTATCCTAAGCTAAAACATAACCAAGGACAACTTTTCTATTATTTTGAATGGTCCTTTGTACTGGGGTCATAATGCTTGCTCTATAGTACTACTTTATTCTTTCTGCTACAAGAGTAAGAGCTACTTTTGCCTGCTCCAACACTTCTTGTCATTTATACATTAGGTCATTTAAGTCCCTTTGCAGTGACTCTTTGACTAAAATTGGGCCTGTTCTTGGGTGTCTGCCATATTCTAGAAAGAATAGACTTTCTTTGATGTCTTCATGTACTTGATTGTTATATACAAACTCTGCACTAGACAGTAGATCCAACCAATTACTAAGATTATAATCCACATAATACCAAAGATATTGCTCTAATGCCTGGTTTACTCATTCTGTTTGTCCATCTATTTGTAGATAATATGCTATTGACATTGTAGATTCTATTCCTAAAATCTTGTACCATTCTTAGAATAGCTCAGCTGAGTATTGTACTCCTCTATCCAAAATGATTTGTAGTGGCAATCTATGCAATGGATAGACCTTGTCATATAGTAACTGCACTATATCTTTGGATGAGGACTAATTGTTGATAGAAATGAAATAAGCTCTTTTGGTGAGTCTGTCAACAAGAACACAGATAGTATCATAACTATTTAACACTGGCAATTACATGATTAAGTCTATTGAGATTATTTTCCAAGGTCCATTAGATATCTTGTTAGGCAAGAGTGGTCCAAAAGGTTGCTGTGTGTGATTTTTCATCTGCTGATACATATCACAACCCATAATGTATTTCTTGACAAATGTTGCCATCCCAGGCTACCAGTAATTTCTGGAGACCAACTCATAGGTCTTCCACCAACCTGAGTGTCTGGCAAATGGCAAATTGTGATATATCTTAATGATCTGTTGTTACAAGATGTCTTCTACACTGTGGAGAATATAAACCTTTTCTTTGTACAGGAGTAGTCTATTCTCATAGTTCTAGTTTTGCAAGGATTTTCCAAATTCTCTTGGACCAGACTTGAGTAATATTTTATAGTCTTTGGTGACTTCATCTGATAAGAGTACTGCTTTGACCTCCTTTAGGATTATCTTGTCATTTATTGGCATCTCATAAGTAGTCTCTAGTGCATTGATAGCAAAGAACTTAGGTTTTAGCAACACCTAGTTTGTATTGTCAAAGTCTGTCCCTATCTTATGGTCTGCTTGTCTGGACAAGAGGTCTTTCACCTGCACCATCTTTCCTGGTTTATAATAGAGTACAAAGTCAAAACAAGTCATAAAAAGTGTCCATCTTGTTTGCCTCCTAGTCAGCTTTTGAGCTGTTCTGAAAAATATAAGGTTCTGATGATCTGACCAGATCTCAACTTTATATGAATGTCCTTCTAAATAGTGTTTGTATTCCTCTAGTCTCCAAATTACTACAAGTAATTCCTTGTCATATATTTTGTAGTTTCTTTCATAGACATCTAATGACTTGGAGAAAAAAACTACTAGATACCATAGATTAGTTTGTATGTTCTTTTATAATAAGATAGCTTCTGTTGTGAAGTTACTGGCATCAGTGAATAACTTAAAGAGATCTTTATTATTTGGTATTCTCAGGACTGAAGCTATGGTAAAGGCCTTTTTTAGTGCCTCAAAAGCATTTTGTTGCTCTTTGTCCCAAGTCTAGGTACTATCCTTCTTGGTCAAGCTGGAGAGTAGCTTTGATATCTTGGCAAAGTTCTTAATGAACCTATAATAGAAATTTGCAAAGCCTAAGAATGCTTGTACTTGCTTGACTTTAGTTAGTACTGGCCACTTTAGAACTCCTGAAAGTTTCTCCTTATCCATCTGTACTTTATTTTCTGAAATAATTATACCCAAATACTTGATACTACTTTGCTCAAAGAAATACTTTTCTGCTTTAGCATAAAGATTGTTAAATTGGAGTCTTTTCAGCACTTCCTTGATCAATCACCTAAATTCCTTCAAACATGTCCCAAATATTAGAATATCATCTAAATATACTATTACTAGTTGTATGCAAATTAAGTCTCTCAATATGTTATTTATCATACTTTGGAAGGTTGCTGGTACATTGGAAAAACCAAAATATATGACAGTTGTCTCAGAAAGGCCTCATCTTGTAATAAACATTGTCTTCCATTTATCCCCTTCTTTGATACAAATATTGTTATATCCCTACCTCAAGTCAATTTTGGTAAAGATTGAAGCTTTGCTGAGTGATTCAATCAAGTCAGCTATTCTAGGGATTAGATAGTGATTTTTAATGGTAATTCCATTGAAGGCTCTATAGTCTATAATAGGTTATAAGCTTCTATTGTGCTTCTTTATAAAGAAGAATGGAGCTGCTATTAGACTAGTAGATGGTTGGATATAACCTTTTCTGAGTTCCTCATTGATCCATGTATCAAGAGAGTTTCTTTCTACTAGAAAGAGCAGATAAACCTTGGCTGGTTTGGGAAGTATTGTATCTTCTACAAAGTCAATTGCATGGTTATATGGTTTCTGTATTGGCATTTTCTCTAACTTATTCTTTGAAAACACATTCCCATACTCATGTAGCCACTCTGGTATATGAGCTTTCTAGGTCTTTGTATCTTTACAATCTGGATCCCTATATTGGTCTCAATTGTTGAGTATAGTTGCAATCACTATCGCCTATTGATGACTGTCTGGATCAGTTGTATCTGCCCAGCTAAGAATATAGTTGTTGGGGTCCTTATCTCCTATGTTGTCCAATAAGGAAGATCTGCTAACATCCAGTTTGAGATGAAGTTTATTAGCTTCTACTTCTATATCTCATATTTTATGGACTTTACTAGCACATATATCCAGGCACCTGGTGAACTCCTATTGACCTTTACACTAATCAATATTTGGATTATGCTTATACAATTACAAATATCCAATCATCATCTCTTTATTCTCTAAGTTGGTGACAAAGAGGTACTAGGTTATCCTATATGATCTAATTTCTATATAAGCTTGGATATACTCAGTTATCTGTTTCACCTTGTTGGGAGTGCTATCTATATTGATTACACAATACAGATTTGCCAGCTTATAAGTTACCAGGTTATTATTTTCTATAACAACTCTGTTGATGAAGTTTGTAGTGGCTCCTAAATCAACTAAAGCCTTGGTCTATACTTTCTTTCTATATATCCAAAGTGTAACTGGAATTTTAAAGGAGGTAGTCTTGTTGTATACTATATTATTACAAGATTCCAGTACTACTTCTGACTTTTGCAAGCTAATAGAGGGTACACTTTTCTCTGACTGTAGATCACAGACATTATACTCTATAGTCCCAAGGGAAAATCCAATTTGGATGTTCTCTTTTTCTTTTCACTTAGAGGAACAGGATCAGAGATTTTCTCAATTGACACACTATTAATTTTAACATCCTCAGAAGGGGAATCTGGGTTGTCACTATTTTCCTCCAATATCTTCATCAGCTATACTCTAAATGACTAATTCTTATTCTTGCTTGGATCCAGTGGAGATGGTTTCTGAAAAAATGTCTTATGAGGACACTTGTCTTCATTACCAGGCTTGTCATAACAGTTTATAGTATTATGTATTTTCAACTTATTCTTAAAGCCTTTTCCAGCATATATCTGATAGTATTGTGAGCTCTTCCCTTTCTTCTTCTGAATCTTATCTATTTCTATTATATCCAGGTCCTTTTTTCCTCCACTCTTCTCTCCAATTACCTCTGGACCAAATATTGCACTCTAGGTCTTGTCTGGATGTAAGGCCTTATATGCTTGCATCAACAATTTAAGATAGTCATCCCATGTTTTTGGAGATTGATTTGTAATTTCATAGATAACAAGCATATTTTATAGCTCGTCAGGGATAACCTCCTTCATTTTGTCAATGTAAACTTTGTTACTATAGTTGACAATTCTTGCCAATATCCTGTACCATTCTGCATATTTGACAAAGTTCTTCTTTGCTAGGTTTTTGTTGACCTAGAGCACTGTTAATTTCTTCTTCACTCCTTTCTTGTTATCTCATTGTCTGTAAATATTTTTGAGTTCTTGGACAAAGTGTTATGAGAGCCCTAAACAGGAAAAGGTTTCCCACACATTTTAACACTTAATCCAAAACCTCAAAGCATACAATGGAGTAAGGATATAAATAGAGTAGGGACTCAGTAAGTCAAATTATGTAACAAGGTCAGGTGATCATAGAACATTCTGGAAAGAACATGTGATTGCGGGACTCTAGGGTACAGCCACTATAGTAGTAGTATAAGTAGGGCTGTAATCCAACAAAGAACTCTATTGAGTTCTTCTTGAATATTCACCTAGGGTAATCACTAAGGACATTCATTGTCTATCAATAACACAAAGTCTCCCCAAGAACCAACACTTAATCTTGCTTCAACCTTGTTATAATATGATTTCATAGATATGCTGGTGAGAGCATGTAAACGGATAAGGGCACAATTGATTTTTTGATCATCTAATATAATACTAGATGCTAAACAGTATAGAGCAATCTGGTTCAACCAATCATGCAGATATATCTTATTTTCAGAGCCTGTAAATGTTGGTGGCTCTGGCATCTTGGTTTTGGAGACAATATTCCCTCTAGAGAGCTTTATCAGCTCTTCTCAAAAATGGACAGCTTCTGTCTCCAAAGTTGCAATTTTATTATAAGTGGTAGTCAAGATACTGTTATAGTAATTGATTGCTCCATTGAGCATCTGATCAACATAGTTCTTAAGGGTTAGAGTAGTACTCTAATATACATTTCACAGTATCCATATCTTTATCTCATTTCAAGACATATGCTCAGGGCTGATACTATCTCTAACAAGTATGTCCTAGTTTTCAGCACTGAAGTCAGCAAAGGAAACAGTGGTAGTGAAGTTGGTAAAAGTTGACATATCTAATTTAAGTAATTAATTATGGTTCTTGAGTATGTTTTTAAGGGAGTAAAAGGAAAAAAGACCTAAATTTAGCCTCTTAATGCCATTATATTACACCAAATACCATTTCAATAATATTATGTCTATGAAATAGTGATATTGAGCTCTAGAAGAGCTTTACAAATCTCTGGTACTCTAGTAGCTGGTTTGGAAAAATCTACATTCTTCAGATACTTATAAGTGCCTTTCAGCATTCTTTACTTTTTAGCTATAAGCTTGTGACTAATTTTGTCCAGTTCTATAATTATATCCTATAGTCAATTAAACTATTTCCACAGTGAGTCATACTGTGGATCCTCAGCCCAGGTCTTGTTTTTGCTCATCTTAGTAAAGAATAGCAATATGCAATCCAAGATAGATTCCAGGAGTTCTTTGTACTCCTTGATACATATTAACTTTTTTGTTTTGTAAAAATGTAGTTTTGGGGGGCAGGATGCAAAGTAGAAGTTGTCTATTTTGTACCAGCAGGGATCTGCTTCAACAAGTCTGTCATAGAGTTTAGTGGATAGAGTGGGTTCCATTTCTATCCTTTCTAGTAATGACTTCTCTGTTGCACTCTCCTTTTTCAGCAAGAGGCATTCAGCAAGAGTCTTGGTGTTTCTGATGGTAGGCATAGCTTGAGGGCAAAAGTGAGTACAACAATCCTAGTTCAGTGGATGAAGTGTAGTAGATAGAAACTATACTACAACTATACTAAAAGTGTTCTTCCAACAATGTAGGTTCTGTCTTGAGAGGAGAGTTTAACATCATGTCTAGTTTTTCACACTGGCTCATAGAGGAGAAATAGAGGTCTCAGAGTGGTTCTAGCCATCTGTAAGGGTTTTTTGGAAATATTTATACAAATCCAAAGTCTTTCAGGACCAGCTGTGATACACAAGCTAGTCTGCTCTCAATAGTTTGAGAGACAGACCTTCCCCTTTACATCTAGAGTCTAGCCTACTATAGAGATAGATCCTTGACAGAAACCCACTTTAAGCTCTCAGTAAGTTATCTGTTCTGTAACAGAAATAGAAACTCCTCTATAAAGATAGGTCCTTGACAGAAACCTATTCTAGACCCTCAGTCAGTCATCTGTCCTGTAACAAAAACAGAAACACTCTCAGAAAAGTCATCTTGTTCTATAACAGAGACAAAGAGACCCCCTTATAACTCCCTAGACCTATATCTAGAATGAATACAACCTTATGTTCTTTACAGAGACAATAGGAACAGAAAACAGTAGACTTAACAAACTATCACAAATGGCCACTTACTGATTTGTGATTTGCTGATTTTATAATCAAAAGACTTAAAAAAGTGAAGTTAGACAAGTGACAAAAGATGTTGTTAAGTTTAAGATTTATTCTCAGACATATAGTTTTTAAATATATAATTATAGTGGTCTGTATATTAGAATAGCCTACCACATGATCACTATCTATTGTTCTACATATAGAAGTGCTATTGCTCTTGAAATAGAGATAACCTAACCATCTTAGAGTAGTCCTTTATTCTATTCAAGAATAGATGATAATCTATGAATAAAGATCAGTGTTATATACAAACATTGAGGACCTTGTATCTCCATGGGATCTTATTGCCTCAGGATCTATTCATAGCTGAGAAAAGCATATTGAAAAGAGCTTCACAATGGTTGTTGAAACAAATAATTATATCAAGTAGTTTCTGAGATATTAGTGATTTAGTATTTAGTGACTTGGTGATCACCAACTGATCTGCTGATAACTCAGTGAATACTGATTGCTTTGAGATATTTTTAGTACCTTTTGAAAGATCTTCTTAAGGGCTTTCAGTAGCCATTTAGATCATCAAAATTGGTCAAGTATTTCTAGAGTTATAGTCTGAATGAAGTTTGTGACAGGAATGTAACATAGTGTGACTTAGATATCATGCTAGTGGAGAGGGGCATGACATAAAGTAGGGATTTTCTCTACAAAGTGATAGTATAACCCTAGTATTAAGGCAGTAGTCAATAAGACAGTAGAGGTTTAGTCTAGGAAACTATTTGCCCAGATAAACTTACAAAATTAGACAAGACAAGAAAGATAATTGCCACTATCACAAAAGTGATAAAGAGATAAAAGATACCAAAACCAAAGAAGATGAAGAAGAAACTTGGAACAATAACACAATGTCTCAAGCTATACCTATACCTATTATGAGCATACAGGAGCAGTGTTAGTATAGGGTTATGAAGACTTAAGGCTCAACCAAGGTAGTTGTTCAGAAAGAACTCAATAGAGTTCCTCATTGGATTCCCCTAAATACTTATACAAATATTAGATGGTCTATGCATCTACCTCCCACAATCATATGACTCTTACTAAGAACTATCTATATCTTATATAATCCTTTCTATACTACTTATCTACTTATATCTTTTTTGTATTATATTCTCAGATGTTTTCCATCAAGTTAATAAATACATGAGAAATAGTTTCCTACTTGGGAGTTGTCTTATAATATAGCCCTCTCTTTAAGTTTTCTTTTCCTAAGGAATTTTTCCATTGTCTCCAGTTTTCCTCCTATCTTTTTTCCCTCTGTCTCTTGTATTCCTTATTTGACCATCTCTATAGTATCTTTGCTGTAAACCTCCCTGGGAGTTTCCTTGAGAATTCCTTTTTGTTGTTTTCTTCTTTCTGTTATCTTACTTCTTTAGCTTCTTTCCTGTACTTCTTTTCAAACTCTTCAACCAGCTCCTTTGTATTCTTCAGGTTTTCCCTACTTTTTCAAGTATCTCCCTTTACTATATACCCCTTCTATTGTACTAAGAACTTTTTCTTTCCCTTAACTATTTTTTTGTTCAGTATTTTTTCTACCTTGAATTCCTTTTCTCCTTCAATGATAACTGGTTTTGGTGGAGTTTTCCTTTGTTCTTCCACCTGGAGCCTGTACAACCATACTTAACTTATGTTAACTATAGGGTGTATCTTAATAGAACTAGATAGTTCTAATTCTATAGTATTGGTTAAGATAATTCCCTTAACCTTGTAAGGTTCCACAAACTACTCTATTAACTTTTCTGATCTCCTTCCTACCATCTGCTGCTTGAGATCCTTTGTACTTAATAGTACAAAGTCTCTAACTTTATACTCTTTTCCTTCACCTCACTTTCTATCTGTATACTTCTTTATTTCCTCCTGTACTTTCTCTAATACTGCTTTCATCTCTTTTTGGATTTTTTTCATTCTTTCTACAAACTTCCCTGCTATCTTAAACTTTCCCTTTTTTCTTCTCTCAAATCCCATTTGTGGATCCTGACCATAGTTTGCCTTAAAGGGAAATACTTTTGTAGTTGAATAAATTTTGTTATTATATGCAAATTCAGCAGTTTCCAGCCAGTCTGGTCACTGCTCCTGTCTGTAATTGATGAAGACCCTCAGGTATTGTTCTAGCTCCTGATTGATTCTCTCCATTTGCTTATCTGTTTGGGGATGATAGGCTGTTGACAGCTTTATCTGGATCTCTAACAACTTGTTCAATTCCTTCATTATTCCTACTACAAACTGTACCTCTCTGTCTAATATAATGCTCTTTGGAAGACCATGTAATTTCCAAATATAATCCCTAAATAACCTAGCAAGCTCTTCTGCTAATGTTTTTTCTGTAGTTGCTATAAAGTGTGCTATTTTACTGAAACAGTTGCAAACTATGAAAATTGTATCATAACCCTGAGCCAAAGGTAGTTTGGTGATGAAGTCTACTGAAATATAACTCTATGGTTTCTCTGGGATTACATTAGGCATTAGTTTTCCTGCTGGGGCTTCATTTCTATTCTTGTAACATTAACAAGTATTACATCCATCTACATATTTTCCTACTTCTTTTGTAACTCCCAGCTACCAATAGTTTTTTGTTAGCAGTTCCATTATTTTCCATCTCCCACCATGACTGGCATATTGTAATACAGCTGTATTATCTCCTTCCTTAACTTCCCCTCCAGCATATAGATTTGTCTCTTCTTTATGACTACTCTTTTCTCTATTATCTACTCTTCATCTCTTAATGTTTTCATCTCTGCTTTTTTTAGCTCCACCACTACTTTAACTACTTTTTTATTCCCTTCCTATGCTTTTCTAATTTTATTTCTTAGGTTGTTTTCTTCTACTAGTGTTTCTGTTTTCTTTATCTATTCTAGCTTTATTAGTATTTGGTCCTTATTATTATTTTCTACTGTCTCTTACCAATCTAGTCTTCTACTTAGCCCATCTACTTTCTCTATACTTTTTCCTAGAACATATTTCAAGGTAAAGTCAAATTATGATAGGTATAATATCTATTTAGCTTATTTTCAATTTAACTTCTAGCTAGTTATAAAATACTAGAGGTTTTTGTGGTCTGTCCAAATTTCAAACTTTACTTTCACTCTCTCTAGGTAGTGCCTCCATGCTTCTAAGTACTGAATTACTATTAGCATTTCCTTGTCATGAATTTCGTAGTTTTGTTTGGTTGTATTTAATAACTTAGAGATAAAAACAACTGGTCTCTACTTCTTATCCTTATATTTCACCAATAGTACTTCTTTTGTTGCATGGTCTAAGACATTTGCCTCTACCCTCATTTCTTTGTCTAAATTTAGGATAGCTAAGACTAGTTCCATTATAAACACTTCTTTCAGTCTTCTAAATGCTGCTTTCTGCTCTTCTCTCTATCTCTACTTTTCCTTCTTTTTGACTAGTAGGTGCAAAGAGGCTGTGATTTTAGCAAAGTCCTTAATAAATCATCTGTAGTAGTTTGCCAGTCCTAGAAACTTTTGCACTTCTTTTATATTTCTTGGTACTGGTTAGCTTAGGACTCCATCTACCTTTTCCTTCTGCATTTTTACCCTCCGAGGTCTTATTAATACATCTAGGAATTCCATCTCCTTTATCTTTCACTAACACTTTTCTGGCTTAACAAATAGATTGTTTTTTTCCAGTCTCTTCAATATCTCCTCTACCAGCTTATCATGCCCTTTCTCAGTGTTTATAGCTACTATTATACCATTAATGAAGGTTGCTGTATTTCTCTGGTTGATCATGTCTTGGAACAGGTTATTTATTATAGTTTGAAAGATAGCTGGGGAGTTTGTCAGACTAGAATACATAACTGTTGGTTCGTATGCCCTGATATGTGTTATGAATACAGCCTTCCACTCATTGTCTTCCTTGATCCTCACATTGTTGTATCTTCATCTAAGATTAAGTTTTGTAAACATCTTCTTCTTTCCTACTCTATCCAGGATGTCTGAAATTAGGGATAAAGAGTACTTATTTTTTATTGTCTATTGATTTATATAATAATAATCTTGCACCATTCTTCTTTTTCCATCCTTCTTTGCTACAAAATAGACTGGTAAGGTCTGTGGTGATTTTAATAGCCAAATATATCTTTTTTGTAGTTGGTCCTCTATGAATGCTTGCACTTTCTCTCTTTCTTCTCTCAATAGTAAATATACTTTCCCTTTTCTGGATACAAACTTCTTTTTCAATTCTATTGCATGATCCCATAGCTTTCAAGTGGGCATTCTTTTTGATTCCTCCTTCCCAAATACTTTTTTCCACTTCCAGAATCTTCTAGGTACTAATTTTTCTACTGTCTTTTCTTCTACTATTTTTCTCACCTGTCTTCTCTCCTATGTTTCTTGCTTTCTTTTTCTACATATTAGTGAACACTATGTCATTTTGACCTCCCCCTTTTTCCAGTCTATCTCTGGGTTATGAGCTACTAGCCAAGGCATATCTAATATTACTTTTGTCTTCCCCAAGTTACACACATCCATTTGTGCTCTTTCAACATGCCCTTTTAAGAATATATTGCACTCTACCTGGTAAGTGATTGCTCCTCTGACATTTGCTGTTTTATCTATATTTCTTACTAACAAGAGGGTTTTTAACTTTTCTAGTTTAAATCCCTTCTCTTTTGTGAACTTGGTATCCATGAACAAATCTGTTACTCTATTGTCTAACAGTGCCTTCACTGCTACTCCTTCATGACTCTCTAGCTTTTCTAATCCCATTTTCATCTATACTTTCCTTAGTGGTTGTGGTACACACTGTATATCTTTTGCTCCCTCAGTATTATTATAACAATTCAATTTATTTTCTAGTTTTTCTAGATACAATACACTATACAAATTATTGAAGATCAGTCAGAAGCTTACTGTCCTCCATTGTTTTTTGCTGACTTTTATAGCATTTCTACTACTTTTTCCTCTCTTTCCTTTCTTTGCCAACAGTTTTTGGCCATAGGGTTCCACTTCCTATATATATAGCATGTTCTATCTCCCTCTCTTCCTCTATCAACATCCATTGTATTAGAGTCTCTTTCTAGCTCCTGTCTCCTCTGATTGTTCTGTGCTCCTTCTCTAAAGTTCTGACTCTCTGCCCTCTACATAATCTGTTTCTCTTTTCTTCTATATGATTCTTCCTCAAAGCCTCCTCTAGGCTGTATATTTCTCTATAGGTGCACTACATTTCTTTTTAACATTCTTTTTTCTACTCTACTTTGTCTCTAGTTCCTGTTTAACTTTACCACTCTCTCCAACTATTCTTCTATTATACTAGGGGGACTCTCTGCCTCTACCAACTTCCTTCTTAGTACTTTACTTAACCCCCTCTTGAACTCTTTAATGAGGGGCCACCTCTTATAACTATTTTCTCTTGCTATCTTTTTAAACTCCTGAACATACTTGTCACAGGTTTTTTCCTCTTGCTCAATTGTTCTCAGTTACTCTATCTTCCTTTCTTCTTCTGCTGTTTCTCCAAACTCATTCCTCATCTTGCTAAACAATTCCTCTGCTGTTTCTACTTCTGACTCTCTCTTTAATAGCTCATCTAGTAGATTGTCTTTTTATGCCTCTACTACTCTCCCCTGTACATAAGACAGTACCCAGGCCATCTTTGTCACCTCTAACTTCTCCATTATCTTTATGCTAAGATATAAGTAAGCTGCATTACTAAATACACTCACTTTCTCCATCTTTCCACTAAACAAAGGAGGTTTTGCTATCTCTACTCTTTTTTCTCCATTCTGCTGCAAAAGGGTAGTCACCTGCTACTGCAGGCTGGCTATTAGAGAAAGAAGTTGTTTCTCCCAAGTAAGAGGAGCAGGTTATAATGTGGAAGTAGTAGGTTGCTCTATAGATTGCTGTTGCCAAGACATATATAGCAGTGGTGGTAATAGTGATAGTGATAGTTGTAATGATAATCCCTTATAGGAGAGTAAGTAGTCTTCTTTATCTGAGCTTATAACTAGTTACTGACTAGAAGGGTAAAACAATATTATTTCTAAAAAGGGAATCTCTAAGCTAAACAGGCCTTTAAGAGGTTACTATCATTCTTCTATATAGACTAATCACAATGGACCAGTAGCACAGAGTTGATAGTGAAAGACTAAATATAAGTCCACTCAATATAAAGGTTAGATCTCAGGCAGGAACATGAGTTTTGTCTAGGCTATCTACCTACTGTCCCTAACTGACAGTGAAGTCTCCTTTACAGCTAGGGTCTGCTTTCCAAAAAGCTTTTGAGCATTGTGCTTGTTAGTGAAAACAATAAAAGAGTAAGTAGAAATAGAAATATTGAGGCTGCAAGGTGTAGAGTTAATGATGGATATTGAGTTCTTATATTAGTGCAGGGTCATAAAGACTTGAGGCTCAACCAAGGTAGTTGTTCAGAAAAAACTTAATAGAGTTTCTTATTGGATTCCCCTAGGTACTTATATAAATATTAGATGGTTTGTGTATCTATCTTCTACAATTACATGACCCTTACTAAGAACTATTTATATCTTACATAATCCTTCCTATACTATTTATATCTTTCTTGTATTGTATTCTCAGATGTTTTCTATCAAGTTAATAAATACATGAGAAATAGTTTCCTTCTTGGAAGTTGTTTCATTACAAGCAACTGATACAGCTCCTAGTTCAACAAGCTATAGCCATCATGGCCTTACAACAAAAAATCATAGCAATGATAATAGACAGGCAGACATAAAAGACAAATGTAGTAAAACCACCAATGTTTAGTAGCAAAAGAGAGAAGATTACTTCTTTTATAAACATATACTGACTATATATTAGAATGAAGATAGATATAGTATCAGATATAGATAAGATAAGATGGGTGTTGACATATGTACAGGGAGGAGTAGCAGAAACATAGAAAGATAATCTGCTAGAGGAATTAGAACAGAAAACACAAGAGTTCTTAACAGTAAAGGAGTTGTATGAGAAGATAAAGAGAGAGTTTGGAGAAATCAATAAACAATTGATGAAAGTAGACTAGTTACAATTACTGGAACAAAGCAATAGAACATATAATGAATATGTCCACAAATTCAAGAAAGTAGCCAGAGGAAGTGAATATGAGGGACACCCTCTTATAGAGGAATTCAAAAGAGGATTGAATAGAGTAGTCAGAAAAAGATTAGCAAAAGCAGAGCCCATCCAAAATAATTGGGGAGTGACAAGAAAGAGCAATCAAATTAGATCACAATTGAAGGTAGAGTAAAGCAAAAGAAAAGGTGTTTGGAAAAGGAAAAGAAGAGGTAGTAGAGAATCATCCACTACCAAAAAGAAATGAATCACTTCTAAAAAGACAAGGGTTCTTTTGAAATCAAGGAGCAAGGAGTAAAAACTCTAATGCAATAGATGTAGATGGAGGGACTAAAGGCCCAATTAAATGTTATAACTATAGCAAACTAGACCACATAGCCAAACAATATTGGTACAAAGGAGGAAATATTAGAAGAATAAAAGAAGAGAAAATGCAAGAAGTATTAAAAGAAAACAGGAGTCAGTAGTCCCTCAGCTGGCTTCCCAAAATAAATATAATGTACTTAGTAGTCTAAATAACATGGACAATATTTCAGAAAACACTGAAGAGAGAAGAGATTTAAGGCAAATATTTTGATCTCTGAGAGAAGTCTAGATGAACATTGAACTTGAAAAGATAAATACCTATGAAGGGGTATCTATGAAGACACTACTAGATAGTGGTACAACAAGGATGTTTATAAGCAAGCAATTGGCAGACAAACAAGGTTTCAAACTAGAAAAACTGTCTAGACCAATAAAAAATTAGAAATATAGATGGAACAAACAATAGTGGAAGATCAATAACTCATGAAGTAGAAGTAAACATCTATTTCAAAGGATATGTAGAATAAGTCCAGATAGATATATATAATTTGGGAAAGACTGATATAATTCTGGGTATACCTTGGCTGGTAGCACATAATCCAGAAATCAATTAGGAAGTAGGAGAAGTAAGAATAATGAGATGTCCACCACTATATAGAAAAATACCTGAAAAGAAAATTATAAAAACTAGGAAAACAAGAAAAATAAATGTAAATAACAAAATAGATTTGAGATGGGTAATGAAAGAAAAGAAAGAAAAAGAAGTCCAGAAAGAAAAGAGAATGGAAGAAACAGTACCTAAAAGGTTCCACAAATGATTGAAGGTGTTTGGAAAGATAGAGTCAAAGAGAATACCTACAAGAAAACCTTGGGATCATGCCATAGATATCAAAACAGATTTTGTTCCACAAAAAGGAAGAATATACCTATTATCTAGAATTGAAAAAAAGGAAGTCTAGGCATTTGTAGAAGATTAGTTAAGGAAAGGGTACATATGACCCTTAAAATTGCCTTAAACATCTCTGGTGTTTTTTGTACCAAAGAAAGATAGAAAAAAAAAATGGTACAGAATTATAGATATGTAAATAGTAGAACAATCAAGAATAATTATCTACTACTACTTATATCTAATCTTATAGACAATATGGGGACTAAGAAGGTATTTACAAAAATAGACTTAAGATAGAGATATAACAATATTTAGATCTATCACAAATAGCCACTTACTGATTTGTGATTGAGTGATTTGATAATCAAAAAGCTCAAAAAAGTAAAGTTAGACAAGCAGTAAAAGATGTTGTTAAGTTTGAGGTTTATCCTCAGATATACAGTCCTTAAATATATAATTATAGTGGTCTATGTATTAGGACAGCCTACTATATAATCACTACCTATTGTTTTACATATAGGAGTGCTATTGTTCTTGAAATAGAGATAACCTAACTGTTTTAGGGCAGTCCTTTGTTCTATTAAAGGACAGATGATAATCTATAGGTAAAGATCAATATTATATACAAACATTGAGAACCTTGTATCTCCATGGGATCTTATTGCCTCAGAATATATTTATAGCCAAAAAAAGCATATTGAAGAGAGCTTCACAATGGTTATTAAAGCAAATGATTATGCCAAGTAGTTCCTGAGATATTAGCAATTTAGTGTTTGGTAACTTGATAATCACCAATGTTATAAGATGACTTTCAGGAAAGAAAATATTTCTTATGCATTCATCAACTTGATGGAAAATATCCAAGAATACAATGCAGGAAAAGATATAAATAGCATGGGAAGGATTATGTAAGATATGTATAGTTTTTAGTAAGAGTCATATGATCATAGGAGATAGGTGCATAGACTACCTAATATTTGTATAAGTACCTAAGGGAATCCAACAAAAAACTCTATTGAGTTCTTCCTGAACAACTACTTTGGTTAAGCTTTAAGTCCTCACAACTTCACACTAACAGCCAACTGATCTGCTGATAACTTAGTGAATACTGATTATCTTGAGACGTTTTTGGTATTATTTAAAAGATCTTCTTAAGGGCTTTTGGTGGCTATTTAGATTGTTAAAATCAGTTGAGTTTTCCTGGAGTTATGGTCTAAATGAAGTTTATGACAAAATCAAAGAAGAAGATAAGTGGAAAGCAGCTTTTACAACTCTGATAGAATTGTTTGAACCAACAGTAATGTTCTTTGGTTTAACAAACTCACCAGCTACCTTTCAAGCAATGATAAACAATCTGTTAAGAGATTTAATCAATAAAGGCAATATAGTATCTTTTATTGATGATGTGTTAGTAGCAACAGAAATGGAGAAAGAATATGATAAAATAGCAAAAGAAGTATTGAGACACATGGAGGAAAATGACCTCTATGTAAAACCAGAAAAATATATATAGAAAGTACAAGAAGTAGGATTTTTAGGAGTAATATTAGAACTGGATAGGATCAAGATAAAGAAAAAAAAGATTAAAGCAGTATTGGAATAGCTGACACCTAAGAATATAAAAGACATACAGAAGTTCTTAGGCTTAACAGACTATTATCAATGGTTTGTTAAAGATTTTGCCAAAATTACCAAACCATTACATTAATTGGTAAAAAAGGATAAAAAGTGGAATTGAAAAGTTGAACAGAAAGAAGCTTTTGAAGGTCTAAAGAAGATCTTCACAATAGAACCAGTGCTAGTAGTACCAGACTTAGATAAAGAGATAAAAGTAAAAGCAGATACATCAGACTATATAACAGGAGAAGCATTGTTAATGAAGTGTAAAGATGAAAAATAGAGGCTAGTGGCCTTTATTTCAAAATTGTTGAATGAAACAGAAAGAAATTACAAAATTCATGACAAAGAGATATTAGCAGTAATCAGGTGCTTAGAAGCATAGAGGCACTTTCTAGAAGAAGCAAGAACCAAGTTCAAAATCTAGACCAATTACAAAAACTTGGAATACTTTATGAAAAATCAAAAGTTGAATCAAAGACAAGCAAGATAGGCTTTATATTTGTTTAGATTCAACTTTATACTAAAACATGTTCCTGGAAAAAGTATGGGAAGAGCAGATGGTTTTAGTAGGAGACCTAACTGGCAAGAGGGAGTAGAGAAGGATAATAAAGATAAGACACTGTTGAAACCAGAATAGTTGACAGTGAGAATAGTAGAGATGTTAATAAAAGGGATGGATATATTAGAGAAAATAAAGAAGTTAGATACAAAAGATAATAAGATGTTGAAGGCAGTAGAAGAAATGAAAAAAGCAGATATAAAGGTATTATAAGATAAAGAATGGAGAGAAAAGAATAGATTAATGTTGAAAGAAGAAAAGGTATATGTTCTAAAAGATAAAAGGTTAAGAGCAAAAATAATATAACTTCATCATAATATATCTATAGGAGGATATAAAGGACAATAGAAAACAGTAGAATTAGTAATAAAAAACTTCTGGTGGTCAAAAGTGACTAAGAAGGTAAAAAAATATATAGAAGGTTACGATATATACCAACATAGCAAAAATTGAACAAAACCCCCAGTAGAAAAACTTATGCTAAATAAAATACCAGAAAAACCTTGAACTCATATTTTGGTAGACTTTATTACTAAGTTGCCATTAGTATAGGAGTATGACTCAATTTTAGTGGTATGTGATAGAATGACCAAGATAGCTCATTTTATACCAACTACAGAAAAAATAATAGCAGAAGGGTTTTTAAGACTGTTCAGGAATTATATATAGAAATTATATAGGTTGCCTAAAAGTATTATTTCAGATAGAGGTCCACAGTTTGTAGCAGAGTTAATGAAGGAGTTAAATCAAATACTAGGAACTTAACACAAAAAAGTGACTACTAAATAGTGACATGAAGGTATAACAAAATACCTATTCAAAGAACTACATAAATAGCTGAATCCTCATTAGTAAGTAGTCTTGCTAATGTTGTTCTTTTGGTATAATAGTAAACTATATAGTATGTGACTACTGGTCTATAGTACAACTGTAACAGAATTAAGACAAAGTTGTTTACAGCATTTTATCCACAAACAAATAGACAAACAAAGAGAATAAATTAGGAGTTGGAATAGTACTTAAGGATATTTATTAATCACAGGCAAGGGTTATGGCCAAAGTGGCTGGGGATAGCTGAATTCACATATAACAATAAAGTATATTCAGCAACCAAGATGTCACCTTCTAAGACAAATAGTGGATGTGATCCTAGAATGGGATTTGAAATAAAAAAGAAAGGAAAGTTTGAAAAAGCAAAAGATTTTGTAAAGAAAATGAAAGAGATACAAGAGAAAGCAAAAGTAGCACTAAGAAAAGTGCAGGAAGACATGAAGAAGTATGTAGATAGGAAAAGAGAAGAAACAAAGAAATATATAGTAGGAGATTTAGTGCTATTAAGTACTAAAGATTTAAAGTATCAAATGGTAGAGAGATGATCAGAGAAGCTTATAGAGAGATTTGTTGGCCCTTATAAAGTCAAGGGTATAGTATCAACAAATGTGATAGAGTTGGAATTACCAGGGTCAGTGAAAATACACCCAGTGGTAAATATGAATAGAGTATAAAAGTACTAAGGACAAGTAGAGGAACAGAAGAAAGAACCATCTTTACTAGTAGTTATAGAAAGGAAAGAGAAATATGAGATAGAGGAATCCTCAATAAAAGAATTGTTTGAGAAAAAGAAAAATACTTAGTATAGTAGAAGAGATATATAGCAGAAGTAGATACATGGGAAGGAAAAGAAAACTTAGAAAATGCAAAAGAATTGGTAGAAGAATTTGAAAGGAACTATGAAGAAGAGGGACAAAGAATAAAATAAGAAGATGACAAGGTGTTCAACAGAGGAGAATTACCTGGAAAATATACAGTAAAATTGTTATATGAATAGTGTCACAAACTTTATTTGGACTATAACTCTAGGAATATTCAACCAATTTTGACAATCTAAATAGCCACCAAAATCCCTTAAAAAAACCATTCAAAATGTACTAAAAACATCTCAAAGCAATCAGTATTCACTGAGTTATCAGTAGATCAGTTGACAATCACCAAGTTACCAAACACTAAATTACTGATATCTCTGGAACTACTTGTCATAATCATTCACTTTAATGACCATCATAAAGCTCTCTTCAATGTGCTTCTTTCAGCTATAAATAGAACCCAAGGCAATAAGATCACATGAAGATACAAGGTCCTCAATGTTTGTATATAATATTGATCTTTACCCATAGATTATTATCTGTCCTTGAATAGAACAAAGAACTGTCCTAAAATAGTTAGGTTATCTCTATTATAAGAATAATAGTATTTTTATATGTAGAACAATAGGTAGTAATCATATAGTAGTCTGTTCTAATGCACAGACTACCACAATCATATATTTAAGAACTGTATGTCTAAGAATAAATCTTAAACTTAATAACATCTTTTGTTGCTTGTCTAACTTTGCTTTTTTGAGTCTTTTGATTACCAAATCAGCAAATTGCAAATCAGTAAGTGGCCATTTGTGATAGATAGAACAATGGAAAATTTGAGATAAAGTATTTAAAAAAGTTGGAAAGAAATTGAAGACAATAGAAAGGTAAAACCATTTCTTTGGAGGAGAAATTTTAAAGAGGGGGTAATATTATGAGCTGTCTTGGCTATAATAACTTTTATTTCTTTAATCCTTTATCTTTTACTTTACTTTACTTTTAATTAGATAATAGAGAAGTCACATGATCAGGATCACATAACCTGTTATATTTGTTACAATCTATCACATCCTGTAATAAATTGGTCACATGATCAGTTACATCACATAAGTCACATGTCAAGGAATATTCTAGTAGATTCCATTAGATCATTAGTAGGTCAGGGTTAGTAGCATAGACCATGTATAAAAGATATAAGTAGTAGCCCACATCTAAGAGGAACTCTGTTAAGTTTTCTTTATTTACCCCAAATAAAAGATAACTCAGTTCTAGGATTAGCTCAACCCAATGGTTGTACTATACAAATCTATAAGTGGCCATTTGTAATATCAATCTCCTATCACTTGTTGTGGTCACATATTTCAGAGTAGTGAAATGTCATCCAAAGAAGAGTAAATTCAGGAGAAACAGAGTGAAAGATATATAACAAGAGTGAAGAATGCTACAAGAGTTAAGAAATATAACTTTATAACTTTATAATATTAATCTACAAACTAAGGAGCTATCATGTACTGGTAGAGTACTTATACAAATTCCAGAATAAAAGTGGTGGTATAAGTATCTTGGTCTACATTATATGTCATGCTTTCTTTACTATCATTGTAACATTTACACTAATCAAGTCTACCTGTCTGGAACTCTCTGAACAATTGATCTTATCTAGTTATACTATACAGTTCTAGAGGCTATTAAGTACTGATACTTCCTAGTACAACTCTAGTTTTGTTTTCAACTAAATTACCATTCTGTCTGTTTTTGACTCTATTTCTCTTGTCTTAGTCAATAAAACTATATTATCTGAATTACCCAAGATCAAGACTTAACATCATGATCCTATAGAAGTAGATAATTTAGGAGGTCAAGAATAGAAATTTTAAAAAAAAAAGAAAAAGAAAAAAATATAAATATTGAATAATACTGAATTTCCAGTATATAACATAGCTGAGTAATACTGTCAGCTAATCTGTCATTTAGCTGTCTACTAAATCTGGCTGTCACAAATGTCATATCTATATTTTTTCCAGTTGTTTCTATTACTAGCCTATAAATTCTTCTCATACTATAGCTGGCTATATAGTAGAATATTTGTAAGGGAATAGTGGTCACCCTTGGATAGGGCTTAGCTAAGTATCTGATTTGCAATCTATCTAGTAGATCTCATCTTATAATGTATATCTATCAACTCCCTTGCTTTTCTGTCTATATGTTGTTGCAATTATTCCAGTTACACTAATTAGGAAGTGCTGTTATTGGACTGTAGCTCATATGACTGTGCTCAGACTGTCTCTTATAGTATATATAAAAGCCTGTATTAGTAAATTTACTCTTACTCAAATATTACTCTAGTTTCTGGGGCCCTTATTTAGCTTTCCAGTGTAACCTCTGGCCTTTAGTTAAATGTTGCCCTTACAATATCTCTGTATACTATATGATAACTCATTATTCAATATACAATCTTGTTGAGTTAAGAATGAGCAATGCAAATCTGAGGGAGAAATTATTGTAAATATGCAATGTATATTGATTTCTACTATATCTATAAGAGCAATGTTAGATAGAAGACCAGAGATCACACTGAAAAGCTAAATAAGGGTTCTAGAAGCTAGAGTAATATTTGAGTAAGAGTAAATCTACTAATACAGGCTCCTATTTATACTATAAGAGACAGTCTGAGCACAGTCATATAAGCTACAGTCCAATAATAGTACTTCCTAATTAGGGTAACTGGAATAATTACAACAATATATAAATAGAGAGGTAAGAGAGTAGATAAATATATATCATAAGATGAGATCCACTAGATAAATTATAAATTAGACACTTAGCTAAGCCTTATCCTAGAGTGACTACTATCTCCTTATAATACCTATGAGATTTTTATCTAAGCCTCTGGCCCAATCTAAACTCTCTACTAATTTTGCCTCAGGATCTATTTATAGCCAAAAAAAGTGCATTAAAGAGAGCTTCACAATGGTTATTGAAGCAAACAATTGTATCAAGCAGTTCCCAAGATACTGGTAATTTAGTGTTTGGTAACTTGGTGAATACTGGTTATCTTGAGATGTTTTTGGTAGCATTTGAAAGGTTTTCTTAAGGGCTTTTGGTGGCTATTTAGATCATCAAAATTGGTTGAGTATTCCTAGAGTTATGGTCTGAATGAAGTTTGTGACAAGTTCACTATACTCCCTTTCTACAACAGTCTATGTGATAGCATATAGTGTTGTCTATCAGCTTACTGTACTCTCTTCCTCTAACAGTCTGTATCACAAATGGCCACTTACTGATTTGTGATTGCTTGATTTAATAATCAAAGTGTTCAAAAAAGTGAAGTTAGATAAGCAGCAAAAGATGTTGTTAAGTCTGAGGTTTATTCTTAGATATACAGTTCTTAAATATATGATTGTGGTGGTTTGTGTACAAGGACAGCCTACTACATGATCATTACCTATTGTTCTATATATAGGAGTGCTATTGTTCTTGAAATAGAGATAACCTCACCATCTTAGGGCAGTCCTTTGTTCTATTCAAGGATAGATGATAATCTATGAGTAAGGATCAGTATCATATACAAACATTGAGGACCTTGTATCTCTATGGGATCTTATCACCTCTGGTTCTATTTATAGCCAAAAGAAGTACATTGAAGAGAGCTTCACGATGGTCATTGAAGCAAACAATTATATTAAGCGGTTCCCGAGATATCAGTGATTTAGTATCTGGTAACTTAGTGATCTGTCATAAAATTCATTCAGACCATAACTCCAGGAATACTTGATTGATTTCAATGATCTAAATGGCCACCAAAAGCCCTTAAGAAGACCTTTCAAACAGTACCAAAAACATCTCAAAGTGATCAGTATTCACTGAGTTATCAGCAGATCAGTTAATGATTACCAAGTTACCAGACACTAAATCACTGATATCTTGGGAACTGCTTAACATAATCATTTGCTTCAATAACCATCGTGAAGCTCTCTTCAATGTGCTTCTTTTGGCCATAAATAAATCCTGAGGCGATAAGATCCCATAG
>Ga0153989_1000001_pt1 | contig 98126 bp, 127 predicted proteins | sample TSNC073MetaG_FD_104701 | JGI IMG/M metagenome (GOLD analysis project Ga0153989, IMG submission 104701) | Attine ant fungus gardens microbial communities from North Carolina, USA - TSNC073 MetaG | ecosystem: Host-associated > Fungi > Mycelium > Unclassified | place: USA: North Carolina, Jones... | reverse complement strand
TCGAGCCGGTCGTTGACGATGATGCCGGGCTGGAGCCGACGGGTCAGCTCCAACAGCTCCGAGGATCCCCAGTCGTCGCGGCCCTTGCCGCCCCAGATGTCCTCGTGGTCGTTGTCCCGGTACGAGAAGTCGTAGAACAGGTAGTCGATCCGGCCGTAGTCGGTCAGCAGTTCCTCGACCTGGCCGTGCAGGTACTCGCGGTACCGGGCCATGTCGCGGCCCTCGTTCAGCGCCGCGATCGCCTCGTCGCCGTCGTCCCGGCGCGGGTGCACCCCATCGACGGTGAAGTCCGGGTGGTGCCAGTCGATGAGCGAGTGGTAGAAGCCGACCCGCAGTCCCTCGGCCCGGACGGCGTCGACGAACTCGCGCACGATGTCCCGCCCGAACGGGGTGTTCGTCGACTTGTAGTCGGTCAGCTCCGAGTCCCACAGCGCGAAGCCCTCGTGGTGCTTCGTGGTGAGCACCACGTACTTCATCCCGGCCTCGCGGGCGCGACGGGCCCAGTCCGCCGGGTCGAAGAGGTCCGGGTCGAAGTGGTCGAAGTACTTCTGGTAATCGGCGTCGGTGATCCGCTCGCGGTTCTTCACCCATTCGTGCCGTGCCGGGAGGGCGTAGAGCCCCCAGTGGATGAACATGCCGAAGCGGTCGTGGGTGAACCAGGCGGGGATGCCGTTCGCGTCGGGGTCGACCTGCGGCGATGCGGGCGCGGTGATGGTCATGGGGTCGGTGTTCCTTTCAGGAGTGCGGCAGGTCACCGGCCGCCGAGGCCGGAGGTGACGATGCCCTTGACGAGGTGCTTCTGGAGCAGGACGAGCAGGATCACGGTCGGCAGCATCGAGATCACCGACGCCGCCATCACGAGGTTCCACTCGGAGCCCTGCTGCCCGAAGAACTGCTGCAGGCCGAGCGGGATCGTGCCGTGGGCCTCGACGTCGTTCACGACGACGAGGGGCCAGAGGAACGAGTTCCAGTAGGAGATGAACGAGAACACGGCCAGGACGGCCATGGTCGGGCGGGCGAGCGGGAGCATCACGGAGAAGAACGTCCGGATCGCTCCGGCCCCGTCGACCCGGGCCGCGTCGTCGAGCTCCTGCGGCACGGTGAGGAAGAACTGCCGGATGAGGAACGCGCCGAGCGCCGTGAACGCCCACGGGACGATGAGCGCCTGGAACGTGTCGACCCAGCCGAAGCCCTGCATCATCACGTACATCGGGATGACGAGGACGTCCTGCGGGATCATCAGCGTGACGAGGAACAGCACGAACACGGTGTTCCGGCCGCGCCACCGCAGGCGCGAGAACGCGTACCCGGACAGCACCGCCACGGCGACGTTGATCGCGGTGCCGACGACGGCGACGAAGATCCCGTTCAGGATGAACCGCGCGAACGGCAGGTAGGTGAACGCCTGGACGTAGTTGTCCCACTCGAGCGAGCGGCCCCACAGCGTCGGCGGGGTGGTGAACACCTGGTCCGCGGGCTTCAGGCTCGTCGCGACCATGTAGACGAGCGGCGAGACGAACAGGAGTGCGACGAGGCAGAGCAGGGCGTACCCGATCGCGTGCCGGACCCGACCCGGCCGCGGGGCGGACTTCGTCCGGGCGACGGCACGGGGGTTGACCGTCCGGTTCGACGTGGTGGCGCCGAGGCGCCCGCGGACCGCTTCACTCATAGTGCACCCACCGCTTCTGTCCGAGGAACTGGACGGCCGTGATCCCGAGGATGATGACGAACAGCACCCAGGCGCCGGCCGATGCCAGACCGAGCTGCTGGTTCTGGAAGCCGGTGTTGTAGATGTACTGCACGAGGGTCTCGGTCGCGGTGCCCGGGCCGCCCTTCGTCAGGACGAACGGCTGCACGAACACCTGGAACGAGGTGATGAGCGTCATCATCGTCGCGAAGAACACCGACGGCGAGATGAGCGGGAACTTGATCGCCCAGAACGTCTGCCAGGCGTTCGCGCCGTCGAGCTGTGCTGCTTCGATCTGGTTCTCCGGCACGGCGTCGAGTGCCGCCGAGAAGATCAGCATGTTGTAGCCGAAGCCCTGCCAGACGCTCATCGCGACGATGGCGAGCATCGCCCAGTGCTCGTCGGCGAGGAAGTTCGGCGCGTGCACCCCGACGGTGGACTGCAGCGTCGCGTCGATCGCGCCGCCGGGCTGGTAGAGCATCCGCCAGACGACGACGTTCGCGACGATCGGCGTGATGGTCGGGATGAAGAACAGGACGCGGAAGACGTGCCGCCCGGCGATCCTCGGCGTCAGCCAGGCGGCGAGCCCGAGCGACACGACGAGGTTCAGCGGCACGTACAGGACGACGAAGAGCGCCGTGTTCAGCGCGACGGTCCGGAACACCGGGTCGGCGAAGAGGCGGGCGTAGTTCTCGATGCCCGCCCAGCTGCGCTCGCCGAGCATCGGCCAGTTCATGAAGCTGACGACGAGGGAGGCGATGATCGGGAACGCCGTGAAGACGACGAGCCCGATCGAGTGCGGTGCGGCGAACGCGGCGCCCCACCAGGAACGGCGCCCGAGCGGTCCGGCGTCACCGCCCCGTCGCTGTGGCGTGGCGGCCACCACGGCGGTCGCGACCGCCAGGACGGCCGCTTCGGCCGGTGGGTCCTGGATGGTGGTCATGCGACGACCTCCTCGTCGTTCGCGCGGTCCGGAACAGGGGGAAGGATCGGACTGGAGGGACGGGGCGGGGTCGACCCGCGCCTCCAGTCCGACGGCTGGTTCAGCCGGTCACTGCGTACCGAGCTGGCCGGCGATGGAGGACATGGTCTCCTTGCCGGAGGTCTGCCCGTTCACCGCCTGGAGTGCGTACTGCGTGAACAGCTGCGAGAGCTGGTCGCTCTGCTTGTTCCCCAGGAGCGGCGACGACTTCGCGAGGGCCGCCTTGAGCGCGGGTTCGGCACCCTCGATGCCGGCGCTCGAGTACCACGCCGACTGGGCCGCGGTCCGTCCGGGGAAGGCACGTCCGTCCTCGGCGAGCGAGGTCAGCACCTTCTCGCTCGTCATGGTCTGGACGGCCTTGAACGCCTGGTCGGGGTACTTGCACTGCTTCGAGACCCCGAAGCCGGACCCGGCCGCGAACGTCGACGGGCCGGACGTGCCGGCGGGGAGCGTCGTGACGCCGAGGTCGAACTTCACCTTCGCCTTCTGGCTGATCAGCGACCACGGACCGTCGGTGTACATCGCGACCTTCCCGGCGGCGAAGTCGTTGCCCGGGGTCGACGAGTCCGACGACGCCTGCGTGGCGTAGCCCTTCTCGACGAGGGACGCGAGCCAGTCGAGACCGTCCGCGAACTTCGTGTTCGTCGCGTCGAGCTTCCCGCTCGAGGTGATCACGCGGCCGCCGTTGTAGCCGTAGATCATCGACTCGAGGTTGAGGTCCCCGACCGTCGAGCCGAACTCGGTGATGCCCTTGGCCTTGAGTGCGGCACCCGCCGCCTCGAAGTCGTCGACCGTCCAGCCGGGCTTCGGCTCGGCCACGCCCGCCTGCTTGAACAGGTCGCGGTTGTAGAACATCATGATGGGCCCGGTGTCGTACGGCAGGCCGTAGAGCTTGCCGTCGACCTTCATGCCGTCGAGCGCCGTGCTGTCGAACGCGGACAGGTCGGTGCCGTCCTGCTTCGCGAGGTCGTCGAGCGGCAGCAGCGACGATGTGTAGTTCGCGGCGCGGAGCGACTGCATGCTCACGACGCACTGGGCGCTCCCGGCGCTCAACTGCGTGCTGAGCTTCGTGAAGTAGTTCTCGAACGGTGCGCCCTGGATCGTCAGGGTGATGCCGTCCTCGCTCTTCACGGTGTCGGCGACCTTCTGCCAGGCGGCCTTGTCCTCCTTCCCGGCGATCCACATCGACCAGGTCAGGGCGTCCTTGGACTGGCTGCCGCCGGCACTGCTGCCGGCCGAACAGCCCGTGAGCACGAGGGCTGCGGCAGCTGCGGCCGCGAGCCCCGCGGTGATTCGTCGTCGTTGCATCGGAGTCTCCACTTCGTCGTGGTGATCGGGATCGGGTGTGGGTGTGGTCGTGCTGGTCAGGCGACGCGGACGGCGTCGGGGATCGGCTCGGCGACGGCGGCCCAGACCGGGCCGTCCGGGTACGAGTACGTGTCGAGGGAGTCGGCGAGCATCTCGGTGCCGGCACCCGGGGCGCTCGGCGGCCAGTAGTGCCCGTCGTGCACGTCGACCGGGGTCACGAAGTGCTCGTGCAGGTGGTCGACGTACTCGATGCACCGGGTGTCACGATCACCGCTCAGGGCCACGGCGTCGAACATCGACAGGTGCTGGACGGCCTCGCACAGCCCGACACCGCCGGCGTGCGGGCAGACCCGGACGCCGTACTTCGCGGCGAGGAGCAGGATCGCGAGGTTCTCGTTCACGCCGGCGACCCGCGTCGCGTCGATCTGGAGCACCGACATCGCGTCCGCCTGGATGAGCTGCTTCGCGACGACGCGGTTCGCCATGTGCTCCCCCGTCGCCACCGGGATCGGGGCGATCCGGCGGGCGATCTCGGCGTGCGCGAGGACGTCGTCGGGACTCGTCGGCTCCTCGACCCAGGCGACGTCGAACGGGCGCAGCCGCTCGACCCAGGCCACCGCCTCGTCGACGTCCCAGCGTTGGTTCGCGTCGATCGCGATCCGGATGTCCGGCCCCACCACCGAGCGGGCGATGCCCATGCGCCGGACGTCCTCGTCGACGTCGCCGCCGACCTTGAGCTTGATCTGCGCGAAGCCCTCGTCGACGGCCTCGCGGCAGAGCCGTGCGAGCTTCTCGTCGTCGTAGCCGAGCCACCCCGGGGTGGTCGTGTACGCCGGGTAGCCCTCCTGCTCGAGGCGGCGCTTCCGGTCCGCCCGGAGCGGCACCGCGGCGACGAACAGCTCGCGGGCCTCTTCCGGGGTGATCGCGTCGGAGAGGTACCGGAAGTCCACGAGGTCCACGAGCTCGTCCGGCGAGAGGTCGGCGAGCAACGCCCACAGGGGCTGCCCGGCCCGCTTCGCCCGGAGGTCCCAGAGGGCGTTCACCACGGCACCGATCGCCATGTGCATGACGCCCTTCTCCGGGCCGAGCCAGCGGAGCTGCGAGTCGTGCACGAGGGTGCGCCACGTCCGGCCCATGTCCGCGAGGACCGCTTCGGCGTCGGCGCCGACGACGTGCTCGCGGAGGGCAGCGATCGCCGCCTCCTGCACCTCGTTGCCGCGGCCGATGGTGAAGACGAACGCCGCACCGACGTGGGCGTCGAGGGCGTCGGTGGTGACCTCGACGTAGGCGGCGGAGTAGTCGGGTGCCGGGTTCATGGCGTCGGACCCGTCGTGTTCCCGTGAGGTCGGGAACCGGATGTCGCGTACGCGCAGACCGGTGATGCGGCTCATCGTGTCTCCTGCCCGTCCGGTCTCCGTCGACCGAACGAGGTAATCGAAACATCCGATGTCTTGTCTGTCAAGGGGGAATCAGATCGTGTTTCGGTCACGAAGCGCGGCGAGTCATCCGATGACTAGCGGGGTGGGCACTGCCGGTCGGCTCGCGCGAGTGTGCCCGCGTGGGCCTGCCCGCGTGAGCCTGCCCGCGCGAGTCTCGGGTTGCGCGACCGATCTCGCGGCCCGTGCCGCGAGCCCTGTCGCCGAGCGCGAGTCTCGGCGGGCGCGGGCGCGGGCGCGAGCGCGGGCGCCGGCGTACCTGTCGGCCGGCGGTCGGCGTGCCGGTCAGCCGGCGGCGAGGCGGCCCATCTCGGCGACCACCTCGCGGAGACGGTCGGCCAGTTCCTCGCGGGACGCGACGCTGAACCGGTGGGCGGTCTCGATCGCCGCGGCCATCACGAGGGTCACGGCGGTCCGGGCGGAGTCGGCGTCGGTGCGGCCGGCCGCGACCTCGACGACGGCGTGCCGGGCCTCCGCCATCCACTGGAGCATCGTCGGCACCATCTCGGGGCGCGCCTGCACGAGCGCCTTCATCCGACGCCGGTCCTCCGGCAGGGTCACCGTCTGCGCCACGAGGTCGCACAGGTCGGACACGAGCGGCCCGGTCGCGACGAGGAACGACGCCCGCGCCTCGGCGGAGACGGTCGCCGCGGGGAGCCCGAGCGCCGCATGACCCTTGGACGGGAAGTAGTTGAAGAACGTCCGGGGCGAGACCCCGGCGGCGGCGCAGATCTCCTCGACGGTGACCCCGGCGAGGCCGCGGTCGGTCACGAGGTCGATGGCCGCGTGGTGGATCGCCGCGCGGGTCTGTTGCTTCTTGCGCTCCCGCAGGCCGCTGTCGGCCGCGGTGACGGCGGTGCGTGCTCCGGCGCCGCGTGCTTCGGTGGTGGTCACGTGCTGCTCCTGGTGCGGATCGGGGCCTCCCGCCGTGATGCGGGAGGCCCCGAGCGGCCTAGCGGTCCGACGCGCCCCGCTGGACGGGGATCGAACCGGTGACGGGTGCGGTGGGCGAGCCCATCGTGTCCGCCGCCTTGACCGCCTGGACCTCGAGGTCGTCGGCCGTGCGGTCGTTGTCCGCCTGCTCCTGCAGGGCCGAGCTCTTGCGGAGCGGCGGCGCCTTGAAGAACCAGCTCAGGACGAACGCGAGCAGGATGACCGCGAAGCCGACCCAGTAGACCGTGACGGCCGAGGCGTTGAACCCGGTCATGAACGGCCGCGTCAGCGCGGAGTCCGCACCGTTGAGGTAGGACGTGTCGCTCGTCTCGCTGCTCGAGGCGCCTTGGTCGCTCGTGCCCTTGTCGATCTGCTTCGACAGGGTCGGCGCGAGGTCCTGCACCCAGTAGGTGCGCTGGGCCTCGTCGGACCAGTCGACCACGAGCTTGCCGTCCTGCACGCTGGCGTGCGCCTTGTCGGCGGCGGCGGTGAGCGCCTGCTGCTGGACCGCGTCGGGGGCGCCGGCGGTGGCCTGCGTCACCTGTGCGGTGGCGGCGTCGAGGCCGGACTGCACCTGCTGCTTGATCGGGGTGACGATCGGGTTCCAGATCTGGCCCATGACGCCCTGGTTGGCCTTCGCCGTGGCGACGGTCGGGTCCAGCGCCGCGTCGAGTGCGCTCGTCAGGTTCTTCTGGTCCGCCGTCGCGTGCAGGATGTTCGCCGGCATGATCGAGAACAGGACGCTCAGGAGCACCGCGGTGCCGAGGGTTCCACCGATCTGCCGGAAGAACGTGGCCGAGCTGGTCGCCACACCCATGTCCCGCGGCTGCACCGAGTTCTGCGAGGCGAGGGTGATGCTCTGCATGAGCTGGCCGAGGCCGAGACCGATGAGGAACATGCCGATCATCAGGAACCAGAGCGGCTTGTCGATGGTCATGAACGTCAGGACGACGTAGCCGATCGAGACGAGCGCCGTACCGATGACCGGGAAGATCCGGTACTTGCCGGTGCGGGCGACGATCTGACCGGAGGCGATCGAGGCGATCATGAGCCCACCGATCATCGGCAGGGTCGCGAAGCCGGACTCGGTCGGGGTCAGACCGGTGACGATCTGCAGGTAGAGCGGGATGGTCAGCATGGCGCCGAACATCGCGAAGCCCACGAGGAAGCCGAGCACCGTGGCCATGGAGAAGACCCCGGACCGGAAGAGCTTCAGCGGGATGATCGCGTCGTCCTTCATGAGCGTCTCGATGACCAGGAAGGCGACGAGGCCGAGGGCGCCGATCACGTAGCAGGCGATCGCGCCGGCCGAACCCCAGCCCCACGTGCGGCCCTGTTCGGCCACGAGCAGGAGCGGCACGAGGGTCACGATGACCGAGGTCGCACCCCACCAGTCGATGCGCGGCTTGGCCTTGGCGTCACCGAACTTCGGGAGGTGCAGGAACGCGATGACCATCAGGAGCGCGGCCACACCGATCGGCACGTTGATCAGGAAGACCCAGCGCCAGCCGGTGACGCCGAGGATGCTCGTGGCACCCGCGAACAGACCACCGATGAGCGGGCCGATCACCGACGAGATGCCGAAGACGGCCAGGAAGTAGCCCTGGTACTTCGCACGCTCACGCGGCGCGAGGATGTCGCCCATGATCGCCAGCGGCAGCGACATCAGCGCACCGGCGCCGATGCCCTGGAAGGCGCGGAACGCGGCCAGCATGATCATCGAGGTCGACATCGTCGAGAGCAGGGAGCCGAGGATGAAGACGGCGATGCCGAAGATGTAGAGCGGGCGGCGGCCGAAGACGTCGGACAGCTTGCCGTAGATCGGGGTCGTGATCGTGCTGGCGATGAGGTAGGCCGTCGTGACCCAGGCCTGCTGGTCGAGGCCGTGCAGGTCGTCACCGATCGTCCGGATCGCCGTCCCGACGATCGTCTGGTCGAGCGACGACAGGAACATGCCGGCCATGAGGCCGTAGATGACGAGGAGGATCTGGCGGTGCGACATGATCGGCTTCCCCGGCTGGTCGGCCGGTGCGCTCTGTCGTCCGCGCTGCACCTCGACGGGTGCGGTGGCAGTAGACATGGGGGTCCTTCTGGGTGCGTGGGTGGTCGTGGTCGCGAGGGGCGCAGGAGCGTCGTGGCGGGCCGAGATCGGCTGGTCAACCTTGCAGACGCTGCAACTTTACACCATGGGCAGGATTGCCACCAACGCAAACTTTCCCATCACGCATGTTGGGAGAACGGCGGGACAGCTAGCGTGGGTGGGCATGGGGCGGACGACCTGGACCGATGTACCCGCAGTGCTGCGCGCCGAGGTCGAGGAGATCCTCGGCGGACCCGTGACCCGCGCGACGTCGCAGTCGGGCGGGTACTCCCCCGGCGGTGCCGACCGGCTCAGCACCGCAGACGTCGCCGGGCGTTCGTGAAGACCCTCGCGCGCTCGCGGAACGCCGACGGCTTCCGCCTCCACGAACAGGAAGCAGCCGTGGTGGCACACCTGCCGCCGACGATGCGGGCACCGCGACTCCTCGCCACGCTACGGGCCACGATCGACACCGACGACTGGATCGCCATCGTCCTCGAGGACGTCGACGGCCGACACCCGGGTCACGCGCGCGACGGCTCCGACGTCGCCGCGGTGCTGGACGCCCTCGACACGCTGCCGCTCGCCACCGGGAGCCTGGCGGGGCTGCCGCGACTCACCGACGAGCTCACCGGGGAGTTCGGCGCGTGGGACCGGATGACCACCGACGGACTGCCGGAGGTCGTCCCCGCGCACGTCGCCGCCGCTGCGTCCGCCCTCGCCCGCGCCGCCCGGCCGGCCGCCGGACTCCTCGCCGGGGAGCACCTGGCCCACGTGGACTGCCGCGCGGACAACCTGCTCGTCGACGCCGATGGCCTGGTCTGGGTCGTCGACTGGCCCTGGGCCGCCGTCGGCGCGCACTGGTTCGACCCGCTGACGTACCTGCTCGACGTCCTCGTCCGGGGCGAGGACTGCGACGTCGAGCACCACCTCGCGACCCATCCGGTGTTCGCCGGGGTGCCGTCGGTGACGGTCGACGCGGTGCTGGCCGGACTCGCGGGCACGTTCTTCGAGAAGGCGTCCCACCCGGCCGTCCCGGGCATGCCGACGCTCCGCGCCTTCCAGCGGGCCGAGGGCCTCGCCGCCGCCGAGTGGCTCCTCCGCCGCTGGCGCTGATCGTCCGCCCGACGCTGCGGTACCCCGACGGTCCAGGGACCACGGCACCGAGGAGCGTACGGTCCCCTGCATGACTGACGAGCACGAAGGCCCGCGTCCCGAGGACGACGCTGCGCGACTCGGACTCGTCGTCGTCGGCGAGGCAGCGGCGCTGCACTCGGGCGACGAGGCGGCTCTCGACGCGAGCGAACAGAACATCCGGGACACCGTCGACGAGATGGTCGACGAACCACTGACCGAACGGCAGGAGCAGGTGGTCGAGCGGCTGGCGTCCGCCGGCGGCACCCTCACCGCCGGCTTGAGCGGTGCCCTCGCCGCCCAGACCGGACGGAGCGTCGACGACGTCCTGGAGGGCGCCGCCCGCAGCGTGGTCTGGCAGCAGCGCCTGGCGAACCAACGTGACGACGAGCGTGCCGCCGACCGCGGCCGCGGCGAGCGCGAGGACGCCGGCGGGCAGCAGCGCGACCGCCGGGACGACGACGGGCGCGACGAGGACTGAACCCCGCCGCGCCCGGATCGCGGTCGGCTACTCGGCAGCCGTCTGTTCGCGTGCCACCGCACGAGCCGCGGCCTGGCCGGTCGTCGTGCTCTTCACGATGTCGCTCAGCGTGAACCCGGCGGTGGTGCCGAGCAGGGCGTCGACCTCGCTGAACTGGCTCACGACGCTCTTCGAGAGCGCACCGGCGCCGTCCGACGACACGACGGTCAGCTTGTCGATGTTCCCCATCGGCGCGGCGAGTTCGCGGGCGATGCTCGGCAGGGTCTCGATCGCCTTGACCCGGAGCACGGCCTCGGAGTGCTGGGCGAGCGCGTCCGCCTGGGCCTTCGTCGCGTCCGCCTCGGCCTGACCCTTGGCACGGATCGCGTCGGCGGCCGCCTCGCCCTCGGCACGGGATGCGTCGGCGGCGAGCTTGCGCGCCTCGGACTCGGCCTGGGCCTCCACCGCGACCGCCTCGGCGGAGATCCGACGGGCCTCGGCCTGCGCCCGCGCCGTCTCGACCTGCGCGGCCGCGGCTGCCTCGGCCTCGACGCGGGTCTTCCGCGCCTGGGCCTCGGCGACCGCGGACACCTCGGACTCGAGCTCGGCGCGCCGCAGCTCGGCACGCTTCTGCGCGGTCAGCTGCTCCTGCTCGACGACGCCCTGCGCCGCACGGGCCTGGGCGAGCGGACCGGCCGCCGCGGCCTCGGCCGACGCCCGGTCGGCATCGAGCTGCAGCGCGGCGCGCCGGATCGCGAGCGCGTTCTCGGCCTCGGCGATGGCCTGGTCCGCGGTGGCGCGGGCCTCCCGCGCCTCCCGGTCGGCCTGCGCCTCGGCGTTCTCGGCCTCGAGCCGGACGCGGGCGCGCTCGGCACGGCCGAGGTCGCTGATGTACTCGTTCCGGTCCGAGATGCCCTTGATCTCGAACGAGTCGACGTCGAGCCCCTGGCTGTGCAGCGCGTCCTTCGCGACGTCGAGCACGGCGACCGTGAGCTGGTCACGGTTCCGGATGATCGTCGAGACGTCGGTCGCACCGATCGAGGCGCGGAGCGACCCCGACAGCACCTCGCGCGCGAAGTCGTCGATCTTCTTCTCCTGGCCGAGGAAGCGCTGCGCCGCCGCCCGGATGGAGGCGTCGGTCTCGCCGACCTTGACGAGCGCCACGGCCTCGACGTCGATCGTCACACCACGGGAGTCCTGCGCGTTGACGTTGATGTCGATCGCGCGGGAGCTCAGCGAGAGCTTCGCGACCTTCTCGAAGAACGGCCGGACGAGCACCCCGGCGCCGAGGACGACCTTGATGCCCGACTCGACGGTCTCGGTGCCGTCGGAGTTCTTCACCTTGCGGGACCGCTTGCCCGTGATGATCAGCGCTTCGTCGGCGCCGGCGTTGCGGTAGACGAGCTTGGCGTAGACCAGCGCGACGACCGCGAGGACGATGACGCCCACGATGATCAGCGGGACGGCTCCGAGCGCGAACAGGACTTCCATGACTCCCCCTCCGGACCGGCCGCGTTCCGTCACGACCTGGATTCCGCATCTGTTGTTCCGTTGCCACCCATCCTAGGAGGACGGACAGCGAGACGGGAGGCGCGGTGCAGGATCACCTGCACCGCGCCTCCCGTCCGTGGTCGCGTCCGCGCCTACGCGCCGGCGCGCCACCAGTCGTCGAAGGGCGTCGCCGGGACCTGGCGCTTGTGCTCGGTCGCGCGGTAGCGCGTCTCGATCGCCTCGGCGACCTCGACCGGCACGTCGTGCCCCTGCAGGTAGGCGTCGATCTCGGCGTAGCTGAGGCCGAGGTTCGCCTCGTCCGTCTGCCCGGGCGTCTCGTCGAGAAGGTCGGCCGTCGGTGCCTTCTCGTAGAGCCGTGCCGGGGCGCCGAGGTGCTCGAGCAGCTGGCGGCCCTGGCTCTTCGTCAGCCCGGTGAGGGGTGTGAGGTCGACGCCGCCGTCACCGTACTTCGTGAAGAAGCCCGTGACCGCCTCGGCGGCGTGGTCGGTGCCGACGACGAGCAGGCCGCGCTGCCCGGCGACCGCGTACTGGGCGACCATGCGCATGCGGGCCTTCACGTTGCCCTTCACGAAGTCGCTGAGGTCGACGCCGGACGCGGCGGTGTCCTGCACGACCCCGTCCACCCCGTGCTCGATGTTCACGGTGATGCCCGGGTCGGCGGCGATGAACTGCAGCGCGAGCTGGGCGTCGTCCTCGTCCGCCTGCACGCGGTAGGGCATGCGGACCGTGGTGAACTCGGCCGGGTGGCCCTCGGCGCGGAGCGACTCGACGGCCAGCTGGGTCAGGCGCCCGGCGAGCGTGGAGTCCTGGCCGCCGCTGATCGCGAGGAGGTAGCCCTTCGCGCCGGTGGCGCGGAGGTAGTCCCGGAGGAACCCGACGCGGCGGGCGATCTCCTGCTCCGGGTCGATGGTCGGCTGGACGTTGAGGTCCGCTGCGATGGCGGCTTGGAGTTCACGCACCACCCCAGTATCCCGCTGCTCGCGCCGCATGCACAGGGTCAGTGCGCGCGATCCGCACCGAGCGGGCGGATGGTGTTGTCGTGGTCGGCGCCGATCGCGCAGGTGCAGACGACCGAGATCGTCTCCTGTGCCCGCGTGAGGAGGAACCGTTCGACGTGCGGCGGTCCGACGTGGCGGTCGAGCGGGTGGGTTTCGTGGTCGTGCACGGTGGCCTCACTTCGACGGAGCGGGACGGAGACGGAGCGGAACGGCGACGGAGCCGAACGGCGACGGAGCCGAACGGCGACGGAGCCGCGGGGGGCGGGGACGGCGGCGACCCGAACGCGCCGCCGTCCCCGGGACGGGCGCCGGTCCCCACCGGCGCCCGTCCGTGTCAGGCGCGGCGCAGGCGTCGCGCCAGGAGGGTGCCTCCACCGGCTGCGAGGAGCAGACCGGCCAGCAGGACCAGGGGCAGGACCTCGGCACCCGTGAAGGCGAGGGTGCCCGAGCCGGCCCCGGCCCCGAGGCCGCCGCCGTTCCCGCCGCCCGCGCCGCCGTCACCCGGTGCACCCGGCGTGCCCGGCGTGCCCGGCGTGCCCGGCGTTCCCGGCGTTCCCGGCGTTCCCGGCGTGCCCGGCGTGCCCGGCGTTCCCGGCGTTCCCGGGTCGACCGGCGCTGCGGCGACCGCGAAGGTCACCGAGTCCGGGTCGCTCACGAGCGTGCCGATGGTCTCCACCGCGACGGCCTCGTGGTCACCCACGGCGACCCCGGGGAACGTGACGGTCCAGGTGCCGTCCTCGTCCGCCACGGTCGACTGGGCCCCGGCATCGTCACCGTCGAGCGTGACGTCGACGTCGGCACCCGGTTCCGCGGTACCCGTCACCGGGACGTCGGTGGTGTCGTCGTCGGTCGGGACCGCGTAGTCCGTGCCGTCCTCCGGCGACGTGATCGCGATGCCGGCGAACGGGTCCGCCTGCACGGTCGCCGTCGCCAGGTCGACGGTCGCCAGGTCCGCCGCCGGCAGGAGCTGCACGCGGACGGCCCGGACGGTGGTGGCCCCGGTCGGGTCGGCGGTGGGCTCGGTGAAGGCCGGTGCCGTCTGGGAGTTGATCGTGATCGAGACGAGCTGGTTCACGATGTCGAGCAGCGGGTCGAGCGCCGTGACGGTGCCGGTCACCGTCTCGAGCAGCGTCTGCACCGTCTCCGCGACGAAGTCCCCGCCGAGCACGTCGCCCACGATGCCGGTGAGCGCCGGCACGATCGTGGAGCCGAGCAGCGGCTGGAGCAGGGGGTCGAGCGCGCCGAGCACCGGGCCGAGGACGCCGTCGCCCGCGACCGTGAGCGTCGCGCCGTCACCGGTGCCGAGCAGGTCGCCGACGGTGGTGTCCACCGTGAGCGTCAGTCCGGCGACGTCCGCGCCGAGCAGGTCCACCCCGGTGTCGACGACGAGTTGCACGTCGGCGGCGTCGAGCGCGTTCGTCAGCGTCGTGGTGAGGAGTGCCGGGAGCTGCTCGGTGAGGATGTCCGAGATCGCGCCGGTGATCTGCGCGTTGATCGTGTCGTCGGTGAGCAGGGTGGTGTTCGCCGGCAGGTCGTTCAGCGTGTAGAGCTGGGCGAGGTCGATCGTCACCACGCCCGAGGACAGGTCGATCGTGACCGGCCCGCTGGTCAGGGCCTGCTGGGTGACGGTCGACACGGCCCCCTGCAGGTCGACGTCGGCCGTGAGCTGCGCCGTGGTGTCGTCGAGCGTGAGGGCGCCGAGGCCGAGCGTGTTCACCGCGTCGGTGACCGGGCCGAGCAGCGCCGCCGTGAGCTCGGTGGTGCGCCCGTCCTCGCCGAGGGCGGCGTTCACGGTGTCGTCCGTGGTGCCGAGCGTCGTGTCGAGCGTGCCGACGAGCTGCTGCACCGCCGGGCTGACGAGCCGGACCTGCGCCCCGGCGACCTGGTAGTCGGTGGTGACGTCCGCGCCCGCGAAGGTGCGGTCGGCCTCGGCCCGGGCCGACAGCGCACCGAGCCCGACGGACAGTTCGCTGACCACGCCGTCGACGTCGAGGTCGCCGAGCAGCGGCGTGAGGTTCACGGTGGCGCCGGCACCGGGGGTGCCCGGACCGACCTGGATGGTGCCGTCCGCGCCGACCGCGCCCGCCGCGGCGACCGCGGAGGTGGTGTCGGTCGCGGCGACCTGGCCGGCGACGCCGACGTTCACGAGGCCGTTCTGCCCGAGGAGCTGGATGCCCCCGGGGACGTTGATCCCGATGCTGTCGAGCACCGAGAGGTCGAGCGGGTCCGACTGTCCGGCGGCCGTGCCGCCCGGGGCCGTCGCCCCGAAGGACCCGGCGAGCGCGGCGACGTCGTCCAGGTCGATCGTGCCGCTGCCGGCGATGAGCCGGCCCTCGGCCTGCGTCGCGTCGGACGCGGCGGCGTGGGCGGGGAGCGCGGCTCCGCCGATGATGACCGCGGCGACGGTGGCCGTGGCGCCCGCGCGGAGCGCGAAGCGTTGTGCAGTGCGTGGCATGGTGCCTCTTCCTCCGGCGGAGGGCTGCTCCGCCGCTGATCCATCCCCCGCCGGTGGTGCGGGGGATCCGACGGGCTCGCTGGTAGGGCGGGCCCGGAGTCACGTGTGCGCGTCGTGCTGCGCGCGGGCGCGGCTATCCGGGGTGATCACCCCCGGCCGGACGGGGGATCGTCGGCACGGCATCGACGGACGGGCGCATCGATCGAGCGCGCATCGTTCGTGTCCGTGCCATGTGCTGATCCCCTCGGGAGGGTCCGGCGGCGATGCCGGACCGAGGACGGGCGGTTGGTGAGACCGCGTTCCTGAGCAATCTACAAGGAGGACCACCCGGACTGGCGATACCCCCGTTCGGGGTGCATCGCAGAGATCGTTCGAACGTTGACAGTTCGATATCGAACGGTTAGTGTTCTGATCATGACGCAGCAGGCACCCCGGTTCGACTCGCCCCTTCAGCAGATGCGCTGGATCGGGTGGGCGCAACGCAAGGCGGCCGAGGAGTGGGGCCGCGAACGCGACCTCACCCAGGAGCAGAGCTTCGTGCTCGGGTACCTGCAGTTCACGCCCGGGGCGATCCAGCGCGACATCGCCGAGGTCACCCGGACCAGTGCGGCCAGCGTCTCGAGTCTCCTGCAGGGACTCGAGCGGCGCGGGCTCGTCGAGCGACGCGCGGACGCCGGGAACGCCCGGACGAAGCGCGTCTACGCCACCGACGAGGGGATCGCCCTCGTCGCCGGGTTCGAGGACGCGATGATCGCCCTCGACGACGTCCTGCTCGCCCCGCTCGACGCGGACGAGCGCGCCACCCTGCAGGCCCTCCTGCAGAAGGTGACCGCCGAGCTCCCGGAACCCACCCGGTAGCGCTCCCCCACCCACCCACGCGACGGCGCCCGCCGATCGCGCGCCCCGTCGCGCCCTGACGCACCGTCAGGGCTGCGGAGCCCTGCCCAGAAGGAGGCAGCCATGACCACCACGACCCCCGAGACCACCGAGACCACCGCCGCGGCGAAGAACCGGTGGTACCTGTCCGCCGCACCGATCGCCCGGGCCCTCGTGCACCTCTGCGTGCCGATGGCCGCCGCGATGGTCGTCAGTGCCGTCTACAACGTCATCAACGCCGGGTTCATCGGCTCGCAGCACGACACGTCACTGCTCGCCGCGATCACGTTCGGCACTCCGCTGCTCGGCCTCATCATGGCCGTCGGCGGCGTGTTCGGGGTCGGCGGCAGCGCGCTCATGTCCCGGATGCTCGGCGCCTCGGAGCACGACCCGGCCGCGGCGCAGGACATCAAGCGCGTGGCGTCCTTCGCGCTCTGGGGAGCGGTGGTCACCGGTGCCGTCCTCGCCGTGGTCGGCCTCGTGTTCCTGCAACCGCTCGTCGCGGTGCTCGGCGCCGACGCCGCAGCGGTGCCCGCCACCAGCGCGTACGTGGCCGTGATGCTCGCCTTCGTGCCCGTCCTCGCCGCCTCGTTCGCGCTCGAGCAGATCGTCCGCTCCGAGGGGGCCGCCCGGCAGGCCATGGTCGGGCTCGTCCTGTCGACCATCGGCAACCTGGTGTTCGACGTGCTGTTCATCCTCGTGCTGCACTGGGGCGTCGCCGGCGCCGCGCTCGCCGTCGGCCTCGGCAACGCCGTCGCGATCGGGTACTGGATCGTGTGGCTCCAGCGGAACAGCGAGAACGTCAGCTTCGCGCCGAAGTGGTTCACCCTCCGCCCGGACATCCTGAAGGGCGTGTTCGGCATCGGTGCGAGCGAACTCCTGCAGGCGTCGTTCCTCATCGTGACGACCCTCGTGCTGAACAACCTCGCCGCCGCGTACGGCGACGACCCGCTCGCCGCGATGGGCGTCGCCGTCCGCATCGCCCAGGTGCCGGAGTTCCTCGTGATGGGTGTGACGATCGGGGTGCTGCCGCTCCTCGCCTACGCCTTCGGCAAGGGCGACGCGGCGCGGCTCCGGGCGGCGCTCCGCGGTGCGGCGCTCACCGTCGGCACGATCGTCCTGGTGTTCTCCGGCACGGTGTTCGTGTTCCGCGAGCAGGTCTTCACGATCTTCTCCGGCGACCACTCGGTGCTCGCGATCGGCCTGACGATCCTCACCGCGCAGCTCGTGGCGACGATCGTGAACGGCTTCACCGGGCTGCTCACCTCGCTGTTCCAGGCCACCGGGATGGTCCTGCCGGCGATGGTGCTCTCGATGGCGCAGGGGGTGCTCTTCATTCCGATCGTGATCGTCGGGAACGTGTGGTTCGGGCTCGCCGGGATCATCTGGGCGCTCACCGTCACCGAGGTGCTCGTGTTCGTCGCGGCGCTCGTGCTCTGGGTGGTCTCCCGCGGGCGGATCGCCCGCGGTCTCGCCGAGGGCTCGCCGGAGCGTGCGGACGCGACGCTGGATGCAGCGGCCGCCTGACGCCCTGGACGCACCCGAGAGCGGCCGGGAGGCGCGGTGCCGGCTGGCACCGTCCCTCCAGGCACGGCCGTCACCCCGCTGGCGCGGTGCGCCGGTACCGGCTGGTGGGGCCCACCTCCCGTCCGCTCCGTCGTCGGCCCGCGCCCGCGCTCAGAGCTGGGCGCCGAGGAAGTCCGCGTAGGTCGGCTCGCGGAACGGTGCGCCCGCGAGGGCCGACATCGCGTCCGGCCCGCCGAGCCGAGCGGCGACGAGGGAGGCGATGTCCTCGGGCGAGCGGAGGCCGTGTCGGTGCCAGTCCTCCTGGCGGCGGAGCGTCACGCGAGCACCAGCTCGACGACGGAGACGGACAGCGGGCCGAGCGGTGTGCGGGGCGAACCCCCGAAGAGGTCGGCGGGGTGGGAGAACACGTGGACAGTGGCGGTCACGTCGACCAGCCCTTCGTCGGGGTGATGCGCACCCCGGATCCGACCGGACCGTCCCGCTGCGCCAGACCCCGCGGACCGCGAGGAGCATCAAGACGACGGAACCCTGAGTCGGTCCGGTCCCCTCAGCGTACTGTCGACGGTCCGCTTCCACGTGAACCGTCCGGAACCCGCACCGGAACACTCCGGAGCGCGGTCGCGACGGCCCCGGTACGGTGGGCGGGCACACCCGTACCCCGAGGAGCCCCATGCCCCTGTTCGGCAGACCAGACAGCACCACGACCACCGCCGCGGCCCCGTCCGACCTGACGAAGAAGTGGTCCGACTCGTTCGGCGGCCTCGCCACGCGGTGCCTCCAACTCATCGTCGTGCTCGTCGTCGTCATCGGCATCGTGTACGCCGCCGCCACGCTGAGCGTCGTCACGATCCCGGTGCTGCTCGCCCTCATCATCGCGTCGGCCATGCACCCCGTCGTCTCCTGGCTCCGTCGGCACCGGGTGCCGTCCGTGCTGGCGACCCTCGCCGTCCTGATCGGTGTCCTGATCGTGCTCGCGCTCGTCGGCTGGCTCATCGTCGTGGCCGTGGTCTCGCAGTGGTCGGACCTGCAGCAGTCCGCCCTGCGCGGCTTCGACCAGCTGCAGGACTTCGTGTCGACGTTGCCGATCTCGATCGACCAGTCCCAGATCGACGAGGCGGTGCAGGGGGTCCAGCACTTCGTCACGAGCTCCCAGTTCGGCTCGGGCGCGCTCGCCGGTGCCTCGGCGACGGCGAACTTCCTCACCGGCCTCGTGCTGATGATCGTCGTGCTGTTCTTCTTCCTCAAGGACGGCCCCCGCATCTGGGAGTTCCTGCTCCGTCCCTTCACCGGTGCGCGCTACGAGCGTGCCCGGCGCGTCGGTGACCGGGTCGTGCAGACGCTCGGCGGGTACGTCCGCGGCACGGCGACCGTGGCGGCGGTCGACGCGGTCGGCATCGGCGTCGGCATCGCGATCGTCGGGGTGCCCCTCGCGCTCCCCCTCGCCGTCGTGGTGTTCATCACCGCGTTCATCCCGATCGTCGGCGCGACCGCGGCCGGCATCCTCGCCGCCCTGGTCGCCCTCGTCGCGCTCGGCCCCGTGCAGGCACTGATCGTGGTCGGCATCGTGGTGCTCGTGAACCAGCTCGAGGGCAACCTGCTGCAGCCGGTCCTGATGGGCAAGACCCTCAAGCTGCACGGCCTCGTCATCCTGATCGGCCTGACCGCGGGCACCGTGCTCGCGGGGATCACCGGAGCGATCATCTCGGTGCCGCTGCTCGCCGCCGCGTGGGGAGCGATCCAGGTGTGGGACGGCCCCGACCAGCCCGCACGGCCCTGGCGGCAGAAGCGGCCGGAGACCGCCGAGGCGCGCTGAGGTTCGCCGGGGCGGGGTGGGACGGGTCACTCCTCCGCCAAAGCGACAGATCACGCCTGGACCCGCCGTCCGAACGGCGAAAGCGACAGTCCTCCTCGGATGTTCCGCGGAGGACTGTCGCTTTCGCGAGTGGGGCCGGGCCGGGGTCAGTCGGTGCCGGAGTCGAACGCGGCACCCTCGGAGGCGGCGTCGGTCGCGCGGCCCAGGGCGTCGTCGGCGTCCGAGGTGACCACGGCGCCGCCGAGGATCTCCTCCGCCTCACCCGACTCGAGCCGCCCGACGAGGTCGCCCGTCGCGCCACCGATCAGGCCGGCGGCGGCGTACTGCTCCAGGCGCGACCGCGAGTCCGCGATGTCGAGGTTCCGCATCGTGAGCTGGCCGATCCGGTCGTCCGGGCCGAACGCCGAGTCCCCGACGCGTTCCATCGACAGCTTGTCCGGGTGGTAGGACAGCGCCGGGCCCGTGGTGTCGAGGATCGTGTAGTCGTCACCGCGACGCAGACGCAGCGTGACCTCGCCCGTGACGGCCGAGGCGACCCAGCGCTGCAGGGACTCGCGGAGCATCAGGGACTGCGGGTCGAGCCAGCGGCCCTCGTACATCAGGCGACCGAGGCGGCGACCCTCGTTGTGGTACGCCGCGACGGTGTCCTCGTTGTGGATCGCGTTGAGCAGCCGCTCGTAGGCGATGTGCAGGAGCGCCATGCCCGGCGCCTCGTAGATGCCGCGGCTCTTCGCCTCGATGATGCGGTTCTCGATCTGGTCGGACGCGCCCAGGCCGTGGCGTCCGCCGATCGCGTTCGCCTCGTACACCAGTGCGACGGCGTCGGTGTACTCGACGCCGTTGATCGCGACCGGGCGACCGGCCTCGAAGCGGACGGAGACGACCTCGGTCGCGACCTCCACGTCGTCACGCCAGGCGGCGACGCCCATGATCGGCTCGACGATGTCCAGGCCGCTGGAGAGTTCCTCGAGGCTCTTCGCCTCGTGCGTGGCGCCCCAGATGTTCGCGTCCGTCGAGTACGCCTTCTCGGTGGAGTCGCGGTACGGGAACCCGCGGGCGACGAGCCACTCGCTCATCTCCTTGCGGCCGCCGAGCTCCTCGACGAACTCGGAGTCGAGCCACGGCTTGTATACGCGCAGGCGCGGGTTCGCCATCAGGCCGTAGCGGTAGAACCGCTCGATGTCGTTGCCCTTGTACGTGGAGCCGTCGCCCCAGATGTCGACGCCGTCCTCCTTCATCGCGCGGACGAGCATCGTGCCCGTCACCGCACGACCGAGGGGCGTCGTGTTGAAGTAGGTCTTGCCGCCGGAGCGGATGTGGAAGGCACCGGTCTGCAGGGCGACGAGGCCCTCCTCGACCAGGGCGCTCTTCGCGTCGACCAGTCGGGCGATCTCCGCGCCGTACTCGTGGGCGCGGCTCGGGACGGCGTCGATGTCCGGCTCGTCGTACTGGCCGATGTCGGCCGTGTACGTGCAGGGCACCGCTCCCTTCTCACGCATCCAGGCAACGGCGCAGGAGGTGTCGAGACCTCCGGAGAACGCGATGCCGACTCGTTCGCCGACGGGGAGACTGCTCAGGACCTTGGACACGGCCCCAATCGTACGGGGAGTCCAGGCGGTACATCGACCCTGCGCAGGCACCCGACCTGTCGTGCCCCTGGAGGGTGCTGCAGGGACTCGAACCCCTGCGACCTGTTGTGCCCCTGGAGGTGCTGCAGGGACTCGAACCCCTTGCGACCTGTTGTGCCCCTGGAGGGACTCGAACCCCCAACCGTTTCCTTAGGACGGAACCGGTGAGCTAGAATCGAAGCATCCCAACTCGGGTGAATCTCGGGCTACATGCCCGGAACTACGCGGATGTCGCCCGATCCAACTACGCTAACCACAAGCGCAGCATTAGTGGTTACTTGTGTGCACCTTGTGTGCACTAGATCGGAGGGCTTGTGGCGGGCAAGAAGAAGGCGGGCCGGCGACGCGGGAATGGCGACGGCGGCCTGTACTGGATCGAGTCCCGGAAGCTGTGGCGCGCGGTCGTCGACAACGGGTACACGCCGGACGGTCGTCGCCGGCAGCTCTCAGCGACGGGCCGCACCGCGGAGATCGCGCGCGAGAAGCTCAAGGAGAAGCTGCACGAGATCGATGCGTTCGGTGCCCCGATCGACAAGACGAAGAAGGTGCAGGACTGGGCGGCGCACTGGCTCGACACCGTGACCAAGCCGAAGCTCAAGCCGAACGCGCAGCTGTCCTACGAGTCGGTCACGCGGAACTGGATCACCCCCGTCCTTGGTGGTCGCGCGGTCGCGACCCTCAAGCCCTCCGACGTGCGCGCGGTCGTCAAGAACGTGACCGACTCGGGCCGCTCGTCGTCGACCGCGCTCAAGGCGTACAACATCCTGTCCGGGATGCTCGAGGCAGCGCGGGTTGAGGGCCTGTGCACCCGGAACGTTGCGAACGACGTCAAGCCCCCAGCCGCGGCCGTCTCCACCCGCGGCGCGCTCTCCACCGAGGACGCCCTACGCGTCCTCAAGGTCGCCGCCGAGCGCCCCGACGGAGCGCGGTGGTGGGTGGCTCTCCTCGCCGGCCTCCGACAGGCCGAGCGCATCGGCGCACGCCTGTCGTCCCTCAACCTCGACGACGAGCAGCCGCAGCTCGCCGTCGAATGGCAGCTGGACGAGATCCCGTCCGAGCACGGCTGCGAGCGCCGCGAGGACGGCACCTGGTCGTGTGGGAAGAAGCGTGGGGCGTCGTGCCCGCGGAAGCGGCTCAAGATCCCGTACGGCTTCGAGTACCTCCACCTCGTCGGCCGCCTCTGCCTCATCCGCCCGAAGTCCGGGCGTACCCGGTACGTCCCGCTGATCCCAGCGCTCGCCGCGGCCCTGCAGGCGGACATCGCTCGCGCGGCCGACAAGCCGAACCCGTACGGCCTGATCTGGCGGCACGACGACGGATCTCCGATCCTGCCGGACGAGGACCAGCAGGAGTGGCGCGAGATCCTGTACGAGGCCGGCCTGATTACGAAGGAGCAGTGCGTGCCAGGCTCCGACGTTCCGACGACGCACTGGGCCCGGCACACGACGGCGACCGTGCTCATGGAGCTCGGCGTCGACGCAAAGATCATCGGCGAGATCGTCGGCCACCAGTCCGAGGCGGTCACCCGCCGCTACCAGCACGTGTCCTCCGCGGCCGCACGCGAGGCGATGGCGAAGATCGGATCGCACTTCGAGCTGAGCGCCTGACCATCAAGAGAAAGAGCCCCACCGGTCAATCCGGTGGGGCTCTTTCGTCATTCAGGACAGTGCTCGAGCGAGCTCGTTCGTCAGATGACCTCGTGAAGACCGGCTGTAGGTGCGCTCGCCGAGGCGCTGGATGCACATAGCTCGATAGTCGTCGATCAGCTCGACCGTCACACCGAGCTCCTCCGCGATGTCGAATGCGTCGGCGCTGATCTGCTCGGCGGCCGCGTAGTCGATCGGGTGGACGAGGAGGTAGGCGGCGTACGCGCGTGCCTGGCGTTCGATGCGGCTGTTGTGAGCGTCGCCGCAGGTGTGTCCGTGGTGGACGTGTCCGAGTTCGTGTGCGATGACGCAGCGTTTCTCGTCCGGGGTCAGCGCGATATCGACCTTCACTGCCCGCTCCTCGACGTCGTAGAACCCGTTCGCGTCGTCGATGTGCGCGTACACGATCCTGACGCCGTAGGACGCAGCGAGAGCGATCAGGTCCTTCATGCGCTTCCCCTCATTCGGCGTGCGGAACGTCCGCCTTCCGCGGCCCCCTGTGAGCTGCGCGGCCGTACGCCGACTGGACCTCGTTGGTGATCTCGATGTCCGCCTCATCATCCTCGGCGACAGGTGTGACATTGGCTCGATTGGGCAGCGCCTCGACCTTGGATGAGCGGGCCGCGTCAACGAGGATCGGCAGAACCTTCTGAACGGTCGCAGCCTGGTCGGCGTCGCTCAACGCATCGAGCATCGGCCCGATGATCGCCAGCCACTGCTGGGTCGAGCCGCGCAGTACGTGGCCGCTGAGTTCGACATCAAGCGCCACGAACAGCCGCTCGAGCACCTCCGCCTGTCCGGTTACCTGACCTCGCTCGATGTTGCGGATAGTCCGGGGGGACACGCTGGCCGCAAACCCAAGATCCTCCTGGGTCATGCCCCGGCTCATCCGGAGGTCGCGGATTGCAGTGCCGTAGAGGGAACGCTCGGCTGCCGTGGCGCGCCGGAGGTCGACATTCGACCAAACAATTTCTTGCCCATCAGGTCCCGTAATCACGGGCATGACACTAGCGAACCTTGCCGGTCTGACGCAAGGGGCCCCGGAAACACTCGGCACGTTGCTTCCCATAACCGGAAAGAGCGCGTACGCTCTTGCCCATGACCAAGACCACCAATCCCGGCGCAGGCATCCGACTGCTCCGTGAAGAGGCTGGCCTCACGGTGAACGAACTCGCGAGCCGCATGGGGGCATCTGCTTCCTACGTCTCGCGAGTGGAGCGGGGAACAGCCCGAGCCTCGAACCTCTGGCTCGGCAACGCGGCGAGCACGATCGCAGCGCACCTCGCTGGTACCGATACCGACGTACCGGAGGTCGCAGTCGCATGACAGACCTCCTGATCGCGTACCCACCCGAGCTCCTCCTCAAGAAGCACGTTGCCCATCTTCTCTCCACGTCTGAGTGGGGGGTCTCGCAACTCGTCGCACAGAAGAAGCTCATCCCCGTCGACGACGGGGGCAAGTGGCAGAAGTTCCGTCTCGACGACGTCCGGAGCTACATCCGCTCCCTCCCCGAGAAGCACTAGCTCTTCCCCATCTTCCGATCATCGCGCCTCACGGAGGGCGCTGATCGGCGCGCCCGGAAACGGCCCGAGAGGGCACGCCCCCGCCGCACTCGACATCTCAGAACTACACAGAGGGCCCACCAGCCGCGAGCCGTACCGCCACCTTGGCGACGGCCGCGACCACGGAGGTCACAGAAGCGACCCACGTCCCGTCCGGCTCTGCAACACGAGCACCCCGCGCAACAGGGGAGACGGGCGACGTGAACGCCGGCCAGGCCGCGAGATCCGCGGTGCACCGGCAGGTCTGACAGGTCCGGCGACGCGCAGCCGGAGCGCCCGAGGTTCGACGTCCTCGGCAGACCACGACAGCGACGGAGTTGACCCGAACCTCCGCCGTCGCTGCTCCCTCTCACCCGACACCGAGCGGAAGGAGCGCGGCCATGCCCGCAGCCCGCAGACACGACATCAACACCAGCCATGCCGCAGCCCGCAGCGTCCACAAGCCGAGCGAAGTGCAGCAGCGGATCCTCAGCATCCTGCGGAAGTCGGCATGGTCCGGCGACCGCACCGGACTCACCGACGAGCAGATCATCGCCCAGTACAAGGAGCAGTTCGCCGCCGACGTCGTCCCCACGGAACAGTCGATCCGGTCCCGCCGAGCCGAGCTCGTCGCCGCCGGCAAGGTGCGCCGCAGCCTCACCCCCGGCAAGTCGGGCACCGGCCGACCGTCAGCAAAGTGGACCACGACCGCATGAGCGGCAACGTCCCGTCCGGCGACATGTACGGCAAGTACTTCCCCGGCGAGCCCTTCGTCCTCGACTTCACCCCCACCGCACAGCAGGTCGCAGCGGTCACCGCGCTCGCCGAGCAACGCGCCGCCGACGACCTGCTCCCCATGCTGCTCGGCGACGGCGGCCTCGTAGAGGTCGACCGATGAACGCCGAGTCGCCGGTCCTGCTCGTCCTCGACCGCGGCGTGATCAGCGACGACGAGCTGCCCGAGATCCTCGACGACGTCCGTTACGTGCAGTGGGGACATCGCCCGTACAGCACCCCGATGTTCTACCCCGCCGGCCCCGACTGCCCCCACCAGACCGCCGACCCCGACCACCCGGAACACCTCAACGGCTCCTGGCCGGACGGCAACGCGCTCTGCATGCTCCGCCCCGCCGGCCACGGCTGCTCCGAGTGCGAAAGCGACGACTGCGCAATCGACGCCCGACGCTCCTGGCTCGCCGACGACCTCACCGCCCTCTGGTGGCTCGTCTCCGACGCCGACGACACACCCCGCAACGAAGGCGCGGCGCTCGCCGCAGCCACCCACTGATCGAAGGACCACACCCATGAGCACCACAGCCCGCAAGAACCGCAAGCGCCTCCGCCACGACGACCTCGCGCTCCGCGCAGCGCTCGCCGCGAGAGGCCTGCCCACCGACAGCGTCTACGTACACCCGCCGTTCCAGCACCCGGTGAAGGTCGGGACGCCGCTCGCGCAGCGCACCAAGAACGTGCAGCGCCGCGACGCCCGGCTGCAGCGCGAGATCGACATCGCCAACCGGCGCGGCTGGCTGTCCCGACTGCTCTTCCGCACCCGATGAGGACCGCAGCTGCGCTCATGTACGCGGCCCTCGTCGCAGTCGCGTTCGCGTCCGGCTTCGACCGCTCGACGCCCATCTGGGCGGTCCTCGTGGTCGCCTTCGTCGCGCTATTCATGGCGTCGCTCTTCCGCATTCACCGCGTCATCAACGCACCGAAGAAGGAGTCGTGATGCAGACCCAGACGTTCACCGAGACGCTCGTCGTCGTCACGTGCGGCGCAGCTGGTTGCGGTCAGACCTTCGGCATGACGAGGTCGTTCTACCGCCAGGTCTGTGATTCGCACGAGACTTGGTACTGCCCGAGTGGTCACCCGCGCGCGTACCTCGGAGAGTCTGAGCTCGACAAGGAGCGATGCCTCCGGCAGGCGGCCGAGCGGCAGGCCGGCTACGCGCGAGCATCCCGTGACGCTGCGCGCGATCAGGCCGAGGCGGCGGAACGTTCCGCGCGCGCCTACAAGGGGCACGTCACGCGGCTGCGGAACCGGATCGCCAACGGGGTATGCCCGGTTCCGTCCTGCCGGCGCTCGTTCGAGAACGTGCGTCGCCACATCGCGGGCCAGCACCCGGACTGGGCTCACGAGCACCCAGACGCGATGACGCCGTGAGCGACGACGAGAACCAGAAAGCAGCCGAACTCGTCCCGCGGGCGTGGCGGAACCACCACCGATCCCGCCGCGCCCACGACCTCCGCCGCGACATGACCGCCGCCGACGAGTCCCTCGTTGTCATCGAGTGGTGGAAGACCGACGAACAGGACAACGCCTCGTGAGCCGAACCCGCGGCCGCGAGCGTCGCCGCATCCTCGCGCAGCTCGAGCCGAAGCCAATCCGGTACGTCGAGGAGACGTCGCCGGCGCGCCTGCTGCAGACCGAGGACGTCGGCCTCGTCATCGCCTTCCGCACTGCAGGGCACCGCCTCTCGCGGGAACCCCATCACCGCACCATCGGGACGCTCGTCGGCGTCCGCCCACCCGACCCCACCTCACCGAACCGCATGCATCTCGTCGTCCAGATGGGCGTCGAGCAGCAGACGTTCCTCGTGAACGTCGGCGAGCCGGTCACCATCCGGAGACCCTCATGACCATGTTCTGGCAGGACGACACCGTCACCCTGCACCACGGACACGCACTCGACGTCGCCCGTACGCTCCCGACCGCGTCGGTCCAGGCGATCGTCACCTCACCGCCCTACTTCGGACTCCGCGACTACGGACACGACGACCAGATCGGATCCGAACACACCGTGTCCGAGTACGTCACAGCCCTCGTGCAGCTGCTCGACGAGCTGCGGCGAGCGCTCGCCGATGACGGCGTGCTGTGGCTGAACCTCGGCGACACGTACGCGGGCCGGGCGAACGGTGGGCCGTCGTACGACGGCAGTCGCGGGAAGGGCCGGCCGGGCGGTATCCCGAAGCGGCGGCGGACGACGGGGGAGGCTCCGTACAAGTCGCTCATCGGCGCGCCCTGGCGTGTGGCTCTCGCCCTGATCGACGACGGGTGGCTGCTGCGGTCGGAGGTGATCTGGGCGAAGCCGAATCCGATGCCCGAGTCGGTCTCGGATCGGCCGACCAGGTCACACGAGCACGTCTTCATGCTGACGAAGGGGCCCCGGTACTACTACGACGCTGCTGCTGTCGCTGAGCCCGCGATCGAAGCGGGCAGGCTGATCACCGCGTACCCGGCCGAGGCGAAGCTGCACGACACTGGGGCGTTCATCCGGAACAGACCCGGCCTGCAGGACCGCGTCGTCCCAACGATGCGGAACAAGCGCGACGTGTGGGAGATCGCGCCGGCGCACTTCGACGGGGCACACTTCGCCGTCATGCCGGCAGCGCTCGCCAGAACCTGCGTCCTCGCGTCCACCCGCCCCGGCGACGTCGTGCTCGACCCGTTCTCCGGGTCCGGCACCACCGGCATGGTGGCGACCCAGGAAGGCCGGCGGTACGTCGGCATCGACCTGAACGCCGACTACCTCGACCTCAGCCTCCGCACCCGCTTCCAGCAGCCGGCGCTCGCGATGGGACTCGAAGCATGAGGTCGACCATCCAGCTGGTCGGCGGCCCCGCCGATGCGCGTGGAGAACAGCAGGACACCCCGCTCGGACCTCCCGAGGTGATCGTCGAGATCGGCGGCGTCGGGCACGTGTACCGCCCGGCGGACCCGCCGCGGGTGTCGCCGGACGGCGTCGAGCTGTACGTGTGGGCGGGTCCCCGGTGAGCGAGGCGCTCGCCGCAGGGGAGGCATGGTCGATCGTCCTCCCGTACGAGACGCCGCCTTTGACGGAGAACCAGCGCATCCACTGGGCGACCCGGCGGAAGCTCGTCGCCCGTGTGCGTGAGCGCGCGTCGTGGGAAGCCCGTTCGCGGCGCATCCCACCGCTCAGCCGGTGCCGCGTCGACCTCGAGTGGCACGTCGCCACGAACCACCGCCGCGACGCCGACAACGTCGTCCCCACCCTCAAGGCGCTGTGCGACGGCCTCGTCGACGCCGGCGTCGTCCCCGATGACACCCCAGACCTGATGGAGAAGACGATGCCGGCCATCGTCCGCCTCCCCACCGGTCGCAAGAAAGCGGATCAGTTCCTGCTGCTCCGCATCACCGAACTGATCACCTGACCCGAACGGAGCAACCTCTTGCCCACCTTCACCGCACCCCTCGCCGAACTGCAGCGAGCACTGCACGCTGTGACGCCACACCTCGACTTCGACACCTGGACGCCCGCGCTCGAGTGCGTGAACGTGGTGAACGACGGCCCCGACGTCCTGCTCCTCAGCACGGACCGGTTCAGCGCCGCCGAGTACCGACTCCCGCACGTCGAGGTCCTCAACCCCGACGTCGTACGAGGCGGCGAGGTCTTCCTCCTCCCGGAGGACGCCGTCGAGCACATGCGGGACTTCAACGCCCTGCCGAACTCGGACTGGGACGACGCGCCACCGCAGTACGCTCCCGACGGCTGGGCCGTCACCGTCGAGCTCGTCGACGCGGACCTCAACGACCTCTCCACCGGCGCTCTCCTGGTCACCATCGTCGACGACGCCGGGGTCACCCAGTCCATTCGGCGACTCGAGTCGCGGAGAACGAGCTTCCCCGCAGTCCACAGCCTCTTCCCCGGCGGGCTGACCCCAGCCTCCACCATCGGGGCGAGCGCGAACCTGCTCGGACGGGTGGCGAAGACCGCGGCCGTCGTCGGCGATATGTTCGGGCCCACCGAGATCACCATCAGCACCGGGCAGGTCGAGAACCGCCGCCCGGTGTTCGTGATCGAGTACGGCGATGCTCCGGTCCGAGTGCTCTTCTCGCAGCGAGAGCTCACCGCGGCCGCCGGCGGGGAGTAGCCCGTGGACGTCGGCTACACCTACGCGGCGAAGGGCACGCTCGAACGGCTCGCGCTGTACGTCCCGCCCGAGTTCGTGCCGCCCACGTCGGTCACCGTCACCGTGGCCGGCACGCCTGTCGTGTTCGTCCGCCTCTCCGACGTCGTGCTCACCTGCGGGAACGTCGCCGGCGTCCAAGGCAGCTGCACCAGCGCCGAGTGCCACCGCCGCGTGATCGGCGAGTGCCAGTGCGGCCGACACCGCGGGCTCCTCGACCGCGACCCAGACGACATGCGACCTCGCATCGAGATCCGTGTCCACGAAGAAGGATCCACCTGATGCGCATCCGATCCACCAAGCCCGAGTTCTGGCGCTCCGAACGGATCGCGTCGGTCTCCTGGGACGCCCGGCTGCTCCTCAAGGCGCTCGAGTCGTTCGTCGATGACAACGGCGTCGGCCGGGACGACATCGCACTCATCATCGGCGACCTGTTCCAACGCGATCTCATTCGCGAGCCCTCGCGAACAGTCGCGAGGGTGTCCGAAGGGATCTCCGAGCTCCACCGGGCCGGACTTATCCACAGGTACGAGTCCGAAGGCACCAATCTGCTCTACCTGTCGTTCTGGGAGTCGGCGCAGCGGATCGACAAGCCCCAGCCGGGACGTTTCCCCAGGCCAGACGGCACTTTGAACTACAAGCAATCCGTCATTCGCGAATCCTCGCGAATCCTCGCGAACGCTCCGCCGTCCCTCGCGCCTGGAACAGGGGAACAGGGGAACAGGGGAACAGAGGAACAGGGGCATGACACTACTTACCTTTCAGAGACATCTCACCCTGGTAACCGTGCGCGTGAAGCCGAGGAGTTGAAGGGTCTGCTGAACGAGGAAGCGGAACGTCTCGGGATCTCCGACACGGACATGCTCGTCGCCACCCTGGCTCCTGCTCTCGGCCCGCTCGAGGTCGCGCCGGCGATCGATGTCGCCCGCGAAGTCCTCGGCCGCGCCTCCGAGGTGCCACGCGACCCGCTCGCGTACCTCGCCGCCGCCTGCCGTGAACCGGAGAAGGTGCGCGCCATCCACGCCCAGCTGCAGCACCCCACGGGAGAGGCCGCCTAGGCACACACCACTGACATCAGAGGAACACCATGCCTACGACCACCAGGAAGTCATGCCCGCCGGACCACAAGCACGGCGCGACCCGCAACTGCTACAACTCACACGGCTGCCGCTGCGAGGACTGCACCACCAGCATCACCGAGGCGCAGCGTGAGTACCGCAAGGCGAAGGCTTACGGCCGCTGGACATCACCGCTCGTCGACGCGGCACCTGCTCGCGCCCACGTCGAGTGGCTTCGGCAGTTCGGGATCGGCGTCAACCGGATCGGCCGTATCGCCGACTTCCGGATGATCAGCCGCCTCGTCTACGGAGCGCCGCCGGCCGCGCCCGGACGACCCCGCATGCCGCTCCGCCGCATCGACGCCGAGAAAGCACGTCGGATCCTCGCGATCCGACCCACCTTCGACCTGATCGCAGACGGCGCTCGAGTGCCGGCGCGCGGCACCCAGCGCCGACTGCAAGCACTCGTCGCCCACGGGTGGACCCAGCAGCACCTCAGCTGTGAAGCAGGCTTCCGACCGAACGAGGTGCATCGCATCATGCAGGCGTCGCTCGTGACCGGGCGGACGCACCGCATCGTGGAGCAGCTCTTCGACCGCATGTGGCAGACGATGCCGCCGCGCACGACGACCGTCGAACGGAGCAACTACCAGCGGGCGCAGTCCCTCGCTCGAGCGAAGGCGTGGGTGCCTGCCCTCGCGTGGGACGACATCGACCTCGATGACGCACCTGCTCGGGTCGAGCGAGCCAACGACGACGTCGACGAATCGGCCATCGAACTAGCCATCAGCGGAGAGGGCGTCGACCTGACCCCCGCGGAACGCCGCATCGCGATCCGACGCCTCCACGCCGACGGACTCACCGACCCCGAGATCGCCGCCCGCATCCGCTGCTCCGACCGAACCGTCCTCCGGATCCGCTTCCACGAGTTCGGCCTCCCGCACAACGACACCAACCACAACCCGACCACGGCCCACCAGGCCGCCTGAACCGACAGGACACAGACCATGAGCACCACGTTCCGCAAGAAGCCCGTCGAGGTCGAGGCGATGCAGACCGCGCCGATCGACCCGCTCGTCGCCGAGAAGGACCGCGAGGAGCAGAACCGCCTCGTCGCCCAGTGGGTCGTCAACGGGGGCGGTGACGTCCGTGACTTCGGGCGATCCTGGATCGAGATCAGGACGCTCGGGGGGGTCATGACTGCCGCCCCGGGAGACTGGATCATCCGGGGTGTGCAGGGCGAGTTCTACCCCTGCAATCTCGACATCTTCGAGGCGACGTACGAGACCGTCGTGCCGGACGAGATCCCGACCGGTGACCCGTATCGTGATCGTGCGATCGAGCGGTTCTTCACTGCGAGCGAGCACGAGGACGTCGTTGCGCTCCGGGACCGCATCGTCGACCTCGGCGCTGAGATCACCCGCCGCGTCCCGCAGGGCCGGAACCAGTCGCTCGCGCTCACCGCACTCGAGGACGTGCAGATGCGCGGCAACCGTGGGATCTTCGCTCCGGAGCACCTCCGATGAGTCGCAGCCGCACCCCGGAGAACTTCCCCCGCATGAAGGTCCGCGGCGGCCGTCGCCGACTCCATGCCCGCGTCGAGCAGGCCTGGCGCGGCGTCCGCGAGCCAATCGAGAACCTCCGCCAGGTGCTCGTCCGCATCGAAATCGACGTCCGAGCGTTCGCCGAAGCGATGAACCGGATGGCACGCCAGATCCGCGTCTCCATATGGCTCACCCAGAAGCGCGCCCACGACCAGTGGGTCGCCCGCCACGCAATCCCCGCGGCACCCGCCCGAGAGGACGTCGCGCGATGACCACCGACACCGCGGAGCTCCGCACCCGAGCCCGCAACGTCGCAGAGATGGAACTCCCCGGCACCGCTCGGGCGCTCACCGAAGCCGCCGACGAGATCGACGCACTCCGCAGAGCGCTCGCCACGGTGCCGCACGCCGAGCTGTGCCGACTGCTGATGGTGCGCGACGGTGAACCCTGCAGCTGCGAGAAGAGCGCCGCCCCCACGCCGCTGGCACCGTCCCTCGACCCGCTCGTGCTGATCCCGGACGCGACGACGATCACGTACCTCGGCGTCACCCGACTCAACGTGCATGGGCCCGCCGGCCGAGTCCTCGGCGTCTTCGGTCTCACCGGGGCGCAGGTCGAGCAGCAGGACGACGGTCGCACCCTCGTCGTCGTCTTCGAGCAGGAAGGACAGAACACATGACCGCGCAGAAGTACAGCATCATCGCGGACCGGGCACGAGGGGACATCATCGGACCAGCAGGAGATGGTGACCGCGTAACGTACGGACGCAACGGGTGGGGCCAGGTTGTCGCCGTCCGCATCGAGCGCCCAGTGCCGACCACCGACGAGCAGTGGGACAAGATCGACGATCTGACCCGCGAGTGGCGGCAGGCCATCATCACGGACGACGAGTACAGCAATGCCGTGCGGGCGTTGCTGCCCTCCCCGCACCCGCCGACGCGCGAGCAGATCGCGGAGGCCCAGGACGTTGTGCGGTCGCTGCGTGCCCGAGCTGCATCGCGGGAAGCCGCCCATATGACCCTCCCCGATCCTGCTGCCCGCGGTGCGTTCGCTCGCGACGCTCGACTCATGCGAGAGGCGGCTGATGCGTTCGACGCCGTGCTCGCCCTGATCCGGAACGGAGCCGACCGATGAGCGGCGGCAGCGAGTCCGAATCGACTGATCCAAAGTGGAAGACCGTGGCTGAGCCGACCGTGCAGGTGCCGGTGTCGTTGATCGAGCGGGCCGGGAATGCGCTACTGGAAGTGCCACCGTCCAGCGTCAACGCGAGCATCTACAGCGAACTGCACGCCCTGCTCTCGCAGCCGACCCCGACCGCCGAGCCGAACAACTGGGCGAACGGGCACCGGTGGCCGTGCACGCGCTTCTACACGAGCGCGACCGAGCGGGATGCATGCACGTGCAATGCCGCCCCGCCCAGCATCACCGACATGGTGCCGGGGACGACGTTCACAGCGAAGACGCCGACCGGATGGAGGCGCTGTCTTCGCGCAACGGGCTTCGGTGTGTACGTGGCGGAAGGCCAGTGGGACTACAGCCGCATCGACCCGTCCACGATCCGCGACGTGACCCCGCCGCGTCCCGCAACCGTTCGTCAGGACGAACCGAAGTGGAACGCGACGTGACCCCGGCGCTCGCCATCGCGCTGGACGCCGTCTGCTGCCTCATCGCAGCGGGCGGCGTCTTCGTAGCCCAGGTCGTCACGGACGACGCGTGGCGGAACCGCTGGCACTGACCACCCATACACCACCCGCTCCACCAACCACGAAGGACCCCATGAAGAAGAAGCTCATCGCCGCCGCCCTCGCCGCGGCTGCCGCTCTCACCCTCGCAGGCTGCACGAGCGAGGCCGACACGACGTCCTACAACCTCTCGAAGGACGCCGACAACTTCAAGATCCACCGGCAGATCGTGTTCCACAACGACATCACCGACTCGTACATCGCCGAGGTGTCCGGCCTCTGCTCCCTCGGCAACGACGACGGAGCCCACGAGACCACCGTCACCTGCAAGATCGGCCCCAACAAGTACGTCAAGGAGATCTTCCGGATGGGCGACAACACGTCGGTGTCCTCCATCCAGTCGGAACCCGTCGACGCCGACCCCTACCGCTACAAGATCATCTTCAAGCCCGAGCAGATCATCCCCGACATCGAAACCCGCACCAGCGCCGGCGAATAGCCCGACACCCCCCCCACAACCGAACACCACGCGGCGAGCGCCACCCCGACCAGGGGCACGGCGCTCGCCGCGTCTCATCCCAGGAGGAACCCGAAATGACCGATACGACGGATCACTGGAACGCGACCGCTTCCCGGCTCGAGCAGCGGTGCCTGCCCGAGATCGTTCCGCCGGACGAGACCGCACGAGAAGCCGCTGAGGCGTTGCGTGCGGCTGCCGAGAGAGTCAATGGGTTGCCGCGGTGGGGTGAGGTCGAGCTCGCCGTCGCTGACCACTTCCAGTCCGACATCGAGGATGTTGCCGAAGCCGTCATGGCCCTCATCTGGCCGGAGGGCGGCTGGACGAAGGACCTGACTCCAGCGGCAGCGGCGGCGGCCGAGGTTCGGGCCGAACGAGCACGGCAGGACGAAAAGTGGGGCGAGCAGAACCACCCCGACGGCACCGGTCCTCAGATGCCGGTGCTCTTCGCAGCGGGGTGGCACCTCGGCGAGGCAGACATGCACGCCAGGGCGGCGAAGCTCGCTGCGGCAGCGAAGGCATCGACGGACCTCCGCGCCAGCAACGGGGCTGTCACCTGGACCGACATCCTGCTCGAGGAAGTCTTCGAAGCGCTCGCCGAAGACGACCCGACGAAGCTCCGTGCCGAACTCGTGCAGGTCGCAGCGGTCGCGCAGCAGTGGGCCGAGGCCATCGACCGGAGGCCCGTCCGATGACGGAGACGTACTGGAACGGGCTCCCGACACCTGCCGAGCGTGTCCGAGTCGTCGTCGACCGGTCGCCGCTGCACACCTGGTGGTGTGCAGACCTCGCTGGCACGGAACGCGCCGCCGTCCGCGTCGGCTACCCCGGACCTGACGCGATGTACCTCGACGACGAGGACGGCTTCGGCTGGTGGAAAGTCACCGAAGCCCGCGGGCTGCCGAGTGCCGCCCACCGCAGCCTGCCCGTCGTCCGGGAGGTGAGCGAGCCGATTCCAGAGCCGGGACGCGACTACAGTCCGGCCGACCTCAGTCCCGCCGCAGTCGAGGGGAAGCTGGCTGGGCCCACCATCGAGCTGCCCGAGTACCTCGCACGGGAAGTATCCGACCTGCTCGTCACCTGGCTCCTCGGCTACCAACGTCCGCCGAGCGCGGGGCTCGCATCCACGGCCTTGACCACCGCGATCGCACGGGCGAAGGGCCCCTGATGTCCAAAGCGTTCACGGCTGAACGCATCGTGCAAGTCCTCGAACTGGCATCGCTCGCTCACGTGCACGAGGACGAGCTTCAAGGCGGTATCGCCGCCGCCCTCGACGCGGCTGGGATCGTCGCCCGCCGCGAGGTCGTCCTGTCCGACGGCCGCTCCCGCATCGACCTGCTCACCGACGACCGCATCGGGATCGAGGTGAAGGTCGCCGGCAGCTGGGCGAACGTCGTCCGGCAGCTGACCCGGTACGCGAAGTGCGACGACGTCGACGAGCTCGTCCTCGTCACCACTCGCGTCGCCCACCACAACATCCCGGCCGACCTCGAGGGAAAGCCGGTCCACCTCATCTCCCTGATCGGAGCAGCCCTATGACCCGCACATACGGCATGTACGCCTACATCGCGACGGGCCACGACTGGACCCGCGGCAAGCCGGCCTGGCAGCTGAAGGTCGAGCCCGCCGTCGCCGTCCGCGCGAAACGCATCTTCGCCCGGGCACGCGCCACCACCCGCGGCACCGTGAACATGCTCGCCACCGACGAGACCGCCCACGACCTCAGCTGGATGATGCTCCGCTGGCCGCTCGTACCGGCCGACGACCGCAGCGCGCAGGCGCTTAGTGAAGCCGCCGGCCGGTACGAACGCCGTGAGGCGCGCATCGGGGAGGTCCTCGCGGGTACCGCGACGCGGGACGCGTTCACGTTCGAGCCGGCGAAGACGCCGCGGGACTACCAGCGTACCGCCGTCGATCTGCTGCGCACCTCCACCCGTCTCCTGCTTACCGACGAGGTCGGCCTCGGCAAGACGTTCACCGGACTGCTCGCCCTCGCCCACGAGGACGCGCTGCCGGCGGTCGTCATCCCGCCGACGCACCTGCCGTCCCGGTGGGTGACGGAACTGCAGGAAGCGTTCCCCGCCCTGACGTTCGAGGTGGCGAAGTCGACGAAGCCGAGCGCTGCGTTCGAGCGCGGCGACCGCCCCGACGTGCTGATCGTCCCGTACTCGAGGCTCGCCGGGTGGGCACACCACCTGCGGGGCTGGGCACAGACGGTCATCTTCGACGAGATCCAAGACCTCCGCCGCGGCACCGAGACCGTGAAGGGCACCGCGGCCGCGTCGATCGCCCGGGAGGCCCGGTACGCGCTCGGTCTCACCGCGACGCCGGTCTACAACTACGGCGGCGAGGTGTGGAACCTGCTCGACATCCTCTCCGAGGGCGTCCTCGGCTCCCGTGACGAGTTCCTCCGCGAGTGGGGGAGCACGTCGTGGAGCAGCCACATCAAGGTCGGCGACCCGGCCGCGCTCGGCTCCTACCTCCGCGAGCAGGGCCTCATGCTCGGCCGGACCCGGAAGGACGTCGGCCGTGAGCTGCCGCAGACGATCAAGGTGCCGCAGTTCATCGACGCCGACCCGAAGGCGCTCGACGCGGTCGCCGGCGACGCCGCGGCGATGGCGCGGCTGATCCTGTCCGACACCGCGACCCGGGAGGAGAAGTTCCGGGCGGCCGGTGACCTCGACTGGAAGCTGCGGGAAGCGACGGGGATCGCGAAGGCTCCGTTCGTCGCCGAGTTCGTCCGGCTGCTGCTCGAGTCGGAGGAGAAGGTCGTCCTCTTCGGCTGGCACCGGGCGGTGTACGACGTCTGGAACGAGATGCTCGCCGAGTACAAGCCGATCATGTACACCGGCACCGAGTCGTCACGCCAGAAGGACGCCGCCTACGACGCGTTCGTGCACGGCGATTCCCGGATCTTGATTATGTCCCTCCGCTCCGGTGCCGGCGTCGACGGCCTGCAGCTCGTGTCCCGCACCGCGGTGTTCGGCGAGCTCGACTGGTCACCGCAGGTGCACGAGCAGGCGATCGGCCGGCTCCGACGCGACGGTATGGGCGACGAGCCGCCCGTCGCGTACTTCCTCAACAGCACCGAGGGCTCCGACCCGGCGCTCATGGAAGCGCTGCAGATCAAGCGCAACCAGGCGGAGCCGCTCGTCAACCCCGACGGGAAGCTCTTCACCAACGCGATCCAGGACACCACCCGCGCCCGCGCCCTGGCCGAGCAGATCCTGGCACGCGCAGAGCAGGCCGCATGAGCCGCCGAACGATGCTGCAGCAGGAGTACTTCGAGCAGCTGCTGGACCAGGGCGTCGACGAAGACACCGCCGACCTGATGGCTCACGAATGGGCCGATGACGAGGAGGACTGGTGACGACCAACGAAGCATGCCCGGTGTGTGGAGCGCGCGGAATGCAGCTCTGCAGCACGAAGCGCGGCCAGGACCACAAGGCCCGGGCGCTCGGCTGGCCCACCGCACGACGACCTAAGGAGGACCGCTGATGTCAGGACCGATTCACACCACGGGCGGCCTGCCCGTCACCGCTGATCACCGCTCCGGCGTCGTCCTCCTCGAGGTCGGCCGGGGCACTCAGGTCGCCTTCAACCCGAAGGCCGCCGCCGAGCTCGGGCAGCAGCTGCTCGACCAGGCACAGAACGCGATCCACGCCGAGCGCGTGGGGAGGAGGAAGACGACATGACCCAGAACCCGACGGTACAGCTCGCGGACGACCGCGGCTGGTGGTTCCCCGGAGGCACCCGCGGCAAGGCGCACTGGGCGACAGCGGACGGACGGTCGCTGTGCGGCAAGTGGGCAGCGTTCGGTGCGCCCGCTGCGGCCTTCGAGCACGACGGAGGGGAGCGCACCTCGCCGGACGAGTGCGTTGCATGCCGGCGGAAGCTCGACCGCCGGCGCGGTAGCCAGGCGCCCAGCAAGGGTCAGGGGGTGCAGCGATGAAACACGACGATGCGTTGGCCGTTCTCGAAGCGGCACAGATCCCGACGGAGGATGCGTCAGCGCAGTTGTTCCGCATCGAGCGAGTCCTCAGCAAGCTCGGCACGAGCATCGAACAGCACGCCGACCTGCTCGCGGCCACGAGCACCCTCGCGGACCGCGTCGAGTACCTGGCTGCGGTCTTCGGTCAGGACTCATCGCGTGCCGCTCACGCACTCATCAACGCGTTGCGGCACCAGAAGCGCCCGACCCCGCCTGGTGTTGCTGTCGGCAACACCCTGCTGACTGCGCCGCTCCCGCCGTCCGCTCAGTGGGCGCTGGACAGCTTCGACGCCCGTCACTCGTACGAACGTGACGAGATCCTCGCGTCGTGGGGACTCAGCAGTCTTCGCCTCGCCCCGGTCAAGTACCAGGTCATCGTCAGCCCCGACGACGTTCGGGAAGCCATCGGAGAAAGCGGCGACAGCCGCGGGAAGGAACAGTCATGAAGCTCTTCCGACGGGAGCGCACCGTCCACGACGTCCGGGGCTTCGGTGAAGAAGTCGAGGTCGAGGGGTCCTGGTTCCGCAAGTCGGACCTGCCGGACGTGCTCGCTCGGTACATGCGGGAGCTCGACGCGTCGCAGCGCCGCGAGAAGGAGCAGGCCGTACGCCGGGAAGCCATGAGCGCGATCGGAGACCCCGACACGATCGAGCATCTCGGCGTCGAGGCGGCGAAGAACGGCCTCCTCGTCGAGGAGATCAACCCGGCGGCCGCCGCGTACCACCGGCTCAAAGCACTCGACCTCCTCAACGCATCAACGCTCGACCTGCACCGGCTCCTACACCCCCGCCACGCGTACGTCGCCGGCACCGACCCGGACTACACGATCCGGCAGGAGATCCCCCAACCGCGGACGCTGACATGGACCGGCACCGAAACGTCCGCCGACCTGATTCGCGACGCGATCGAGGCGACCGACGGGAAGTGCGAGATCCGCACCTACCGCCGACTGACGGACGTGTACGCGCGCGAACTCACCATCGACACCCCGCAGCGCATCTTCACCATCAAGCGTGGCGGCACCGTCGTCCGCGCAGCAGACGGATGGGTTGCCGGACCCGACCCATCGTCAGGAACCAACCAGCAGGAGGTGCAGCAGTGACCGACACCACCCCCACGCCGAACGAACTGCTCACGCGGATCGCGGAGGCATCCCGTGCCGGCCGTGTCGAGGAGCTCCGCAGCATCGTCAACGAGCTGCCGGTGCCGACACCGCCGCCGCCCACACTGCGCGTCATCAACCCTGAACACCTCGACTCGTTCATCCGGGGATGGTTCGACGCTGACCCCGAGTCTCAGGAGATCAGCCGGGAGCTGCGCGAGGACATTACGAAGCACTTCGACATGCCCGACCCGATGACCATCATCGAAGAGGTCGTGCACGATTGGCAGCGCGCCGGCGGCATGGTGACCGTGAAGGCGCTCCTCGACCGCATCCGCGCCGCCCTGGAAGGTGCCGCGCGGTGACCGCCCCCACCCCGGAGCAGATGCGAGCGCTGGCGAACCGAGCGCAGCAGTGGTCAGACCGCGCTGGAATCAGGCACAAGCCCGGTCAGATGCTCGCCGAGTTCGCCACCGCTCTCCGTGCCGCCGCCGACCAACTCGAAGCGGTGCACCGGCTGTCTGACTCATTGAAGCGGGAAGGTGTCGCGCCTGACTTCTGGATCGAACTGAACCGGGCAATACGCACCGTCGACGCCGCACCCCAGGCTCACCACCCGGCTTGTGGCGCGCTTGATGAACCGTGTCATTGCGCAGAACGAGGCGACGCCCCCCAGGAGGACCGCGATGAGTGCGGGGTTGTGACCGAGGGCCCTGCGCCTACCTACTGCACCAAAGTCCACGGTCACGACGGTGACCACAACACGGGCGGAGTGGTGTGATGACCGACCCGGTGGACACGGACGCGCTGCGGGACATGGGGGCGGCACTCACGCACGACGGACACACGTTCGGGCCGCTTGTGACCGCAGCCGCCAACGAGGTCGACCGGCTACGTGACCTCCTCGACGAGTACGAGCGTTACCGCAACGCATCACCCAACCTGTCCGAGCACGCACGCCTGACCCTCGCAGAGCGGATCCTGCGCCAGATGAAGGACTGCCAACCCTGATGCTCGAACCTTTCCACCAGCCCGGGGAGCTCTGCGTACCGCAGTGCAAAGAGCTCCCCGAACTGTGCCCCAACAACACCCCACCCCCACCACGGCGAGCGCATCACACCCGAAGCGCTCGCCGTGGTCGTTCCCAGACCAGGAGAAAGACATGACCCAGACCATCGAGGAGACCGTGATCGCACCTGTCGGCGCTGACGGGTCCGCGCTGACGCACATCGTGAACTGCCCGGACGACAAGGAGTCCACCGAGGCGTGGCTCACCGAGGCTCGTGTCTTCGGTCTCGAGGTCACCGCGCTGTGCGGTCACCGATGGGTGCCGACCCGCGACCCGATGAAGCACCCGATCTGCCCGGCGTGCATCGACGCCGCGAACATCATCATCGCCAACCAGTGACCAGGAGAGACCCATGACCGACAGCAGCAGCATCATCCAGCAGGCCCGCGACGTGCTCGCGAAGTGGCGGCAGTGGATGTCGCCCGATCCGTGGACGATCAGCGAAGCGGCTGTGAAGGACACGTCCGGAACGACGATCGTCGACTACGGCGACGTCCAGAACCTCGTTGCCCGTCACGCTGCACGCCAGAACCTTCGCCTGATCGTCGGTACCGCGGGCAACCCGGACCTGCTCGACGCGATCGACGAGATCCTCGACCGCGGAGCGTACGAGGCTGACGACAGCAGCACGAACGGACGCTTCGTTTTCCGCCGCGCTCGCCGCATCGCTCGGGCGATCGTCGCCGCCGACGAACGGATGAGCGCATGACCCCGTGCTACCGCATCCGGAAGACCGGCTTCATGTGGACCGTCGAGACCTACGACTACGGATTGAGGGCCTACACGTGGAACTCCATGCACCGTGCGTGGCGCGACGCTCTGCGGTGGGTGATCACATGACCGGTCTCACCATCCACGACGAGAGCCGCATCTACCTCGCCCCCGCCGGCACCCCACTGCCCGCCTCGCCCGACGACCTCGAACGCGGCGGGCAGTGGCTTGACGTCGGCACTCCCGTCGAGCGGGACCTCGGCCTCATCACCGCCGATCCTCCCCACACGGATGCGAACCGCACCTGGCACCTCGACATCACCTACCAGCCGCCCCAACCGTACCGACCAAACCGGGCAGCACGACGAGCTGCAGCCCGCGCCGCTAAGCGAGGACACCGATGACCCGCAACCGCCGCCGCGCCCTGTACCGAGCCGCGATCGCCGCGCAGGACATCGAACTCCGACGCGTCGCCTACGCCGTCGCCCACTTCGGACGCAAGGGCACACCACTCCGGCCCGTCTTCATCGCCTGGGCAATCCGAAGCACCACCACCCGAACCCTCCTCCAACGCCGCCTCGAACGCGAAGGACTCGACCCATGACCGCCACCGACAAGCAGCACACACCAGCAGTCGGCGACGTCTACGAGAAGCGCTACGCAGCCAGCAAGGGCAAGCGCATCCGACTGACGAAGTACCACCACCACGAGAAGCCGTGGCGTCGCTACTTCGACACCGAGACCATCACCCATCCCGCCTCACCCCAGATGGTCGGCCGAACCGGCACCACCGCCGTCGACCAGCTCGACACCCAGTGGCGACACGTCCCGTCCCAGAACAGGAGACCCCATGACTGATCAGGACCAACGGTGCCTGCAGTGCGGTGAAACCCGAGCAGCCATCGCGCACGGACGGCGCGAGAACGGCGCGCACTACTGCGTGATCATCGACGGCTACTACGAACCCGAAGTGACGATGGAGTGGGAACGGCACCGCTTCCGCCCCTGGGGCAACACCGCGCTCAAGACCGCCGGCATCGCGAAGCACGCCTACGCGAGGTACCGCACCGTAACCACCGACCAGCTCCAATGGGCCGCCTGCGAAGACACGATCCGGGGGCACGCCGTCCTGCCCTACGACGAACCCGACTTCGGCACCGTCGCCCGGCAGTGCATCAGCTGCGGCAAGAAAGACCTCACGCCGAACCGCCCACCACGCGACGAGGAGCCCGACGCCGCATGACCCACACCCCACATCCCACAGCGCTCGCCGCAGAACTCGAAGGAGCACCCTTGAGCACTGACGTCTCCCACGACACCGACACCACCGACGACGCCACGATCGACCTGGCGGTCACCGCGTCCTACGCCCGGGCGAAGCTCGTCAACGCCGCGGACCTCGTCGCCCACGTCCGCGGTCAGGTCGCGCCGGGCAGCGCTCAGCCGTCCGACGGCCAGCCCCGAGCCTCGAGCTCCGAGGCACCGCTGCCGATCCGGGTCGACCCGCTCGAGGCGTCCGACCGGGTGTACGCGCACCTGCTGAACTGGGTCCACTACTGGGCATCGGTCCTCCAGGTCCAGCCGCCCGTCACCGCCACGTACGCGTGGGCGACCGACGATGGCCCTCAGGGGTTCCGGTCCACCGTCACGCCGCTCGGCGCGTGGGGCCTCACGCACACGCTCACGACGTGGCTGCTGCTGCACCACGACGCGATCCGCCGGCAGCCGGACGCTGGCGTCTACTTCGCTGCGGTCGACGACTTCCTCGGTCAGCTGCGGGCCCGATTCCCGATGCGCGCACCGAGAGCACGGCCGACGCTGCCCCGGCCGTGCCCCGTCTGCGCGACGGAGACGATGACCATCGAGCGCCGAGGCGAGCAGGTGTCCGACCTCGCGCTGGTCTGCGGCTACTGCGCGTTCGAGGGCGAGGCGAAGGCACTGCTCAAGGACCGCGGCATCCGCTCGCTCGTCACCGACATCCGGATCGAGGAAGCACCCGAGCCCGCCGAGTGGTGGACGAAGGCGCAGGCCATCGACCAGATGCGTCTCACAGCTCGCACTCTGAACCGGTACATCACCGACGATGGCCTCGAGACGCAGACGAAGGAGGGTGTGGTCTGGGTGAAGGCCGACGCAGTCCGCGACCTGTGGCGGGGCAAGCAGGTCCGCCGACTCGCGACGAACATGCGGCGTCCGGTCGGCGCGGAGCCCGAACCAGCGGGGGAGGTGACGGCCTAGAACCGGCGGGCGGCGCGGCGGGCAACTCCCGCCGTCGTCGCCCGCGCCACGCGGTGCGCGACCTGTGCGTACTCGGCGAGGACATCCTCGCGGCGCACCAGGCGAAGGAGGCGCTGCTGGTAGCGGACCCACGACATCGACAGCTCGGTGTGGATCGCGCCCTCCTTGCGGCGATCGTTCCGCGGGTGTGCTTCCTCGAAGTCGAGGATGAGCCGCTCGTCGTCCGTCATGCGGCCATCATCACCCTGACCACCGACACGCCGGACCCGCGTAGTTGTGCGCCTGTCCCGCGAGGCGTTAGTGTGTCCGTGACATCGCATGCCCGCCCGGAATCTCCGGCGGGCATTTGTCGTATCCGGAGATCACGCCAAGAGCGACCCGGATGCCGAGCGAGGCAGGCAAGCGCCGCCCGCGACAACCAGGCCAGCCCGGATGGGGCGACAGGACGCGTCACTGCGTTCGGCCGAACAGTGACCGGGTCGTCTCCGTCAGCGGACGTCAGCCTCCTCGGTCCGCCGACCAAACCACACTCAGCAACGCCGCCGTCCCACCGCGCACCTGAACTGCGCACTCGTCAGGGGTAGCCGGCCGCAAGCACACACTGTGCGGCGCTGAACCGAGGACACACTCCCGCGTCGCACTCGTTCGGGTCGAGGGCGACGCGGGGCCACACGCGCCGTCTTCCCTCGGCAACCCGCTGGTGACACGCGGGCCCGGGGCGTGAGCGGCGACCACGTCAGGAGATGCAGATGAGCATGGGACGAAGGCCGCGCAGGACCGCGGCCGAGCACGACGCCTACAGCCAGTTCGGCCGCCGCTACATCTGCTACCTGCAGCGCGCCGGCGCACGGTCCAGCATCAAGCGCATGAGCCGACGCCGCGAACGTCACGAGGCGCGACGTGCCATCCGCGAAGCAGCCTGACGACATCAGCGCACACCGCACGCGTTCGAACCGTCCACGCCCGACACCGCCGCCCGAGACCGTGGCCGAGATCAACGAGGCGCTGGCCGACGTCGTCGAAGACAGGAGCTGACCGTGAGCGCACGCTTCCCCGTCGGCTCCACCGTCCTGCACCGCGAGCAGGCATGGCAGGTCGTCGCCGTCCTCTGGGGCACCTGCAAGCTGCGCAGCCTCGACGGACGGACCACCGTCTACGAGGCTGCTGATCGTCTGCGTTCAGCGCCGTGAAGATCCGCCTGGCGCTCAGCCTCAGCATCACCCGAGCCAGCCAGCAGGACGACGCCGAGGAACAGTTCGAGCACCGCGACAACGACACGGCGATCGAAGCCACGTACGGCGGCGACACCAGCCTTCACCGCATGGGATTCCACCCCAACTCAGACACCCACGAGGAGTGACATGAAGCTCTCCGAGATCAGGGCGCTGCTCAAGCGGGCTGGCATCAAGACCACCGAGTCGATCGACCGGATCGATGTGAAGTACTTCGCCGGCCAGCCCACCGGCATCGACGTCATGCTCACCGCAGGCGGCGTCATGTACATCCCTGTCGACAGGTGAGCTCCGCGGTCTGCTCCGAGCCGGGCTGTCCCGAGATCATCCCACGGTCCGGTCGGTGTGCCACTCACGCTCGAGCACAAGACAAGGCGCGAGGCACGCGGCGCGAGCGCGGATACGATGCAGCGCACGACGCGTTGCGCAGAGAGTGGAAGCCGCGAGTCGAGAGCGGCCGAGTGCGGTGTGCCCGCTGCGGCAAGGCCATCACGATGGGCCAAGCCTGGCACCTCGACCACACCGACGACCGCACCGGCTACCTCGGACCCAGTCACGCACGCTGCAACCTCAGTGCTGCGGGCGTCGCGTCGCACTCGAACTGAGTCGAGAGTGCCCGGGGTCCTCTTCGGCACTCCACCGGCCTCCTGCGGCCGCTCCGACCCCCTGGGGGTGCACCCCTCCCCCCGGGGAGTGAGCAGACCCGCCGGGGAGGTGTCTCGCAGTTCACAGACCTGAAATGTTGCCCAGAGAGGGGCTGATGAGCATGCCCGATGCTCCCAAGCGACAGTCCGCGCCGGCAGGCCTCGGCACCGGCGGACGCAAGCTGTGGACCTCCGTGACGAGCGAGCACACGCTCGACATCACGCAGCAGGTCACCCTCACTGAGGCATGCCGCGCGAAGGACCGACTCGACAAGCTCGACCAGCTGCTCCGCGGCGAGGTCGACACCTGGGCCAGGCTTACGCACAACACTCGGACCGAGGACTACGAGCTCCGGATCGACCAGGCGCTGTCGGCCGCGAACACGACGGCGAACCTGATGAAGCAGCTCATCGCTGCTCTGCGCCTGCCGGACGGTGAGAGCGGCAAGCGCCCGCAGGCCCGCGGCGGAGCGCGAGGCGCGTACCAGTCGAGTGGAGCGAGCTCGCCCACCGGGCCAGCTCGAGTGTCCAGCCTCGAACGTCATCGGGCGCGGTCGGCAGGTAGCTGATGTTCGCGCCGCTGTTCGAGGGTCAGGTCTGCTCCCTCGGCTACGCGGCGATCGACTTCATCGAGCAGTACATGGTGCACGGCCCCGGCGACATCGAGGGCACCCCCGTCGAAGTCGACGACGAGATGGCCGACTTCCTCATCGAGATGTACCGCCTCGACCCGGAGACGGGCCGCCGGGCGTACGACGAGGGCGTCCTCTCCCGTCCCAAGGGCCGCGCGAAGTCAGAGATCGCCGGCTTCGTTGTCGTGTGGGAGGCCTACGGCGAGTGCCGCTTCGACCACTGGGACGAGGCTGGGCAGCCGGTGGGTCGGCGGGTGACGTCGCCGATCATCAAGTGCATGGCGACCGAGGAGTCGCAGGCCGGCAACACGTTCGAGAACGCCGCGTACATCGTGAACTGGGGCATGGAGAACATGCCCGAGGTGTACGCCGGCTCGGGCGGGATCCGGCAGGTGCATGCCGCGACCACGATCTACTTGCCGGACGGTGGGTACATCGCTGCGGTCACGTCGGGTGCTGCGTCGAAGGACGGCGGCAAGGAGACGTTCGCTGTTGCTGACGAGACGCACCTCTACGTGCTCAAGGAGCTCAAGCGGATGTTCGAGACGATGTCTCGGAACCTCTCCAAGCGCAAGCAGGCCGAGCCGTGGCTGCTGCAGACGTCGACGGCGTACCGGCCGGGCGAGATGAGTGTCTTCGAGGACACGCTGACGGCCTGGCGGAAGAAGGAGCTCTCGAACCGGGTGCACGTGGATCACCGGGAGGCCAAGGGCAAGATCGACATCGCCAACTACGAGCACACGATCAAGCAGCTGAACTACGTGTACGGCGCGTCGGTGCCGTGGCAGGACATGGACCGCAAGTGGCGGGACATGAACGACCCGCGCAAGTGCCCCGACGAGGAGACCGCAGCCCGGTACTACCTCAACCGGCCGCTGTCGTCTTCGGATGCGTGGATCCCCGCTGCGATCGTCGAGAAGCAGGACGCCACGCAGCCCGGCGAGGGCAAGGACACCCGGGAACGGCCCGACACGGAGCTCGCACCCAAGGAGTCGATCGCGCTCGGCTTCGACGGCAGCCTCAACGACGACTCCACGGTCCTCATCGGCTGCCGCATGTCCGACGGCTTCCTCTTCCCGATCGGCATCTGGGCAAAGCCCGCTGGACCCGCCGGCATGTGGTGGGAAGTGCCCCGGTCCGAGGTGCTCGAGACGATTCGGCAGACGTTCAAGGACTACACGGTCTCTCGCCTGTACGCGGACCCGCACGAGTGGCGGACCGACATCGACGACCTCGAGCAGGAGTTCGGCGAGACCGTCATCCCGTGGGCGACGAGCCGCTACGTGCCGATGGCCGCGGCGCTCGACCGGCTCCACGTCGACCTCAAGACGGGGCAGGCGTGGCACTCGGGCGACCCCGTGTTCATGGAGCACTTCCGGAACGCCTACGTGAAGAAGCGCGGCCCGCACCGTCTGGTCGGCAAGGAGAACCCGAACAGCGAACGCAAGATCGACTCCGTCGTCGGAGCCGCCCTCGCGTACGAAGCACGCGCCGACGCCATCACCGCCGGCTGGAAACCCCCCACGAAGTCCAAAGTCCGCGTCTGGCGGTAGCAGAAGGAGGCGACGCGTGATCGAGAACGCCGAAGCAGTCCGCGATCGCCTCCTTCGCCGGCTGAGCCAGGAGCGACGGTTCCTGACCCGGTACGACGACTACTTCGAGGGTGAGCAAGGGCTCAAGTACCTCGCGCCGGAGGTCCGAGAGCAGATCGGTACACGACTGGTCGACCTCGTCATCAACCTGCCGCGGTACACGACCGACGTCTACGAGAACCGTCTCGACATCATGGGGTTCCGGTTCCCGGGCAAGGACGACGGCGACAGTGACCTCTGGGAGGTCTGGCAGCACAACGACGGCGACATGCTCTCGCAGCAGGCGCACCGAGACAGCCTCGCCATCAGCCGCTCGTACGTTCTCGTCGGCGAAGGCGACGACGACGTGCCGCTGATCACCGCGCAGTCCGCATTCGACGCGATCCACGAGGACGATCCCCGCACGCACAACGTGCGGTACGGCGTCAACCAGTGGACGGACGAAGACGGAGCTCGCTGGGTCAACCTCTTCTACCCGACCGGGCGCACCACCTGGGTGAAGAAGCCGAAGGCGACCGGTTGGACCGTCGACGGCAAGCCGGAGGAGAACACCTTCGGCCTGCCCCGGCTCGTCCCGCTGATCAACGACCCCCGGGTGCTCGGCCGTCGCGTGCCGGGCCGGTCCGACCAGCGGCTCGGTCGTTCGGTGTTCCACGACCTGATCGGCCCCACGGAGGCGCTGAACAAGATCCTCACCGACATGATGGTGTCCGGCGAGTTCCACGCCATGCCTCGGCGCTGGGCGGCAGGCCTGTCCGAGAACGACTTCGTCGACGAGAACGGGAAGCCGCTCGACACGTTCTCCCTCATCGCCGGACGGCTCTGGGGTGTCGAGAACAAGGACGCGAAGTTCGGGCAGTTCCCCGAAGCGAACCTCGACAACTTCCACGCGACCGCGAAGCTGCTGGTGCAGTTCGCGTTCATGCAGCTCGGCTTGCCGGCGCACTACCTGCCGTTCGTCGGCGACAACCCGGCATCCGCCGACGCGATCCGGTCCTCGGAATCCCAGCTGGTGAAGCGGGCAGAACGGAAGCAGTCCGTCCTCTCGACACGGTGGGAGCGGGTCCAGCGACTGGTCCTGCTGACGCAGGGCAAGACGGACGACGAGCGATCCCGCCAGATCGAGACGATGTGGAGCGACCCTGCCACGCCGACGTTCGCGCAGAAGGCCGACGGCACGGTGAAGCTCGTCCAGGCCAAGGACTCGTCCGGTCGGTCGATCATCACCGTCGACCAAGCCCGCGAAGACCTCGGCTACACCCAGGGGCAGCGCGACCGGATGCGCGACGCCGACGCTGCAGCGGACGACTCGACTCTCGCCGCGGGAGTGAGAGCTGCGGCAGACGCCGAGCGCGCGGCGGCAGGAGCAGACAGTGGCGTCACCGTTTGACCTCGCCCGCCGCCACCAGCGCAGCCGGATCCTCATCGCCTCAGCCGCGGTGGAGCGTGCTGCGTCGTCGTGGCGGACGGCGGACCTGGACTACCTCGAGGCGTCCTGGGGTGTCATCGCACCGGTCCTCGTCGACCAGGTATCGGAAGCGCAACGCGTCGCAGCTGCGCAGTCCGACGCCTTCGTCACTGACGCGGTAGCAGCGCAGGGCGGCGACGTCGGCAGCGCGACCGTCAACCCGGACGCGTTCACCGGCGTCATGATCGACGGCCGCGAGATCGGGCCGGCGATGTACGGGGCCGTGACGACCACGAAGGCTCTGATCGGCCGCGGGCTCGCCGCCCCACGGGCATTCGAAGCGGGGGCGTCGTTTCTCGCCACGATCGTGCAGTCCGCGATCGCGGACGCGGGACGCCAGTCCGACCGCGTCTCGATGATCGGGAAGCAGATCACCCGGTACGTCCGCGTGATCTCGCCCGGGGCTTGCTCGAGGTGCGCGATCCTCGCCGGAACCGCCTCTGCTGAGAAGGCCTTCGCCCGGCACCCGAACTGCCACTGCACCGCCTGCCCCCTTCCTGAGTGGGACTCCCCGGTGCCTGGCGGGTTCTTCCGGTCCGCTGACGACTACTTCGAGTCGCTCAGCCCGTCCGAGCAGGATCGTGTCTTCACGAACGCCGGCGCGGAAGCGATCCGGCATGGGGCGGACATCCAGAACGTCGTGAACGCTCGGCGCAACGCGGTCGGGCCCGGGGGACTCACCGAGGCCCGCTCGGGCCTCCGCGCACCACTCGGGTACGACGTGAACGGCAACCGGATCAAGGTCTACGCGACCAGCGAAGGCACCACGATCCGCGGAGCGTACGGACGCGCGCAGTACCGACGCCAGCAAGAGATGACGAAGGCCGCCGGCGACCGATACCGGCGCACCACCAGCCTCCGCCTCATGCCCGAGACGCTCGTGCAGATGGCCGGCGGCGACGGCGACAAGCTGCGCCGGCTCCTCAAGCAGTACGCGTACATCAACTGACTTCCCACCGTCTCCGGTGGAAGCGCCCACGCGCAGCGCATGCGCGGTCATGCCGACGGGCCTACGGAACGAAAGGGTACAGACCCCATGTCTGGAATCGAACAGATCACGACCTCCCCGTGCTTCGGCCCGCGCAAGCTCAGCCGACTCGACCTCATGGGGATCCGCTTCGCGGTGGATCCCAACGAGCCGGGCGGCGCAGGCGCAGGCGGCGGCTCCGAGTACACGCCGCCGGCAACGCAGGAAGAGCTCGACCGCATCATCGGCGACCGACTCGGCCGTGAGCGCGACAAGTTCAAGGACTACGACGCGCTCAAGGACAAGGCCTCGAAGTACGACGCGGCGCAGGCGGCGGGCGGTGCTGGCTCCGGCCAGAACGACGACGTCACGCAGCGGCTCAGCCAGTTCGAGGAGCGGGTGACCGCAGCCGAGAGGACCGCGAACGAGACGCAGACCGAGCTCGAGACCACCCGGGTCGAGCTCGTCCGCAGCCAGGTCGCGCTCGACAAGGGCATCGCGAAGGACGACCTCATCCTGCTCACCGCCACGACGAAGGAAGACCTCGAGAAGCAGGCCGACCGGATCGTGAAGCTCAACGCCGGCTCGGGGAAGATCCCCGGCCAGGGTGCGGGCGGTGGATCGGGCAGCGGCACGGTCGCCGCCGGACGCGAGCTGTTCGACAACAAGCACAAGAAGACCACCTAGAAGGGAATCCCACATGCCCCGTCTCACCTCTGAGACCTTCGGCGGCGGTGACCAGTCCTGGCTCGGTTCGGCTCACGGCATCGGCAACGCGCGCACGGAGACGATCGACATCTCGGCTTTCACCAAGGCCACGCACTACCCGGACGGGTACATCCCGTCCGGCATGCCCCTTGCGAAGGTCGGCGGACTCATGGTCCCGTACGACCCGACCGCGGGCACCACGGTCGGCGCAGGCATCCTCGCCGGCCACCTCTTCACCGACTTCAAGGTCAGCGGCACCGCCGACCTGCCGGCCCCGGTCCTCGACCACGGCCGCGTGAAGACGGCGAAGATCACCGCCATCCTCGCGAACTTCGCAGCCCCCGCGGCCGCGAAGAACGCGACGACCATCGTCTACATCTAGGAGGGATGACCAGTGGCACTTTGGACTGACGTCATCGACCCGGCCACGCTGACCGGGTACGCCCGCGCCTCCCTCGAGGAGTACGAGAAGCGCAAGGGCTCGCTCGCCCAGTACCTGCCGAACCTCAACGTCGCCGACGTCGTGGTCCGGTTCGTCGTCGGGCAGACCGGACTCGTGCAGGCCGCGAAGTTCCGCGCGTTCGACGCGGAGCCCGAGGTCGGCAAGGCGCAGGGCGGTCGGCGCGTGACGCTCGAGCTCCCCGCGCTCGGGCAGAACATCCCGATCGGCGAGTACCAGCAGCTCCGCCAGCGCAACGCGTCGGAGGACCAGCAGCTCGCCTCGATCCAGCGCACCACCGACCAGGTCGTCCAGGCCGTCGCCGACGCCATCGAGTACCTCCGTGGTGTGGTCCTCAACACGGGCAAGGCGACCATCAACCAGGACAACTTCAAGTCCGAGGACGACTTCGGCCGCCCCGCGGGTAACCGCGTCACCGCGGCGCAGGTCTGGTCGGACAAGACGGTCAGCCGCCTGGCGGACCTCGAGGCCTGGTCGGACACCTACCGCGACGCAACCGGCGAGGACCCGGGATCGATGCTCATGTCGAACCGGGTGTTCCGCCTCCTGGCTTCCGGCGACGAGTTCGCGACGCAGCTGCTCAACGGCGCGTCGCGACCGGCGACGGTGGAGGAGGTCAACGCGCAGATCGAGTCGGCCGGCCTCGCGCCGATCACGCGGTACGACCGCAAGGTCGACATCGGCAGCGGCGCTCAGCGTGTCCTCCCGGACAACAAGCTGCTGCTCCTGCCGGCACCGACCGACCCGAACTCGGAAGCTCCGAACCCCCTCGGCAACACGTTCTGGGGTCAGACGCTGACCTCCCAGGAGGACGCGTGGGGTATCGAGGCGTCGGAGCAGCCCGGCGTCGTCGCCGGCGTGTACCGCAACGAGAAGCCCCCGGTCATCGCCGAGGTCATCTCGGACGCGATCGCACTGCCGGTCCTCGCCAACGCGGCCCTCTCGCTCGACGCGGCGGTGGTCTGATGGTGAGCCTTCTCAGCAACGTCCACGTCCGCGACGAGCACGGCGCGAGCCACGTGTTCGGTCCGGGCTCCGAGGTCCCCGAGTGGGCACAGAAGCGCATCACCAACCCGGCCGCCTGGGACGGTGACGCGCCCTCCTTCGAGGACGACGAGCAGATCGACGAAGCCGCAGAGAACGAGCCCGCTCGTTCGGGCCGTGGCTCCGGACTGCCCGTGTGGCAGGCGTACGCGAAGAGCCTCGACATCGAGGTCCCCGAGGACGCCCGCTCCGACCGGAACGCGATCATCGCGCTCGTCGACAAGCACAAGGCCGACACCCAGAAGTGACGGCAACGCGGCGGCCACCTCAGTTGAGGTGGCCGCCGCCCCACACCTTCGACCCACCGCCCCGGGAGGTGCCATGTCCTGGCCTGCCGTCGTCGAGAGCGACATCGTGTCCCGCTTCCGAGCCCTCGATGAGGACGAGAAGTCCGTCATCGAGACGATGATCGCCGACGCCCAAGACATCGTCCAAGATGCCGCCGAGGACGCCGGCATCCCCGAGCCGACTACAGAACGCGGACAGCGCACCTACAAGCGGATCGTCGCGTCGATCGTGATCCGAGTGTTGCGTAACCCCGACGGCTACCTCACCGAGACGACGGACGGGTACACCTACCGCAGAGACAGCGCACTGTCCTCGGGGGCACTGTACGTCTCAGACGCGGAAGTCGAGCAGCTCCGTCCGACTGCTCGCCGCCACCGCGGTGCGTTCACGATCGTCCCATCATGAGCCGCCTCAGAACGATCGCCAGGGGCCGTCGCTTCGCTGAGGCACAGATGACCGAGCAGTGCCGGATCGAACGTGCTTCGGGAGCCCCCGTCCGCGCACCCGACGGAGAACTCCGGCCGCCCATGACTCTCGTCTGGGAAGGCAAGTGCCGTCTCCGGACGGTGTCGTCCGTGACATCCGACGTCGACGCAGCCTCACAACTGCTCGTCACCCAGAGCGCGATCCTGTTCCTCCCCGTCGACGGAACAGGCGATGTCCACGTCAACGACGTCGTCACGTTCACCACCGCGTCGGCAGACGCGGCGCTCGCCACGGTGCGGGTGCGAGTGGCTGGTCTGCACTTCGACTCCGACGCGACGGCGCGGCGGCTACCAGTCGAGATGGTGTCCTGATGGCTGCCGGGTTCACGATCGACGACAGCGCCATCCATGACCTTGCAGCAGCGCTCGGAGAGGTCGCCTCCTCTGCCGGCCCGTACGTCCGGGACGCCGTTGAGACGACCGCTATCGACGTCCGAGACGACTGGCGCGAACGAGCCTCCGGCATCAAGGGCATGAAGCACTACCCGAACTCGATCGGCTACGACTTCACGTCGTTCCAGGGCTTCGGCGCGACCGTGCTCAGCTGCGAGATCGGCCCCGACAAGAACAAGCGGCAGGGCCCGCTCGGGAACATCGTCGAGTACGGCTCCCCGACCTTCGCCGCCCGACACTACGGCGACGACGCCCTCGAGGCGCACGCAGACCAGTTCGAGGAACTGCTCGTCGAAGCGCTCGAGAAGGCAGAGCGCGCCCTCACGTTCGGCGGCATCACCCGCTCCGTGCTCGCCGGGAGGAACACGATCCTATGAGCCGCTCCGCACACGTCACCGCAGTCCTCGACCGTCTCCGCGAGCACCCCGACCTGACCCCGCGCGTGTTCCAGGGCAACGCCACCCGTACCGAGGCTGGGACACCCCGCACCCGCTACGTCACCGCCTGGGTCGGCACGCCCCGCCGGACGGAGGCGCGCTACGGCGGCCGCGTCGACCTCGAGCGGTACCGGTTCACCCTCCACGCCACGTCCATCGACCCGGCAGACGCTGGCGACCTCGACGACGCGATCACCGCGCAGCTGCTCGGTTGGACGCCAACGGTCGCCGGCCGCACCTGCCGGCCGATGCGGACCGACGACGAGTCCGCCGAGATGCAGTACGACGCCGACCTCGACCCGCCGCTGTACTGGATCCCCTCCACCTGGGAACTGGTCACCGAACCCGAAGCCTCCGCCTGACGCGGGGGCTTTTTCCATGCCACCCGCGCCGCGGGTCATGCCGCCGGGCAACCGGCATCCCCTCACAGAGCAAGGAGCTCGAATGGTCAACGCAACCGACCCCCGCCCGGCGTCCACCGCATCCGACGGCCGCCACAAGATCGCCTTCGTCCCGTACGGCGCGGACACCAACCCGCTCTCCGTCGCGACGCTCCTCGCGGAGACGACGATCAACATGACGTACTCGTTCACGCCGGACGGTTTCGACCACGGCACCACGCAGGCGACCGTCGAGGACAAGCGGTACACGCTCCCGCAGGACCTGTCCCGTCCGGGCAAGGAGACCGACACCCTCACGAACAAGTACGTCGACTCGGCCGCGCCGAACTCCGCGGCCGCGCTCCTGCCCAAGGACACCGCCGGCTGGTTCGTGCGCCGGAAGGGCATCGCGAACGAGCTGCCGTGGGCGAAGGACCAGGTGGTCACCGTCATCCCGTTCATCGCCGGCACGCAGCGCGAGGCCGCTCCGTCCGAGAACGGCGTCGACCTCATCGAGCAGACGCAGTTCATCAGCGACACGGTCCTCCGCCGCGTCAAGACGGTCGCGTAGTTCGACCACACCCACTCCTGACCGGGGCGTCTCCGCCGTCGCCCCGGTCAGGTCACCACCACGGCGGAAGGAACGGCGGATCCCCATGACCACTTTCGAAGACGACCTCGCAGCCGCACAGGCCCCCGAGGACGAGTACGCCGACGTGCTCGTCCTCATCAACAAGAAGCCCCACACGCTCCGGTTCCGGCCCATGGACGGGCTCTCCTGGGCCGCGGAGACCGACCGTCACCCGCCGCGCCCGAACGTGGTCGTCGACAGCAAGTACGGCTACAACATCCGGACCCTGACGAAGGGTGCAGCCCCCCAGTGCGGCGTACTCGTCGTCGACGGCGAAGAGCACCAGCTGCAGGTCGACCCGTTCGACCCCGAGCACCCGACCGCCGGGCGGGTGAACCAGTGGGAACAGCTGTTCAAGGCGATCTCCGGACACGAGTTCAAGCGCATCACCGACGTCATCTGGTTCCTCAACGAGTACGGCCCGCAGAAGGAGATCGAAGCCGCGGGAAAAGCGCTCGCGGACTCCGCGAAGAGCTAGCCCTCGCCCTTGAGCTCGGCGTTGCCCCACGCCGGCTCTGGGGCTGGGAGCCGCGCGAGTTCGCCGAGCACCACTACGACACCACCGGCCGCCTGATCGGCACCACCACCCACCGGGAAGCGGAGTTCGACGCGCAGCAGCGTGCGCTGCTGCTCGCGTTCATCCGTGAGCGGAACGACATCGGCTCGCACGGCCAGCCGATGTCGGAAGCGACCGACCCGCAGGCGAGCCCTTCCGTCGACGGCGGCTGGCACTACGAGGCCTCGGAGAACGGCGTCACCGACTACGCCCAGCTCGAGATCAGCCGGGCCCGCGACGCCTACTTCGAGCGGTGGGGCAAGTCCATGACCGAGGCGCAGAAGGCCGCGAAGAACTGGACCGTCCGGAAGGTCCTCGACGACTGACAACTGAACAAGGGAGCGTCCCGTGGCGAACCGTACCGTCAAGACCTCCCTCGTCGCGGAAGTCTCCGGCTACCTCAGCGGCTTCGAAGCGGCCGCGCAGAAGACGCGTGAACTCGGGTCGGAGACGGAGAAGCTCGGTCAGAAGCGAGACGCGATCGACGGTCTCGGTCGGGCGTCCCTCGCGTTCGGCGCGGTCGCGGCGACTGCGGTCGGCATCGCCGTCGCGAAGTACGCGGAGTTCGACCAGGCGATGTCGTCCGTGCAGGCGGCCACTCACGCGTCCGCCGGCGAGCTGAACCAGCTGCGCGACGCAGCGATCGACGCAGGCGCGCGCACAGTGTTCTCCGCCACGGAAGCTGCGAACGCCATCGAGGAACTCTCGAAGGCTGGTGTCGGCACGAAGGACATCCTCGGTGGTGGCCTCTCAGGTGCGCTCGATCTCGCGTCCGCGGGCGAGCTCAAGGTCGCCGACGCGGCGCAGATCGCCGCAACCGCGATGACCCAGTTCAACCTCAAGGGCAACGAGGTACCCCACGTCGCGGACCTCCTCGCCGCCGGTGCCGGCAAGGCGCAGGGATCCGTGCAGGACCTCTCGCAGGCACTCAACCAGGGCGGCCTAGTCGCATCGCAGGCCGGGTTCAGCATCAACGAGACCACCGGCACCCTCGCCGCGTTCGCCTCCGCCGGCCTCCTCGGCTCCGACGCCGGCACATCACTCAAGACCGCCATCATCGCCCTGCAGAACCCATCCACCAGGGCCGCGGCGACGATGAAGCAGTACGGCATCGACGTCTACGACTCTTCCGGCAAGATGCTCTCCTTCGGCGGTATCGCCGCACAGCTGCAGGACAAGCTCGGCGGCCTCTCCGACGAGCAGCGGAACGCTGCGCTCGCCACGATCTTCGGCAACGACGCGGTCCGAGCGGCGAACGTCCTCTACTCCGAGGGCGCGGCCGGGATCGCGGACTGGACCGGCAAGGTCAACGACAACGGGTACGCCGCGGAGACCGCTCGCCTCAAGCTCGACAACCTCAAGGGCGACATCGAGCAGCTCGGCGGCGCGTTCGACACCGCACTGATCCAGACCGGGTCCAGCGCGAACGCCTCTCTCCGCGGCCTCGTGCAGACCGCCACGTGGGCAGTGGGCGAGATCGGTGGTCTCCCGGAGCCCGTCCTCGGGGCAGGACTCGCCGTGACGGCGCTCGCTGGCGGGCTCGCGCTTGCTGGTGGTGCAGCGCTCGTCGCCGTGCCGAAGTTCGCTGCGATGAAGGCCGGACTGTCGACGCTCGGCATCAGCGCGAAGGCCGCCACGATCGCGACGGCCGGTCTCGGGGCGGCTGTCGGCGTGGTGACCCTCGTCATCGGCACCTGGGTCAGTCAGCAGGCAACTGCGAAGGCGCAGACCCAGGAGCTCGCGGACACTCTGGACCAGTCGACCGGCGCGATGACGAAGTACACCCGTGCCGCGGTCGTTCGTCAGCTCGCGGACGCTGACATGTTCGAGAAGGCCAAGAAAGTCGGCGTCGGGCAGAAGGAACTCACCGACGCGGTCCTCAAGGGCGGCGACGCGTTCGACAAGGTCCACGACAAGGTCGCCGGCAACGCGTTCCTCGATGCCGGCCAGGGCATCCTCAGCACGGGTCACGCCCTGCGTCAGCTGCGCCAGAACGTCGAGGACAGCGGGCAGGCGTGGGAGGACTCGAAGAAGGCCAACGCTGACTCGGGCGACACTGCGCAGTCCGCTGCCGCCCAGTACCAGCAGGAGGCGGCGACCGTTGGTGATCTCGCGTCGGAGCTGTCGGACCTGATCGACCAGTTCGACAAGGTCAACGACGTCAACCAGGACGCCATCAGCGCGAACGCCTCCTACCAGGAGGCGCTCGCTGGCCTGTCGGATCAGGTGAAGCAGCAGCGGGAGAACACCGAGGGCTACACCACTTCGCTCGACCAGAACACGGCGATCGGCGCGGGCAACGCCTCGATGTTGGCGGACCTCGCCGGCAAGGCGCAGGAAGCCGCGGCAAAGCAGTACGCCGTCGACCAGTCGACGATGGGTGCGAAGGAGGCCGCCGACAAGTACGCGGGCACGCTCGCGGCCCAGCGGCAGAAGTTCATCGAGTCCGCGACTGCTGCCGGCTTCAACGCCGGCGAGGTGCAGAAGCTCGCCGACAAGGTCTTCGCCCTCCCGTCCGCGAAGCAGATCAAGGTGCTCGCCGAGACAAACACTGCGGGACTGGCGCTCGACGAGATCAAGCGCAGGCAGAGCCAGATCGAGCGCAACATCAACATCTCGATCAACGTGCACAAGATCGACCCGGAGAACCTGTACACGACCGGCGGGCTCAAGGTCGCAAAGGCTGGTGGTGGTCCGGTCTTCGGCCCCGGCACGTCCACCTCGGACAGCATCGACGCGAAGCTCTCGAACGGCGAGTTCGTGGTCAGGGCTGCGGCTGCTGCGAAGTACGGGATGGGGTTCCTGCACGCCGTCAACCAGGGGCTCTACCAGCCGGCGCAGTACGCCGCCGGAGGTCCAGTGGAGCGTCCGACCTACGTGCCGACTCCGACGCAACTGGTCTACGCGGGAGCCAACACCGGGTACTCGGACCGCGGTTCGGGCGAGCACGTGACCTTCCAGTTCCTGTCGTCGGGTGACCAGCGTCGGGATCAGGACACCGCAATGTTCGCCTACCGCACCCGCATGAGAGGTGGACGCAAGTGACCGGCGCATGGGGACTCCGCTACGACGGCACCGACGCTCTCTTCACGGATGCTTCGGGGATCTACCTCCGGGCATTCCCCGAAGCCGGCACCCCGGACATCACCAACCAGGACGGCAACTACCCGTACGGGGACGGGTCGTCCATGGGTGTCGACACTCGGGGAGGTCGTACCGTCCCGGTCACCTTCGGCATATCAGGCCGCACGGAAGCGGAAGTCCGGGCCAGGTACAGCGTCCTGTCCCGGATGTGGCGGGCGGACAAGGTCCGGGCGACTGTCGGGAAGATGGCCGAGCTCCGCTCGGACCAGGGACGTTCCGCTCTCGGCCGCCCGCGCGACATCGCTCCGACCGATGTCCACTTCGAAGCCGGCTTGATGACCGTCGAGACGAACTTCGCCGCCGTCGACGACCTCTGGTACGGCGACGAACTCTCCGCCACCGCGACCATCGGATACCGGGCGGTCGGCGGCTTCACGTTCCCGCTCGTCTTCCCGATGACGACGGCTCCGAACTCGGACCGGTCGCAAGTGTTCACGGTCGGCGGCGAGGTCGACACCTGGGGCGTGTACGAGATCCAAGGGCCGATCACATCCCCGTCGTTCGAGATCCCGGGCCTCGCACGCTATTCCTTCACCGGCCTCCGCTTGGCATACGACCAATGGCTCACGATCGACACCCAGCCGTGGGCGCGTGAGGTCTACCGAAATGACGGTGCACCGCTCGGCGGCGCGCTCGACGCGGCCTCAACGCTGCTCGCTTCCGCACCAATCCCGCCCGGTCGGCACGAGTTCCTGCTGCGCGGGACCACCACCGGAACTCCCCGCGCGACCGTCCGGTGGCGCGATGCCTTCACGACCCCGTAGGAGCCACGATGACCAACTTCGATCAGACTCCCTGGGCAATCGGTGGGGGCGCGGAGAACAGCCCCGAGACGGCACGCACCGCGGTCTACGCGTCCACGAACGGCTCGGAGGGCATCGTCGGCGTCGGGGACCTCAAGGTCACCGCGCTCGACATCCCGGGCAGCGGCGTGCAGATGGCACCCGGCGCGCTTCTCTCGGTCAGCCGGTACGCCGGCGCGGACCGTCAGACGTACACTTCGCGGCTCGGTATCCCCGACGTGATCGACATCGCGAACACCGGCTCGTCCGGCGGTCGACGGGACTGCGTAGCGGTACTCATCGATGACCCGTCGCAAACGGGCGACGGAGAAGCTGTTCCGGATGACCCCACGACGTATCAGTACGTCAACCCCGTGGTGATCCCGAACGTCGCTGCCTCGGTGAAGAAGCTGCAGGAGATCCCGGGGTACACCTACGCCACGGGCTACGCCGTGTGCCTGGTGAACCAGCCGGCGAACAACGGCACCGTCACGAACGCGATGATCACGGATCTCCGCCGGGTCGCGAACCCGCGCAAGGACTCGCAGATGCTCGCACACGCGCAGGTCGCCGCCGAGGCAGAGCGGATCACCGCGACGTCGCAGGCCGGCGAAGTGTGGCCGAACACGACCGCCGGATGGACTGTCGACGTACCCGAATGGGCGACTCGGGTGCAGATCCTCGCAACGTGGTCGCAGGTCGCTGCCCCCGCGGACGGGAACGGCACCGCGTACGGGCGGCTCTGGGTCCGCCTCGGGGCTGCGAACGACGCAAGCGTCCGGCTCACGCAGGAAAACTCCTGGGACACCCCGGACGTCGCGAAGGGCTCCTCGCGCCAGACCTACACGGTCGCGGATGACATCTACCTCCCCGCCGGTCTGCGGGGCCGGACGATCCCGGTCAACCTGATGGCTCGCCGGGCGGACGCCGGAGCTGCAAGCGAAGCGATCGCGTGCGACGCGGTCTCGGGGGTGGCGCTGCAGGTGATGTTCGTGGAGTCGGCCGACTGATGGTCGGGTGGAAGTACATGGCGCAGCGCGCCACGACGAAGACGTGGCTACACCGGGACATCCCGTTCTTCAAGCGGGACGGGCTCGAGCAGGCACTGTCAGCATCATCAACCCTCAAGGCTGTCATCAGTCCCGACATCGGCCGTCAGCTCGCAGCTGACGGACGTCCACTGTTCGAAGAGCTTGGGACGCTCCTCTACGCCGTCGCCGACGGGAAAATCCGGTGGGGCGGCATCGTGCAGTCGTCGAAGTGGGACGGGCAAGAGTGGACGATCGAAGCGGCGACGTTCGCTTCCTACCCCCACCGAATCCCGTTCCTCGGCGAGTACCGGGGCGTGCAGGTAGACCCGGCCGACATCATGCGAGCCGTCTGGTCACACATGCAGTCCTACCCGGACGGCAACCTCGACGTCGTAGTGACCGGCAAAACCGGCCTCACGGTCGGCACGGACTCCGACGAGAAGGCTGCAGCAGCTACTGCGGTGTACGACGCGAAGAACGCTGCGTACAACGCCGCGAAGACGGAACTCGCTCGACTCAAGAGCATCGTCGCGACGACCCGCGCCACGACGCTCAAGGCGAAGACCACCGAGCGTTCCACGGCGGACAAGAACCTGTCGGGCAAGAAGCGAGCGCTGACCGAGCAGAAGCGCAACCTCACCGCGCAGAAGCGCAACCTCGAGGCGGCGAAGAAGACGAAGGATCCCGCGAAGATCGCTGCCGCGCAGGCCCTCGTCGACCGTGCGAACCAGCTCGTGAGCACCGCGACAGCCGATGTGAACCGTGCGCAGGCGACGTACGACCAGGCGAAGGCCGAAGTCGGCCAGGTCAACCTCGTCATCAGCCAGCGGCAGGCGACGGTCGACGCGCAGGCCAAGGTCGTCGACTCCGCACAGGCCGCCAAGGACAAGGCTCAGGATGCGAAGCAAGCGGCCGAGGACAAAGCACGCGACGACGGTGGCGCGTACAAGATCCTCTGGTGGGACACCCCCAACTGCGGGCAGGAGATCGACAACCTCGCCGAGCAGACCCCGTTCGACTGGACGGAACGGCACTACTTCGACGCCGCAGGGCAAGTGCACCATGAAATCCAGGTTCACTACCCGCGCGCCGGCCGGTACCGCGGCGACCTGCGCTTCGCGACCGGCGAGAACATCACCGAGATCGTCCAGGCACAGAGCGACGGCGACGACTTCGCGAACGAAGTCTTCGGTGTCGGTGCAGGAGAGGGAGCGGGCGCTCTCCGCCGGTCGACGGCCGTGCGGAACGGCCGCCTCCGGACCGTTTCGGTGATCGCGGCGAAGGACGTCAGCCGTAGCGCGAGTCTCGACGCGAAGATCCGCAAGGAGCTCGCAGCACGGTTGAACACGCTGACGTTCCCGAAGATCACCGTGAAGCACACCCGGCAGACCCCGATCGGTTCGTGGAATCTCGGCGACGACATCCTCGTCCAAGCGGAGATCCCATGGCTCGGTAGGCAGGCGATCCGGCACCGGGTCGTGTCCTGGACGCAAGACGACGACACACACGCGACGCTCACTCTCGAGCGCTCGGACTCATTCCTGTACGGAGGGTGAAGCTGATGGCTGGTAGCGAGGATCTCGGACGGAAGGTTGCAGAGCTCGAGCTGCAGATCCAGATCCTGCAACGGGCCAGCCAGGCGCAGCACTCCACCGTCGAAACCGCGAGCGGGACGGTCGGCCTGGGCGATGCCGTAACAACGGCCGTCGACACCGCGGCCGCGCTGCCGGCGGTGGAAGAGTCCGCGGCGTCGGCTCAGGAAACTGCGGACTCGATCGCCGTCATGACCGATGGGTGGGACGACGAACTCAACACCCACCTCGAGGACCTGGCGGCGGAGCTCGACGACGCCAGAGCTGACCTCGAGGATTCGCAAGCTGACATCGACGCCGCTTTCGGCGCGACCGTCGACGGACTCTCCGACGACGTCGAGACGGCGATCACTGCAGCCGGCAACGCGACGACGGAAGCGCAGGTCGCCGCCGACGCTGCCCGAGCTGCAGCCGGCCTCGCCGGCACCAAGGGCGAGACGATCGTGCAGGCGACCGCGCCCACTGGGTCCCGAGCGAACACCGCGAACCTCTGGATCGACGCCGCGAACATCCCGCACGTGTACGGGATGACCGGCGTCGTCGACGACGCAACGAACCGGATCATCCTCCCCGCCGGCACCGCAACTGAGGTCGAGGTGATGCGCACGAACGTCGTGCCCGGCGTTGCAACGCCCGTCGCACTGACGCTGTCGGCGTCGATGAACCTGCCCGGCATCTACAAGGGCGCGGTCGCTCGCCTCCGCGACGGAGCGACGGGCACCGAGCTGGCGTCCTACACGTTCTCCGACCTCGGCGACACCGTCGACGGGAACGCGGAGACGTGGACCCTGCCGGCCGCGTTCCTCGCCACACCGACGTCCTCCGTCCTGGTCGTGACGATCCAGGCGACGACGCCGAGCCCGCCCGAGGTGTGGTCGCTGCACCACAACCTCTCGGCGCGGAACTGGTTCGCCGTCACGGACAGCACCGCGACAAACGCTGCCGCCACCGCTGCCTCCGCGGCCACAGCAGCGCAGGCCGCGAAGGAAGTCGCCGATCAGGCCAACGCCGCCGCCGGCGTCGCGAAGACCGCCGCAGACAACGCGAACACCGCCGCGCTGCAGGCGGCCGGGATCGCGAACGGCAAGGGCAAGGTCATCTACCAGGCGTCCAAGCCGACCGGTACGAACGCCGCCGCCGGGAACCTCTGGATCCGCACCAGCGACAACACCCCGTGGACGTACGACACGTCGGCGTCGGACTGGGTGCAGGTCACCGACAAGACCGCGACCGACGCCGCCGCCACGGCCTCGGCAGCGAACCAGGCAGCAGTCGCCGCATCGAACGCGGCGGCAGCAGCGCAGGCGACCGCGGACAGCAAGCCGCTGATCCTGTTCTCCTCGACGGCTGGCCCCTCCGGGACCGCGCCGACGGGGACGATCTGGTTCCTGTGGGACTCGGCGAAGAACGTCGCCGGGCAGTGGCTGCAGGAGGGAACGCTCGCCGCGCCGGTGTGGACACCGCAGCAGATCCGGTCCGAGGTCATCGCGAACCTCGACGTCGCGAAGCTCACGGCCGGGTCCGCGGCGATCGCGGACCTGGTCGCGCGAAAGATCGCCGCGTCGACGGCGAACTTCCAGGCCGCGAACGTCTCCAACCTCTTCGTCACATCCGGGGCGACCATGTCGCAGGCAGTCATCGACTTCCTGTTCGCGAACGTCGTGCAGGCGAAAAAGATCGTCGCCGGGATGATCGATGCCGGCAGCCTCACGGCAGATTCGTTCACCGTCAAGGGCATATCTGCCAGCCAGTACTTCCTCATCCACCCGGTGCAAGGCGATGTGGACTACGACAGGTACCCTCAGACCAACGTCGGACCCGCCAGCATCGCGTTCAACGTCAACCGGTACCTCGGCAGCGGCTCGTACGACTCCGATCCGACGCACCGGCACTACGCCCAGTGGGTTCTGGACTCGTACAACGGGCGGACGTGGATCGCCGCGTCGCCGTACGTCAACGGGGACGGCGACCCCTCCTACATGCTCAGCATTGGCGGACTCGACCCGCAGAACGAGCGACGCTGGGGTGTCCTCACCCAGGACGGCATTTGGGCAGACACCCTGCGGGTGCGTGGAAACGCGCACGCCGACCTCATGGTGGTGCGACCCGGCACCCTCATCTATCCGGGGCCGTACGGCCTCGGTATGTCGTCCACCACGAACGACCCATCGCCGAAGATGATCATCGACACGAGCTACGACTCGACCGCGGGCGGGCAGCAGCGCGCCAAGATCAACACGTTCGGTGGCCCGATCACGGCCGGGGTTGTGACCGCGACGGACTTCCGCACGGCCGACGGCACGTCGATCATCGCTGATACCGGCTGGATCGCGCTCACCGCCGCGTCCGGGCTCACCGCGACGAACTTCGCGTACCGGATCGCTCGAGGGCAGGTGGAGATCACCGGCTCAATCAAGATCAACTCCGGCCAGTTCCCGAACGGGTACACGACGCTCGGCACCATGCCCGCGGGGGCCCGCCCGCAGAACTACAGCCGCATCCCGATCGGCATGTTCAACGGCTACGTCGCCCTACTGATCATCAACACCAACGGCGCGATGCAGATCGGCGCGAGCTCCGACCGCACCGCCGACACCGTCTACCTCGGCGGAGCCACCTACCCCGCCGACCGATAGGAGACCCATGTCGTCAACCGACGCCATTCCGGACGACCTCGAATGGTCCGAGACCAGCGAACCGGAAGCGCCACCCGAGTACCCGACGGGCCCGATCGGTGACCTGATGCGCCAACGAGACACGGCGCTGAATGAAGCTGACCGGTTCCGCGGTCTGGCGACGATCTACGGGCAGCAGGCCGACACGAACCAGGCGACAGCTGATCAGCTGCAGTCAGCGATCGATCTGCTCAGTCGCTGAGTCCCGTCCCACCCACCGAGCCGTCCTCCGGGGCGGCTTTCGTCGTTCAAGGAGGCCGGATGGCCGGCAAGTACAGCGTCGGGAAGTCGTCCTACGGCGACCTCCGCGGCGTCGAGCAGTTCGTCATGTCCGCCCGGATCGCGCTGCAAGTGCTGTCCGTCATCGTCGACTTCAACGCGTGGCAGAAGGCCCGCGGCGCGGTCGGCTCCCTGTCGGTCAACGAGGGCATGCGCTCGAGGGCCCGACAGTCCTACCTCTGGGCGGTCCGGTTCATCCTCGCGATCGTCGTCGCGCCCCCGTTCACGTCGCGCCACGACGAGGTCCGGCACGGCAACGCGATCGACTTCGGCATCACCCTGCCGGACGGCACGAACCGGGCGCTCACGACCACCGAGTTCGCGAAGCTCCACGAGCTCGTCGAAGCGCGTGGCGGTACCTGGACCGGCGTCAACTTCGGCGAGCCCTGGCACCACGAGATGGCGACCCGCACCGAGCGGATCGCCCCCTACCCGGACGCCGCTGCCCGCGCCGCCGGCACCACACCCAGCCCCCAGAAGCAGCAGCAGACCGAGACCCTCAGGAGGATCCTCATGGCCGCAGCCGACACCCTCACCTACTTCCAGCGGAAGGACGACAAGACCCGGAAGCCGGAGAACACGTACTTCATCGCCGGCCCCGGCCTCTTCGTCGACATCGTCCGCGAGGACGGGTCCGCAACGTGGCTCGTCAACAAGACCGGCCTCAGCTCGAGCGCCATCCGCACGGTCCTCAACCGGGAGGGCGTGAAGGCGGTCGTGCTCGAGGCGCGCGACTTCGACGAGCGCCGGTCCGTGTACCTCGGACTCGCACTCGCCGCGCAGGGGAAGGCCGTCTGATGGGAGACCACGAAGTGACCAAGCCGAAGAAGTTCGACGTCCAGGACATCTGGCACAAGGGTCAGCGTGTCCTGCGGACCGCGTTCACGACCGTCCTGACCGCGCTGCCGATCATCCCCCAGATCGTGCAGATCGTGCAGGGTCAGTGGCCGGCTGCGACGGGGCTCACGGCTGTCGCCGTGCAGGCAGTCGCAATCAACTCCGCGCTCACCGCGATCATCGCGATCCCGACCGTCAACACCTGGCTCACCGCGATCGGCTTGGGCTCCGTGCCCCGCGGCATCGCGAAGGAGACCGCAGCCGCGAAGTCGCCGGAGCTGCAGCCCGCGCAGTTCGCCCCGTCGACGACGGACTACCGCGCCGAGCAGGGCGACGACACCACCACGGCGCAGTAAGCCGTGATCTTCAACCCGGGGGTGGGCATCGTGCAGTGGATCCTCGCTTCGTCGGTGCCCGCCCCCACGTCACCGGACGGCGTCTGGGACTGGATCAGCGGCACCCTGTCCGTCTCGGACATCATCCAGGGCAGCGGGCTCGCCCTGATCGTCATCCTCTTCGCCACGCGGCGGATCCTGACGATCGCCGACCACCGCAGCCGCATCGCCGACAAGGACGCGTACCACGCTGCGATCCTCAAGGAGAAGGACGACCGCTACGCCGCGATGATCGAGTCCCGCGACGAATGGAAGCAGACCGCGGCCGACGAACGCGCAGCACGCGAGAAGGCCGAAGAGGGGTTCCGTGAGTTCGCCGTCGAGATGGGCGGGCTCACCACCCACCTGTTGGGCTCCATCGACGCAGCTGCGGAGAAGCCATGAACGAGCAGACCGCGGGACGGGAAGAGGCACGCCGCGCTCGCGCTGAGGCACGCACCGCCTCGAAGCGCATCGACGCTCTCCTCGAGGCCGTCCGCACCGGGCCGCTCGCGCAGATCCGCGAGAGCCGCGAGCAGAACCACTACACCGACAAGATGCGCCGCATCATCCGAGGGGAACCCTGATGGACGAGGTCCTGAACACCTGGGCCAACGTGCCGGCGTACATCGCCGCCGGCCTCGCACTGCTGACGTTCGTCATCTACGGCTTCGGCTCACCCTGGTACGGCTCGCTGCTCGGACTGTCGTTCTTCCTGAACTTCGGGTCCCTCCCGGCGGTCGTGCTGTTCATCGCGGCACGTCGCCTGATCGCGACCAACGCCACCGGGAGCGCCTCGCTGACGTCCGACGGGCTCGGCTGGCTGGCGCTGCTGCTGTACACGGTGATCGCCCTCATCCAGGCGCTGCAGCTCGCCGTCCTCATCATCGAACGACGGCGCGGTCCCGAAGTCACCGTCCTCCTCGGCCGCGGCGAGCGCCGCTAGTACGAACGAAGACCCCCACCGGTTCCCTCGGGAGCTGGTGGGGGTCTTTCGTCGTTGGGTGGTTAGGCGGTCTTCTTCCAGACGCCGCATCCCTTTGTCTCGAACACGTCGCCGGCGCGGAGGGTAACGGTCGCAGGTCCATCGACGATGTTGTTGTCGATGATGGTGGCATCGGATCCGGTACCGGACTTCCATGCGTAGTAGCAGGTGCTTGACGTGGCGATCGAGTAGGTTCCTGCCGCCGTGTCCGTTCCCACGACGTGAACACCGTCTGAGAGTTCCGAGGCGATTGCCTGCTTCTGAGCTTCATCGAACTGCTTCTGTAGCTCGGCGAGCTTGCTCTTCGCGTCGTCGGCGGCGGCGAGTTTTGAGTCCAGTTCGTGCTGTTTCGCTTCCGCTGCGGCTTTCTCCGTTGCAGCGTCCTGCAGCTTGCCGAGGTACGTATCGCGGTCTTCGGAGACGCTCTTGAGGTTCCCGCGGGCGGCGTCGAGATCCTTCTGCAGGGCGGCGCTGTGTCCCGCCCAGGCGTTGGCGTGCGCGGCTGCCACGCCCCAGCCGGTTCCGAGCGCAGCTGCAACGATCAGGCCGGCTGCTCCAACCGTGAGCGCGGCTCGTCGCGGAGTGCTCAGCGCAGAGCGAATTGACCAGCGGTTGTGTTGCATGGGGCCCCCTCAGTGAACACACCATTCTGTGCCCCGGTACAGGACGACTGCCACCCCTCAGTCGGGGCACATCGAGGCGCTCGCGTCAGTCTTCACGTTCGAAGAGGACACCGAGTGGGCCAATCACCGAAGGACGCACCATCTGCGCGACGGTCCAGCCCTGCGCGGCGTACCGGTTGATCGTCTCGTTGAACGCTGCGACGTGCTTCTCCTCGCTGCCGCCGACGTTGATCGTGACGTACTCGTATCGCTTCATGAGGACATGACACCACGACGAAAGTCTCGTTGCGGATGGGCCGACGGCCTCGGCGCAGGTTCTCGGGCCTATTCGATCTGGCCTGGACGCACGGCGTCGCGCCATACCCAGGCGCAGTCAGTGGCCTGGCCGAATCCCCACTCGACCAGCACCGCGCGCTCCGTGTAGGCGATCACCCGTGCCTCGACCTCGAGGATGCGGTCCGAGTACTGCAGCCACGCGAGGACAGGATCGGGGGTGGGCAGGTCGACCTCCGGCCCGCCGCGCGCGAGCTCGGGGAGGGAGAACGGCGGGCCCAGCGACCACCGGTCCCGACGCCGGCGCGCCATCAGTCGCGACGCGGCGCGAGCTTGCGCGTTGTCACGGTGTCGCGCGGAACCCACGCGCGCTGCAGCCGTCCCTGCCAGGCGATCTCGACGTACACCGCCACGTCGGAGCGCGCGACGGCGAACGCCTTCACCGAGGGCAGCACCCCGATGGCGTCGAAACGAAGGTCGCGGACGGTCACCGGCTGCGGCGGGTCAACCGGCTCGGGGCTCCCGATGCTGTCGAGCGACATCGACTCTGCAGCATAGATCGGGACGTCCTGGTGCTCGGGCGGTGCCCATTTGTGCTCGGGCATGAGACCCCTTTCGGGCAACGATCTCACTGTGTGTACTGTTGTGTGCACCGGGCGACTTGCTTCGGTGCCCCTGGAGGGACTCGAACCCCCAACCGTTTCCTTAGGACGGAACTGCTCTTCCATTGAGCTACAGAGGCTGGCGACCCCACTCTAGCGTCGGAACGGCTCCAGGAAGGCCCGGAGCTCGTCGACGAACAGCGACGGCTGCTCGAACGGGGCGAAGTGTCCGCCGCGGTCGAGCTCGTGGTGGTACACGAGGTTCGTCGTGCGTTCCAACCACTCCCGCGGTGCACGCACGAGGTCCCCCGGGAAGATCGAGAACCCGGACGGGACCTCCACCCGTCGACTCAGCTGCGAGGCCGGGATCTCCGCGTTGGCGTGGTACATCCGCATCGAGGACCCGATGGTCTCCGTCGCCCAGTACTCGGTGAGGAGCGCCAGGACCTCGTCCCGCGTGTACACGGACCAGAGGTCACCGTGGCAGTCGCTCCAGGACCGCAGCTTCTCGACGATCCACGCGGCGAGCCCCGCCGGGGAGTCGTTCAGCCCGACCGCCGCGGTCTGCGGCTTCGTCCGGTGCATCATCGCGTAGGCGCCCTCGGCGGTGCGCCACCGGTCGGTCTCGGCGACGAACGCACGCTCGGCGGCGGACAGCGTGGACGGGTCGAGGCCGGGCCACGCGAGGCCGCCGTCGATACGGTGCACCGCGACGACCCGGTCGGGGTGGTCGAGCGCCAGGTAGCGGGCGACGTGCGTGCCGATGTCCCCGCCGGAGACCGCGAAGCGCTCGTACCCGAGGTCGCGCATCAGCGTGGCCCACATCCCGGCGACCGCCCGGGCGTCGATCGGCTGCGGCGGCGCGTCCGAGAAGCCGTACCCGGGCATGTCCGGCACGACGACGTCGAACCCGGCGTCGACGAGCATCGGCAGCACCTTCCGGTACCGCCACCCGGAGTCCGGCCAGCCGTGGGCGAGGAGGACCGGGAGCGCGTCCGGCTCCGCGGCTCGGGCGTGCAGCAGGTGGATGCCGATGCCGTCGACGACGGCCCGGCGCGAGGGCAGTGCGGCGAGCGCCGACCGGTGCGCGTCGAAGTCGAACCCGTCGGCCCAGTACTCGACGAGGGGTCGGAGCTCGTCGAGGTCCACGCCGAGCGACCAGCCGATCCCGGTGGGCGCGTCCGGCCAGCGCGTCGCGCGCAGTCGCGCGCGCAGGTCGGCGATGGTCGCGTCGTCGATCTCCGGGGTCTCCGCCATGGCGGCACGCTACGCCCGGCGACCGACAGGCGGACGGGAGGCACGTGGCGGCGCCGCCCCGCGCCTCCCGTCCGGTGCCGGTCGGTCAGGGGGCGGGCGTCCCGTGGTCCGACTCGAAGACGACGCGCATCGCGTCCGCGCGGATCCACCGCTGGCTGAGGCAGAGCGGCCGGCCGCCGTCCCCGTCGACGGTGAGGCTCTCGATGTACCAGCCGAGCGTGGCGTCGTCGAGGTCGAGGTGCCGAGCGACCTCCTCGGTCACGACGTCCGCACTCGCGCGCACCCACCGGCGACGGGGGTCGGCCCGGCCGACCTGCCGGAGGACCTCGAACAGCGAGTTGCGGACGCGGAGCGCCTCGGCGAGCTCCGGGACCACGGTCGGCGGGACCCACTCCACGCCCCAGGCGGCGGGGAGCCCGTCGACCAGGGACCGTCGCGTCAACCGGTGGCACGGCGACCCCGGAGTCTCGTCGAGCGCCTGCGCGACCCCGGCAGGCAGCGGTGCGAGCGCGCACGACAGCGTGACGCTGCTCGGGTCGCCGCCGGCGGCGCGGACGGTGTGGCTCCACGAGGGCGCGGCTCCGGCGCCGATCAGGTAGTCGATGCGTCGGAAGACGAAGCTGCCGACCCCCTTCACGCGGCGGATGCGGTTCCGGCGCTGCAGGTGCTGGAGCGCGGCACGTGCCGCGGAGCGCCCGACGCCGAAGCGCGCCGACAGCTCGGACTCGCTGGCGATGCGCGCACCGATCGGCAGCGCCCGGATCTCGTCCTCGAGCACCGCGGCGATCTCCAGGTAACGCGTTTCCGGCACGGGGGGACCGTACCGGGAACCGCCCGCCGCCGCACCCCTGTCCGGACAGGCGGGCGCGAGCCTCCCGGTCGCGTTCACCTGCTGTCCACCTGGGCTGCAGGTCCGGGTCACCGGCGGCTCCGACGCTGTTCCGCAGCCGCGTTCCCGCGGACCGGATCGACCCATCGGAGCCCCATGATCTCGCTCGTCTGCCTCGACATGGCAGGGACCACCGTCGACGACGGCGGCGTCGTCCTCGACGCCTTCCGTTCCGCGCTGACCGAGGTGGACCTCGCACCGGGGACGAGCGGCCACGACCGTGCGGTGCAGTACGCGATCGACACCATGGGGCAGTCCAAGATCGCCGTGTTCACCGCACTGTTCGACGGCGACACGGCCCGTGCCGCGGCGGCCAACACGGCCTTCGAGCACGCCTACGCACGCACCCTCGACCGGGGAGTGCAGCCGGTCGAGGGTGCGGTCGACGCCCTGGTCGCGCTCCGGGCGAGCGGCAGGCGGATCGCCCTCACCACCGGGTTCTCCCCGGAGACGCGGGACGCCGTGCTCGACCAGCTCGGGTGGCGCTCCCTGGTCGACCTCGCGCTGTCGCCGGTGGACGCCGGACGCGGCCGCCCGTACCCGGACATGGTGCTCCAGGCGGTGCTGCGGACGCAGACGGACGACGTCCGCGAGGTCGCCGTGGTGGGCGACACCGTCGCAGACCTCCTGACCGGATCGCGCGCCGGGGCCTCGCTCGTGGTCGGTGTCCGCACGGGCACCCACCAGGACGCCGACTTCGCCGCGGCGCCGCACACGCACGTCGTCGACTCCGTCGCGGACGTCCCGGCGCTGCTCGACACCGTCGCCGCGGCGGACCAGGTCCTGGTGTGACCACGGCACCGTCCGACGTGCGGTTCGCGCTCTGGCACGGCATGGGTTCCCCGGTCACGGTCGAGACGCTCGACGGGCCGGTCCCGGTGCCGACCGGCGGCGCGCTCGTGTCCGTCGAGGCGGCGACGGTGTGCGGGAGCGACCTGCACACCGCGCTCGGGCACCGGCCGGGTCCGTCACCGAGCGTGCTCGGCCACGAACAGGTCGGCCGGGTCGTGCAGGTCGACGCGGAGCACCCGCCCCTGACCGTCGCGGGCACTCCCGTGCGGGTCGGCGACCGCGTCGTCTGGTCCGTCGCGGCGTCGTGCGGACACTGCGACCGGTGCACGGCGGGGTGGCCGCAGAAGTGCCGGACGCTGCGCAAGTACGGGCACGAGGCGGTCGCACCGGACTGGACGCTGAACGGCGGCTTCGGCACCCACTGCGTCCTGCTCCCCGGTACCGCGATCGTCGTGGTGCCCGAGGAGATGCCGGCCGCCGTGGCCGCACCGGCCGCCTGCGCGACGGCGACGGTCGCGGCGGCGCTGGAGGCCGCTGACCGGTCCCTCGACGGTGCCCGGGTCCTGGTCACCGGCGCGGGCATGCTCGGCATCACCGCGGTCGCGATGGCCTCGGCCGCCGGCGCGTCGGTGGTCGTCTCCGACCCGAACGCCGGCCGGCGGGCGCAGGCGCTCTGCTTCGGTGCGGCGTCCGCGATCGCCCCGGGCGACCCCGTCGCACCGGTCGACGTGGCGATCGAGCTGTCCGGTCACGCCGACGCCGTCGAACTCGCCGTGGACGCGCTCGCACTGGGCGGCGTCGCGGTGCTCGTCGGGGCGGTGTCGACGAGTCGTCCGGTGACGATCGACCCCGAGCGCATCGTCCGGGGGCTGCACCGCATCGTCGGTGTGCACAACTACGCGCCGCGGCACCTCGCCCAGGCGGTCGCGTTCCTGTCCGGGACGGCGCTCCCGTTCGCCGACCTCGTGGAACCCGCCGTCGGCCTCGACCGGGTCGGCGAGGCCGTGACGACCGCGCCGTCGCCGGGGTTCCTCCGTCGGTCGATCGTGCCGAGCACCGCGTGACGATCGCACCGGGTGCGACGGTCGCGCCGGGTGCGACGGTCACGACGGTCGCGCCGGTCGCGCCGGGTGCGACGATGGCGCCGTGCGTGATGGTCGCGCCGACCGGCGTGCCGCCCCGGTGTGGTGGGATGGCCGGATGACGACGTTCACCGCCGCCCGCGTCCACCTCGGCGAGGGCCGCGCGGCGGGGACCGCCCTGCACGTCCGGGACGGTGTCGTCGGCGACGAACCGGACGGGCAGGTCGTCGACCTCGGCGACGTCGACGTCCTGCCGGGGCTCGTCGACGTGCACGCCGACTCGCTGGGCCGGTTCGAACAGCCCCGCCCCGGCGTCCCGGTACCCCTCGGACACGCGCTCGAGTCCTTCGCCGCCGACGCCCTCCTCGCCGGTGTCACGACGGCGCTGCTGTGCTGCTCGATCGAGCACGACACCGCCCCGTCCCGCGGTGCGGCGCACGCCGAGGCCGTCGTCGACGCGCTCGCCTCGGCGCGGCTCCCCGTCGACGTCCGCGTGCACCTCCGCGTCGACGTCACGCACGACGACGACGTGGCAGCGGCCGGGAGGATCGTGGCGGCGTACCCGGACCTGGTCGCGTTGGTCTCGTACATGGACCACACCCCCGGACGCGGCCAGTACCCGACCGTCGCGTCGTGGCGGCGGGCGTACCGTGCGCTCGACCGCGTCGACGACGGCGTGCTCGACGCGCGACTGGCCGCCTTCCGCGCGGGCGCCGCCGGCGCGGGCGAGCGTCGCGCGGCCACGGCAGCCCTCGCGCGCGACGCCGGGGTCGCCCTCGCCGCGCACGACGACGAGACGCCCGAGGCCGTGCGGGTCGCCGTGACGCTGGGGGCGCGCATCTCCGAGTTCCCCGTCACCGAGGTCGCCGCGGCCGCCGCACGGGACGCCGGCCTCGGCGTCGTGGTCGGCGCGCCGAACCTCTGGCGCGGCGGGTCGCACGGCACCGGGCTCTCGGCGCGTGCGGCGGTCGCCGCCGGCAGCGCGGACGTGCTCGCCTCCGACTACCAGCTCGGTTCCCTCCTGCCGGGGATCCGGGCGGCGTCGGCGGCCGGGGTCGCCCCCTTCGAGCGGCTCGTCCCCCTGGTGACGGCGAACCCGGCGGCGCACCTCGGGCTCGCCGACCGTGGGACGCTGACGCCGGGTCGCCGGGCCGACTTCGTGGCCGTCCGGGGCGACCGGGTGGTCGGGGTCTGGTGCGGCGGACGGCAGCGGCTGTTCCGCGACTGAGGTCTGCCGCCGCTCCTGATCACCCGAGGACGGCCGGTGCGATCCCGAGACCCGTGGTCATGCCGATCCCGGTGGTCACGGTGACGACGTCGACGCCCGGCAGCGGCTGCTCGACGAGGAACTCCCGCCCCGGTGCGGACGCGTAGACGCCCTGCCACCGGTCCAGCACGGTGACGGGCGCGCCGAAGAGCCGCTCGGTCTCCGCGACGAGGAGCCGGAACCCGTCCTCGTCCTGGAACGGTGGTGCGTCGGCCGACCGCTCATGGGTGTCCCCGACGATCACGCTGCCGTCCGGCGGGGACGTGTACATCTGGTTGAGGTCCCAGCGGATCCCGTCGGGGAGGTCGCCGGCGAGCCGCTCCCGCAGTGCTCCGGCGCTCGGCATCGCCGCGAAGCCGGAGTAGCGCAGGAGCGACCACCCGGTCAGCAGCGGCGTCGCGAGCGGGAACGTCAGCGGGATGGTCGCGCGGAGCATGTGCAGCCGGCACCGGACCATGCCGATCGACTCCGCGAGCTCCGGGAAGAGCTGGTCGAGGTCGTGGTTCGTGCAGACGACCACGCGGTCGGCCTGCAGGACACCGCGGCCGGTGCGGACCGCGCCGGGCGTGACCTCGAGGACGGGGGTCCGCCAGTGGAAGGCGACCCCCTGCTCGGCGAGCCACCGTGCGATGGCGGGCGCGGCCTCCCGCGGGTCGACCTGCAGGTCCTCGGCGAGGTGGGCTCCGCCGAGCGCGGTGTCGGGGTCCACGGGGACGGCGGCAGCGGTCTCCGCGGCGTCGAGGAGCCGGATGGCTGCCCCGGCGGCGCGGGAGTCCTCGAGGACGGCGAGCTCCTCGGGGCGCCGGGCGACCACGTGCGAGCCGCGTTCCCGCGCCGTGAACCCCGCCAACGGCGCGAGCTCGAGCCATCGACGGCGGGCCTCACGGGCGTACCCCGCGGCCTCGCCGGTCTGCGGCGTGACGCACGCGTGCCCGAAGTTCCGCACGCTCGCGCCCAGCACGACCGACGCCCGGTCCACCACGGCGACCCTGGCGCCCTGCCGGGTCGCCTCGTACGCCATCCCGAGGCCCACGATGCCGGCCCCCACGACGACCACGTCGTAGCGGTCCGCGCCCCTCACCGGAACACCCGCCGCATCCACATCGCGATGCCCTCCACGACGAGGACCGTCACGAGGATCATCAGGACGATCGCGGTGACCGTCGCGTAGTTCGAACCCTGCGCGGCGTTGAGGAGGTAGTACCCGACGCCACCGCCGCCGACGATGCCGAGGATGGTCGCGGCGCGGATGTTCGTGTCCAGCAGGTAGAAGGTGTGACCGAGCATCGCCCGGAAGCCCTGCGGCACCGTCGCCCCCGCGTACCGCTGGAGCCGCGTCGCGCCTGCCGCGGTCAGGGCCTGCTCGGGGCCGCGCGCGACCTCCTCGAGCGAGTCGGCGACCAGCTTCCCGAGGAGGCCGATGCCGCCGAAGGCGAGGGCCAACGTGCCGGCCTGCGCGCCGAGGCCCGTGATGACGATGAGCACCACGGCGAGGATCGTCTCGGGGACGCCCCGGACCACGACGAGGAGCAGGCGCGCCCCGCCCCGCACGCCGGCACCCGGTGCGACGTTCCGTGCGGCGAAGGAGCCGATGACGATGGACAGCACGAGGGCGAGCAGGGTGGCGGCGAGCGCGATCGCGACCGTGTCGAACACTGCGTCGAGCATGACCGGCGCCCCGTAGCTGCCGAAGCCGGGCGGCCAGAACTGTGCGGCGACCGGCGGGATCTTCGCCCACACCGTCGCGAGGTCACCCCAGGCGATGTCGCAGACCAGGACGCTGCCGACCACCACGGCGACGGCGAGCCACCCCCACACGGTGTTCCGGACACGGGTCCGCGTCCAGGGGCGCCGCAGGGCCGCGTCGATCGAGCCGTCCTGGTCGGCCCGGCCCCGCTGGTCGGGCGCACCCTGATGGTCGCGCGCACCCTGCTGGTCGCGGCGACGCTGCCGCGCGCGGAGGGCCCGTGCGCCGAGGCCGCCGCCTGCCGGGGCGACGCCGAGCATCGCGGCGCGGACCGTGCTCGAGACCACCTCCATGAGGACGCAGAGGACGAAGATGACGATCGCGTAGCCGATGCCGAGCGAGTAGTCGAGCGACTTGAAGGCGAACGACATCTCGCGGCCGAGTCCGACGATGCCGACGTAGCCGAGGATGACCGAGCCGCGCAGGTTGATGTCGTTGCGGTGCAGGACGGTCGCCACCCACGACGGCAGGACCTGCGGGAGCACCCCCGCGGTGAACTGCTGCGACCGGCTGCCGCCTGCGGCGCGGACGGCGGCCCTCGGCCCCTCGTCGATCTGCTCGATCGCGTCCGCGAACAGCTTCGAGATCATGCCGACGGAGTGGATGCCGATGGCGAGGATGCCGGGCAGCGTGCCGATGGTGAACATGAGCACGAAGACCATCGCGAGCACGACGTCGGGCACCGCCCGGGTGAGGACGCTGACGAACCGTGCCGCCGCGATCCACCCGCGACCGGGACTCGTGTTCGCCGCGGCCAGGTACGCCACGGGCACGCTCAGCACGGCGGCGAGCAGCGTGCCGAGCAGCACGAGCCCGACGGTCAGCGCCGTCTGCTGCAGCAGCGTCACCGGGTCGGGGAAGCGGACGGTGCCGACGCGCTGGAAGAAGTGCTCGGCGTTCGACCACGACGCGATCATGTTCGGGATCGAGATGTCGGTCCGCACGACCGCGGCGCCGGCGAGGACGCCGAGCACGACGAGGGTCGACGCGGCGGCGATGCGCTCCGGCGAGATCCGCCGTCGGGGGGCGCGCCGGGCGACGTCCTCGACGTCGTGCGTCGTCCCCGGCCGGGTCGCGACGGCGGTCACGAGCGGCGCTCCGCCGCGTCGAGCAGCGGCTGGAGCTCGGCCTCGATCGCCGTGAGCTCGTCGGTGCTCGTGGCGACCTGACCGTAGATCTCCATGACCTGCGCCTTGCTCAGGCCGCTCGTGGGCGTGTCCAGCACGACCTCGCCGTGCCGGAGCCCGATGATGCGGTCCGCCCAGGAGAGGGCGAGGTCGACCTGGTGCAGGCTGCACAGCACCGTGAGCCCCCGGTCGGCGGCGATCTCGCGGATGAGGCGCATGACCTGGTCGCTCGACTCCGGGTCGAGCGACGCCACGGGCTCGTCGGCGAGCAGCACGGTCGGGTCCTGCATCAGGGCCCTGGCGATCGCGACGCGCTGCTGCTGACCGCCGGAGAGCGTGTCGGCCCGCTGGTACGCCCGGTCGAGGAGCCCGACGCGGTCGAGGTGGCCGAGCGCGGTCCGCCGAAGGCGTCGCGGGTAGGACCACAGGCCGAGCCGTGGGCCGCGGAGCGTGGCGAGCGACCCCGTCAGCACGTTCTCCAGGACGGTGAGCGCCGGGACGAGCTCGAACTGCTGGAAGACGAACCCGATCCGGCTCCGTACCTCGCGCAGTCGACGGCCGTGCAGCCGGTGCACCTCGGTGCCCTCGACCCGCACCGAGCCGGTGGTCGGGAGCTCGAGGGCGTCCACGTGCCGGAGCAGCGTGCTCTTGCCCGAGCCGGACAGCCCGAGGAGGACGACCACCTCGCCCTGACGGACCCGCAGCGACACGTCGCGCAGCGCGACCGTGTCCCCGAAGCGCTTGGTCAGGTCGGTGATCTCGACGGCGGCGGGTGCGTCGCCGTGGTCGTGGTGGTTCGTCATGGGTCCTCCTCGGGCTGCCGGACGGTGTCAGCGGACGGTCGGCGTGGTCGTCAGCCCTGGCAGGACGTGGACTTCGTCGTCGTGCAGAGGTCGCGGATGAGGTCGTAGTACTCGTCGTCGACCGGCTTCGTGCCGTAGAAGACGCTCCGGAACCCGTCGCTGTCGGCGCTCTTCACGCCGTCGGCGATGATCTGGTCGATCGTGACGTCCGAGAGGGCCTTCGTGATGGTCGCCTTCTCCGCTCCGGGCAGGGTGTCGGAGACCACGATCGGCGCACCGGGCACCATCGTCTTCGCGATGACCTTCACCTTGTCGCTCTTCTCGACCTCGCTGTCCTCGGCGAAGCCGGCGTCGCACTCGGTGCCGCCGGCGACCTTCTGGACGCTGACGTCGTGCTTGCCCGCGAACACCGGGGTGACGTCGGTCTTCGGGTCGACCCCGGCCTTGAGCAGGTTGTAGGACGGGAAGAGGTACCCGGACGTCGAGGACGGGTCGACGAAGCAGACCTTCTTCCCCTTGAACCCCTTGAGGGACGTGATGTCGCTGCCCTTCGGCACGATCGCCTCGGAGTAGTAGCCGGGCTGCTGCCCCTCGGCGGTGATGATCGAGGAGATCGGCGTGATCTTCGCGCCGTTCTTCTTCGCCGTGACGTAGGTGAGGCCGGAGAAGGAGGCGACGTCGATCTTGCCCGCGACGGAGGCCTCGATGAGCGCGGCGTAGTCGGTCGACTCGTGGTACTCGACCTTCTTGCCGGTCTCCTTCGCGATGTAGTCCATCAGGGGCTGGTAGTTCGTCTCGGTGTCGACCGAGTCGGGCACGACGCCGAACACGATGGTGTTCGCGTCCGAGGCGTACGCGACGCCCTTCGACGACGACGCGTCGTCGGAGGCGGCGCTCGATCCGGCTGCGCAGGAGCTCAGCGTCGCGGCGAGGACGAGGGCGCCTGCCAGTGCGACCAGGGGCTTGAGGGCGGGGAACGACATGGTGACCTTTCGGGCGGCTCGGGGTCCGGTGAGGACGCCCGCAACTGTGACAGTCGACCGGTGAACCCCGGTTCCGTCCCGGTGCACCCGAGGTGGACGTCAGGTGAACTCGGGCTGTGCCTGTCCGGACAGGCGGAGCTCAGACCGCGAGCAGTGCTATGCCACCCAGGACGACGACGGCGGCGCCGACCCGGGCGACCGCGCGGCCCTCCCGCAGGACGACCACGCCGAAGACGCTGACGAGCACCACGCTGACCTCGCGCATCGGTGCCACCAGCGCGACGGGGGCGATGCCGACCGCCACGAGCACGAGGATGTACGACAGCGGCGAGAGCACCCCGAAGGCGAGCACCCGTCCCCAGTGCGCCCGGAGGACCGGCAGCACCTCGCGGCGCCGCGGTCCGAGCGCGAGTCCGAAGAGCACCACCTCGACCGCGGTGCACCCGACCATGAACGCGACCGGCGCGACCCCGACGTCGCGGACGACCGAGGCGTCCCACAGGGTGTACGCCGCGATCGCGACCCCGGTGAGGAGGCCGGCGACGATCCCGGGGTCGACCCGACGACCCGTGCGCGGTCGCTCCGCCGACGGTCGCCGGTCGACGAGCCCGACGCCGACCACCCCGGCGAGGACGAGCAGGACGCCGACGAGCGCCAGCCAGTGCGGCCGCTCGCCGAGGAGGAGCATCGCCAGCACGACGCTGATCGCCGGGCCGGTGCCCCTGGCCGTGGCGTACACGGTCGAGAGGGTCCCGACGCGGTACCCCCACTGCAGGACGAGCATGTAGGCCACGTGCAGCAGCCCGGAGACGAGCACGCCGACGCCGAACCCGGCGAGGTCGCCGCGTCCCAGGCCGCCGGTCAGCGGGACGACGCCGATCCAGACCACGACGCTGGCGACGGCACCGAGCCAGAGGAAGGGCATCCCGATCCGGCTCACCCCGTGGGCGATGACGTTCCACGCGGCGTGCGCGACGGCGGCGGAGAGGACGAGGACGACAGCGAGGGGCGACACGGCAGGACCTTCTGCCCGTCGTGCGGCACGACGGGGCGAGGTCCTCCAGGCTTTTGTCCGTTCAGATGACGGTCCGCGTTCGGCAGCGGACCGTGGCGCCGCTCGGACCAGTCGGAGGTGAGTCCCGGAACCCTAGGCGCTGTCGCCGGGAACGGTAGCACGGCCCTCCTCCCCCGTTCCACCCTGTCCGGACAGGTGCCCGCCCGCGTTCACGCCGCGTTCCCCCGCCCTGCGGACGGCCGTGCCACGACGGTCACCCCCGGCCGGTGGGGTGGTGCCGGGCACAGCCGCCCTCCGCCAGACGAAAGGAACCGACCATGCGGATCCCCCGCACCGTCATCCCCATCGCCGTCGCCGCCCTCGCCGCGACCGCGGTCGGCACCGCCACCGTCCCCGCACACGCCGCGGCCGGCGACGAGCACGTCGTCGTGCTCGGCATCGACGGCCTGCTGTTCGACAAGATCGCCCCCGCGGACGCCCCGAACCTGGACGCCATGATCGCGTCCGGGTACTCGTCGAAGACCTGGCTGTACGCGAACCCGCTCTCCCCGACGCTGTCCGGTCCCGGGTGGGCGACGAACCTGACCGGCGTGTGGCCCGACAAGCACGGGGTGACGAGCAACTCGTGGGGGACGGCGACGAAGCTCGCACAGTACCCCGACTTCCTCACCCGACTCGAGCGGGCGAACAGCGCTCTCACGACCTACGCCGACGCGAGCTGGAACCCGATCGTCGACGGGTCCGCCGGCACGCCGCTCATCACGACCGTCGACACCCGGTACGCCGCCGGCGGTGACGCGGACGCCGCCGCGAACGCCGTCTCGACGATGCGCTCCGTGGGCCCGAACGCGTCGTTCGTCCACTTCGACGACGTCGACGAGGCCGGCCACGCGCACGGCGCAGCATCGCAGCAGTACCTCGACGCCGTCCACGAGGTCGACACCTTCATCGGGCAAATCCGTGCCGCCGTGCAGTCCCGCCCGACGTACTCGTCGGAACACTGGTCGTTCATCGTGACGGCCGACCACGGGCACACCGACGCCGGCGGACACGGCGGGAGCAGCCCGGCGGAGCGGTCCGCCTTCATCATCAAGACGGGCCCCGGCACCACGAGGACGACGCCGGCCATCCGGCCGAAGAACGTCGACATCGCGGCCGACGTGCTCGCCACGTTCGGCGTCGCCCTGCCTGCAGACCTCGACGGGCAGCCCCTGTCGACCGTGTCCACCGACCCGTTCGACACGATGGTCGGCGCACTCCGGCCGCGCGTCGACGAGACCGGCATCCCCGCGACGACGCTCGGGTGGACGAAGTCGATGCCGATCGGCTGGTCGGTCGACGACACCGGACTCGGGACGGGCGGGGTCACCGAGTGGGCCGGATGGACCCTGACGGACGACGACTTCTGGACGCAGGCGCAGCGGGACCAGTCGCGGGAGGCGAACGTGCGCGAACGCGGGGTGTTCGCCGTCGCCGACTCGGACGAGTGGGACGACAAGGCGCACAACGGGACGTTCGCGAGTGCGATCACCTCGGCGCCGTGGAGCGTCACCGGGCGGAGCACCGTCACGCTGTCCTTCGGCAACCACTACCGGCAGGCGGGCGCGCAGAGCGCGCAGGTGCTCGTCTCCTACGACGGCGGCGCGTGGTCGCGGGTCGCGTCCTACTCGACGGACCAGATCGCGCAGGTCGCGCGGGTGCCGCTGACCGTGCCGAAGGGCGCGGGGCAGGTGCGGGTCAAGTGGGTCCTGACCGGTGACAACGACTGGTACTGGGCGATCGACGACCCGCAGGTGCGCTGACCGGGCCGGCACACTACCGGACGGGAGGCACGTGGCGGCCGCGCCACGTGCCTCCCGTCCGGTTCGTGGGTGCGACCTCAGACGGTCCGGACGCCGTCCGGAAGGCGGGGCGCGTCGGCGCCGCGCTCGCTGCGGAACGTGAGCCACACGACGGCCAGCGCGGCGAGACCGACGACCCACTCGAGGATGCCGATGACGCTCGTCAGCGGCGACACGGTGCCGTGCTGTGCGGCGAACGCGGAGAAGTCCCACACGGCGTGCAGCACCATCGCCCAGATCAGGGTCCCCGTCGTGCGACGGAGGACGTAGAACGCGGTGCCGACCAGGAACGTGTTCACGACCTGGCCGAGGGTGGGGGCGAGCGGCTGGCCGCCGAAGAAGTTCAGCAGGTGCATCGCCGCGAACGCCGCCGTGCTGAGGAACCAGACCATCGGCTCCGCCAGACGGCTCCGCAGTGCGGTGAGCAGGAGACCGCGCGTCGTGATCTCCTCGGTGAAGCCGACGAGCAGCAGGGCGATCGACGCGCCGAGGAACGGGCCGTCGAAGGCAGCCCAGTCGGTGATCGCGAGCCCGAGGACCGCGAGCAGCACGAGCGCGATCGGGACGACGATCGGCCAGCGGTGCCGGCTCCGCTGCTCGTCGAACAGCGCCGGGCGCCACCAGCCGAGCGCCGTGGTCGTGACGGCGAGCAGCACGGTCGCGACGATGAGCGACAGACCGGCCCCGAAGAACAGGTCGTGCCCGTTGCGGCCGAGGTCGGTGTACGGCACGCCACCGAGCCGTTGTACCGTGAAGACGACGATCATGTAGCCGACCCAGATCGCGACGCCGATCCAGATCCTCGGACGCACGCGGAGGTCGGTGCGGGTTCCCTGGATTCCCATGTGCCGAGCCTGGCACAGGAGCCGCCGTGGCGCTCGGCGGTCGACGCCCTACCGGTGGCTCCGTGCGCGGATCCGGGCGACCTCGGCACGGGCGTGTTCGAGCTCCGCCGCGCGGTCGGGACGGACGGCGTCGTCGGCGAGCTCCCGGACGGCCTGGAGGAGCGCGCGCCGCAGCCCGCGCCGTCGCCGTCCCCCCGCAGCGACGAACCGCCGCCGGGCACGCCCGTCGCCGGACACGGCGTCGAGCTCGTCCGGGGCGAGCACCCCGGACGCGACCTCGGGGGCGAGCACGGCACGCATGTCGTCGCGTTCGTTCCGGACGGTCGCGTGGAACACGAGCAGGACGCAGACGAGGGCGATCGCGGTGACGAGCAGGAGGATCGGGAACACGAGCCCCGCGTGCGGCCCGGCGAAGCCGCCGACACTGTCGAAGAGCCCGTGCAGGACCATCGCCGTCAGCACCAGGAGGATCCCGCGGCCGATCCGTCGGGGCTGCGCCGGCGTGCCGATCAGCAGGAGCAGCCCGGTCGCGAAGATCGCCGAGTACGCGATGTGCCCGACGGCCCCCGTGGTCATCCGGAGGACGAGGATCCGGAGGCCGGCGCCCCAGGGATCCGTGCCGAAGTCGCCACCGGCGGTCTGCGCGACGTAGAGCAGGTCCTCGAGCACCTGGAACCCGAGCCCGAGGAACGCGCCGAGGATGAACGCGTCGAACGCCGTCCGGACGATCCTCCGCGCGAGGGTGATCAGCAGGACGAGCCCGATGCCCTTCGCGAGCTCCTCGGTGAAGGGCGCGGTCAGGCCGGGGGCCCAGCTCGCGACCCATGACTGGCCGAACACCTTGCCGTAGAGGTCGATGATCGCGTCGTTGGCCGGCAGCGCGAAGAAGAACGGCGCCGCGAACCCGCCCCAGACGAAGGCGTGCACGACGAGCGCAGCGGGCAGCGTCGAGTACCGGTCCATCGTGCGCGTCACCCACCAGAACAACGCGCCGTACAGCGCGAGGACGAACCCGCCGACGGCGATGGTCGGGGCGATCGGCGCGGCCACGGTCCGGGACTGCCCGAAGGCCGTCCACGCGCCGGCCAGCACGAGCACCCAGAACACCCAGAAGGCCGCGTTGCGCGGTTGGAACGCGTCGAAGCGGAGCCCCCAGCCGGACCGCTCGATCGCGGCCGCCTTCGCCCGTTCCACGTGGTCGGGCACGGGAGCGACGGTGTCGGGGCGGGCCGGCCGGAGGGCCCGGGCGAAGACGTTCACCGCGCCGCTCCCGTCTCGGTGATCGACGACAGGGTCTGCCCGATCTCGGTGGCCCGCGGGGTGGACGTGTCCGACGGCGTCCGGACGACGACCTCGATGCCGGTGCCGTCGACGGTGAAGACCGCGATCGCGCCGTCGGACGTCGTGTCGCGGAACTCGCTGATCAGGCCGCGGATGCCCGACGCCGTGGTGATCGGGGTGGCCTCGGACCGGAGCGCGAACGCCTGCCGGTTCTCGTTCTGCACGCGGACCTGGCGGAGCAGCGCCCGGGGCGTGCCGTCGAACGCACCGGTCGTGAACGACATCGACGACTGCCCGGAGAACACCGCGGCCCGGTCCGGGTAGCGGCCGCTCGCCGGGGTGTCGCCGGTGACCACGCCGTCGGTGATGCCCCACCCGGTCGGCGGGGCGAACCGGATGCCCGGGTCGAGCGTCATGGTCTGTCCCGCCTCGATCCGCTCCCGGTAGGGCACGAGGGTGTCGACCCAGGGGACGACCCAGTGCATCACCGCGGCGACGGCGAGGACGATGCCGGCGGGCAGCAGCGTCCGCCGGTCGAGTCCGAGCCAGCGGCGGTCGGCCGGGACCCGTCGGTGCAGGTGGTGGTCCGTCGTGCTCGTCGTGGTGGTCATCGCGCGTCTCCCTGATCGAGCGCTCAGCTGGTGACGAACCTAGTGCACGGCGGGCCCGTCCCGGTAGGTCGGCTCGACGCGGACCGGGAGAGCCCTAGGATCTCCCCATGTCGACGGCTCCGTCAGGTAATCCGCCCACCGGCCGCGCCCGCACGACGGGCTGGACCGGGTTCTGGGACCGTGGGGGTTGGTGGAAGGCCGTCGCGCTGTCGGCCGTGTACCTCGCGGTCTACCTCGGCGTCGGCTGGGTCATCGACCGGACGGCCGGCGACGCGATCGACTTCGACGACGTCTTCGGAGACGCCCGCAGCGTGTTCCTCGCCGTCGCGCTGCCGCTCATCATCGGCTCGATCGTCCTGTTCGCCTTCGCTGCCTCGGTCCGCTGGCTCCCCCGTCCGCTGTTCGGCCGCCAACCGGTCACGGGCCGGTGGTGGATGTGGATCGCACCCGTGCTCGTCGCGATCACGTTCCTCCTCCGCCTGTTCGGCATCGACTGGGCCTCGTACACCGGCGGGGTCATCGCGACGACGTTCCTCGCCGGACTGTTCGTCGGGATCGCGGAGGAGGTCCTCACCCGCGGCATCATCGTCACCCTGCTCCGCCGGCAGGGCTACCGCGAGTGGGCCGTCGCCGTCCTGTCCTCGCTCGTCTTCGCGCTGCTGCACACCACGAACCTGCTCTCCGGCCAGGCGCTCGTCACCGTCCTGACGACGATCGGCTTCGCCTTCGGGTTCGGGATGATGATGTACCTGACGCTGCGCGTGACCGGGAACCTCGTCTGGCCGATCGTCCTGCACGCCCTCACCGACCCCTCCACGATCCTCGCCACCGGCGGGATCGACGTCGCCGGGAGCAACCAGAGCCCACTGCTGACCTTCGCGGGGCTGTCGACGATCGTGTTCCTGGTCGTCGCGCTCATCGCGATGGTCGTCATCCGTGGGAACGCGCACGGCCGCGCAGCGGCCGGCGAGCCCGAGCTGCACACGACGGTCCCCGCCGCCTGACGTGCTGACCCGCTGACGGGAGGCGCGGTGCCAGCCGGCACCGCGCCTCCCGTCCGATGCGGCGAAAGCCGCACGTGCCCGCTACGCGGCCACGAGGTACTCGTCCCACTCGGACTGCGGGCGCTCGATGCCGCGAACCACCCAGGACGCACCGTGCGGCGCCTTCGGACGGAAGCGGAGCCGCCAGCCCATCTCCTGCGGGGTGCGGTCGCCCTTGGTGTTGTTGCAGGCGAGGCAGCAGGCGACGAGGTTCTCCCACGAGTCCTCGCCCCCGCGTGACCGCGGCTGGACGTGGTCGATCGTCGTCGCGTGCCGGTCGCAGTACGCGCACCGGTTGGCGTCCCGGCGGAGGACCCCGCGGCGCGACACCGGGACGAGTCTCGAGTGCGGGATGCGGACGTACCGGGTGAGGACGATGACGGACGGACGGTCGTAGGTGGACGTCGAGCCCGTCACGGGGTGGTCGACGTCGGCGGCGACGATGGCGGCCTTCTGGTTCATGACGAGCACGAGGGCCCGTCGGAACGAGATCACCGCGAGGGGCTCGTAACCGGCGTTGAGGACGAGAGTGCGCATGGGTTCCCTTCCGACGTGCCTGGACGGCTTCCAGGCGCTGCGGGTGCGTCGGACCGGGGTCCCGCGCAGGTGACCGTCGCTCGCGCACACGTCCCCTGAACCACGAAGAGCACCACCCGGATGGGCAGTGCTCTCGTCATGCAGGGGCGTGCTCGTGCACGCAGGCGGTGGTCGACCATATGTCGACGTGCGCGCGCCGACCCATGGTGCGGGTCGTGCGGAACGCTGACATGGGGTCTCCCTGCTCGGGGCCGTTCGGACCGGTGCAGCGTCAGGGTACGTCAGAAACCGGCCCGGCACGAGGGTGCACGGGCCGGTTCCGGCGATGTTCACGGGATCGACGCCCCGTGGTCGGCTCAGATGCCGAAGCGGACGATGTGGTAGTCGCTGGTCCAGATCGGGCGGATCGACACGGAGCCGCCGGGCTTCGGCGCGTCCATGATCATGCCGTTCCCCATGTAGAAGCCGTCGTGGGCCTCGTTGTTGAAGATGACGACGTCGCCGGGCTGCGCCTGGGACTCGGGGATCGTGGTGCCGGCCTGGTCCTGCAGCGGCACGGAGTGCGCGAGGTTGATGCCGTACTGGGCGTAGACGAACATCACGTAGCCCGAGCAGTCGAAGCCGGACGGGTCCGCGCCGCCGAAGACGTACGGGGTGCCGATGTACTGCTTGGCGGTCGCCACGACGGCCGGCAGCGAGAACGGGGTGTTCGCGGCGCTGGCGGAGGCGACGTAGTCCGAGGCGGACGGGCCCGTGTAGGACGCGTACTGCGAGGCGGTCTGCGCGCGGGCGGCCTGGGTGGCGGCGGCCTGCTTCGCGGCCTGCGCGGCCGCCTGGGCAGCGGCCTTCTGCGCGGCCTCGGCGTCGAGCGTGGACTGTGCGGTGGCACCGTACCCGTCGCGGCTCGTGCCGGCGAGGGCGACCGCGTCGGACACCGAGAAGTTCTGCGCCTCGGTGGTGCGGATCTGTCGCTGCGCGGAGGCGGCGTCCGAACCGGCGGACTGCTGCGTCGCGGCGAAGGCCGGTGCCACGGCCACCGTGCCGAACATCCCGGCGGCGACGGTCAGGACGACCGGCGCGAGGAAGCGGCGCTTGCGGGCGGAGGAGCTGGCCTTCGACGTCGCCGCGGCCTGGGCTGCCTGCGCGGCACGTCGTCCACCGGGGAGCGGTGCGTCGCGGACCGGGGTCACGCGGCGTGTGGGCTCGGCGGCGCGTGCGGCACGACGGGTCAGCGGGGCGTCGGTGGCGTTCACGGTGTTCGTCGGGTTCGCGGGCGTCTGGTCGTCCGCGGCGGAACCGGTCTGCGTCAAAGGTGTCTCCGGCGTCTCGTCATCACTGCTCGCGGGGGTGATCGCGGGCCGTGCAACCCCATCCGTTCGTCATCGTTTCCGATCGAGACAGGAGACGGGTTCGAGACGTCCTGTCACGGGTCCTGGGCCTCGTGGGTGGCCGGCGGACTCGACGAGTGTACGTGGACGCCGTTACCTTGTCGAGATGAAAACGCCGGTTTGTAACGGAACGGTAAAGAATCCCTGATCAGCGCAGGAAAATCCGTTGCTCCCCAGTTCTGGGTCAGGCGCGGTCGATGTAGACGTGCTGCGCGACCTCGCTGGGCAGCTCGATGCCCGCGTCCTCGCCCTCGACGCGCACGGCGACGTAGGCCCCGGCGCGCTGCACGCTCGCGAGCCGACCGGGCATCACACCGGCGGACCGCAGCTGGTGGAGGAGCTCCGGCTCGAACTGCACGGGCTCGCCGAGACGCCGGATCACGCCGGTCGCGACGGCGTCGGTGCCCTCGGTCGCGGCGACGATGTTCTGCACGCCGTCGAGGAACCCGGGCGCGGCCGGGCCACCGATCTCGGCGAGACCCGGGATCGGGTTGCCGTACGGGGACTCGGTCGGGTTGCCGAGCATCTCGAGCAGCCGGACCTCGACCTGCTCGCTCATCACGTGCTCCCAGCGGCATGCCTCGTCGTGGACGAACGCCCAGTCGAGCCCGATCACGTCGGAGAGCAGGCGCTCGGCGAGCCGGTGCTTGCGCATCACGTGCGTCGCGCGGGAGCGGCCCTCGTCGGTGAGCTCGAGGTGCCGGTCGCCGGAGACGACGACGAGCCCGTCGCGCTCCATGCGGGCGATGGTCTGCGAGACCGTGGGACCCGAGTGGCCGAGGCGCTCCGAGATGCGCGCGCGCAGCGGCACGATCGCCTCCTCCTCGAGGTCGAGGATGGTGCGCAGGTACATCTCCGTGGTGTCGACGAGATCGGTCACGGTCCGCCTCTCATGTCTGGGCCCAGCGCGCCCCACCCTACTTGTTCGAGGCGACATCCACCGACCGGCGGCGGGCACGGCACGCGTGCGTCAGTCCCCGCGCCACGGCCTGGAGGCACGTTGCGGGTCCGCCCCGTCCGGCCGGTGCAGGGTCACGAGCGCTGGGATACCGCTCGGTAGGATCGGTGCATGGCAGACATCGTCATCCCCGCCGAACTCCTCCCGACCGATGGCCGCTTCGGCTGCGGACCGTCCAAGATCCGTGGCGCGCAGCTCGAGTCCCTCGTGACCCGCGGGGCGACGATCCTCGGGACCTCCCACCGCCAGAAGCCCGTGAAGGACCTGGTCGGCAGCGTCCGGTCCGGGCTCGCCGACCTGTTCGACCTGCCCGAGGGCTACGAGGTCGTCCTCGGCAACGGCGGGTCCACCGCGTTCTGGGACGCCGCCGCGTTCGGCCTGATCGAGCGTCGTGCCGAGAACCTGTCGTTCGGCGAGTTCGGCTCGAAGTTCGCCAAGGCCGCCGGTGCCCCGTGGCTCGAGGCACCGCACGTCGTCGAGGCCCCCGGCGGGTCCCTCGCCGCACTCGAGCCGGTCGAGGGCGTCGACGTCTACGCCTACCCGCACAACGAGACCTCGACCGGCGTCATGGCGCCGGTCGTCCGCGCGGCCGGCGACGACGGCGCGCTCACCGTGGTCGACGCCACGAGCGCCGCCGGTGGGGCCGCGTTCGACGTCGGCGCCACGGACGTCTACTACTTCGCCCCGCAGAAGAACTTCGCGTCCGACGGCGGGCTCTGGCTCGCGCTGTTCTCCCCCGCCGCCATCGAGCGCGTCGAGCGCATCGCGGCGAGCGACCGCTACATCCCCGAGTTCCTGTCGCTCAAGAACGCGGTCGACAACTCCCGGTTGAACCAGACGCTGAACACCCCGGCCCTCGCGACCCTCATCCTGCTCGACGACCAGGTGCAGTGGATCAACCAGTCCGGCGGCCTCGCGTGGGCCGACACCCGGACGAAGACCTCCTCGGCAACGCTGTACGACTGGGCGGAGTCGGTCGACTACGCGACGCCGTTCGTGACCGACCCGGCGGCCCGCTCGCAGGTCGTCGCCACGATCGACCTCGACGACTCGATCGACGCGAAGGCCGTGGCCGCCACGCTCCGCGCGAACGGCATCGTCGACACCGAGCCGTACCGGAAGCTCGGCCGCAACCAGCTCCGCATCGCGACCTTCACGGCGATCGACCCGGACGACGTCGCACAGCTCGTGCGGGCGATCGACTTCACGGTCGACGCCCTGCGCTGACCCGGCCCCGCCACCGGACGGAACGGCCGCAGCCCCACGGATCCGTGGGGCTGCGGCCGTTCGTCCGTTCCGGCGGGTCAGGAGCGGTGGTGCTCCGGGTCGACCTCGCCGGCGTCGAGGAGGTCCGTGTCGAGGTCCTCGTCGGGGTCGACCGGGCGGACGCGGCGCGAGCGGCGGCGGGCGCCGCGGGACCGCGGCGGGGTCACGTCGTCGGTGTCGTCATCGGTGTCGTCGTCGGACGTGCCGGCGTCGAAGTCGTCCTCGTCGTCGGACGTGTCGTCGTCGGACGTGTCGTCGTCGGACACGTCGGCGAGCTCGTCGACGTCCACGCCCTCGATGTCGTCGTCGTCCGACTCGTCGAAGTCGTCCTCGTCGTCGGACTCGTCGTCGTCGGCCTCGTCGTCGTCCGCGTCGTCGTAGTCGGCGTCCTCGTCGTCATCGTCGGCGTCGTCCTCGTCGTCGGACTCGTCGTCCTCGTCCGCGTCGTCCCCGTGCTCGGCGTCCTGCCCGGCGCGGTACTCGGCGAGCCGCTCGGACCAGGGCACCCAGTCCGGCGCGAGCAGCGAACCGTCGCCCGGCATGAGCTCCACCTCGAGCACGGTCGGGTCGTCGCCCTCGACCTGCGCGATCGAGACGGTCCAGCGCCACCCGGGGTACCCGGGCATGCGGTTGGCGAAGAGGACGGAGACGACGCCGTCGCCCTCGTCGACGGTCCCGGCCGGGGCGCCGACGGTGGACTCCGGCGTCACCTCGAGCAGGGCCGTGCGCGCGAGCGCGGTGAGGTCCTCGGAAGGAGCCGGGGCGACAGGGGAGGTCTCGGTCATCACGCGTCCAACTGGTCAGCGACGTGCCGCAGGATCGCGGCGATACGGGTGCCGTTCTTCGGGTACCGGCCGTGGCGGAAGTCGCCGCTGATGCGGTCGAGCTCCTTCACGAGGTCCTCGACGATCACGGCCATGTCGTCCGCCGATCGTCGTGACATCTTCGCCAGGGACGGCTGCGGGTCGAGGAGCCGCACGGACAGTGCCTGCGACCCCTTCTTCCCCTGGACGACGCCGTACTCGAGCCGCGTTCCGGCCTTCACCGACGTGACGCCGTCGGGCAGCGAGGACGCGTGCAGGAAGACGGGTTCGCCGTCGTCGCCGGTGATGAACCCGAACCCCTTCTGGTCGTCGTAGAACTTGACCTTGCCGGTGGGCATTGGTGGGACTCCTCGAGGTCGTGGAACAGCCGTGGTGCGTCGGATATCCTGGGTCGATGGCCAAGCCGACCCGATCCACCGGGAACACGCAGGACTCCGCGGAACCCCCGGTGACGTTCAATCGTACCGAACGCGCCCTCGCGTTCATGGTCGGCGGGATCTTCATCGCCGCGTTCCTCTGCATGGCGGCCATGATCGTGATGTGGCTGACCGTCCCGAGCGCGCAGGCGTCGATGCCGTGGCCGGTGATCATGGCGATCCCGCTCATCGGCTTCCCGATCGGCATGGTGCTCGTGTTCACCCTGCTGGGCATCACCTGGACGCGCAGGGCGCGAGCGAACCGGACGGCGCGCTGAGGACCGCGCCGGACGATCGCGGCGGACGATGACGACCACCGCTGACCTCGCCGCCCGGCTCCGGGCGATGCCGGACGACGCCCTCGAGCGGCTCGTCGTCGCCCGCCGACTCCCCGCCGCGGTGCTCGCCGAAGCGGGTCCGTCGCGCATCTCGGACTTCTTCGACCTCGCCGAGGCGCTCCGCACCGACGACGCGGTCGACGCCGCCATCGAGCACCTGCCACGTGCGACGCTCGTCGCCCTGCGCGACGGCACCGGCTCCGTCGAGGACCTCGCCCCCGCGGTCGCGCTCGGGCTCGCCGACGAGGACGGCGGCGTCGACGACGCGGTCACGGCGCGCCTGGCCGCCCACCCGGACATCGCCGCACTGACGGGAGGCGCGGATCGCCCCCGCCCCGCGGGCGCGGCTCCGCAGACCGGGGACGACGCGCACGCCCGGACGGTCGGCGCGGAGCGCGCCTTCGCGACGATGACCGTGCTGGCCGAGCTCCTCCGCGCGGTCGACGAGGGCGCGGTGCGCGAACTCGTGAAGGGCGGCATCGGCACGCCGCTCGCCAAGACGCTCGGCGAGCGGGCCGGCACCGACGCCCAGGTGGTGCCGGATCGGCTGGCGCTCCTCGAGCGGACCGGCGCCGTGATCCCCGGCGACGGCACCTGGTCCACGACGGACACCGGGGACGCCTGGCTCGTGGCGAGCTGGCCGGACCGCTGGTCCCGCCTCGTCGCGGCGTGGCGGGACTCGCTCGACCCCGCCGTGCGCGACGTCCTCGCCGTCGCCGGTGACGACCTGCGCGACCTCGTCGGGGTCGGTCGCTGGGCGTACCCGGCGGGCGCTCGCTGGCTCGACGCCGTCCTGCTCGAGGTCGCGGGCACCGCGACGGCCCTCGGTCTCACGGTGGACGGCATCGTGACGAGCACGGGCCGCGGGTTGCTCGACGGCGACGCGGCGCAGGCGGCTGAGGACCTCCCGCCGACGGTCGACGGCGTGTACCTGCAGCACGACCTCACCGTGATCGCGCCGGGTCCCCTCGCACCGGTCGACGACGCCGCGCTCCGCAGCGTCGCGGTGCTCGAGGCACCGGGGCTCGCCGCGCGCTACCGGATCTCCGAGGACTCCCTCCGCCGGGCCTTCCGCGCCGGCCGGACCCGCGACGAGGTGGTCGGACTGCTCGAGCGACTGTCCTCCACCGGGCTGCCGCAGCCCCTGGCGTACCTGGTCGACCAGGTGGCGTCGCGCGACGGCAGCATCGTCGTCGACGTCGGGGCCGAGGGTGTCGGCACCCGCGTGCACGGGACCGCGGACCAGCTGGACCTCATCGGTGTCGATGCCGAGCTGCGCCAGCTGGCGTGGGAGCGACGCGACCTCACGACGCTCCTCACCCGCTACCCGCCGCACGTAGTCCACACGGCGTTGGAGGACCAGCGGTACCCGGCCGTGCTGACGGCCGCAGCGCGCCCCGTGACCGGATCCGCGCCTCCAGGCCGACGCCGCGTCACCGGACGCACCCCGGAGCAGGCCGCGCACGCCCTCGTGGAGCGGCTGCGCGTCACCACCGAACGGGGCGACGCCGAACCGGAACAGGAGTGGCTCGGGCGGCAGATCGACCTCGCCGTCCGCGGGCGCACGCCGATCCGCCTGACCGTGCGGATGCCGGACGGCACCGAGCGGCCGTTCTCGATCGTCCCGACCTCGGTCGCCGCCGGACGGGTCCGGGGGCGGGACACCGCCGTCGACGTCGAGCGCACCCTGCCGCTCTCCCTCGTCGTGGCTGTGGAGAGCGACGCGTGATCCACAGGTGAGCGCTGCCGCGCCCGTTCGCAGCCAAGCGGCCTAGGCTGATCCGTCATGAACGGACCGCTGATCGTGCAGAGCGACCGCACCGTGCTCCTCGAGGTCGCGCACCCCGACGCCGAGGACGCACGCCACGACCTCGCGGTCTTCGCCGAGCTCGAACGCGCCCCCGAGCACGTGCACACCTACCGCATCACGCGGCTCGGACTCTGGAACGCGCGGGCCGCCGGACACGACGCCGACTCGATGATCGGGACGCTCGACCGCTTCGCCAAGTTCCCCGTGCCGCAGAGCGTGACCGTCGACATCCGGGACACCGTCGCGCGGTACGGCCGGCTCGTCATCCGACGTGAAGAGCGCCCGGACGCCCCGGTGATCGCGAACTCCCCGTCCGAGGAACTCGAGCTCCAGCCGGTGCTGCTGCTCACCGCGACGGAGCCGTCGGTGCTGGCCGAGGTCATCCGGTCGAAGCGCATCAAACCGCTGCTGGGCAACATGCGCTCCTCGGAGGAGATCGAGCTGCTGCCGTGGGCCCGCGGGCAGATCAAGCAGGAGTTGGTGAAGCTCGGATGGCCGGCGGAGGACCTCGCCGGGTACACCCCGGGGCAGCCCCACGACATCGACCTGGCGACGGCGGACTGGAGCCTCCGGCCGTACCAGGAGCAGGCGGTGGACACGTTCTTCGCGCAGGGGTCCGGCGTCGTCGTGCTGCCCTGTGGCGCCGGCAAGACGCTCGTCGGTGCCGGCGCGATGGCGACCGTGAAGGCGACGACCCTCATCCTCGTCACGAACACCGTCTCCGCCCGGCAGTGGCGCTCGGAGCTGCTGCGCCGGACCACCCTGACCGAGGACGAGATCGGCGAGTACTCCGGCAGCGTCAAGGAGATCCGGCCGGTCACGATCGCGACGTACCAGATCCTCACCGCCCGCCGGAAGGGCGAGTACACGCACCTGTCGCTCCTGGACGCCCTGGACTGGGGGCTCATCGTGTACGACGAGGTGCACCTGCTCCCCGCGCCGGTGTTCAAGCTCACCGCGGACCTGCAGGCCCGCCGTCGACTCGGGCTCACCGCGACCCTCGTGCGCGAGGACGGACGGGAGGGCGACGTCTTCTCCCTGATCGGCCCGAAGCGCTACGACGCCCCGTGGAAGGAGATCGAGGCGCAGGGCTACATCTCCCCCGCCGCCTGCTACGAGGTGCGCATCGACCTGCCCCACCAGGACCGGCTCGAGTACGCCGCCTCGAGCGACGACGAGCGCTACCGGCTGGCGGCGACGTCGCCGGCGAAGACCCCGGTGGTGCGGGAGCTCATCGAGAAGCACCGCGGGGAGCAGATCCTCGTGATCGGGCAGTACATCGACCAGCTGGACTCGCTCGCTGAATCCCTGGACGCCGCCGAGATCACCGGTGCGACACCCGTCGACGAGCGGGAGCGGCTGTACCAGGCGTTCCGCGACGGGACGATCGACGTGCTCGTGGTCTCCAAGGTCGCGAACTTCTCGGTCGACCTGCCCGACGCGACCGTCGCGATCCAGGTGTCCGGGTCGTTCGGCTCACGCCAGGAAGAGGCCCAGCGCCTCGGCCGGCTCCTCCGCCCGAACAAGGACGGCCTGCCCGCCTCGTTCTACACACTGGTGACCCGCGACACCGTCGACCAGGACTTCGCGCAGAACCGGCAGCGGTTCCTCGCCGAGCAGGGCTACTCCTACACGATCCTCGACGCCGACCAGGTCCAGGCGCCCGTGGGCTGACGCACGCAGCGCTCTCAGGAAACCACTAGGGAACGGTCAGAAGATAGGGCCATGAGCGATGGCCCCAAGATCCTGATCGTCGACGACGAGCCGAACATCCGCGACCTCCTGACGACCTCGCTGCGCTTCGCCGGCTTCGCCGTGCGCGCGGTGGGCAACGGAGCACAGGCGATCTCCGCCGTGCTCGAGGAAGAGCCGGACCTGATCATCCTCGACGTCATGCTCCCCGACATGAACGGCTTCGGCGTCACCAAGCGCCTCCGTTCCTCGGGCTACACCTCCCCGATCCTGTTCCTCACCGCGAAGGACGACACCGAGGACAAGATCACCGGCCTCACCGTCGGCGGCGACGACTACGTCACGAAGCCGTTCTCCCTCGACGAGATCGTCGCCCGCATCAAGGCGATCCTCCGTCGCACGATGAACGACGAAGAGGACGCGATCATCCGCGCCGGTGAGCTCACGATGGACCAGGACACGCACGAGGTCACCATCGGCGACGCGCAGATCGAGCTCTCGCCGACCGAGTTCAAGCTGCTCCGCTACCTCATGCTGAACCCCAACCGCGTGCTGTCGAAGGCGCAGATCCTCGACCACGTGTGGGAGTACGACTTCAACGGCGACGCCGGCATCGTCGAGTCCTACATCTCGTACCTGCGCCGCAAGCTCGACCAGTACTCGGCCGAGCCGATCATCCAGACCAAGCGCGGGTTCGGCTACATGTTGAAGGCGTCGAAGGCCTCGTAGTCGGGTCTTCACGGCGGCCGTCCGGTTTCACCGGGCGGCCGCTGTCTATCGTTGGGGAAGCATGCACACGCGAATGAGCCGCTGGTGGGACGGGATCTCCCTGCGCACCAAGATCACCGGGATCACGGTCCTGCTGGTCGCGCTCGGCCTGCTCGTCGCCGGCCTCGGCACCATGACCGTGCTCTCCACGTACCTGATGGCGCAGCTCGACACCAGCGTGAAGAACACGACCGAGCAGCTCGAGGGGCAGAACATCAGCGACGGCGAGCAGTACTGCAAGCTGTCGGTCGTGCTCTCGCAGAGCGCCTACGTCGCCGCGTACAACTCGGACAGCGACCGGATCTGTCAGACGAAGGCGTCCAGCCGGCCCGACATCCGCCAGCTCGACTTCGCCGCCGCGGCACAGAGCGGCGTCCGGTTCTCGCTCTACGACAGCCAGCACGCCCACGAGTGGCGTGCCCAGGTCATCCCCGCCTCGCTGCAGGACCAGTCGAACGGCACCACCGAGACGGGCTACGTGCTCGTCGCCGTGTCGAGCGCCGACACCGACCAGACGATCGCGCGGTTCACGGTGATCTTCCTCGGGTTCGGCATCTCGGTCATCCTGCTCGGCGCGATGCTCACCCGGCTGCTCGTGACCGCGACCTTCGACCCGCTGCGGGACGTCGAGGACACCGCCGCCCGGTTCGCCGCGGGTGACTTCAACCAGCGACTCGAGGCCGACACCCCGAACACCGAGGTCGGTCGCCTCAACCGCTCCCTGAACTCCATGCTCGAGCGCATCGACTCCGCGTTCGAGGACCGCCAGCGCACCATCGACCAGATGCGCCGGTTCGTCGGGGACGCCTCCCACGAACTCCGCACGCCGCTCGTGTCGCTGCGCGGGTACGCTGAGCTGTACCGGATGGGCGCCCTCCGCAAGGAAGAAGACGTCGCCCAGGCGATGGAGCGCATCGAGAAGGAGGCCCAGCGCATGGGGCTCCTCGTGCAGGACCTCCTCCAGCTCGCCCGGATCGACGAGTCGAAGCCGCTCGAACTCGGCCCGGTGGACCTCGTCGCCATCGCCCGCGACTCGGCCCTCGACACCATGGCGTCGAACCCGGACCGGGAGATCCAGGTGCTCGTCGAGGACTCCGTCACGGGCGAGAGCGTGCCGCAGGCCGTCCGCCCGCCATCAGGGGCGGACTCGGACTCCGGTGACTCGCCGCCGGTCTCGCCGACCTCCGCGAACACCACCGGTCCGATCGCGTTCTCCCGGCAGACCATCGCGCGCCTCCGTGCTCGCCGGACCCGGGCGATGGGCGTCGACGGGACCACGGCCCCGACCGACGAGACCACCCCGCTGCCCACCGTCGTGCTGCCGAAGCGCCCGCCGATCGTCCTGGCGGAGGAGAACAAGATCCGCCAGATCGTGACGAACCTGATGGGCAACGCCATGCGGTTCACGGAGCACGACGACCCGATCGAGATCGGCATCGGCGTGGACGACGAGCGTGGCATGGCCCACATCGACGTGATCGACCACGGCGAGGGCATCCCGCCGCAGCTCCGGGACAAGATCTTCCAGCGCTTCTGGCGCGCCGACACCTCCCGCGCGCGGGACACCGGCGGCTCCGGCCTCGGGCTCGCCATCGTGTCCGGCATCGTCGCGGCGCACCACGGGTCGGTCGAGGTGTTCGACACCGAGGGCGGCGGCGCCACCTTCCGGGTCTGGCTCCCGCTCCTCCCCCGCGACTACACCCCCGCGCCCCCCGCCGCCTGACGCGGGCGCGCGGCGGGCGCCGGCGCCGCCGCGCCGCCGGCGCGCGCCGCCGTCCGCCGAGATCGCACTTCGTGCCTGATCCCGGCCGAGCGACCCCGCCGAAGTGCGATCTCACGCAGGACGACTCGTCGCCGAACCGGCACGGAATGCGATCTCGACAGTCCTCCACAGGGGCCGCCTGCCGCCGCTCCCTCCACTCCGAGGACTGCCCGCGGCCTCGGTCGTCGGAGGGCGCCCAGGCTGGGGACCATGCCCCGTCAGCCCCGACCGCTCCCGAGCAGGTTCGCGAACACGCCCTTCCTCGTGCGGGACGCCCTCGCATCGGGCATCGCCAAGGACCGACTCCGTCGCCGTGACCTCGTCACGCCTGCACGAGGTGTCCGCCTCCCCGTCGGTACGGACGAACTCCTGCACCGCTTGATCGCGATCGGTCTGCTGCTCCGCAGTGACCAGTACGTGAGTCACGTGTCGGCCGCGGTACTCTGGCGCTGCCCGCTCCCGCACGCGCTCACCCGGGCGGAGGCGATGATGCACGTCTCGACCGTCGGGTCGGGCCCTGTCGAACGACGTCGGCAGGTGGTCGGCCACCGCGTCGCTGCCGACCGATCGCACACCACGACGGTCTTCGGGGCCCGGACCAGCACCCCGGCGTCGGCCTGGTACGAATGTCGGACGATCCTGAGCACCCGTGATCTCGTGATCCTCGGCGACCACATGGTGGGAGTCGGTCGTCTCGCGACCCTCGAGCAGCTCTCGGCGACGATCAGAGCCGGAGACCGCGGCGTCGTCCGAGCTCGGTCAGCGGTGGAGCGGGTCCGGACCGGTGCGGAGTCTCCGACGGAGACGAGCCTGCGGCTGATGGTCGTCGACGCCGGCTTTCCCGAACCCGAGCTCAACGTCGACGTGCACGCCGCGGACGGACGCTTCATCGGCCGCGCGGACATGGCGTGGCCAGAACTCCGGATCGCACTCGAGTACGACGGCGACCACCACCGAACCGACCGAGACGCCTTCCGACGGGATCGCAGCAGGGGCAACGACTTCACCTCCGAGGGCTGGATCGTCATCCGTGCGACATCGGTCGACCTCGCCCGACCGGCGACGGTGTTCGAACACCTCCGGCGTGCCTTCGAGCACCGTCGCCGGACGTCGTGACGGCATCAGGCGGCACCGAAGTCGCACTTTCGCGGGTGATCGGGCCACCGATGCCCGCCGAAGTGCGATCTCGGCGAAAGGCACGGCACGGCACGGCACGGCACGGCACGGCACGGCACGGCACGGCAAGGCCCCCCCCGCACGCGGAAGGGCCCCGCACGCGGAGCGTGCGGGGCCCTTCCGGAAGGACTGCTTAGAAGTCCATGCCACCCGTCGGGTCGCCGGCCGGAGCGGCCGAGACCTTCTCGGGCTTGTCGGCGACGACGGCCTCGGTCGTGAGGAACAGGCCGGCGATCGACGCGGCGTTCTGCAGCGCCGAGCGCGTGACCTTGGCCGGGTCGATGATGCCCGCGGCGACGAGGTCGACGTACTCACCCGTCGCGGCGTTGAGGCCGTGGCCCGACTCGAGCTCGCGCACCTTGGCGGCGACGACGCCCGGCTCGAGACCGGCGTTCAGCGCGATCTGCTTGAGCGGCGCGTCGATCGCGACGCGGACGATGTTCGCACCGGTCGCCTCGTCGCCCTCGAGCTCGAGGTCGTCGAGCACGACGGACGCCTGGATGAGCGCGACGCCACCACCGGCGACGATGCCCTCCTCGACAGCGGCCTTCGCGTTGCGGACGGCGTCCTCGATGCGGTGCTTGCGCTCCTTGAGCTCGACCTCGGTCGCGGCACCCGCCTTGATGACGGCCACGCCACC